>Ga0209456_10000518_pt1 | contig 20592 bp, 20 predicted proteins | sample COG_11_FD_184755 | JGI IMG/M metagenome (GOLD analysis project Ga0209456, IMG submission 184755) | Pelagic marine sediment microbial communities from the LTER site Helgoland, North Sea, for post-phytoplankton bloom and carbon turnover... | ecosystem: Environmental > Aquatic > Marine > Neritic...
CGTCGGTTCTTCACGGCGTCCCGACGATGTTCGTGATGCTGTTGCGGGACGAGGCCTTTGAGGAGGCGGATCTGTCGTCTCTGCGGGCCGGAGTGATCGCTGGAGCACCCGTCTCTTCAGACCTGGCCGACCAGATCAGGACCCGCATCGTGCCGAACCTGGAGATTGTCTACGGCCTCACCGAGACCGCCCCCACGGTGTCGATGACGTTGCCGACGGACAGACCGGAGAGACGGTCCGGGACCGTGGGCCGCCCACTCGCCGGAGTCGAGGTCCACATCCTCGATGAAGATGAGGATCCGGTGCCCGTGGGGACGGAGGGCGAGATCGCCGTGCGGGGCTTCAACCTGATGTCCGGGTACTTCCGCCAGCCGGCTGCGACGCGAGACGCGATGACGTCGGACGGCCTGTTCAAGACGGGGGACCTTGGAACGCTGGACGAAGAGGGTTATCTTCGGATCGACGGTCGCAAGCGCGACCTGATTATTCGTGGGGGATACAGTGTCCATCCGCGAGAAGTAGAGGACCACCTCCGATCCCTTCCCGCGGTCGCAGATGCGGCTGTCGTCGGTGTCCCGAATGAGGTGCTTGGGGAGTTGGTGTGCGCCTGCGTAGTCCTGATCGAGGGCGCGCTGGTGACGGAGGACGAGATTCGTGAGCTGTGCCGGCCGACGCTCGCGGAGTACAAGCTGCCGGACGTGGTACACTTCGTGGAGGACTTGCCGGAGACCACGACGGGCAGTTCCCGACGCGCCGAGATCTCGCGCCGCATGCGGCTCGAACTGGCGGCCCGTCGAGACGAAAAGGCTGACTGACGAGACGGAGAGACTCTTCGCACCATCCCCCCCGGGATAGCCCGGGGGCGAGGTCGAAGGGCCTCTCGCCCGCCCGAGTGGCGGGTTCTGCTGGAAAAACTGAGCAGTAGAAGAGAGGAAAATGAACGAACTCTACACGCGCGCGCCGCATAGGCCGGCCGCGCCGGCTGACGCGCATTCACCGCACGCAGCACTCCTGATCGACTTCGACAACGTCACGATGGGAATCCGGTCCAACCTGGGCCAGGAACTCAGCAAGTTGTTGGACTCGGATATCATCCGCGGAAAGGTGTCGGTGCAGCGTGCGTACGCGGACTGGCGCCGCTATCCGCAGTACATCGCATCCCTGTCCGAGGCATCGATCGACCTGATCTTCGCCCCGGCCTACGGATCCACCAAGAAGAACGCCACCGACATCCGGCTGGCGATCGACGCACTCGAGATCGTGTTCATCCGGCCCGAGATCGGGACCTTCATCCTCCTGTCGGGAGACTCCGACTTCTCAAGCCTCGTCCTGAAGCTCAAGGAGTACGGGAAGTACGTGATCGGCGTGGGGATCCAGGAGTCGAGCTCGGACCTGCTCGTTCAGAATTGCGACGAGTACTACAGCTACAACACCCTGTCGGGCCTCACGTCCGCTTCCGACATGAAGAACATCGAGAAGCATGACCCGTGGGAGCTGGCCGCAAAGGCGATCAGTCGCATGACCGAGCGTGGCGACGTGATGCGTTCGGACCGGTTCAAGCAGGTGATGCTTGAACTCGACCCGAGCTTCAGCGAGAAATCGATCGGGTTCAGCAAGTTCAACCGGTTCCTCACGGAGTCCGCGTCGCGGGGAATTCTCGACCTTCACAAGGCCGCGAACGGTCAGTACGAAGTCGCGATCGGCGCGCGCGTGGACGAGTACACGGGAGGAGGCTCGACGCCGGCGACTTCCGCGCCGTCGGGTGCCACCGTGTCCCAGCCCTCTCCGAAGAAGGAAGTCGACGGCAGTCGCAGTCGGCGTCGTGGGCGGGAAGAGCGGCCCCGGACTGCGAAAGCCGAATCCCGGCCAGGGCGACGGGGTCGGTCGCGAGAGACGCGTGAGACCGACATGTCACGCGAGGCCCCGCCATCGGTGGATGAGGACAGGCTTCGCGCGGCGTATGAGCTTCTTCGGTCGGTGGTGGCTGAGAAGGCGGCCCGAAGCGGCTCGGTGCGTGACTCCGAGGTGAAGCGGCAGATGGTCGAACGGGACGCCGACTTTGACGAAGCGGCCCTCGGCTTCCGTAAGTTTTCCCGTTTTCTTCGCCAGGCGCACGACGAGGAGGTCATCAACCTCGAGAGAACCGGTGAGGGCAACTACAAGATCTCCGCCGTGAGCGGAGGCAAGGCGGTCGTCAAGACACCGCAGCCCGAGTCGGCAGGCAACGACACAACGGAAGAGAAGAGCAGGTCTCGCGGGCAGCGTGATCGGAGCGACCGGTCCGGTGGGCGCAGGGGCCGTGGTTCGCAGGGCTCCGCGAAAGACGCGGGTGAGACTGCGACACCCGCGGAAGAGGTGGAAAGCTCGAGTCCGGTCGAGGCTTCGCCGGAGGCTTCCGTCGAGGCGCCCGTTGCCGAAGCCCCGGCCCCGGAGCCGGCCCCCCCGTCAGCCGAGCCGAACTCTCGGGAGGCGGCGCCAACACGCCTGACGGGGCGGAAGCGTCGCTCTCCGAAGCCGACGTCCGGTCCGACCGTTGTGCCGGGTCCGGTAGATTCGGGCGATGCTCCGACGACAGACGTAGCTGCGGAGGTGAAGAAGGACACGGCCCCGGCGCGACCGACGACCCGCACCATGGGGCGCTTTCGAAGAGGGTCGGGGTCCCGCGGACCGGGGACAGCCCCGGCCGCCGGCCCTGGAGCGGAGAGCACGCAGGCAGAAGGCCAGGCGGCTCGCTCTGAGCCCGCGACGGCTCCAGCGGCCGGTCTGAGCTCCGGGCAGAAGGACATGGTCGAGAAGATGGCCCGCGGATACCAGGGCGTCGGACGGCGCACTGCCGAACGGCTCGTCGAGGAATTCGGGGATCGAGTCCTGGACGTCATCGACAACGAGCCCGGTCGGATAGAGAGTGTGCTGCCGAAGGCCAGGGCCCGGGCGGTGATCGATGGTCGGCGGGCGGAGCGCGAGGCCGGCGACGGCTAGAGGATCGCGCGACTCGATGGCGATCGGGAGTGGACGGGCGAAGGGGGCGCTTCCAGCGCCCTTTTTCGCGCGTCCCGCCGGTGTGGTCGCGCCGGATCTATTGGGCGCCCTGCTCGTTTCAGAGATCGATGGGGCTTACGCGTCCGGGCGGATCGTAGAGGCCGAGGCGTACGAGGGTCCGAATGACCCGGCGTCACACGCCGCTTCCCACATTGGACGTACGCGCCGCAACGAGGGTCTCTTCGGTCCCCCCGGCACGGCCTACGTCCACCTCAACTACGGAATTCACTGGTGCTTCAACGCAGTGACCGACGCCGAGGGAAGTCCGCACGGCGTGCTGATCCGGGCGCTGGAGCCAGTGCAGGGCCAGGAGCACATGCTGGCGCGCCGGGGCCGTGACGATTTGACGAATGGGCCCGCCCGATTGGCACAGGCCCTCGGAATAGGGCCAGACCTCCAGGGACATCAACTGGACGGGCCACCCGTATGGATCGAGAGTGGTCCGGCCGTGCCGCCGGGCTCCCTCGTCACGACGACGCGGATAGGGATCAACCGGGGGGCGGACCTTCCGCTACGTTTCTACGATGCGCGCAGCCGTTGGGTGTCCCGACGGTGACCGATAGGTCTCCGGACCGAGTTTGACGAACCCGGCGCCAGCCGGTTTCTTGAGGGCGACCCAAACGCATCGCCACGGGAGGAAGCCATAGAATTCGGGGCCCTGTCTCTACTGCCGCCGCTGCTCGCGATCGGACTCGCGATCTACACGCGCCAGGTGTACCTGTCCCTGGCGGCCGGGATCTGGATCGGGTGGACGATCATCCTCGGCTGGAACCCGATCGCCGGACTCGCCGGGGCGGTGGACGCCACGGTCACGACAGTGACCGACCCGGGCAACGCGCGGGTCATCATGTTCACCTTCGCGATTGGAGCCCTGATCGCGCTGGTAGAGGCGAACGGGGGAGTGCGGGGATTCGTGCGCTGGGTGGAGGAGCGCCACTGGGTGGACGACGGCAGAAAGGCCCAGGTCCTGGCGTGGTTCCTCGGCGTCATCATCTTCATCGAGTCGAACATCACCGTGCTGGTGGCCGGATCGATCAGCCGTCCCCTGTTCGACCGTTACCGGGTGTCGCGCGAGAAGCTGGCCTACCTCATCGATTCGACGTCTGCTCCGGTCTGCGTGCTGATTCCGTTCAACGCCTGGGGCGCCTACATCCTGGGTGTCCTGGCCACCCTGGGCATCGCCGATCCGGTGCCCGTGCTCGTGGCTTCGATCCCGCTGAACTTCTATGCGATCGCTGCGCTCATCCTGGCAGGTGTGAGCGCGTTCAAGCAGGTGGACCTTGGGCCGATGAAGGCCGCGCAGGAGCGCACCGCGGAAGGAAAGCTGCACTGGGATCATTCGGTAGCGCTCGCCGATCCAGAGGACATGGCACCCCCGCCACGCGAGGGCATGCCCCTGCGTCCCGTGAACATGATCGTGCCGATCGCCGTGATGGTGTTGATGATGCCGATCTCGATGTACGTGACGGGCGATGGCGACATCATGGCCGGATCGGGATCCTCGTCCGTTCTGTGGGCCGTCGTTGCGGCCATCGGCGTCGCGTGGGTGCTGTCACTGGGGCAGCGCCTGCTCGATCTGGAGGCCCTGAGTCGGGCGAGTCTGCAGGGAGCCGGGGCCCTGACGGGCATGGCGCTGGTGCTCCTGCTGGCCATCACCCTCGCGGCGGTCACGGTCGAGATGGGAACGGGCGCATACGTCGCGGGAATCGTCGGTGGGCGAGTTCCGCTGCCCCTCCTCCTTCCAATCCTGTTCCTGGTGGCTGGCGGAATCGCGTTCGCCACGGGCAGCAGTTGGGGCACCTTCGGGATCATGCTTCCGATGGCTGTGCCCGTGGCGCTCACTCTCGGCCTTCCACCGACCCCCTTCATCGCCGCCGTCCTGTCCGGCGGGATCTTCGGAGATCACGCCAGTCCGATCAGCGACACCACGATCGTATCGTCGCTGGCATCGGCGTCCGATCACATCGAGCACGTGAGGACCCAGGCCCCGTATGCCTTGCTGGCCGGAGCGGTAGCGATCGTAGGGTTCGCGATCACCGGAGCCTGGCTCGCCCTGTAGGTCCTGGAGGACCAGCTCCGGCTGCTCTGTTTGACCGGTTTGCAAGCGGCCGTTAGGTTTCTCAAGGGTGGATGTGAGGAGTGTTTTTTGAGCCAACACATGGGTGTGAGAGCTGTTGTCTTTCGGCGGACGCCAGGCCCCTGAGGGAAGGCGAAGAACCGGAAGGAACAGCGAACCGTAATCGACGGGTCTCACAAAAACCCCCTCATGTCAGCCTTTGGGGCGATCCGCGGGTCGCCCCTTTTTTTGCCCGGAAAGGATGACATCATGCCGATCGCCCGCGTAACCCGGCGGGTGCACTTTTCCGCCGGACACCGACTCCACAATCCCGACCTGTCGGACGACGAGAACCAACAAACGTACGGCCTCTGCAACAATCCCTCGGGACACGGGCACAACTACGACCTCGAAGTAACGGTCGAAGGTGAAGTGGATTCCGAGACCGGCTACGTCATGGACCTGAAGAGACTCAAACTCCTGCTTGAGAGAGAGGTCCTGTCTCAGGTCGACCACGCCAACCTGAACGTGGACGTAGACTGGCTGGCGGACATCATTCCGACGACCGAGAACCTGGCCGTCGCGATCTGGCGGCGACTCGAGCGAGGTCTTCCGGGCGTAGAACTGGTGGCCGTGCGCCTCTGGGAGACGGACCGCAACTCGGTCGAATATCGGGGTCAGTGAACAAGGTGGAGACGACACCATGATGGACGGAAACGAACGGCCGGACCTGAGCAACGTCCCGTACGGCGACCTCGTGCGGGAGCAGCTGCGCCGCCTGGGTGAGGACCCGGATCGTCACAGCCTGCTGGGCACCCCGGAGCGAGTCGAGAAGTCGATGATGTGGCTCACCCGCGGATACCGCTCCACGGTCCAGGACGCCATCGGCGACGGCCTGTTCATGGAGCAGCACGACAACATGGTGCTGGTGAAGGACATCGAGCTGTACTCGTTGTGCGAGCATCACATGCTCCCGTTCTTCGGCAAGGTGCACGTAGCCTACATTCCGGACGGCAAGCTCCTGGGACTCAGCAAGGTGCCCCGCCTGGTCGAGGTGTTCGCGCGCCGCCTGCAGGTGCAGGAGCGACTCACGGACCAGATCGCAGACGCCATCCAAAAGGCCGCGGATCCCTCCGGCGTCGGCGTGGTGATCGAGGCCTACCACCTGTGCATGATGATGCGCGGTGTGGAGAAACAGAACAGCAAGACGATCACCAGCGCGGTGCGTGGTCGATTCCGCTCGGACAACCGCACGCGCGAGGAATTCCTGCGTCTCGTCACGGCGCCGCAGTTCATCTCCTGACGTAGCCCGGGAACTGGCAATGCTGCTCGAGCTATCCGAGATCCTGGCCTGTCCAGAGTGCGGGCCGCCCCAGGTCATGGTGGCCGTGGTTCACGAAGCCCTGGGACATCGGGTGACCCGTGGATTTCTCGGTTGCCCGGCGTGCGACTCACGATTCTCGATCGAGGAAGGTGCCGTGCACCTGGTGCGCCAGGAATCACGTGGCTCCAGGGCCGCTTCCATGACGCCCACGGTCCCCGTTCCCGAGGAGGCGGCCATGCTGGCCGGCGCCGTGCTCGACCTGGCGCGGGGAAGCGGACACCTGCTCGTGGCGCCCGAGCTCGCGACGATCGTGGACGCTGTCGCGGCGCTGGCCGAGCGATGGGAGGTAGTGTCGCTTGGGGCCATCCCGTCGAATCACGGTGGTCAGTCCGTCAACGTCAGCCGGATCGTCGTCCCCGATGGCGAAACAGCGCCCGTTCTTGCAGGCCGCTGCCGGGCGGCAGTGTTGGCCGGAGATCCTTCTTCCCATCGAATCCGGGAATTCGCGAGGGCGCTTGGTCCGCTGGGGCGTCTGGCCATCATCGCGCCGGGATCGGGGGCCGTCGCGGCGATGCGGGAGGCAGGACTCGAGGTCATCGCGTCCGATAAGAGGGTGGCCGTCGCGTTGCGACGGTCCTGACACGCGGCCAGACTTCGTTGCCTCAGCAATTCGGCCCATCTAGTTTTGCCAGAGCTTTCGCGATCGAGACGAACCGTGCCAGTCATGAATGAGGACGAACCGAATGCGCCTTCAGACGAGAGCGTTTGCCATGGCGGCCGGTGCGCTGACCAGCGCTTCCGTGTTCGTGGTGACGCTCCTCGCCCTGGCCGTCTTCGGGCAGGGGGCTGACCCCGGCCTCCTGGCAGGCGTCCTCTTCGGCTATTCCGTCAGCGTGGAGGGAGCCTTCATCGGTGCCATGTGGGGCTATGCCTACGGGTTCATGGTCGGGGCCGCCTTCGCGTTCGCCTACAACATCGCCGTGATTCCCCCGGCGCCGCCCCTCGTCGACTGGGATGTGGCTGAGCCGGGAGAGGAGAGCTGACCATGCCCTGGTGGAGCTTTCTGACCGGAGCGAGCGGCAAGGAAGAAGACCGGCCCGACTACTACCGGGAAGGCCTCGAGCTGGCTACGGAAGAGCGCTATCACGAAGCGCTCACGTCGCTGAGGCTGGCTCTCCGTGAGCACCCGGGAGATGTCGCCACGCTGGAGCAGATGGCGATCGTCTACACCCGCATGGGGATGACCGACGAGGCCATCAAGATGTACCAGCGGGCGCTGGAGAAAGACCCGGACAGCGCCGGAGCGCACTACGGCATCGCTTTCCTGTACTTGAACCGTGGGCGCGATACCGAGGTCGCGGTACACCTGGAGGCCTTCCTCAGGTCGGGGGCCGACCTCCCGGGCTCGGAGAAGCATGCGAGCCATGCCCGAGAGACGCTGGAGCGGTTGCGGGCAAAGGATACCGAGGAGGCGCCTCGCGGGCCGACGACGTCACCCGATGCCGGATAGCTTTTCCTCGCCGGTCAGGGAGGCGGCCCAGCCTTTCGACTTCGGCCCCGGCACGCTCGTGGACGTCTTTCTTCGCGGTCTCGATCTGAACCCCGATCGCAAGGCCCTGACCTCCCGCCAGGACGATGGCCGGTGGCTCTCCCTGACCGCCCGAGAGACCGCGGAACGAGTCGGTAACATCTCCCGTTCCCTGCTTGCGGGAGACCTCGAGCCCGGCGATCACGTCGCCATCCTGTCCAATACGCGAATGGAGTGGGCTCTCGCGGACTGGGCCTGCATCATGTCGGGTCTCGTCGTGGTGACCGTCTATCCCACCCTGCCGGCCGACCAGGTCCTCTACATCCTGAAAGACTCCAGGGCGAAGGCCGTCTTCGTGGAGGACGGCGACCAGCTTGCCAAGGTGCTGCAAGTACATGACCGACTGGAGGACCTGAGCCGCGTCTTCGTGTTCGATCCTCCGGAGGACGACCGCGGCGGCGATCACGAGGGAGTCCGGGTGCGCTCACTCGAGGCGCTTGAGCGTCTGGGTCACGCCGGCCCTGGGGTGGAGAAGTCGTGGGCTGATGCGGCGAAGGCGGTGCAGCCCCAGGATACGGCCACTCTGATCTATACGTCGGGCACCACTGCAGAGCCCAAGGGGGTCATGCTCAGCCACCACAACCTGTTCACGAACACCGTCGGGGCCACGATGGTGCTCCCGATCTCGGAATCGGACAGGGTACTGAGCTGGCTCCCTCTCTCGCATGCGTTCGAGAGGCTGGCCGGGCACTACCTCATGTGGTATTCGGGGGCGGAGATCGCCTACGCCGAGTCCACGACGACGGTGGCGCGCGACATGGTAGAGACCGGGCCCACGTTCGTGGTGGGGGTGCCGCGGCTGTACGAGAAATTCTATGACGCGGTGATGGAGGCAGTCCGGGAAGGCGGGCCCGCCAAGAAGGTCGTCTTCCGCGCCGCCAAGTGGGTGGGCGACCGGCGGGCCGAACGGAGGCTGGCACGCAAACCGATCGGGCGAGTCCTCGAGGGAGCGTACGGGGTCGCCGATCGACTCGTGTTCCGAAAGCTGCACGAGCGAACGGGTGGGCGGGTACGCTACTTCGTGAGTGGGGCCGCGCCCCTGTCCGCGGAGATCGCCCGCTTCTTCTACTCCGGGGGGCTGGTGGTCCTGGAGGGATACGGACTCACCGAGACTTCACCCGTGACCAACGTGAATCCACCGGGGGACATCCGGTTCGGCACCGTCGGGCCCCCACTGGCCGGGACCGAAGTCCGGATCGCCGACGACGGAGAGATCCTGGTCCGCGGGCCACAGGTCATGAAGGGCTATTTCGGTCGACCGGACGCTACGGCCGAGGCGATCAGCGCGGACGGGTGGTTCCATACCGGGGACATCGGAGAGTTGGATGCGGACGGCTACCTGAGGATCACCGATCGCAAGAAGAACCTCCTCGTCACGGCGGCGGGCAAGAACATCGCCCCCCAGCCCATCGAGGAGCTGATCGCCAGGTCGCCCTTCGTCGAGCAGGTCGTCCTCCTTGGCGATCGGCGCAAGTTTCCGCTCGCTCTCGTGGTGCCCAGCTTCCAGGCCTACAAGACGGCGTTTCCCGGCCGACCGCTCTCCGAATCGGACATGGAGAGGCTGGCGGACGATCCAGGCCTGCAGCGCCTGATGGATGACGAGATCCTGGTGCGGGTCTCGTCCTGCGCTCGATATGAGCGACCGAAGCGGACCCTCCTGGTGGGGCGTCAGTTCACGGTCGAAAGAGGTGAACTCACGCCGACGCTCAAGGTGAAACGCCGCGTGATCGAGCAGCGGTACGCCGACCGAATCGAGGAGATATATCGGCTGGTGGAGGCGGAGGCAGAGCCCTGTGCTTGAGGAATCCGTCCGCCTCGTCTTCGTCACCGGCCCCGATGCCGACACGCTGCAGTCGATCGGCGCGGTGCTCGTGGAAGAGAGCCTCGCCGCCTGTGTGAACGTGCTCCCGGGCATCACCTCGGTGTATCGTTGGGAGGGCGAGTTACGGATCGATGCGGAAGCCATGGCGATCATCAAGACGACCGAGGCTCGTGTGCAGGCCGCGCGCCTCAGGGTCGCCGAGCTGCACCCGTACGATGTGCCCGAGTTCGTGGCCGTGGATGTCGCTGAGGGTTCTCCCGCCTACCTGCATTGGGTGAGGGAATCCGTAACGGATGGGAGTGGGGATGGCGAAGCGTAGGAGGCGGGGGAGCGGCCACGCGCAGCAGACCGGCCGGAGCGACGTTTCGGCGGCGTCCCAGGAAGAAGAGGCGACGCCCGGTCCGGAAGACCCGCAACTGGACCTGGCCGCCACGCCGGCCGAGGAAGACGCGGCTGATCCCGAGGCGCAGGTGGCGGAGCCGGAGCCGGAGGTGGAGGCGGGTGAGACCGGAATTGAGGAGGCTGCTTCCGACACGGAACTCGACCCCGAGTCCGAAGCGGGAAGCGAGAAGTCGGGCGAAAGCCCGTCCGACGATGTCTCTCCACATGGGGCAACCGGGATCTCCGACGCCAGTCTCGACCGGCTATCTTCGCAGGACAGGGCGGAGCTGGAGGCGCTGTACCGCAGTGCCCGCACCGCCGCCGAAAATGGGCGTCTCGTGGAAGCGGAGAAGGGATATCGCGAGCTCTTGTTTCGTGACCCCGGCCATCTCAAGGCCCGAAACAACCTCGGCTATGTCTACGACCGACTCGGTGAGCCTGCCCGGGCTCTCGAGGAATATCAGGCCGCCCTCGAGATCGAGCCTGAGAACGTCCAGCTGTTGAACAACGTGGGCGCGGTGCTCGGCACGCTCGGGCGATATGGTGAAGCCGAGGAGACGCTGAGGAACGCTCAGCAGTTGGCCCCGGAAGATCCCGACGTGCACCTGAACCTGGGCCTGGTGTTCTTCCGGAAGGGTTTGTACACGGCGGCCCGCGAGTCCCTCGAAAGGGCGATAGGGCTCGACCCGGAGTCAGAGTCGGCGTACTTCTACCTCGGTGAGGCCTGCAACCGCCTCGGCCATATAGACATCGCTCTCGAAGCGTTGGAGCGCGCCCTGGAGATTCAGCCCAGGAACGGTCGAGCCTGGTATACGATCGGGATTCTATACGATCGCAAGCGCGAACCCGAGAGGGCGGCGGAGGCATACCTCAAGGCCCGCGAGATACTCGACGCTGAGTGAACGAAGTTACGGATGTCTTTCGCGAGTCGCGCGGTGCGCGTTCATCCGGTGAATCGCCGGATCACCACGAGTAGCAAGCCGATTCCCGCCCCGAGGAAGTAGCCCAACCGCACGATCAGGTTCAGCTCCTTCTCCGTGATGGAGCGGACCAGGCGCTCCAACTCGGGGATCGGGAACTCGAGGATCTTGGATTCCACCCGGTCGGACACGCGCACGTTCGCGGCGACCTCCGGAACCTTGCTCGTGATCCACTCCCACACCGGGTCGCCAAGGGACTCTGTGAGGCGGAGTGCCGCGCCCTCTCTACCGTAGCGTTCCAGTGACCCGATCGGCTGGCTGAGAATGCGATCCGCGAGCCACCCCTTGAACCGCGTGAACTGCCCGCGGCCCGCTTCCGAGCGAAGTCCGGAGGCGATCCAGCCGCCGGCACGCCGCGCGGGGACCAGCCGCACGACGTCCGCCCAGCTCCTCTCTCCGGCCTTGAGCACCGCCGCCTCGGCCCTGTCGAGAAGAAACTCCCTGACCTCGGTGTCACGCGCGGCATCCATCGTCCAGGCCGTAATCGACTCCAGCGCACCGTCGACCTGGGGATCGCCCGGGGCACCCAGTACATCGATGACGGGCCTCCTGAGTAAGTCGACGATGGCCTCGTTGACGCTCCGGGCCATCGCGTCCTGGACCTCACCCTCGCGAAGAAGGTCTCCCAGGCGATCGGCTCCCTCGGCCTCCAGCGTGTCGATAACCTTCTCGACGGTCTCCTCGGTGATGATGAGCTTGGCTACGACCCGCTGATGGAAACGCAGGTCCTTCATGAATCGCTCGAGCAGGTCGTGGATCGCACCTTCCACGCGGGCGCGTGCCGCCGGATCCTCCAGCAGCCGGCCGAGCCGCTCCATGGCGAGCGGGAGGTAGTCGCTGATCGCGTGCTCGAGGGCCGCGACCAGCCCGAGCGGCAGCAGCTCTTCGAACGAGCGTCCCGGACGCAGCAGACGCACCGCCGCGCGATCCAGGTGGCCGCGCACCGTGGTGGCGAACGACTCGGAGTCGACCAGCTTCGTGACCCAATCACCGGCCTGGTCCCGGAGCGCTTCGATCCGCTCGTCGCCCAGCGACTCGGCCAGCGACTCGTCTTCCAGCGATTCCGCGAGCGTGCCCAGAATCCGCGCTGCGTCGTCCGAGAACTCCTCCGAGGAAAGTGCCTCGACGACCCGGTCGCGTACCGAGTCGAGCAGCGTGTCGAGGATCCGTCGAACCTCGGAGAGTGCGGACTCCGGAAGCAGATCGCCGATTGCCGGTTTCTCACCCTGGAGCAGATCCTGTACGAGTCCCTGCAGCTGCTCCTGGAACGCCTCGCGAAGCCGCTCGTCCTTGAGTTCCTCCGCGACGTCGCCGGGCGTGAGGAGGGTATCGCCGACCGTGTTGCCGATGGTGCGGGCCATGCGGGTCTGGTTCTTGGGCACCGCACCCTGGAGCCAGTGGACGGTCCGCCCGAAGATGCGCGGCGGCTGGTAAGGGTGGAACAGCATCGTGATGGCCACCCGGTTCGTGAGGCCGCCGGCGAGAGCCCCGAACAGAACCGTCAGGCCATCACGCAGCCACTGCATCGCCGCTTCACTCAATGGTCTGCTCCTGAACTCCGATTCCCCGCATGGTCCACGACTGACCATCGAGGACCAGGGCGGCTTCCAGCCTGAAGATCTCGAAGCCAGACTCGGCGTCCGACGTGTCGTCGAGACTCGGCGGCATGCCACGCAGTTCTCCGAGCAATCCGGCCTCCGGGAGCTCGAACGACCATCGACCCGGCGAATCGTCTGCCGCGGCGAGGGTGAGGACGAGGGCGTCGGCCCACTCGTCTTCCGTGTCAGCGAACCATGTCCACACGGTGACGGGGGCCTCGGGCGACGTGCTGTCGCGCATGATCAGGAGACCGTTGCCCGTGGTGTCGGTCACCAGGAAATACTGCCTCGGCCCCGGGCCCGGGGGGTCGTCGATACGGCGCGCGCTCTGCCGCGCCAGCAGGAGGCCCGCCTCGGCTCCCGATTCGTCCAACAACTCCGCGATGCGCAGAGATTCGCGCTGTCCGGTGCTGCTGTTCCATGAGCCGATGGCGCCGCGGGAATCGAGCCGAAGACTGCCTTCGGGACGCTCCAGGATCACGGAGGACGGTTCTCCGCCCTCGCCTGCCATGACTCGTACCGGGCCGGTCGGAAGAATACGCCATGCGGCCCTGGGTACCGGGAGTGAGTCCACCTGGTCGAGGATCTCACGCCACTCCGCACGGCCGAACCAGCCGCGGTAGCGCAGATGGATCGACGCGGAGTCGGTACGGTTGTCGAATCGGAGATGCAGCAGGGACGGCTCGGCGCCCCGCCCCACGAACGTGAGCTCCGTGTGGTACAGGGCTCCGGCGGCGGGCTCCGCCTGCAGCTGTTCGGCGGGTGGTGCGGGCGCCGAGGAGCGTGCCGGCTCCTCCGGTTCGCTGCACGCCAGCAGGGCCCCGCTCAGCCCAACGCTGATCACGACGGGTGAGAGCACCACGCAAAACAAGCGCCTGGCTTTCGTGTATGGATCGGTCATTTGTCGTTCATGCCGGTCAGGGTACTCCGTACGGATCTCAAAGTACCCGCGGCCGTAAGACCTGTCACCGCCAGCCGGGCCTTCCTATCTTGGGCAACCGCCACACGGGCGGATTCGATCACCTACACAGCGTTGGCCATGCAGCTCTATACGAAGATCACCATCGCGTTGATTCTGGGCGTGGTCGCCGGCCTGGTGGCCAACGCCCTGGACATCGATCCGCTGACCCGCGTCCTGATCTGGATCGAACCGATCGGAACCGCCTGGATCCGCCTGATCACTATGGTGGTCGTGCCGCTCGTGTTTGCCAGTCTGATCGTGGGCACCGCCAGCCTGGGTGACATCACCAAGCTGGGGAGGATCGGCAGCAAGACGATCGTCTACTACATGGCCACGACGGCGATCGCCGTGACCATCGGCCTGCTGCTGTCGAACGTGATCCGCCCGGGTAGCGGCATGAGCCCGGAGGGGCTCGAGGCCCTGCGCTCGAACTACATGGCGGAAGGCGCGAGCCGCGTCGAGCTGGCCCAGGAGGCCCCGGGTCTCGTGGACGTGCTCCTGAACATGATCCCGCGCAATCCGGTGGCGGCGCTGGCGGGCGGCGACATGCTCCCGATCATCTTCTTCGCGATCTTCCTGGGCGCCGCCATCTCGGCTCTCCCAAAGGAGCGACGGAGCCATATCGTAGGTTTCTTTGACGGACTCAACGAAGCCTGCATGGTCATGATCCACTGGATCATGAAACTGGCTCCGTACGCCGTGTTCGCGTTGATCGGAGCGGTGATCGCCCGGTTCGGCCTCGATGTGCTCAGCAGTCTGCTGGTCTATGTGGTCACGGTGCTGGTCGGGCTCGCCCTGCACCTCGCGATCACTTACTCCCTGGCCCTCAAGCTGCTGGCCCGGCGGACGCCGCTGACGTTCTACCGCAAGATCCGGGGCGTGCAGCTGATCGCCTTCTCGACGTCGAGTTCCAATGCCACGTTGCCGCTCACCATGGAGACGGCGGAGGACGAACTGGGAATCGAGAAGGAGGTGTCGAGTTTCGTCCTGCCACTCGGCGCCACCATCAACATGGACGGTACGGCCCTGTACCAGGCCGTCGCGACCATGTTCATCGCGCAGGTCCTCATCGGCGATATCAGCTTCACAGCCCAGATCGGGATCGTTCTGACAGCCACGCTCGCGTCGATCGGGGCGGCCGGTGTGCCCTCGGCGGGGATCATCATCCTGGTGGTCGTCCTGGAGGGAGTGCTGGCCGGGTCTGGCGTCGACCCGGCGGCCGGTATCGCGCTCATCCTGGGGGTCGACAGGATCCTCGATATGTGCCGTACGGCCGTCAACGTTACGGGGGATCTGACGGCGGCGGCCGTAATCGAGAGATCGGAATACGAACACGCTCTCCGGGGTGGAGGCGACCGCTAGGGGTCAGCTCACACGCGCGCCCGGCCCGAGGGCGCTGTCCAGGCTGCCGAGCAGGTCCCGTATCCGACGCTCGCCGACGCGGAGGTCCCGGCGGGATTCAGGCACGGATCGCAAGTCCATGCGCGTCAACCCATTGGTGTCCAGGCTGACCCATATCGTGAGAAGGCTGGCGCCAGCCGACAGGAACCCCCGACACCGGACCGTTATCAACCCCAGTTCCTCATCGTGATGCACCAGTTCCCACCGACCTCGTTCGTGAACGTCTTCCAGGACGCGATCCCAGACTTCGGCGAACGACGCCGTGTACAGACGCCCGTCCGGACCTCCGGAAGAGCGAGTGTCCACGGACTCCGTGCTGACGGGTCGCCCCGTGCGGTTGGGAGAGGTAGTCGACATGTCGATCCAGTTCGGTGCTCCGCCGGAGGAACGCGGCGCGCAGGATGTTGCCCGATTCGTGGAATCTCCTTTACGTTCCCCGAGATTTCACCCACTGATGAGAACCTCTGAGAAGGCCGCATGCAAGCTATACTTCCGCTGGCGGGAAAAGGAACCAGGCTCCGCCCACACACGCACACGCGTCCCAAGCCCCTTTTGAGGGTCGCGAACCGTCCCGTGCTCGACTACGTGCTCCGACAGCTCGAGGAGATCGGCGTCGATGAGATCATCGGGATCACGGGCCACCTGGCGCCCACCATCGAGACCTGGCTGGCCGAGCAGCATCCGGACCTGTCGTTCCGGGCCGTACCCCAGGAGCAGCAGCTGGGGACGGCCGACGCGATCCGGCTGGCCGAGCCCTACGTGGATGGTCCGGTCCTCATCGTGTTCGTGGACACGCTGTTCGATGCGAATCTCGGCCTCATCCAGGAGATGCCGGACCGCGACGGGATCATCTGGGCCAAGGAGGTCGAGGACTACCAGCGGTTCGGGGTGATCGTCACCGACGAGAACGGCGATATGGTCCGGATCGTCGAGAAGCCCGCCGAGCCGATCTCCCGGCTGGCGAACATCGGCCTCTACTACCTGAGGGACTGGCGGCTGATGTTCGAGGGAGTCTCGCACGTGATGGCATCGCCCCCGAAGTTCGGCGAGTACTTTCTCACCGATGCGTTCCAGTACATGATCGACCACGGTGCCCGCCTCCTGACGGCGGAGGTCGATCACTGGTGGGATTGCGGGAAGCCGGAGACGCTCCTGGAGACGAACCGCGAGGTTCTCCTCTCGGGCGCTGCGGACGAGCCCGCACCTGCCGCCGGCGTCCGCATCGTCCCGCCGGTGTGCGTAGCGCCCGGCGTAGTGCTCGAGAACACGGAAATCGGGCCGAACGTCAGCATCGGAGCCGGATCGACCATCCGGGGGGGACGTTTGCGAGAGTGTATCGTGGGAGAGAACAGCGTGCTCGAGGGGTGCGACGTTCACGATTCGTTGATCGGCGATCACGTGGTGGCCAGCGGATTGACGGGCACGGCTTCCGTGGGCGACCATACCGTGATCGACGCGCTGAACTGAGCGAGAGGCGACTCTCGCCGACCGGACCCGGAGGAAGTGTGGACCCCAACGACCTGATCTACGACTGGAACCGGCTGCCAGGCAGCTTCGCCTACGCCCGGGCGCACGTCGAGCTGGACGACGAGACGCTTCGCGACGGCCTCCAGAATCCGACGGTCAGGGACCCGCAGATCGAGCAGAAGATCGAGATGCTGCACCTCATCGCGGAGATGGGAATACAGGCGGCGGATATCGGTCTCCCGGGGGCAGGGCAGAGGGCCCGGGAAGCGGTCCTGGCGCTCGCCCGCGAAATCGCCGATCAAGACCTGCCGATCGCTCCAAACTGTGCCGCGCGCACCGTGAAGGCGGATATCGCCCCGATCGTGGACGTGTCCCAGGCGACGGGTCTTCGGATGGAAGTGGGGGCCTTCATCGGCTGCTCCCCGATTCGGCAGTACGCCGAGGGTTGGGGCCTCGAGATGTTGCTTCGCACCACGGCAGAAGCGGTCACGTTCGCGGCGGAAGAAGGCCTGGACGTGATGTACGTGACCGAGGATACGACACGGTCTCGTCCCAAAACCCTGAAAGCGCTCTACACGACGGCCATCGAGTGCGGCGCCCGACGCATCTGCCTCGCCGACACGGTGGGCCACGCGACTCCGTTCGGGGTGCGTCAGCTGGTGCGATTCGTCCGCAAGGTCATCTTCGACACTGGCGAGGACGTGAAGATCGACTGGCATGGGCACAGGGACCGTGGGTTGGCGATGCCCAATGCGCTTGCGGCGATCGAGGAAGGCGCCGACCGTGTCCACGGCACGGCGCTCGGAATCGGCGAGCGGGTCGGGAATACGGCCATGGACCTGCTTCTGGTGAACCTCAAGCTCCTCGACATGCACGATGTCGATCTGACGCGGCTGCCGGAGTACTGCCGCCTGGCCGCCGACATCTGCGGGATCGAGATTCCTCACTCGTATCCGGTCGTTGGAAGCGATGCCTTCCGCACGGGCACGGGGGTACACGCTTCGGCGATCATCAAGGCGATGAACATGGGGGACGAGTGGCTCGTGGACCGCGTGTACAGCGGCGTTCCGGCCTCTCTGTTCGGGCTCGAGCAGAAAATCGAGGTCTCACCCGTCTCCGGCCTGAGCAACGTCCGCTTCTGGCTTCGGGAGCACGGCTACGATCCGCAGGACAGAGCCCTGTGCGACGCGGTGTTCGCCCTTGCGAAGCGGAGTGATCACACGCTGACTCGAGAGGAGATCGCCGACGAGATCGCCGCCTGTGCCGAACGAGCCCTCCCGGTTCCGTCCGGAGGCAAAGATGAGTGACCAACCACACGTCCGACGTCTCGTCGGCCTGACCACGGCGATGCTGGGCTTAACGGCGGTTTTTGCCTCGTTGACCCTGGTCGCCATCTCGAAGCCCGGTCTTGCGGTAGTGTTCGTCGTGATAGGCGTGATCCTGATCGTCTTCGGTCTCCGGCTCCTCCCGACCTCCGCGCCCTAGTTTCCGGGTACCTTTTCCGCTTCCGGGTGTAACCACGCGTATCATGAATACGATTCGATCAAATAACGGCGGCCGGCGGGGTCTGATGGCCTGCGCCGTCCTGGGCGTGGCCCTCGCGAGCCCGGCGGTTGCGATCGGGCAGGACCCGGGCATGCCGCGTTTTCCGAATGGTACCACAGTCGTCCTGGTGCCCGTGCAGTCCACCCTTCCACTGGACGATGGGAGTTGGCCGGGAATGGCGCGCACCGAGGAGGATGCCTTGCGGGCCATGGACGCCGAGCTCGAGTTCGCGTTTTCGGAAAGGCGTTCGGCCGAGGACTGGGTTCTACCCTCGGACCTGCGCCGCACCATGGAGCGCAACCCGTCGCTCTCCATCAAGCCGGACCGGCTGGCGTACAATCCCCTGCTCGTGCCCATCGACAGGCGGAAGTACATTCCGGAGCCGCTTCACACGCAACTGCGCACCCTGGCCGCCCTGTATGACACGCGCTACGTGCTAGTACCCGTCCGGCTCACGGTGGAGGTCGAATCGACGGACGATGCGCGCTCGGGCTCCGAGGTGGCCTACTCCGGTGGGGACGCGGTGGCCCCGGCCCAGCGGGCCTACCTTCTGACCGCCATGATCGACATTCGGCGTTCCGACGTGCTGTGGCTGGGTGAGTTCATGGGTGATCCTGGCACCTCGGATTCGGGCTCGCTCCTGGCGACGCTGGCCAACCGGATGGCCGAGCAGCTCGCGCAGTGAGGAAACTGCACCCCGTGGGCCTCGCGGTGCTGGTGACCGCCGCTGTCGCCTCTCTCTCGGCCTGTGACCGGCCCGAGGAGCTTCAGCTGCCGACGGATGCCGATCTGGTGGGCCTGTATGGCGAGGGACCGACGGTCAGCCTCAACGGCAACGTGGTGGACGTGGAGGTCTACCAGGCGGCCGACCAGCTCAGGCGCGGCGGAGAGACGTGGGCCAAGGTCGGACCCTTCATCTACCTGTTCTCACCCCAGACACAGGAAGTCTTCGAGTCCTGGTCCGGAGTGGGCGGAGTGCGGGTCACCACGGCCGATGGGCGCGGGCGCATGATCGCTCGCGCGATGCTTCCCCGCGGCACCCTGAATGGCCTCACGTGGCCGCGGGCCATCACCCTGGTGGGGAAGGCAAGGCTCGAGGGCACGCGCCGTCCGAGCTACATCCTGGACCTCATCGAGTACGGCGAGGAGACCGCCGATTTCGAGTACAGCACGCAATACGTGAAGGGTGGGAGCTGACGGTGCATACGGTCACTCTCATCCCGGGCGACGGCATCGGACCGGCGATCACCGAGGCCACCGTGGGAATACTCGAAGCCGCCGGAGCGCCGATCGAATGGGACCGGCAGGAAGCCGGCCTGGCCGCCGCGGAGCACGGTCATGATCTGCTGCCACAGGAGACCCTGGATTCGATCGAGAGAAACCGGTTCTGCCTCAAGGGCCCGCTGACGACTCCGATCGGCGCCGGGTTCCGCTCGATCAACGTCGCCCTTCGCAAGCACTTCGACCTGTACGCGAACGTCAGGCCCACGCAGAGCATCGTGCCCGGCGGCCGCTACACGGACATCGACCTCGTGATCGTCCGCGAGAACACCGAAGGCCTGTATGCGGGGATCGAGCACTACATCGGCATGCGGCAGGACCCGCGGGCCGTGGCCGAGTCCGTGATGCTGATCACGCGCTATGGTTCGGATCGCATCGTGCGCTACGCCTTCGAGTACGCGCTGCAGCACGGGCGAAAGAAGGTGACCCTCGTCCACAAGGCGAACATCCTCAAGTACACCCAGGGGCTGTTCCTGGAAGTGGGTCGTGACGTGGCGAAGAACTACGCCGGCGCGGTCGAGTTCGAAGACCGAATCGTGGACGCCACGGCCATGCAGCTGGTACTCGATCCGTACCAGTTCGACGTGATCGTGACGGAGAACATGTTCGGTGACATCCTGTCGGACCTGGCGGCCGGCCTGGTCGGCGGACTGGGCTTCGCGCCCGGAGTGAACATCGGCAAGGACATCTCGATGTTCGAGGCGGTGCACGGCTCAGCGCCGGACATCGCGGGGCGAAACATCGCGAACCCCACGGCCCTGCTACTCGCGGCCTGCCTGATGCTGGAACACCTGGGCCTGGGCACGCTTGGGGATCCCGGCACCGTCGTCGCGCACCACCAGTTGCAGGCGATCACCATCGCAGTCCACGTGCAGCTCGACGCGGGTCCCCGGGGGATTGTGTGCCACCGCGTTGCGCAGCAGATTCGCGATCGCCCGTTCGATGAGGCCGCTGTCACCGCTCAGCCACGCCTCGTCGACATGGAAGTGACGCGCAATGTGCACGTCCCTGGCGCGGGCCTGGGCCCAGACCTGGTCCAGGGCATTGGAAGCCACGTCCAGCATGTCGAACTCGTGGCTGGCCAGCTCTTCCATGGACTCTGCCCGCACCAGCTCGAGGAACTGCTCGGCCAGGTGCAAGGTGGTGCGG
>Ga0209456_10000520_pt1 | contig 20548 bp, 18 predicted proteins | sample COG_11_FD_184755 | JGI IMG/M metagenome (GOLD analysis project Ga0209456, IMG submission 184755) | Pelagic marine sediment microbial communities from the LTER site Helgoland, North Sea, for post-phytoplankton bloom and carbon turnover... | ecosystem: Environmental > Aquatic > Marine > Neritic...
GGTACGACACATCGGTTACTTACATTGCCGAAATCGCTCGCTGAACTAGCGGCGCAGACCGAGCCGGGAAATCAGCTCGCGGTAGCGGTCCTGGTCTTTGGACTTGAGGTAGTCAAGCAGCTTACGGCGCTTGTTGACCATCTTCAGGAGACCCTGACGGCTGTGGTGATCTTTCTTGTGCTCGCCGAAGTGCTCGGTAAGCTCTGCAATTCTCTTCGAAAGCAGCGCAACCTGTACTTCCGGGGATCCGGTATCGCCTTCGCCTCGTGCGTATTCGGCGACAATGCCCTGCTTTGCTTCACTGGAAAGTGACATTTCTAAATTACTCCAATCTACTCTATTTCTAGCCCTTTTTTGAAGCGCGGTATTCTAGCGCCTGTTCGAGCCCATTAACACCCCGAAATCAAATATCTACAGGGTTTTTTCCCGGTGTATGAAACACCCTTCGTGGCGCCAGCCTGCCATTCCCGGCAATCTCGCCCACGCCCAAAAATCGTCGTCCCGTGCTGTATACCCGCGCAAGCCCGTTTTCGGCACTGTCGGCCACCTCGATGGCCTGCCCTCCCGCGAAGCGTTCGCCAGTCTCGGCATCGATCGTGACGGACGGCATCCCCTCGAGCGCAGCGTCGGGCGGCAGCAGTCGCTCCCTTAGCGGCTCCAGGCCCTCTGCGGCCAGTGTCTCGATCGTTGCCAGGTCCACCATGTCCCCGGAACTGAAGTCACCGACCGACTCGCGGTGGAGACGCGCCGTATGGGCCAGCGTCCCTGCCCGCTTCGCGATGTCCTCGACCAGGGTCCTGACGTACGTGCCCTTCGAGCAGCACACTCTAAATACCAGCCGCGACCCCGCCGATTCCAGCAGGCGAATCTCATCGATGCGAATCCGACGTGGCTCCCTTTCCACGGTCTCGCCTTTGCGAGCCAGCTCGTAAAGCCGCTTGCCATCCTTCTTCAGGGCCGAATACATTGGCGGCACCTGGTCTGACTCCCCGAGGAAGCCCTGCAGGATCACGTTCCAGTCATCGGCAGACATTTCCGGGACCGGGGCCGTGCCCACCTGCTGCCCGTCTGCGTCCCCGGTATCCGTTGCCACACCGATACGCGCAGTTACCCGGTAACTCTTGTCAGCGTCCAACAGGTACGCGCATACCTTGGTCGCCTCGCCGAAGCACAGGGGCAGCATGCCCGTGGCGGCGGGGTCCAGGCTACCGGTATGCCCGGCCTTCTTCGCGTTCAGCAGCCGTCTGACGGCCTGCAGGGCGCGATTCGAGGTCATGCCCGACGGCTTGTTCAGCAACAGGATGCCGTCCACCGCGTCCGCCCGGCGTTTTTCAGCGCGTGGCACCGCGATCATCCGGCCCTGTCGGGACCGAGCGCTCGATCGATCAGGTCGCTGATGCGCTGTCCTTCGGCCGCGCTGTCATCATGCTCGAAGCGGAGTTCGGGCACGTGCCTGACCTTGATGGCCTGGCCGAGCTTGGCGCGCAGGAAGCCTGCTGCCCTCTCCAGCCCCTTCTGAACCGGAGCCGCGTCGGCGTCTGGTTCGAGCATACTGAAGTAGACTCGTGCAACGCTCAGGTCCCGAGAGAGCTCGACGGACGACAACGAGACGCCCTGCAGTCGCGGGTCCTTGGTCTCGAACCGCAGGAGCTCATTGAGCGTGCGCAACACCTGGTTGCCGAGCCGTTGATTCCGGGAAAACTCACGTGGCATATCTGGTAACCGTCGACAGCTAGTCGAGCGTGCGAGCTACCTCGACGCGCTCGTAGCATTCGATGTGGTCCCCGACTTTCACGTCGTTGTAGTTCTTCACGCCGATGCCGCACTCGGTGCCGGCGCGAACCTCGTTAACGTCGTCTTTGAACCGGCGCAGCGACTCCAGTTCGCCTTCGAAGATTACGACATGGTCGCGCAGAACACGGATCGGATTCGAGCGCTTCACGTGCCCTTCGGTGACGATACAACCGGCGATATCGCCGAGCTTCGGCGAGCGGAACACTTCCTTCACATCGGCCATGCCGACGATCTGTTCCCGAATCTCGGGCGCCAGCATGCCCGTTATGGCCGCCTTCACGTCGTCGATTGCCTCGTAGATGATGCTGTAGTAGCGCACATCGACACCGGACTCTTTGACCGCGGTGCGAGCGGCCGCGTCAGCGCGGACGTTGAAGCCGATAATAAAGGCGTCGGACGCCGCTGCGAGGTTGACGTCGGTTTCGGTGATACCGCCGACGCTCGAGCCCAGCACCTTGACCTTGACCTCGTCGTTGGACATCTTCGTCAGGGCATCGCGCAACGCCTCGGCGCTGCCGTGCACATCCGACTTGATGATGATCGGCAGAGTCGAGAGCTGGCCTTCTTTCATCTGGTTGAACATGTCGTCGAGCTTGGACGCCTGTTGCTGCGCGAGCTTGGCGTCACGCGTCTTACCCTGGCGGAACTCGGCCACTTCGCGAGCCTTGCGTTCGTTCTTAACGACCAGGAAGTCGTCACCGGCACTCGGCGTTTTCGACAGGCCGAGTACGACAGCCGGACTCGACGGGCCAGCCTCTTTGATCGAGGCGCCTGTCTCATCGAACATGTTCCGAATGCGGCCGTATTCCTCGCCCGCAATGATCATGTCACCCTGCTTGAGCGTGCCGGCCTGAACAAGCAGCGTCGCAACCGCGCCGCGGCCCTTTTCGAGGCTCGACTCAATAACGATACCGTGCGCCGGACCTTCCGCCACCGCCGTCAGGTCCATGACCTCGGCCTGCAGCAGAATCGCGTCGAGTAGATCGTCGACGCCCTCTCCCGTAATTGCGGAAACGTTCACGAACATCTGCTCGCCACCCCAGTCTTCCGGGATGATTTCATGCTGTGACAGCTCGTTCTTGACGCGCTCTGGATCGGCATTCTCGCGGTCGATCTTGTTGACGGCAATGACAAGCGGTACGCCTGCGGCTTTCGAGTGCTGGATAGCCTCGATCGTCTGCGGCATAACGCCATCGTCCGCCGCGACAACGAGTACCACGATATCCGTCGCCTGTGCGCCACGTGCCCGCATCGCCGTGAAAGCCGCGTGTCCCGGCGTATCGAGGAACGAGATCTTCCCTTTGTCGGTCTCCACCGAGTACGCACCGATGTGCTGCGTGATACCGCCCGCTTCGCCGGCGGCGACCTTGGTGTGGCGAATGTAGTCGAGCAGCGAAGTCTTGCCGTGATCGACGTGCCCCATGATCGTAACCACTGGCGCGCGCCCCACCTTTTCGCCTGAAAGTTGCTCTTCATCGGCGAGCAGCTTCTCGTCCACGTCGGCTGCGTCAATCGGCTTGGCAATGTGGCCGAGTTCTTCAACGACCAGTGTGGCCGTATCCTGATCAATGACCTGGTTGATCGTGACCATCGCACCCATGTTGAAGAGGACTTTTACGACCTCGTTGCCCTTGATGGCCATACGCTGCGCGAGATCTGCTACCGAAATGCCTTCCGGAATTTCGACTTCGTGAATCACGGGTGCCGTCGGGCGCTCGAAACCATGCTTGGAGTCGCCACCCATGGAAACCGTGCGACGCCGCATCGGCGCCTTGCGCTTGCGGCGACCGCTCTTGTCGCCGGCAACGTGCAGTTCCTTGCGGCCATAACGCGTCTCCGGACGCTTGGGCTTGGGCTTGGGTTTGGCTTTTTCCTTGGTACGACGCGCACGCGCATCGGCCTCGGCCTTTTCGAGCCGCTCTTTCTCCTGCACAGCCGCGGCTGCCGCTTGCTCTGCGGCCTTGCGTGCATCTTCCTCGGCCTCTTTCTGGGCCAGTGCCGCTTTCTCGCGCTCGGCCTCCTCGCGTTTGGCGGCCTCTTCCTTTTCGGCTAACAGGCGTTCCTGTTCCCGGACCTCGGCCTCCACGCGTTCTTCTTCCTCGCGGCGCTTTGCGTCGAGCGCCTCCTGCTCTTCCTGCGCCTGCTTCTCGAGCACGTCGCGCTTGATGTACGTGCGCTTGCGACGTACTTCGACATTCACGGTACGGGACCGGCCCTGAGCACCGGAGAGCCGCAGTTCGGACTGCGACTTGCGATTCAGCGTGATGCGCCGCGGCGTCGCTACGGTCGCCGGCGTGTCGTCCTGCCCGTGGCTGCGACGCAGGTGCGTCAGCAGTTCGAGCTTCGCGTCGTCGCTGATCGTATCGTCCGAGCCCTTCACTTTGATACCGGCCTCGTCGAGCTGCGAGAGCAGCTTGTCGACCGGCACCTTCAGTACCTCAGCAAATTGTGCAATTGTGACATCAGCCATACATTAACTCCGCAATCCCGGCGCTTACGCCTGCTGTTCTTCCTCGAACCAATGTGCGCGCGCTTTCATAATCAGCGCGGCCGCGTCATCTTCTTCCATTTCGTTAATTTCGAGCAGGTCGTCGGTAGCCAGTTCCGCGAGATCCTCGCGAGTGACCACGCCCTTGCTTGCCAGCAGAAACGCAAGACCTTTATCCATGCCGTCGAGGCTCAGCAGGTCTTCCGCCGGCTCGACTTCGTCAATCTTCTCTTCCTGGACAATCGCCTGTGTCAGCAACACGTCGCGCGCACGACTGCGCAATTCCTCGACAATGTCCTCGTCGAACTCTTCAATCGCGACGAGTTCCGACGATGGCACATAGGCGACTTCCTCGATCGTCGAGAAGCCTTCCTGAACAAGGATCAGGCCGATCTCTTCGTCGACGTCGAGCTGTTTCGAAAACAGCTCGATGAGTTCCTTCATCTCGGACTCGCTCTTCTCCTCGGCATCCGCGGCGGTCATGACGTTGAGTTCCCAACCCGTCAACTCGCTCGCAAGCCGTATGTTCTGGCCGCCACGGCCAATAGCCTGCGACAACTTGTCCTCTTCGACAGCGATGTCCATGCTGTGCTTGTCTTCGTCGACCACGATCGAAACCACCTCGGCTGGCGACATCGCGTTGACCACGAACTGTGCCGAGTTATCGTCCCAGAGGATGATGTCGACTCGCTCACCGGCGAGCTCGTTCGATACGGCCTGGACGCGCGAGCCACGCATACCGACGCAGGCGCCAACTGCATCGATGCGGCTGTCATTGCTCTGTACCGCGATCTTGGCGCGCAGGCCCGGATCACGTGCGGCACCGTGGATATCGATGAGCCCCTGGCCAACCTCGGGAACCTCGATTTTGAACAGTTCGACAAGGAACTGCGGCGAAGTGCGTGTCATGAACAACTGCGGACCACGCAACTCCGAGCGTACCTCGGTGAGCAGGGCCTTGATGCGATCCTGAGGGCGTACCGGCTCACGCGGCACCATGTTCTCGCGCGGCACGAAGCCCTCGGCGTTACCGCCCAGGTCGATATAGACGCCATTGCGGTCAACGCGCTTGACGAGGCCGGAGAGCATTTCGCCCTCGCGGTCCTTGTATTCCTCCACGACCTGCTCGCGCTCGGCCTCGCGGACTTTCTGGACGATGACCTGCTTGGCGGTCTGCGCGGCAATTCGGCCGAACTCGACGGATTCCATCGGCACTTCAACGTAACCGCCCGGCTCCGCGCCCTCCTCGACGTCAACAGCATCGATCATGCGCAGTTCGCGGTCCGGGAACTCGAGTTCGGTGGACTCGTCCTCGAACACGAGCCAGCGACGGAAGGTGTCATAGTCGCCCGTTTCACGGTCGATCGCGACCCGTACGTCAATGTCTTCGCCGTGCTTGCGGCGCGTGGCCGATGCCAGCGCGGCCTCGATCGCCTCAAAAATGATGTCTTTTTCGACGCCCTTCTCATTCGATACGGCGTCAACGACCATCAATATCTCTTTGCTCATTGCCTCAAAACTCCAATCATCCGTGCCGCACTACACTTCGTCCGGCACCAGCCGAGCAGTATCGATCATCGACAGCGCCAGGCTGTGCGACTCTCCATCCACCTCGACCACAATATTCTCGTCATCCACCGACAGCAGTTTGCCGCGGAACCGCCTGCGCCCCTCTTTGGGGAACCGCAGAGAAACTTTCACGGTTTGTCCTGTAAACCTCTGAAAGTGCTCAACTTTCGTTAACTTCCTGTCCAGCCCCGGCGATGACACCTCGAGGTTGTAATTCCCCGGTAACGGGTCCTCGACGTCCAGCAACGCACTGACGGCAAGGCTCACCTTCTCGCAATCATCCAGTCCGATGCCATCGGGCCCGTCGATGAACACGCGGACCAGCCCATTCCTTCCACCCGGCCTGACCTCGAGGTCCGCCAGCTCGTAACCCAGTCGCTCGACGGTCGGTTCCAGCAGCGTGGCCAGTTCGTCTCCCGTCATGCACTCAACACCTAAATCATTGTTTCAAAAACAAAAAAAGGGCCAATGGCCCATTCCTTCCCTGCGCAATGTGGCTGTCCGCGGACAACAAAAAACCCCTGAGCGGGGCCTATACCTACCAAGAGTTTGGTAGCGATGGGTCCAATAAAGCGGCCCCACTGGTGCGCTGGCGCGGGATTATACGGCAATCCTGCCTGCCTGCGCAATGCTCGAAAGGCAACGGAATCCTGGCCGGAATCTGCAATATCCATTAGGCCGGCCAGATGGCAAAATGCGCCTCCCGAAGGGCAATCCCGTACTGTCAGAGGCGCTCATATGCTCACGCTAAAAGACCCGGTTCGCTATGCATGACTTCGTCATAATCGGCGGCGGAATCGTTGGCGCCTCGACAGCCTGGCAGCTGCAGCAACGCTATCCCGAGCGCAAGGTCATGCTGCTCGAGAAGGAAGGACGCTTTGCCGCGCACCAGACCGGCCATAACAGCGGCGTCATTCATGCCGGCATCTACTACGAGCCCGGCAGCCTCAAAGCAAGATTCTGCAAGGCCGGCGTCGATGCCACGATTGAATTTTGCCAGGCACACGATATTGCCTACGAGCAGTGCGGCAAACTGCTGGTCGCCACCAACGATGTTGAACAAGAGCGGATGCTTGCGCTGTTCGAGCGCGCCAAGGTCAATGGCCTCGACGTCGAACTCGTTGATCAGGCCACTTTGCGGCGACTCGAGCCCAACGTCAGCGGCGTCGGCGGCATCCTCGTCAAGACGACAGGCATCGTCGACTATGCCGAAGTGACATCGCGCATGGTCGATCTGTTCAGGGAAAACGGCGGACAGGCCCGGACTGGCGCGCACGTGACATCATTGGCAGAGGACAAGGGTTCGATAACCATCGGCATTGGCGGCAAGGAGAGCATCAAGACTCGATATCTCATCACCTGCGCGGGACTCATGGCCGATCGTGTTGTACGCATGCTCGACATCGACGTCGACTTCGAAATAATTCCCTACCGCGGCGAGTACTACCAGCTTCCACCGGGCAAGAACGACATCGTCAGGCACCTGATATACCCCATTCCCGACCCGGCGCTGCCCTTCCTGGGCGTGCACCTGACGCGCATGATCGACGGTTCGGTAACGGTTGGACCCAATGCGATCCAGGGCTGGAAGCGTGAGGGCTATGGGCGCCTCAACGTCAGTATCCCTGATGTTGTCCAGATGCTGAGCTATCGCGGGTTCTGGCGGGTGGCACTGAAGAACCTGGGAACGGGTATTCGGGAAACCTGGAACTCGTGGTACAAGCCAGGCTATCTCGAACAGGTCAGGAAGTATTGCCCGTCGATCGAAGTCGACGATCTTGGCGACTACCCGGCCGGGATTCGCGCGATGGCGGTCAAACGCGACGGCACGATCGTGGATGACTTCCTGTTCGCCGAATCACCGCGCAGCCTGCACGTCTGCAGCGCGCCTTCGCCTGCTGCCACGTCGGCCATACCGATCGGTGGACATATCTGCGACAAGGTTGCCGAGGCTCAACGGCGCTAGTGCGTTCGCTTATTGTGTCTCGTCGGTGTATTTGCCGAGTATCCTGAAGACCCTGTGGTTAGGGCAAAACGCGTTGTCGCCCGGGACCTGGCCATCCAGCCAGTGCTCGCACACAGTCTCCGAGGAGCACTGCCGGCAACGATCCCGTACTTCCTTCATGATCGTCGGAATCTCCTCGCTGTTCGCCAGTTCCGGATCCAGGCCGACAGATACCAGCATCGCGCGCATCCTGCGCTCGGAGTTGACGGCGAGATAGCGGCGGTAAGCGAAAAATAGCAGCAACGCCACGGCTACCATCACAATGGCGGCAAGAAATTGCATTGTGGTCATGACACGTCTCCTCGCGGTGAGACTTATCCGCAGTATAGACCCGTGAACGCCGCAATGATCTACGTGGATTCCGATGGAAAGGAAACGCCGTCCACTAAGGACGCCATTTTTGATTCTGGCCGAGCCGTCGAAAATTTCACCCGGAGTCGGTACAGTTGCAAGAAACAGAATCGAGGGTCGAATTGGCCGGTTTATTTGAAGAGCTGAAGCGTCGCAAGGTGTTCCGAATTCTTGTTGCCTATCTTGTTGCGGCATGGGTTTTGCTCCAGGTAGCGGAGGTCTTTTCCTCTATCCTCGAGCTACCCAGCTGGGCCCCGAAGCTCGTGTTGTTGCTGCTCGCACTCGGCCTTGTTCCCGCCCTGATTCTCGCCTGGGCTTACGAGCTGACGCCCGACGGCATCAAACGCGATGCTGATGCTCGACACGCTCCCGCCCCACGTCCCCCAGGTCGACGTCGTACTGCGGGCATTACTATTGCCGCGGTGCTTGGCGTCACGGCGGGTGCGGTGCTCTTTTGGCTATCCGGCAGCGACGAGCGCTGGGCCCGGAATGTGGCTCTACCGAAGATCGAGCAACACATCGCCGCTTCCGAATGGGAACCGGCCTACGCCGTCGCAATGGAGCTTCAGGAGCGGGTGACTGATTCGGACCTGCTTGATGGCTACTGGGGAGAGTTCACTTACAAGACGACCCTCCCGTCCAGTCCCGAGGGCGCTACGGTCTACCGGCGACCTTACAGGGACCCGCAGGCGGAATGGCTTGAGCTGGGGCAAACCCCGATCTACGAAGCTCGTATTCCGCGCGGCTTTTCATTGATGCGTGTCGAGCTCGATGGCGCCGAAACGGTGAATCGTATCGTGGGAAGCATGCCGATCGCCGGGGGCGCGGTCTCCCTCGGCGCCGAAGAGGACATCACTGGTACCGAATATGTTGTCCCGCCTGTCGACATCGTTCTCGACCCGGTTGGGCCGCTCGACAGCCCCGAGGTCCGCGTGCCCGGCACCGAGTTGTTGCTTGACGGCAAGCTGGTGACCCTGTCCGATTTTCGAATTGGCAAGTACGAAGTGACCAACCATGAATACAAGGCGTTCGTCGATGGCGGTGCTTACGCTCGTCGGGACTTATGGGAACATGATTTCGATCGCGACGGCCGGGAGGTGACCTGGGATGAGGCGATGACCTTGTTCAAGGACTCGACCGGGCGACCGGGGCCGAGCAACTGGATCGGCGGAACCTTTCCCGAGGGCCAGGAGAACTACCCGGTCGGCGGAATCAGCTGGTACGAAGCCGCGGCCTATGCCCGATTCGCCGGTCGCGAACTTCCTACCGTCCATCACTGGCGCCGTGCCCATGCGCCAGCCGTAATGGCCTGGCAGGTGCTGGAAAGCAACCTGGAGACTTCGGGCCCCGCGCCAGTTGGCGAATACGGTGGTATCGGCTGGACGGGCACATTCGACATGCTGGGTAATGTCCGTGAGTGGTGTGCCAATGCACTGGGAGATCAACGTGCAATAGTAGGCGGTGCCTGGCATGACCTGGCGTACTGGATTCCGGAAACCATCCGGATTCCGGCAATCCTGCCTCCCTTCGATCGCTCCCCACAAAACGGCGTGCGGCTCGCGTCCCTTCGTGACACTCGTGGCGTAAAGGACGTCCTGCAGCAACCGCTCAAGCCAGAAGAGATCATCGAGGCGCCGGAACCGGCATCCGACGAGGCCTTTTCCGCAATCCTGAGGAACTTCGACTACAGCTCCTCGCCGCTCAATGCCTCGATCGACGCAACAGGCACGATCCGCAATTGGGAACGACAGGAAATCAGCTTTGACAGCGGCGACGGTCAACGCACCGAACTGATTTTGTACTTACCGGACACCAAGACGAGTCGTCACCGAACAATGGTCTTCTGGCCAAGTAGCATCGCGATATTGTTGCCATCACTTGACGAATACCGACTCCACCTCGACTTCATGCTCAGGAGCGGCTGGGCCGTGGCCATGCCCGTCTTCGAGCAGACATTTCATCGCACCGACGGAGAATTCCCCTCCACGCGCACAGTAACGGGCCGGGATCTTACGATACGGCAGGTGCGAGAATTGCGGCGCACCATTGACTACCTCGAGACCCGCCCGGATATCGATACCGAGTCGCTCGCCTACTACGGGTTCAGTTGGGGCGCGATAATGGGCCCGATCGCGCTAACCGCCGAGCCACGACTCAAAGTCGGGGTCCTCAACCAGGCCGGGATACCTCGTGGGCGCTATTACGATATCCACCCGGCGCATTACCTGCCGAGAGTGCAGCAGCCGGTATTGCAGTTCAACGGTCGCTATGACACGAACTTCCGCTATGAAGACTCCGCGAAGCCGTTCTTCGATCGCATGGGTTCGGAATCGAAAAAGCATGTCGTCGACCCGACGGGGCACTTCTCGCCGATGCCTACAGTCATCGGCGAGACGCTGGCCTGGTTGGACGAATACCTGCCCGCCCAATAAAGTCCGGAGGTCGATAAATGCAAACGCACTATCAGGCGGGGATCCGGAAATCCCTGGCCTTCTTCTTGCTGGCTGCATGCGCGCAGGCGTCGGCTGAAGTCGATCTTCTGATCGACGATGCAAAGGTCGTTGACGGCACTGGCAACCCCTGGTTCCTGAGCGACGTTGCAATAGACGATGGGCGCATCATCGACATGGCCCCCATTCTCGACGTGGCGGCCGAACGTATCATCAAGGCTGATGGCCGCGTACTCGCTCCTGGGTTCATCGACGTACACACCCACGTGGAGACCAGTAGCAGGCGCGAAGGCCTCGCGAAAATTCCCCGTGCCGACAACTACCTGCTCGACGGTGTTACCACAATCGTCACGGGCAACTGCGGAACCTCGGAGATCGACATTCCCTCCTGGCGTGCAGAACTGAACGGCCTCGGCATCAACATCGCTACGCTGGTCGGTCATAACTCCGTGCGCAGGACCGTGATGGGCAGGGACGCTCGGTCGCCCACGCCGGAAGAGATGCACCAGATGGAAATGCTCGTGGACGAGGCCATGCGTGACGGTGCCGTGGGATTTTCAACAGGACTTCTTTATGTACCCGGGACCTACGCGGATACCAGTGAGGTCATCGATCTTGCAAAGGTCGCGTCGAACTATGGCGGTGTTTACGCGAGCCATATCCGCGAGCAAGGCGCCAGGCTGCACGAGTCAATCGACGAAGCGGTGCGCGTCGGCAGGGAAGCGAACATGCCGGTGCAGATCTCGCACTTCAAGGTCAAGGGAAGGACGCGCTGGGGAACCATCGGCACGGCGCTGGAACTCGTCGACTCCTATCGGGATGCCGGTATCGACGTGGTGATCGACGCCTACCCATACGAAAGAGCCAGCACGAGCCTGGGCGTCACCCTGCCCCGCTGGGCTGTGGCGGGGCGCGCGGGAGACATTGCCGAAAGGATTCGCGATGACAAGACGCACCGGAGAATTGTCGAGGGAATGAAAGTGATCCTCGAGGACGGTGGCTATCCCGACTATTCGTTCGCAACGGTTGCGCAGTACCGTCCGCAACCCTCCTACAATGGCCGCACTATCAGCGAGATCAACGCGTTGCTCGAACGGCCCGCAACTGTCGACAGCGAGATCGAAACCATTCTCGAGATGATGGTCGACGGCGGTGCTGCGGGCTATTCGATGGGCGCGTCGATGATTTACCACTACATGAGCAACGAGGACGTGGATACGATCTTCCGCTACCCGAATGCCGCTGTGGCGAGCGACGGCGCGATCATCGCGTATGGACGGGGCCAGCCGCATCCACGTTCCTACGGCACAAATGCAAGGGTCCTCGCGGATTTCGTCAGGGCCCGGAAGGTACTCTCGCTTGAAGACGCCGTCCGGCGAATGACCTCGCTGCCCGCGCGGACGTTCGCGTTTCACGATCGTGGCATCGTCCGACCCGGATTCGTCGCAGACCTCGTGCTATTCGATCCGGCGAAGATAAGCGACAAAGCGACGTTCGAGGATCCCCATCAATACTCCGAGGGCTTCGATGTCGTAATCGTGAACGGCGAGGTTGCCGTCGATGCCGGTGAACCGACCGATGTCCGCGCCGGGCGATTCATCGAACACGGCGAGTCGCGTCAGCGCTAGCCGAACACGGCCGAGGCATCGTCGAGATAGGATTTCGCAAATTCTGTCACGTGATCAGGTGGAACCGCATTTCCTGTGACCCTGATCGCGAGGCTCCTCCTCCCTGCGGTTTCACTCTCTCCCAACAAGGCGGGACAGTGAGCACCAGGGTCGAGAAACTCAACGCGCGGGTACAAAGACTGAAGCTCGGTCTTCGCCATCGGGAAACAGGTACACGCGAGGATCGCGACATCCGTCTTGTCCAGGGCGCGCCTGAGCTCACTCGTCAGCACGGAATCGTCGGTGCTCGACCAGGCTTCGAATCGCGCGATTCTTCGTTCGAGTTCAGTTGCATCGACAGTGGCTACACGGGCGCCGCTGACCGCCGCGTTTAGCAGATCCGGATACAGCGCCTGGCTGGCGGTAAATTGTGTGCCGATGATCAGGACATTCCTGTCGGCAAGTCGATCAGCTTCGCGTTCCGCCATCGCCCGAAAGCAGTCCACCATCGAAACGACTTGCCCTGGCCCCGATTGGCGTTGATCGGCCCCGAGCAACTGGTGATAGCGTATGGAAAGCGTATTGCATGCGACGACCAGCATATCCGACTCTTTTCTCACGAGTTCCAGCCAGCGCCCGACGACCCTGGCAATTGCAGAATCGCTCTTCTGTCCAAGAGGATTAACTTCGTAGTCGGCCATGAAGATGGCGTCTGCAGCCCGACCGACATCCCACAAAGACTTTAGGACCGACAGTCCGCCGATACAGGTATCGGCGATGAAAACTGGTCGCACGCTGTCTCGACTTGCCGACCCGCCTCCATTCATTTCAGGTCTGCGTCTGCTCCAGCACCTTCTCATACTCGGCCGTGTCCACGGGAGCGCAGTCCCTGCGTAACTCTTCCGGCAACGCATCACGCATACGGCTATATATGAGCCCGTGCGCTGTCTGCGCCAGTGTATCGGCGATAATCCCATTGCTACTGTCGCAATTCCTGGCCATTACCATTAGCCGATCGAAAACATTGACGAAGTTTTCCGAATGTCGACGGCGAATATCGGTCTTGTAGAACAGCGCTTCGTATCCTCCGTATTGTTCTGCGTCGAGCAACAGAAATTCGCGCGCGAAGACCTGGTCGTCCCCTCGCGCGAGCATGTGCCATAAATTTTCCAGGCGCTCCTTGGGCACGATCTGCCCTTCACTGGCACCCATGCTGGAGACAAAAAGCATTCCTTCGATCCCGCCCAACTGCCCTTTGACGTTAGCCGCGATTTTGAAAAAGGTTTCCTGGCGCGCGTTCATCTCCGTGGCCGCTATCGCCTGGGTTTGCTTCTCGGACTGGATCGACGTCTGGCGCAGCACCTCGGTGTTATCTGCCAGTTCTTTCTGTTGAATGAACAGCCCGATCACGAGCCACAGGAATGCGAGCGGCGCGAACGCACCTTCGAGAAATCCGCCGATATTTTCCAGCGGAATGTCGTAGATCGTGGCCTGGCTGAACTTCCCGCCGCGAAGATAAACAACCCCAGCGGCAATCCAGGTTGCCGTAATGATGATGCCCATAAGAATGCGCCAGTCTGTCTGGCGAATACGTGCGATCGCTCTAGTCACCATTACCTGATCCTCCGCAGACGCGTGTCGGGAGTTTACCCCGGATCCAGACCGTGTGAATCCTCGGTGTACTGCTGCGTGGGGGTGTAGCCGGGATCGACCGCGAGGACCTCCTCGAAGAGCCCGCCGAAAATCCTCAGTCGGAAACTCTGCCAAACTGTATTTTCAGACGACCGCTACCGAGATTCTGGTCGTGAGGCCCGCGGAGCTTGTAGTGAATCGCTATCTTCCGCCGCTGCATTCCTGGCCCTACTGCCAGGCGTAGTGCGCTTTGAAGCGCCTGCTGCGGGCTGTTCGGGGTCAGCTTGTCAATTGTACTTCTTACGAATATAGCGTCGTCGCGCCGTTCGATCTGCGGGTAGCCCCGGCCATTGACTTCCGGTGATGAGCGCTTGTCGAACGGGCTTGTATAGATCCGGTCGGCCACATCGAAGTCCGGGAGCCGGGGGAATCCGAGTTCCAGCTTCACGTCCTCGATCTCCTCGGTCCCTTTGCTGCAGACACAAAGATTCAACTTCAGCGCTTTCTCTTCGTAGTAGTAGTGGTTTTGGGCGTCGGTAAACAGTTTTCCGGCATCGTCGTTGCCGTCCCCTGAGGGGCTTTCTTCCGACGTGCCGGATGCGGGCTGCTCTCCCAGGGATCCCAGGCGCAAGATTTGCGTTGTCACAGTACCGACGGTGTCTTTGATCGCCTGTTTCAGTCTCGAAGTCTTTGCGACTTCCGGTTTCTCGTCGGCAAACGGCGGATCCGAGGTATCCGGCACGGTCATTTCGAGCAACTCGCACTGCGGGTCGTCGTTGAATCCGACGTCGATGTCAGGCACTTCCAGCAGCCGGGGCGGTTCTTTGGCCAGTGCAGGCGCTTTAACCGCTAACAAGTCCTCGCGTTCTACGCTCTGCAATTTGTGGCCTTCCCGAACCCAACACTGGCCCAGCGACAGCGACTCGGAGAAATCCATCCCAACGAAATACGGGCCGAAATCACAGCCATCGATTTCGAGCGTTCCAACGAGTTTCCCATTGATCCTGTCGTAGATGAAAGCGAGTTGAAGTACCGGTTCAATCAAGGTCGACAAAAGCCGATGGGCCTTCTTCAGGTCACCCATGGCGGTTTCCGAAATCCCAACGATGACTGCGCCGTCGAGAGCACCGGCATTAACGCCAAAGAGTATATTTCGCGGCCCGTCTACCTCTGCGTTGGCCAGGCCAATGACCTCCCGGACCAACTCCTCCCGATCCGGTTCCCGGAAAGGGTCGTATATGAGCATACTCGAGGATGTCTTAGCCGACTCGACTAGCTGTTTAAGTAGCACGATCGCCGTACCTCACCTTGCAGTCAGTGATGGCGGAATTTGCCCGCGTCTTTCCAAGCTCTCCATGGCGGCAATTGCGTCCTCGCACGAAGTGTGCGGGAGCTGGCTGCGGTGTTCGGAGTGCGACACGACACCGCCTCGCTTTTCGAGTGTCAGTGTTAGTTGGTCCCTTGGAGCGAGACTGATCGGCATCACTCGCGGCGGCGAGCTGTGGAGTTCAACCCGATAATCACCTTCTGGCAGATACACGGTTTCATCCGAACCCAGGGACCCGCCCGCGACTACTGTGTCGCCATTAAAGATGCTGAACGTTGTGGCTACCGTCTGTTCCAGTGCCTCTTTGAGTTCCTCGGGACTGCCCGCAGTGACATAGCGGCCACCCGACGCATAAGCGACGGCCTGCAAGCTTGCCGTGTCTTCGTCCTTCGCACTACCCATCCCGAACCCGATCAGGTGAACCGTGATGCCTTGCTCGCGCAGCCGTCTCGCCGCTTCAACGGGATCGCCGCCGCAGCTTTCGATGCCGTCAGTGACCAACACCAGTGCACGATCGTCCTGCAGCGAACCGAAATCGCTGGCCGCCTCTCTCAGAGCGAATGCTATAGGCGTCTGCCCCAGCGGCCGCAGCCCAGCGATCGCCTGGCGAATGTTATAGCGGTTGTCCTCCCCGAACGGTACGAGCAGCGTTGAATCGGCGCAGTTGTTATTGTCGCTCGGACTGGTGCTCCCGTAAGCACGCAGCGCCAGGTCCAGGTCCTCGGGGAACCAGTATGAAACGTCCTGCAGGATGTCTTTGGCAACCGACATCTTCGGCTCACCGCCCATGCGTCCCCACATGCTCCTCGATGCATCGACGACGATCTCGACGGCTCGGTCGCTCAGGGACAGCACGGGCCGCCCTTCTTTCACGGCTGCGACCTCCAGGGCCGCGCAGCTTGCGTCACGCACGGTCACGGTTACGTCCGTTTCCTGCGTATGTCCCTCCAGGCTGGTAGCAAACGCGACAATATGATTCTCCCCGATCTCGAGCGGTACATTTCCCGCAAAGGTACCGCCAGCAAGTTTCGCGGCAACAGGCTCCGAACCATTCACGCGCAGCGTGACGCTATCGATACCCGTCGTTCTGAGGTCCAGGAAGGCCTGGGGAAGCATGGTCGGATCCGTGACCTGGACAAAACTGCCACCGGTCGCCCACGCAATCGTGTCGAGAATCGAACCGCCTTTCTTGCTCTTGCCGAGCAACATCGTCTGAATCGCAGCACCCTGCGATTGCGACTGAACAGCAGCTTCGTACGCCCTCTTCTCGTTCGACTTGCCGTCGGTAAAGAGCATGATTACTCGCGATGACCCGTGGCGGCCGTTCAACTCGAGTTCCTTGAGCGCCGTCTGAATTCCGGCGGCCAGGTTCGTGCTGCCCGATCGTGGTAAATCGCGTAGTGCCTTGACGACACTGTCGCGGTCAGACGTCATCGGCTGGGCAAGCTCGCCGTTGCCATCAAAGCTGACCACGCCGATCTTGATATCACTCTTCGGAGAGAGACTCCTGACCAGGCCAATGGCACCGGTGGAACGATAATCCTTCGGGTCAGTGCCGCGCAGGCTTTGCGATGTATCCATCACGAACATCATGTCGAGGTAACGTACGCCGCCAATGGCCGAAGCAATACCCTCGACCTCAACCGTCGTCTCACCTTCAACAGCGCTGAAGTCCGCTGATGGTGACTGTATCTCGATCTGCACGCCACCCTGCCGCGCAGACGCGAGCTGCTCCGCCAGAGCGGTCACAGGCGTAAGAGTCAGGGCTGAAAGCAAAATAGCAAGTGCGAGGCGCATGGATTCACCTGGTCAATGATGCACCCGCTCAGAATAGACCAGTCCAGCAGACATAAGCTGGGACGTGGCACACACTTTTCTCAAGTGTCCAATGCAAGCCGGTCAATCCACAGCGGAGCCTCAGCACCAGGGCTCCAACCCGATCTGTCACACCAAAAAAAGCCCGGCACCGGGCCGGGCTTTCGAATTCTTGCGGGACCGTGCGGCCTGTTCTTTGCCGTCAGGTCAGAACGTTCCTACTTGTATACCTCCCACAGTCCGCTGTCCGGGCAAAGAAACATTTCTTCGTTCTCTTCTTCTATATCTCCGGCGTCAGAATCAGGGTAGTTATCCCAGAACCTGCCCCACGACTCCAATGATTCAGCGGTCACAATAATCCACATGTCAAAGTTACCGTCAGTATTCACCGCAACCGGGAAAAGCACCTGCATATCGAGACTCTCGCCTTTCGAAGCTCTCAGGGTGTGGTGATCGAAGATCGCGGCGAGTGGCGCCTGCGCTGAACCGCGACTGGCGTTTAAGCTGCCGCAGGCTCCGGCTCACCCTCCATTCTTTCGATCGTGAAGCCGGTGAAGCCATAAATGACCGAGACGATCGGGTTGATCAGATTGAAGAACACGAACGGCAGGTAGGCCAGCGTTGCGACACCGAGGGTCGCGGCCATGTACGCGCCGCAGGTGTTCCAGGGCACCAGCGGCGAAGTCAGCGTGCCGGAATCCTCGATGACCCTGGACAGGTTTTTCGGCTTGAGTCCGCGGCGTTGAAACTCCGCCCTGTACATCTTCCCGGGCAGGACGATGGCGATGTACTGGTCGGCTGCAACAATGTTGATCCCGATGCATGACAGCACAACCGTCATCACCAGTGAACCTGTGGACTTTGCGGCTGCCAGCGCTGCCTGGATGAGTCGCATCAGCATGCCGCTGTGTTCCAGCACCGCGCCGAATGCCATTGCCGACAAGATCAGCCAGATCGTCACCAGCATGCTACTCATGCCCCCGCGCGACAGGAGATCATCGACCTCCGGTACACCGGTGGAGGAAGCGTAGCCATTCGCGAGTGCCAGCCACACACCCTTGGTCATTGCGAGCGCGGGCGTCAGGTCCGGCGAAGCGGCGAACACCAGCAAAATCTCGCGCTGCAACACCATCGCCATGAATCCGCCGAACAGTGCGCCGAACAGGATCGTGGGCAAAGGCGGCACTTTTCGATACGCCATGAAGAACACGACGACCAGTGGAATCAACGCGAGTGGCGTGATATTGAATGAGTTATCCAGCGTGATTCTCAGCGACTGCAGCGCCTCGCTGTCGGATTGCACGTCGACGCCAAGTCCGAGCGCCGTAAACAGGATCAGCGCTATCCCAAATGACGGCCCTGTCGTCCAGGCCATGTGCCGAATATGCGTAAAGAGATCCGTGCCCGCGACCGCCGGAGCCAGGTTGGTAGTATCCGACAGCGGCGACATCTTGTCGCCAAAATAGGCGCCTGAGATTATCGCGCCAGCCGCGATCGCCGGCGACAAACCGAGCCCCAGCGCCACACCGATCAAAGCCACGCCCAGGGTGCCGGCAACGGTCCAGGAACTGCCGGTGGATAATGCCGCGATCGCGGAGATGATGCAGGCAGCTACGTAGAACCATTGCGGACTGAGTATCTCCAGACCGTAGTAGATGAGTGCGGGCACCGTGCCGGCAAGAAGCCAGGTGCCTATAAGCCCGCCGACCGACAGCAGGATCAGCACTGCCCCCATCGATGTCCCGATGCCGTCGACAATGGCCTCGAGTATGTCATCCCAGGGATGACCGTTCTGGATCGCGACAATAGCCGCGATCGCGGCCCCGAGCGTCAGAACGATCTGGTTGGGACCCGATGAGGAATCCGAGCCAAACAGTTTGACCGACATGAACAGCATCAGGATCAGCGAGATGACCGGGATCAGCGCATCGATCAGTGTCGGTTTTTTCGGCTCATTCATTCGCGGGCGTGCCCTCTTTTCGTTAATGAGCTCATGTCGACTCCGGGGCCCGCCGGAATCGTCTGAACAAAGACGTGACTAGGAGATTGTCTGCTCGTCCGGTACATCAGCCGGCAGTTCATAGGGTGTGCCCCCAGTTACCGTCTGCTGCCAAATAGCTCCCCGGCCCGGTTTATCGATATGCGCCGACCAGAAGATGAAATCGAAGATCTCGTCCACCTGGTCCTCCGAACAGGTCGCGAATAGCAGTCTGACCATTTGCGGCTCCGGCAGCTTGCCGCGTTTGGTTCTTGCATCGGCGAGCGCTCCTACACCACGACGGGTCGCGCTACCGGCCCTGAGGACACCGTGTCTTTTCCTGAGTTCCACCAACAGGCGCTTGTCTGTGCCATCGTCGGGCAAAATACAGTAGATGACTTTGCAGGCCGGGAAATCCGACACTCGGGGAGCCGAATCGGGTGTGGTGTTCATTCCGGGTTCGCGTTCAGTTGCTTGCGAACGGCTTCGGGTACGTAGGTCGCCGCCCTGTCCACGGGACTGATGTACATGAACCCCCGGCCGGGGGCATCCAGGCCTGCCGCCTGGAAGATGGCCTCGAAAACGAGATCCTGCTGGTCTGAAGACACCAGGAACTCGATAACGTCTCTCTCGGTTTCTACGGCGACGCCCAGAGCGCCCAGCCGCTCGCGAATGCCCCACCCCTGAGCGGAGTGAACGATGGCGCCGCGCGCGCCCATATCACGAGCCGCGACCAGCACGGCCTCTGAGTATTCCTTGTTGACGACGCAGGTAATGACGGCCACATCGGTCAGGTAGATGATCTCGCTCATAATACTGCCTGCACCTCTTGGTCTTTCGAAATCGTTGTCTCTTGCCGGGCAGCGCGCACTTGCGCGTTTGCCTTGTAGCGTGCCCACAGACCGGTGATCATCACCGAGATGATGGGTCCTATCGAGGCCATGCACAAGATGCCGAAGCCCTCGACGGCATTCGTCGCATTGCCGAACCCGATTCCCATCGCGAGCACCAGGGGGACCGTGATCGGTCCCGTCGTCACGCCCGCCGAATCCCAGGCGACGTTGACGAAGGTCTCGTCGGACAACATCGTCAACACGATGGCGGTGAGGTAGCCGGGAATGATCAACCACACCAGCGGCAGATCAAAGATCAGCTTGGCGAGTCCGAGGGCTATACCGCAGGCGACGCCGACAGACACGGCAGTAATCAGGGTCTTCTTCTTGAACACGCCCTCGGTCAGTTCCTCTGCGGTGACGCCCAGCGCGTTCAACGCAGGTTCCGCGACGGTTGCGCCGAAGCCCAGGAACCAGGCGAAGGCCAGGGCAATAACAAGGCCGACGCCGTAGCGATACATGGGTGAATTCGCGATTCCGCCGATCTCCATGAAGGCCGACGGCACCAAGCTGCCCGCATTCCCGCCCAACTTTGATAGTCCGTAAGTCAGGCCGATATTGAAAATGCACATGCCGATGATCGTGAGCCCGATGCCGTAGAGGATCTCGCCCGTTCTCGGCAGGCGATCACGCAGGACC
>Ga0209456_10000521_pt1 | contig 20534 bp, 15 predicted proteins | sample COG_11_FD_184755 | JGI IMG/M metagenome (GOLD analysis project Ga0209456, IMG submission 184755) | Pelagic marine sediment microbial communities from the LTER site Helgoland, North Sea, for post-phytoplankton bloom and carbon turnover... | ecosystem: Environmental > Aquatic > Marine > Neritic...
TTTCCTGGGTGCTCCCGTCGTCGAAATGGCCGAGAGCCGCTGGCTCGCCGTATTCCAGGCGTTCGTCTCCGGGTCGCTGATCGATCTCGTCGTCATCGGTATATTCAGGAAGTTTCAGGACCGCAGATAATGGCCGCGATAAAAAATCAGCGGATCGGTCTCGTGATCTTCAACGCGCAAGACGCGTCCAACGATGATCTTGTGATCACCGCCCGCATAGATATGCTCGGTACGACATTCGAAACAGGCCGCGAATTCCGACAGTAGCGGCACGCCATTCAGGCCTTCCCTGCAGGCAATTCCGTCGAACTTGTTTTCCTTGCGCTGCGCGAATCGGTCCGCCAGGTCTTTCTGGTTCTCTGACAACACATTCACCGCGAAGAACTCGGCACGCGTGAACACGTCGTAGCTGAAAGAGCTCTCGGCAACGCTCCAGAGCACCAGGGGCGGCTCGAGGGATACCGAGTTAAAACTGTTGATCGTTATCCCGACGCCTGTGCCCGTGGAATCGACTGTCGTTACAACCGCTACACCGGTCGCGAAGCAGCTCAGAGCACGCCTGAACTGCGGCAAATCGATGCTTGCGGCGTCGTTATCAGTCGGTGGATTCGGTGCCATGGGTAGCGTTCTTTGTTCTGTCCAGTGCACGGAACACTATCACGATCGCACCTCCGGCTATCAAATGCCAGACACCCCAGACGGCCGCGATCGCCGCCGCACCCCCGAGACCCTTCAGCTGGCCTATCAGGATGACGAGCGCGAGCCCGGAATTCTGGATCCCTAGTTCGAATACCAGTGCCCGCCGCGTAGCAATGCGCTCGGACAGCACGTACCCGACTGCGGCGCCCGTCACAAACGCGATCCCATTATGGATAACGACGACTCCCCCGAGTAACGGCAAAGCCGGAACCAGGACCGGGAAGAAATAGACTATGCCGTAGATAATGACGCCGACGAGCACGCTGACGCCGAGAAGGGTTACGTGCTTCCTTATGGCCTTGGCCACATCAGGCGCTCTCGCCGCAACGCTCATGCCGATAATCAGCGGTACCGCGAGCAGCACCGTCGTTTGCGCGAGGAAGATCCACGGGCTGACGTCGAGCGTCTGCAGCAATGCCGACGTCGGCTTGTAGGAGTGTGACCAGAAGAGAATCGAGGCGGGCGTAAGCAGGGCCGCGAGAATACTCGAGGTCGCGGTGAGCGCGACCGACAATGCGATATTGCCGCGTGACAGGTAGGTCATCAGGTTCGAAACGGATCCACCCGGGCAACACGCGACGACGATCATTCCCAGGGCGATGGACGGCGGTGGCGCCATGGCGAGGATGAGCAGGAACGTGACCAGTGGCAGCAATAGCACCTGCGCAACGACGCCGCCGAGAAACAACAACGGCTTGTCCAGTACGAAGCGAAAGTCGTCGACCCGCAAGCCAAGAGCCACGCTGAACATGACCAGCATGAGCGCGGCCGACACGCCGACCTGCCCGATCGGATCGAGCGCGATCCTCAGGCTGTCGAGCTCCGCGATGTCCATGGAATAGGCGGCTCCGGCGTTAGCCGGGCCGGCCTATGGGCTCGTCGAGACTTTCCGGAGGGACGGTAAACCATGCCGGCCCGTCCTCGGTCATATAGATGCAGTCCTCCAGGCGCACGCCGAACTCGTCATAGATATAAATACCGGGTTCGTTGGAAAAACACATCCCGGGCGCCAGTCGAGTCGATTCGCCGTGCACGAAATTGACGCTCTCGTGCACGTCCATGCCGATACCGTGACCGGTGCGGTGACTCAGGCCGGGGGTCGCGTAGGCGGGCCCATAGCCCAGTGATTCATAGTAGCTTCTTACGGCATCGTCGACCTTTCCGGCAGGCGTGCCGATTGTGGCGGTTTCGAAGGCGATCTGCTGACCCTTGCGCACGGTATTCCAGACCTCGCGTTGGCGATCGCTGGGTTCCCCGTAGACGAAGGTCCTCGATATGTCCGAGCGGTAGCCGTGCACCGAACAGCCGCAGTCCATCAGGACGATCTGGCCATCCACGATCTGCTGCGGCTGCGAGGTGCCGTGTGGGTAGGCGCTCGCAGCACCGAAAAGTGCCATGTTCCAGGTGCCACCGCCTCCCAGGGTCGATTGTGCCTCGCGCATCAGGTTGTTGACGTCAGCCGGCACCATGCCCTTGTCGAGATTCCTGTAGACATGTTCGTAAGCGCGCAGCGTGACTTCGTTCGCCTTTTTCATGAGCGCAATTTCGGCCGCCGACTTGTACATGCGGCACCCGAGGGTGACCGGCGTCGCGCCGACGAGTTCGAACTTTGCAGTCGCCTTGCCGACGCCCTCGGCCACGAAGTAGCGCACGGTCTCTTCGAGCCCGATGCGACCGCCCTTCAGTCCGCGGTCTTCGAGGATTCCGGCCACTCGTTCGAAAGGACTCTCGTGTTCATGCCAGGTGCGTACGTCGTCGCCAAACGTCATCGACTCGCGCACGCTGGGCTCCTCGAAATATGGCGTTACGACGGCGATGTCGCCTTCGCGCGGAATCACGAGCGCCGTCAGTCGCTCACTTCGCCACCACCGGATGCCGCTGAAGTAGAGCATCGCCGAGCCGGGCTCGACCAGGATCGCATCGATGTCGTTTTTCGCCATCAATTGCTGCGCTTTTTCGACACGCTGTTTGCGCTCACTTACGGAGATGGGCTCGACGTCATCGACAATCGACTGCAGCGGCGGCGGGACTTTCGATTCTGCCTGCACGGCGTTCGCCCCAAATGCGGCGACAGCAGCGGTAGCGCCGGACAGTTGCAGGAATTGCCGCTTGCTGATCGTGGTTCCCTGATCTCCTTGCCGTTTCGTCATTTTTATTGCCAGTAAAACGGCTGCGTCTTGCGATCGCCCGTCTCCTTTTCATTGAGCGTGGCCGCATCGTAAAGGCGTCCGTTCAGCATGACCATGTCGACCTTGTCCGTCTGGTAGATGTCTTCGATCGGGTTGGCATCGATGACGACGAGGTCGGCAAGCTTGCCCACTTCGATTGAGCCAAGGTCATCGGCGAAACCCAGTGCTTCGGCCGGAGCGGTGGTCGCCGTGCGTAACACTTCGATTGGCGACATGCCGCCCTTCGCGAAGCTCCACATCTCCCAGTGGCTCGCCAGTCCCTCGCGCTGTCCGTGCGCACCGATGCTGACCATGACGCCATGGTCGGCCAGCGCCTTCGATGTCGACGCACTGACTGTATCGTAGAAATCTTCTTCCGGCGCCGTGATCCTTCGCACCGAGCGTGGCTGCAGGATATGCGGCGGCACGAAGTTCGACAGTATCGGGTGTTTCCAGACGTCCGACTCCTGGTACCAGAACACTTCGCCGCTCATACCGCCATAAGTGACGCCCAGCGTCGGTGTATACGCGACGTTGGTCTGTCCCCAGAACTGAAGCACATCATCGTAGAGCGTGGACTGCGGCAGGTTGTGCTCGATGGCGCTGTTGCCGTCGGCCACCATCGACAGGTCCATGTGGAACAGGGAGCCACCTTCAGACACGACAAGCATGCCCTCCTCCCTGGCTGCCGTCGTGACCTGTTGTCGCTGTTCGCGACGCGGTTGATTGTAGTTCTTGACGCTGATTGCGCCCTGCGCTTTCAACCTGCGCACATGCTCACGTGCATCATCCAGCGAATTGATCTCGGCAAAATAGGTCGAGCGGGCTCCATAAACGATATTGCCCGTCGAATAGATGCGCGGCGAGAGAATCTGCCCGGTGCGCTGCATCTCGGCCGCGGCGAAAATCTCGGTCGCATCGTTGGACGGATCGTGAATCGTCGTTACACCGAACGCCAGCGTTGCATAGGCCATCCAGTTTTGCTGGGGGATCATGCCGACGCCCTGCGATCCGTGCGCATGGGCGTCGATAAGCCCCGGGATGATCGTTTTGCCCGCGACGTTGACGTTCCTGGCGCCGGCCGGTACGTCGACATCGCCGTCAGCGCCAACTGCCACGATGCGATTGCCGTCCACAATGATGACGCCATTCTCGATGATTCCACCATCGTCACCGGCCATCGTCACGATGCGGGCGCCTGTCAGTGCCACTATCGTATCCGGCACATCAGATTCGAGCTGCATCGACATCGAGACACCTTCGGCCGGCGCCTCGTAACCCGCCTCGTCATCGCCGTGCAGCGCGAATAACTCGTCGACTTCCGCCGTATACAGCGTTGCACCCAGGCTCCAGGCCAACGTTTCCCCACCATTGCTCCAGTGCGGGAAGTTGCCACCATCACCGCTCGCCTTCGTCATGCTGACGCTCGAGACACTCGTCGAGATCTGTAGCGGCTTACCACCCGGAGGCAATGGCAAGGCGTAAACATGGTAGTTCTGACGAAACGCAATGTGCTGGTCATCAGGTGCGACTTCGTAGCGCAGGAGATGCTCGCCACTCGCATGTGAACGCGCTCTCTCACCATCGAGATCCACACTGACCAGGGAGCGACCGTCCTCGCCTCGACGCGTGACATACAAGCGATCGTTGCGTGCGCCGAAGTGCGGGTTGCTGCCGTCCGACGTGACAAGGCGCGCGTCGCCGCCACTGGCGGATACGATCAACGCACCGGTCTCCATAGACCAGTCGGGCGACGTCAGGTAGCCGCCATTATCGGCCTCGAAAACGATGGATTTGCCATCCGGCGAATAACGTGGCCCGTGAAAGTGTCCGGGTTGCCGGGTTACGCGAGTGCTCTTGCCGCCCGTCGCGCGCACGCGATGCACATGGGCAAGTTCCTTGTCATCCCAGGTAATGAACGCGATGTTCCTGCCATCACGCGACCAGGACGGATCGTACTCGAAGTGATCCATCGCATCGCGCGTCAGGCGCCGGGGCTGCCCGTCGGGAAGCGTCTTGATAAAGAGCCGACCCGCACTTTCGAACACGACTTTCGAGCCGTCGGGAGACACTTCGGCATTTCTTACCATCGTCGTGTCGAACCTGGCGGGCGCAACATCCACCTTTGGACGTGGTGCATCGTAGACAGTGCGCGTGTCTTTGACGTGGAACGGGATCTCCGTCACTTCCTTGCTTGCGATGTCCACGCGCCTGATGCCGCCACCCGACCAGAATACGACACTCTTCGAGTCGGGCATCCAGTCCATGTTCGGGTACACGCCGTACACAGCCCAGACTTCCTGCAGGTCCCGATCGAGACCCTCGACGATCGGGTACTCGGAGCCACTGACCAGGTCTTTCAGGAACAATGCGCTCTCGCCGCGGATGCGACGCACGAAGGCGAGGTACTTGCCGTCGGGCGACGGCGCGGGACGCACGGCGCCACCGGCACCCGTGACGAAAACCTCGTTCTCCCCGGTCTCGAGGTCGTAACGACGAATCGCGAAGACCTCACCGTTCGAGTCCTGGGCGTAAATAAACGTGCCGCCCGGGGTCTGGTCGAGCGTGTAATAGATGTAGCGACCATCGGGCGAAAAAGCGGGCTCGCCGAGTTCTTTCTGGTGTGCCTCATTGGGACGCTCGACGACCACAACGCCGCCACCGCCGTTGCGATGGTAGATCCAGATCTCACCGGTACCGAGCGAGCGCGCCGTCGTGAAGTGCTTGCGGGTGGCGATGTACTTGCCGTCGGGCGACCAGTAAGGGTTGTTCAGTAGCCGAAAATCTTCCTTCGTGAGCTGCCGGGCATCGCTGCCGTCGGCCTTCATGATCCAGATGTTGTCGCCTCCGCCGGCGTCACTCGTGAAAGCGATCTCGGCACCATCGGGCGAAAACCGCGGTTGCATGGACCATGCGAAGCCACTGTTGATAGCCGTCGCCTCACCGCCCGTGACCGGGACAACATAGATGTCGCCGAGCAGATCGAAAGCGATCGACTTGCCGTCCGGGCTGACATCGAGGCTCATCCAGGAGCCCGTGCGCGTATCGATATTCACTTCGCGGGATTCACCGGGAATCGTGGCAACATCCCAGCTTTCCTGCTCTTCGTCAGCGGCGAATACCTGCGAGACGGACAACGTAATGAGTAAAGTGATGAGGGTTTTCTTAGACATTCTTCTTGCCCCGGAGATTTGCACAAGGCCGGGATGATATCAGCGTTCATTGCCGATACGACAGAAAAAGGCGGCCCGAAGGCCACCTGATATGCTTGCCGCCATGACGGGGACCGATGTGATCATCATCGGCGGCGGTGCCGCCGGGCTCATGTGTGCGATCGTTGCGGGTCGACGGGGTCGTCGTGTGATCGTGCTCGAAGGCTCCAACAAGATCGGCAAGAAAATACTGATGTCAGGCGGTGGTCGTTGTAATTTCACGAACCTCCACTGCGAACCGACTCGGTTCATTTCGTCGAATCCCCATTTCTGCAAGTCGGCCCTCAGTCGCTACACGCAGTGGGATTTCATCGCGCTCGTCGAGAAGCACGGCATTCCGTACCACGAGAAGACGCTCGGGCAGCTTTTTTGCGATAACTCGTCGAAGGACATCGTCGCGATGTTACTCACAGAGTGCGACGAAGCTGGCGTAGAGATCGTTACGCACTGTGGAATCGAAAAAGTCAGTTTCGATGATACTTACATCGTTTCGTCGGACAAGGGCGTCTTTGCCGCGGACTCGCTCGTCATCGCGAGCGGCGGCCTGTCGATACCGAAGATGGGCGCGTCGGGCTTTGGCTATGAAGTCGCGAGGCAATTCGGCCACCGGGTAGTGGATACGAAGGCCGGGCTCGTTCCGTTTACTGTTACAGGCGCGATGCACGAGCTCACGCAGCGACTGGCGGGCGTCTCCACGCGGGCGACCGTCTCCAGCTCGAACTGCTCGTTTACCGAGGAGATTCTTTTCACCCACAGGGGCCTCAGCGGCCCCGCCATTCTGCAGATCTCGAGTTACTGGTCGCCAGGCGAGGAAGTCAGCATTGACCTGCTACCCGGGCTGGATGCGGCCGAACTGCTGCTTCAGGCCAAGGGCGACCAGCCCAGGTCGCTGCTTCGCTCCGTACTCGGCAAGCTGCTTCCACGAGCGCTTGTCGCCGAGCTGCAGGATCTCTTCTGGCGAGACGCCGCGGACACGCCGCTCGCGGAAATCACCGACGCTCGACTGCGGGAAGTGGCGACGACATTGCAGCGGTGGGCTCTGAAACCAGCCGCAACGGAAGGCTATCGTACCGCCGAGGTGACGCTGGGCGGCGTCGATACGACGCAGCTTTCCTCCAGGACCATGGAGTCTACGGTGCAGCCCGGTCTCTTTTTCATTGGCGAGGTTGTCGACGTCACGGGGCGCCTGGGGGGCTTCAACTTCCAGTGGGCCTGGTCCTCCGGCCATGCGGCGGGCATGGTCGTCTGACAAATCCTGCTAACCTTTTCGCGACTCGAAGCGTCAAAGCTTCATGGTGGCCGTAATGCAGACCGGCGGGGTGCCGACACAAGCGGATTTTCACGAGGCGATATCGACACGTTCGGATCGCTGGTACTCGGCGTGCCTGAAGATCACTCGAAACCCCGACCTGGCAGCGGATGCCGTGCAGGACGCGCTATTGAATGCCTGGAACAAGCGTCACCAGTTCCATAGCTCCGCGCGACTCGACACCTGGATTCACCGCATTGCGATCAACGCGGCGCTGAACCTGATTCGCAAGAGCAAACCCGGCGTTTTCGAGCCGCTGGAAAGGGACGTGGAGAGCGATGTCACCAGGCCCGACCGGGCCTGGGAAGAGCATGAGCTCGAGAGCGAGCTGGCCCGGGCGCTCGGCCGATTGACCGAGATCGAGCGCGTTTGCTTTGTGCTCAAGCACCTCGAGCAATGGCGCGCCAGGGAGATCGCCGACGCGATCGGCCTCAATGAAGGGCGCGTGAAACAAGCCGTATTCCGCGCCGTGAAAAAACTCCGTGTGAGCATGCGCAGCATGCAGGGAGATATCAATGAATGACGACATCAGGAAACTCGTAGAAGCGCACGAAGCGGACGTTCACCGCCCACCGGCTCACGTCGTGGAGCAGTGGCATAGCGCGATCGACGAGGCCGCCGCCCTCGAGCGGGGCCGTCAGCAGCAATCCTGGCATCCGGGCTCCTTTTTCTGGGGCGCCGCTGTAACAGCGGCGCTGGCCATCGGCATAGGCATCGGGTTCGTGTTGTCAGGCGACAACGGGGTCCCGACACAAGGGCCCATGATCGCGAACCTCGAGCCGAGCGTGAAAGCAACGCCCGCGGCCTTTACACGCGGTCTCGCCGTGCACCTGCGCGACAGTCGGCAGCAAATTGCCAATCTCGATGACAGCACGGACCGGACCATGCTGGTTCTGCAGATCATCGAACAAAACCGCATGTTCGAGTCGGCTGCAAAGCATAACAACGCACCGAAGCTCGCACGCGTCTTGCGTGCGTTCGAACCCGTTTTGCTGCAGCTGGCTGCCAGCGACATCGCGCCCGAGAATGCCGAAGCATTGCGGGCGCAGCTCGCGTTTGAATTGAATGTGATGCTAACCAAATTGGCTAGCGAGTCATCAGATGAATCACATACCACCTGATTGAAGGAAAGAACATGAACGCAAGACTACTCTTAATCCTGCTGCTGCTCCCCGTTGTCGCATTCGCGGCGGGCCATGACACGAGCGTCAGCGACCGCGACAGCCTCAAGATCGCGGCGCTCGAAGCGCTGATGTCCGCACCGCCCGAGAAGGCCCTGCCGCTGGTCGACAAGGTACTGGCTGGCAACCACAGCACCGAGGTGAAAGAGCGCGCGCTTTTCATCCTGAGTCAGATCGACTCGAGCGAAGCCCAGGCAACCTTGCTGCGATTCGCACGCGAGGATTCCAGCGAACTGCAGCTCGAGGCGATTCGCATGGTCGGGATCGGCGGCGACGAGGAAGCGCTCGCGAGTCTTGGCGACGTCTACCAGGCAGGCAACCGTGACGTAAAAGACGCGGTGCTGGAGGCTTACCTGATCGCTGATGACGCAAGGGCGATTTATGACATCGCCGTCAACGCTGACAACGAGACAGATTTTTCGGAGGCCGTCGACATGCTCGGCGCCATGGGCGCAAGCAGCGAATTGCGGGAACTGCGAAGCCAGGCCGGAATGTCGGAGACACTGATAGACGCATACGCGGTCTCGGGTGACTCGGAGACCCTGCGCGAGCTGGCCATGGATAGCAGCGACCCCGATTTGCAGACGAAAGCCATCGAGGCCCTTGGCATCGTCGGCGGAGAGGATGTAGACAACACGCTGGTCGAGATCTACCGCAGCGCTCAATCGGATGAAGTCCGCGAAGCGGCGCTGACCGGCATGCTGATATCAGGACATGATAGCGGCGTACTGGAACTCTACCGGGGCGCGACTGATCCGGTCCAGAAGCGCCAGCTGCTGGAGTACCTCGTGATGATGGACAGCGAGGCGATTTATGACGTGATCGACCAGGCTCTTGCAGGAGACCAGTGATGCACTTCGCCAAACTCCTGATGTTCGTGTTGCTGGCCTGCACACTCGCCTGGAGCGAATCCTCGGCGGCGGAACTGGATGGGGTGTCGGCCGACGGCTGGCACAGCTGGTACGTCAACGCCGCTGACGGACAACAGGCGCAATTCTACGTCCTGGTCGAGAACGGCAGGCCGGTCAGGATCCATTCCCGGAACTGGAACTGCCAGAAGCCGACCCGGGAAGCGATTGAGGATCATGGCAGGGTTTCTGCCGTTGAGAGCTACGCCTGGTTTCGTACCGTCGTAGAGGATGCAACCGTCGATGAGCAAATTCGCGACGCGGCCTTGTTCGGCCTCGTGGAGTCGGGTTCCGACGACGCTTTCGATTACATCGATCGAATTCTGTCGCAGCGCTAGAAGATGTAGTCGCCGACGATTTCGATCAGGTAATCCGACCAGCGCTCAGGGAACGGCTCGGTCAGCTCGACTGATTCATCGAAGTCGGTCTGGAAGATCCGCTCCTTGAGCTCCTTCACGGCATCGGGCTCAGACGTGGCGATATTGAGCTCCTTGTTGATGCGGAAGCTCCAGCGATCCCAGTTCGCGGAACCCACGCAGGCCCAGTCATCGTAGAGCGCCGCCTTGATATGGGACATGCCGGGATAGATGAACACACGGATACCGTGCTCGAGCATCGCATTGGCCGCCAGTGCGTTGTTGCGTGTGATTGGCCCGCGATCGGTGACCAGCGGCATGATAACTCTGACGTCGACACCGCGAAGCCGTGCTTTGGCCAATTCGTACAGCATTGCGTCATCGGTGAAATAGGCGTTTTCGACGTAGATGTAGTTCCTGGCACTGCGAATGGCCTCGCGCTGGACACGGAAGATTTCGGGATCGCCGACTCGTGTAAACAAGGCGCGAATCGGAAAACCGGATCCTGCACTCTTTGGCCTGCGACCGAGTTTGCTCGCCAGGTAAGACAGGTCCCCGAGGAAGCCGGCGTGGCCCCAGGCTTTTTCGAACTCGTGCTGCAGCACGCCGACGATGGGCCCTTGCAGCTCGACCATCAGGTCGTGCCAGTCGTAGCGGTACTCGCGCGCAATATTCATGCCGCCCGTGAACGCGATCTTCTTGTCGATAATGGCGGTCTTTACGTGATCGCCGGTCAGCCACGGATTCCTGGCCTGTCTCACCTCGATCTCCGAGCCCGACTCGAGAAAAGTGTGCACTGACAGGGGCGCCTCATGGTTCTCCGGCAGCGAGTGTTGCTCTTCTATGGTCGAGATGATCGTGCCCAGGCCGTCGAGCAGCACTTTCGTTTCGATACCGTCCCTGGAGCGACGCTTGAGCAGGTCACCGATGCGGGATGCATAGTCATCATTATCGAAGATGTAAGTACGCAGGGAAATCGACGACTCGGCAGCCGCGACGGCGTCGACAAAGCGCGTAAAGAATTCCTCACCGTCAACCAGAAAGCGCATCGTGCCTGTCGACGATTTGCGCCCGGTCATCTCGTCGAGGCGCGACTCCCAGGCCGCGAGATCCATGCCGCGCCCAGTGTTGACAGGCGGAACGGGCACGTCACGCATGTCTACCCGGTAGGTCGGCTCGGCCGTTACGAGAACCGTATCGGCCGCTACGAACAGCAGCCGGTAGATCGAGGACACGGGACGAAACACCAGGCCCGTGGTGTGGCTGTCTGCCAGGTGTCCGGCACCCTGTATGTAGCTGGCGGGTTTGCTGCCCTGGCGCGTCGAGAATCGGGGCCCCGGCAGGCGGACGAACACAGCGACCGGCAAGTCGCGGTTTATGTACAGGAATGGCAGGGCGTAATGCCCCTTGTCGCCCGTGTTGAAGGCGATACGCCGCTCCTCGATACCCTCTTCCTCGAGATAGCGTTCGAGCACCGGAAATCCGGCCTTGACCATGTCGGCCATCTCGAAGCGCCCGATGATCTCGTAGCCGCTCGGCTTGTTCTCGACAACGACGCTTTGAAACTGCCTGTCCTCGTCGTAATAGAGAAAATAGTCATCTACGTCCGTTTTCAGCGCGATACCCGCGTTCTCTTCGGCAGGCAGAACCTCCGCAAACAAACGTCGACGCAACTCCGCCCAGCGACTGGCTGGCAACATCCGCACGGGATTGATACTGCCCGGTAGTTCGGGCCAGCGTTCGGTCAACCGGAACTGCAATGGAACGATGAACGGGCCCTGGTATTCTTCGCCATCCGGAAGCTCCAGTATGGGGATACGGTCGCTCCAGCTGCCACCGGCGTAGAACAGCTTGTCCCTTTCCGCATAGCGAACAAAGAAGTCGGATTCATTGATATAGCCCTCGTCGGCGACGAGCGGCGGGAAATCGGTCTCGTCCGCAAACGCCCCGACCAGCATCGGATACGCGTCCTGCTCCGGCCGGGAGTTGCATCCTGCCAGACCCGCGACCAATACGGCGCAGGCTGCGATGTATGCAACACCGAGAATCCTGGTAGGCATTCGTTTTCCATTATATATCCAAAAGTAATATCCGTATAAGGAATCCGTATCGGCCGAGTCTTGCCTGCCGGCAGTGCCGCTATAGACTCGTAGGCCTTATGAACGCTCGCGTAGAAGAAATTTTCCCCTGCGACGACCAGGTATTCGACAGCGTCGCCGATCTGATCCCGGGGCCGGATAAACCGACGCCAATGCTCAGGCTGGGCGAGCGTTTCAATCCGCATACCGACTTCGAAGTGCTGTTGAAGCTCGAAGGCATGAACCCGTTCGGCTCGATCAAGGACCGTACGGCGCAGTTCATGCTCAAGGGCCTCGGGCTCGAGGACGGACAGTCGCTCGTCGAGCCCTCGGCCGGAAATACCGGTATCGCGCTGGCGGCGCTGGCGAACGCAAAGGGTATCCCGATCGAAATCGCGGTTCCCGAGGGGGTCCCGGAAGAAAAGAAGGCCATGTTGCGTTTCCTCGGTGCCGAGCTCATCGAGGTCGAGGACGAACTCTGCCCGATCTTCCCGTCAGAAGGGGCCCGCGGCGTGGTCAAGAGCATGGTCGAGAGCGAGGCCTACGGCGGCAAGTACGTCAGCCCGAACCAGTACGAAAGCGAACTGAATGTCGCGGCTCACTACCACACGACCGGACCCGAGATCTGGCGCCAGACGGGCGGCAACATCGATTACTTTTTCGCGAGCATCGGTACCGGCGGCACGATCAGCGGCGTGGGCCAGTTTCTCAAGGAAATGAACCCGGCCATCAGGATTATCGGCGTCGAACCGGCAGAGCGGCAGCACCGGTTGTCGGGGCTGAAGCGCATCACGGGGCTGCCCGACGAGCACTTCCCATCGATACTCGATCCGAACCTGCTCGACGACCTGGTTTCGGTCAGCGACGAGGACGCGTTCGGCGCGGGTATCAAGCTGGCGCGGACCGAAGGCGCCATGGTCGGGCCGACGACGGGCGCCGTCTTGCACGCCGCGATCGAGTCGGGCGCGAGCAACAAGGGCCGTGCGGTGCTGATATCGGGCGATAACGCCGCCAAGTACATTTCCGCCTACGCGAAGTACCTGTAGGAGCGCTTACATCTCGGCAACCATCCTGCCGAATTCTTCCACCTTGTCCCAATCCGTGAATTCGATCGTCAGCGTCGGGTCTGTTGGGCCCTTCGTGATCCACATGATCAGGCGAATCATCTGCTTGTCGAAGAAGCCGAGACTCGGGTAGTCGATCCTGCCGGCAAATACGCCGAGGTTCTGCGGCTGCCAGTCGAGTTTCTTCAGGAATTTCTGCAGGTAAGGGTTCGTCTCGGGCGTGTTCTTCTCGGGCTTGCGGGCAACGACGTTTACCGAAAAGAAAGCGTTGGGATGCGTTTCGAGAGTGGACTGGTTCTTTGCGATGAATTCGCTCACGAGCGGCTGGTGCTTGCCGTATCGAATGCTGGCGCCGATCACGACCTTGTCGAACGCACCCGGTTCAAGCGACGGATTGTCCTTGAGGTTTCGAAGCTCGACCTCGTCGCCTCGTTCCTCGAGCGTCTGCTTGATGCGCCTGCAGATCTCTATGGTGTGGCCATCCGTCGTGGAATAGAGAATCAGTATCTTCGCCATGTAATTACCTTGTAATGTGGCCAATTCGAAACGTGAGGCTGATTGTCACCCCGCCGAATCATCGTTGGCGATCCTGATGAAGCCGCCGCGCGTAATAATAACCTGCCTTGCCAGTGCCAGTCCCACACCCGATCAGCCCTCCCTGGTCGTGAGGAACGCTACGAAAAATTCGTTACGAATAATAGGTGGATTCCATAACTGCGGAGCCCTCCCGTATGCCACGATAATAGCTTCGGGAGAGTATTCGTGGACAACGTGGATAACATAGCGCGGCTGGGTGAACAGCTGCAGTCGATACTTACCCGCGCCAGAGAACTCGAAAGCAAGTACGCCGCGGAATTGGCGGCCGTGCATCCGGAGTTCCGGGACAGCGCCCGCAACCTGGTTCACTACGTCGCTTTGCGCCAATCCGACATCAGTGAGCTTCAGGAAGACCTTGCTGCGCTTGGTCTGTCGTCATTGGGACGGGCGGAGCGCAACGTGCTGGGTTCCGTGCAGGCTGTCTGCAACGCACTGCAGAAGCTCATACACGACACCGATTATGACCCCGACCGGTTACGCACCGCCCTGGAACTCCGGAACCCCGCGGCAGCGGCACACAAGCAGGCGATTCTCGGAGAACACCCGCCAGGTCGAGACGTCAGCATCATGGTGACGCTACCGACAGAAGCGGCCCTGAACCCTACGCTCGTTGCCGAGATGATTGCCGCGGGAATGGATGTCGCAAGAATCAACTGTGCACATGATGTCGCCAGTCTCTGGGAAGCAATGATCGCCAACGTCAGGGAAGCAAGCAAGAAAGCCGGCAGAGACTGCCGGATCCTGATGGACCTGGCCGGGCCCAAGCTACGCACCGGGGCTCTGCGGCCGGGACCGCGCGTAATACACCTTCGACCCAAACGCGATGCGCTGGGACGTGTGATCGCACCACGTCGCATCCGCTTCATGCCCGACGACATGCTGCAGCGTGGCAGCAAATCGGCTGTCGTGCCGGTGCCGCGTGAATGCGTCGAATATGCGGAGCCGGGCGACGAGATTCGATTTCATGATACGCGTGGCAAGAAGCGGCGACTGACGATTATCGACAAGGACGATCGCGGTCTCGTGCTCGAATCCTACAAGGGCGCGTACATCGCAACGAATACGAAGCTGCGACTTCTAAGACAGAGTACGGGTGAGAGACTCAGCTATCGTGTCGGGGAACTGCCGGCCGTTGAGCAGCCGTTGCTGTTACGTGCAGGAGACACCCTGGTCCTGCATCGCAGCAGCACGCCAGGCACGCCAGCGCAAGAAGACGCAGAAGGCAACATCACGCGAAACGCGCATATTGCTTGCCAGCAACCTGAAGTGTTCGAGTTTGTCGCCGAGGGACATCCGGTATCACTCAATGACGGCAAGATTTCGGGCGTCGTTACCAGTGCGAGTGACGATCAGCTCGACATCGAAATCACAAAAGCCAAACCGACCGGAAGCAGGCTGCGTGGTGGTCGCGGAATCAACTTCCCAAAAAGTGATATTCGTATGCCCGGGCTGACCGCCGCGGACAGGAACGATCTCAAGTTCGTTGTCGAGCACGCCGACGCCGTAGGGCTCTCGTTTGCCCGGGAAACCGGGGATATCCGGCTGTTGCAGGATGAGCTGGGCAAGTATCCGGATCGCAATCCGGGTCTCGTCATCAAGATTGAAACGAAGCGCGCCTTCAGAAACCTTCCCTGGCTACTTCTGACTGCGATGCAGAGTTACCCGGCAGCCGTCATGATCGCTCGTGGTGACCTGGCCGTCGAGTGCGGTTGGACACGCCTTGCCGAACTGCAGGAGGAGATTCTGTGGTTCTGTGAAGCCGCACAAATACCGGTCATCTGGGCGACGCAGGTTCTCGAACAGGGCGCGAAAAAGGGGTTGCCATCTCGAGCCGAGATCAGCGATGCCGCATTATCCCAGCGGGCGGATTGCGTGATGCTCAACAAGGGTCCGCATATCCTCGCCGCCATTCGCATGCTCGACAGCATCCTGCGCCGCATGCAGAGGCACCAGTTCAAGAAATCGGCACGTATGCGCAAACTCGATTTTCCGGCAACAAGCACGGACTAAAAAAGCCCCTCTAGCGAGGGGCTTTAGCAAGTCAAACTGTGATACCGGTCAGAACTTCCAGCCCAGTGTCAGGCTGTACACGAACGGATCGATCGGCACGTCGAACTCCAGGCCAAGCGGGCTTACATCGGCCTCGGGTTCAATGTCGATATAGCGGAAATCGAAGTTGACGAACATCGAATCGTTAATGTCGAAGTCCGCGCCGACCTGTGCGGCGAAGCCGAAGGAATCGTCGAGATCGAGATCCGTCCCGGCCAGCGCCCCTTCCGTATCTTCATCGAAGAAGATCGTCCAGTTGAGACCAGCACCGATATAAGGACGGAAGTTATTGCCGGTGTCGAAATGGTACTGCAAGCTGAAGGTCGGCGGCAGGTGTTTGACTTCCGCAACCTTGCCGATCCCGTCGAGGTCAACGTCGTGGGAGAATGGTAATGCCGCCAGCACCTCGAACGCGACGTTCGGCGTGAAGAAATAGGTTCCGTTGAAGACCAGTGACGCGCCGCTATCTACGTCGACGCCGACGTCGAGGGTGGGGACAGTGCCGTTATCGGAATCAGGATCGACCATTCCAGCGCCCACACGCAGCAGCCAGTCACCTTTCTCATGAGCGTTCGCGAAAGCGCTGTAGGTCAGTGCCAGGAATGCAATCGCGACAATAAGAATGCGATACGAAGTTTTCATGGTTCAATTTCTCCAATAGTTCACGAGTCTCAGCGACCCAAACAGGTTAATAATTCTCTCAGCTTGCCTCGGCATCTTTTGCGCGCAGCTTGGCGGCGGCGGCAGCCAGGCGGGCGATCGGCACGCGCGGTCCGGAGCAGGACACGTAGTCGAGCCCGACCTTGTGGCAGAACTCGATCGAGGCTGGATGACCACCCTGCTCGCCGCAGATACCGATCTTGAGATCGGGCCGTTCCTTGCGGCCTCGGTAAACTGCCATGTCGATCAGCTGGCCAAGTCCCTGGATGTCCAGCACCTCGAACGGGTTGTCCTGCAGGATCTCGTACTCGTTGTACATCGGCAGGAACTTATTCTCGGCATCCTCCCGCGAGAACGAGAAGGTCGCCTGCGTCAGGTCGTTGGTGCCGAAAGAGAAAAATTCGACGCTCGATGCAAGCTGGGTGGCTCGCGTGCACGCGCGTACCGTCTCGATCATCGTGCCGAACTTGAACCGGAGCTCCTTGCCAAAGTCCTTTTCGAGTTGCTTGGTCAGTTCGTCGACGGTACGCCGGACATAAGCGACTTCCTGCGACGTGATGACCTGCGGGACCATGATCTCGGGCCGCACCGACAGGCCTTTCTTCGCGCATTCCACGGTCGCCTCGAGGATGGCCTCGATCTGCATTGCGTAGATTTCGGGGTACGCAATGCCGAGCCGCACGCCGCGATGACCGAGCATCGGGTTTACTTCGTGCAGTTCTCGAACTTTCTTCAGCATGCGCTCTTTCTTGAGCAGCGCATCGTTGACCAGCTCTTCGCTGAGCTCAGCGAACGGCTTCGGCAGATCGGGCTCCATCGAGAACGTGTCGAGCGCGGCCTGGCGACCGCGAACGACGTCGCGATACAGTCTCAGCGTCTCGATCTGCTCGATCAGGTCGTTCTCGGTCGGCAGGAACTCGTGCATCGGCGGATCGAGCAGGCGCACGGTCACCGGGTTCGGCGACATCACCGTAAACAGCTCGATGAAGTCCGCACGCTGGATCGGTAACAGGCGGTCGAGAGCCGCTTTACGATCCTGCTCATTGTTCGCGAGGATCATATCGATGACGATCGGCAGGCGATCGCTGGCGTTGAACATGCGTTCGGTCCGGCACAGGCCGATACCCATGGCGCCATACTCGCGGGCGCGCTGCGCGGCCTCGGGCGTATCGGCGTTCGCCAGGACCTTCAGGTCGGCCTCTTCGTCGGCCCAGCCCAGGAGCGTCTGCAGGTCGTCAGAGAAGTGCGCCTGAATGGTCGGTATTGCACCCAGGTACACCATGCCCGTCCCGCCATCCAGCGTGATGACGTCGCCTTCGTGGATGATGTGGCCGCCGACGTGCGCCTGTCGCAACGCGACGTCAACGATGATGCCTTCGGCACCGGCGACGCAGGGCTTGCCCATCCCGCGCGCCACCACAGCCGCGTGCGAGGTCTTGCCGCCACGGCTCGTCAGGATGCCCTGCGCGGCAAAGAACCCATGGATGTCTTCCGGCCTGGTTTCCTCGCGCACGAGAATGAGGTCGTCACCCACCTTGCCGAGCTTCTCGGCCAGGTCGGCATCGAATACGCACTTGCCGGAAGCCGCGCCCGGTGACGCCGGTAAGCCAGTGGCAATGGGTTCGTCGGTGCTGGCCGGATCAAGGCTCGGGTGCAACAGCTGTTCGAGCAATTCGGGGTCGATCCTGAGGAGCGCCTGGTCCTTGCTGATGAGGTCTTCCTTGTACATGTCGACCGAAGTCTTCACAGTCGCCGCCGCGTTCATCTTGCCGTTGCGCGTCTGCAGGCAATAGAGGGTGCCTTTTTCGATCGTGAATTCGTAGTCCTGTACTTCGAGGTAGTGCGATTCGAGACGGTTGCGTAACGCCACGAGCTGCTCATACTGTTTCGGCATTTCCTGTTTCAGTTCGCTGAGCGGCTTGGGCGTGCGGATGCCCGCGACAACATCTTCGCCCTGCGCGTTGGTCAGGTACTCACCGAACATCTCGTTCTCACCCGTGCCCGGATTGCGTGTAAAGCCCACGCCCGTCGCGCAGTCATCACCCTTGTTGCCGAACACCATCGTGCAGATGTTGACGGCCGTGCCATTGGCCATGTCAGGCGTGATGTGAAACTCGCGGCGGTAGTCGACGGCTCGCTTGCCCATCCACGACCGGAACACGGCTTCGACGGCGAGTTTGAGCTGCGTCATGACGTCCGCCGGGAAGTCCCGACCGGATTCCCGGCGCACGACGCCCAGGAATTTGTCGCTGATTTCCCTGAGATGATCGGCGTCCAGGCCGACGTCGGCCTTGACGCCGACGCGCGTCTTTATAGCTTCGAAGTGTTCATCGAAGTGCTCGTCATCGATACCCAGGGCAACCTTGCCGAACAGCTGGATAAAACGACGGTAGGCGTCGTAGGCAAAGCGCTCGTCGCCGGTTTGTTCGATGAGGCCCGCAAGCGTTTCCTCATTCAGGCCCAGGTTGAGAATCGTGTCCATCATGCCCGGCATCGACAAAGCCGACCCTGAACGGACGGACACGAGCAGCGGATCCGGGCCGCGACCGAGTGTCTTGTTCGTGGCGGCTTCGAGCTTCTCGATCTCCGCCGTAACCTCATCCATGAGTTCCGGCGGCAGCTCATCTCGCTCGAGATAGTCGAGGCAGGCCTCGGTAGTGATAACGAATCCAGGCGGCACATTGATGCCGATCTGGGTCATTTCACAGAGATTGGCGCCCTTGCCACCAAGGAGCTTTTTGTTGTGGCCATCGCCTTCGGCGAAGGAATATACGTGTCTGTCAGTCATTTTTCGGGTCCCGTTTGGACTTTATCCAAGGCTACGGCCACGAATGGTCTACTAATGCCACCGGGCTGCCTATTGCGGCATACCCCTAATCCGTTTCGAACCGCGAAAAACGGCTAAATATCAGGGCCTTCCGGCCGATAGAATGTCCATGTCACTGGGAAGAAAAACGCTGGCCCTGTTTCTCGCGCTGGGCCTGGCCATCTGTGCGGGCAGCTATCTCGCGTTGCGGCTGTCTGTATTGCCCGCGTTCGAGGAATTTGAATACGGGGCCACAGCGGACGCCCTGGCGAGGGTCGAGAGCATTCTCGAAGGTGACCTGCACGCCCTCGAGGTCATCAATATCGAATACTCTGCCTGGGATGACACGGTCCATTACATCGAGACTGGCAATCCTGAGTTCGTAGAAGAAAACCTGTCGCCCGGATATTGGCAAAGCATCGATATGGACATGGTGGTCGTATTCGACAAGGGTGGCGAGCTTCTCTACGGGTGGACGATGGACCCGTCCAGCGGGGAAGCGATGTTTTCCGGGAATGACTTGCCGAAGGCCCTGCAGTCAGGCGGCGTACTTGTGAGCCATGACAGCGAGGACAGTTCGGTCCTTGGCCTGATTCGAACAAGGTTTGGCCTGATGCACGTTGTTTCGTACCCGGTTGTCGACACCCAGGGAAAAGGCCCTGTTGCGGGAACTGTGGTGGTCGGGCTATTACTGGATGACAGGAAGCTCGAACAGCTCCGCGCCCGCGCGACTGCCGACTTGTCTGTTCATATTATGGGTGAAAAGGGATTGCCGGCACACATCGTCAGCGCGTTCCGTGATCAGTCCGCTGCCGAAAAAGAGACGACAATTGTGGCCTATGCGGACTATGTTCACGGCCTGAACGTACTGTTCGACGTTTTCGGAGAACCCGTCGCCGTCCTCGAGATTCGTCAGCCGCGACTGATTACAAGAATTGGCGCCGACACAATCCGTACGGCGATGACCTTCCTTGGCATTGGCAGCCTGATCTTTCTGCTGACTGCGCTATTTCTTATCCGGAGATTGATCGTTTCGCCGGTGCAGGCGCTCACGAACAAGATCGTTCAGATACGCACGACGGGTAACCTCGAATTCGACTCGGGCGATGCACGCTCCGACGAGGTCGGCGTGCTTGCCAGCAGTTTCGAGGACCTCACAACCGGCCTGCGGCGCACGCGTGAAGAACTGGAATCGGCTCGCGACGAAGCGCTTACGATGTCGAAAGCGAAGAGCGAGTTCCTGGCCCGGATGAGCCACGAGATCCGCACACCGATGAACGGCGTCCTCGGTATGACCGAGCTACTGCAGAACACGGCGCTCGATGAAAAGCAGCGGCGTTTTGCGAAAACGATCTACAGCTCCGCCGAGTCTTTGCTGCACATTATCAACGACATTCTCGATATCTCGAAGATCGAGGCGGGCAAGCTCGAGCTCGACATCGCACCG
>Ga0209456_10000522_pt1 | contig 20505 bp, 20 predicted proteins | sample COG_11_FD_184755 | JGI IMG/M metagenome (GOLD analysis project Ga0209456, IMG submission 184755) | Pelagic marine sediment microbial communities from the LTER site Helgoland, North Sea, for post-phytoplankton bloom and carbon turnover... | ecosystem: Environmental > Aquatic > Marine > Neritic...
CGATGAGGGCCAGCGGTTCCTCGGAGGCTGCATCTGTGTATGTTTTCGCCATGCCGCGAATCGTTAGCGACCCGATGGTAATATGGATCTGCCTGGAGGGCTCAGCCTGGCAAAAAGTACGCAGCTGAATCGTGTCAATATTGCTGATCAAATTACCGAAACGATCGATGGATACGATTTTTCCGATTAGCTCGCTCTTTTCCGTAACCTGACACGTTAGATCCTTTAGATATACAATATCCTCGATCTGGCGTCTGCAACCCAATGCATCAATTTTTGTGCCACAGGCCATATGTGCGCCCAGCGCAGCAAATATATCTCGCCCGTGGAAGGTTGTGCTCAACGGCTCAAGAAAATATTCAGATTTATTTACTTCAATTATCGTATCAGATTTTTGATCTCTCAGCAAAAGACTTAATACGCCATTGTCCGGTGCCATAAAAAAATGCTTGCGAAAATGAACCGCTAAAATAGCGCGTTGGCTCCCGACACCCGGATCGACGACCACGATATGGATGGTCCCTTCCGGAAAATAATGATAATAGGCGGGTACCAGATAAGCGGCCTGGGCAATATCCTGTGGTTCGAGCTGATGCGAGATATCAACAATCGAAACCGAGGGGCAAATGGAAAGCATAACACCTTTCATCACCCCAACGTATTCATCAGCGATGCCGAAATCCGTTAATAGCGTAATCACAGACATAGGAAATGTTACATGTTTGGTGTTGCGGGTTGCGGGTTAAATTTGAATCGTATCGATTTTAAACCAACTGCTCGAAACCCGAAACGCGTGGTTCGACAGGCCGTTCGACAGGCTCACGGTCATGAGCAAGGTCGAAGGACTCACGGTCCTGAGCGAGGTCGAAGGGCAATCCGCAACTTTTTGAACGGCTAAGATTAAGAAAAGAGCTTGCCCTGAATTCGAAATCCCAGATGCCTATAGGCTGCTTCGGTTGCTTTTCTGCCCGAGGAGGTCCTCAGCACAAAACCGATCTTGAGCAGATAGGGTTCGACAATATCCACCAGCGTATCGGATTCTTCCTGCAACGTAGCGGCAATGGCCTCAATTCCGACCGGACCCCCGGTATAAAATTCAATAATTGTTTTTAAATAACGGCGATCAAGGTCCGTCAGGCCTTTTTTGTCAACCCCTTCCAATTCTAATGCACCCTCGACCGTTGCTTGCGTGATGACACCGTCGGCCCTGACCTGGCTGAAGTCCCGCACCCGTTTGAGCAGTCGGTTCACGATCCGGGGGGTCCCTCTGGAGCGTTTAGCCAATTCCTCAGCACCGGCGGTATCGATTTTGACATTCAGCAATTCGGCTGAGCGCATGGCGATTTGTACAAGATCATCAAAGTTATAGAAATCAAGACTGCGAAAAATGACAAAGCGATCCCGCAGTGGTGCCGAAAGAAGTCCCACGCGCGTAGTGGCCCCCACTAACGTAAACCGGTTCAGACGATAGCGATGGCTGCGCGCATGAACGCCTTTGTCGAAAATAAAGTCAATGGCAAAGTCCTCCATGGCCGGATACATAAATTCCTCAACCGCTTTGGGGGTCCGATGGATTTCATCAATAAACAATATATCACCCGCTTCAAGATGGGTGAGAATACCGACCAGATCGCCGCCTTTTTCAAGCGCCGGGCCGGAGGTTACCGTGAGGTTGCCTTGCATTTCATTGGCAATAATATGTGCTAACGTTGTTTTACCGAGCCCCGGTGGCCCATGAAACAATACGTGATCCATGGGTTCATTACGCTGGGTGGCTGCCTGGATAGCGATTTTCAATGTTTCGACAATTTCTTCCTGGCCGACATAATCTGAGAGCCGCTCCGGTCGCAGCGAAAGGATATCAGGCAAGTCATCCTCGGGTAAGGCAACACCGGAAATGAACTCTTGATTTTCGGAAGAATATTTAATGACATCATCAGACATGTGTTGCTCCAAACAAGGATGTTATTTGTTAATGGTCCTCATTGGAAAAAGCGAAAGGATGCATTTATCCAGCCATCATAGGCCACACGCGTTATATCTGATCCGGTCATCGTTACGGAAGACCGGGGCTTTTGGGCTACTATGACAGACATGTTCGCACATGACAAATGCCTCATAACGAATAACCCATAACCGTCAGATTTTTTCGCCGCGGTAAATTTCATTCAACAGCGCCTCGGGCGAAGTCATCGCCGGTTTGCGCTTAAGAGCATCGGCAATCATCCGCTTGGCATTAGAAGTCTTATGGCCAAGCTGTTTCACAAGGACTTCAAAAACCTGCTCGGAAAAATTTTCCTCTCCAGCCGGTTCTGGTTTTTCCGCTTTGCGAATCAGAGCAAATTTGCCCATCTTGCCTTCAAGGGTGGCTATGATCTTCTGAGCCGTGCGGGTACCAATGCCTTTGAGCCGGGTGAGTCTTTGAATGTCGCGGTTTTCGATTGCACCGGCGACTTCGCTGACCGGTACGCTCAGGGCTTTGACCGCTTTCAGCGGCCCGATATCTTCTACCGAAATAAAAGACTGGAAAAATTCTTTTTCAGCTTCCAGATTAAATCCGATTAATATCGGTTTGGGTTGCCGTTCGGTCTGTTGATAAAAAACATAAAGCGCAATTTCGTCACCGGCTTTTTGGTGTTTCACCGTTTCCATTACAAAGGCCGGAAGCAATATTTCATAACCGACCTGGTTGGCCAGCACCAGGACGCGTTCATCTTCCTTTTTTAGAATTTTACCTTCGATGTAGCCGATCATGTTGTCGCTTCGCTCCAACAATTGTTTCATGCCAAGTAATTAATATAGACTCCCATGTGATTTTCGAAACCACAGGACTACTTGACAGCACCAAAACCATCCTGATAGCGGTACAAGCCGATAAGCGCCAATCCTGTTGCATCGGATGCATGCACTGGCTTGATGCGTACCTTATGATTGAGGCACTGCCGCACAGCCTTTTCAAATTGAGCTTTGCTTGCGCTACCATTGCCTGTCAAAATTTGTTTGGCCTCTCTGACCGACACTTCAAGGGCGGGCACGGCTGCATGAAATCCCGCCAACTGGACCACACCGGTCACCTTTCCCAAAATGATGCCCGATTTTGGATAGCGCTGCAATGAAAAAACATCTTCGATGACCATCAAATCCGGATTTTCGCTTTTCAGCAATTGGTAAAGCTTGGAGAAGATTTTATCGAGACGGCCGGGTAAAGGAGTGGATTTGGCAGTATGAATACAGCCAAAAGAATAGCTATCGATTTTTAAACCCAACCCGCTGACAATTCCGATCCCTGTGGCCGACAGGCCGGGATCTATGCCAATGATCTTAATCATTCTGGCGTCTGACTCATTTCAAGGTCTTTAATTTTTCAGCGGCAACCTTGGCTTCATTGGATTTAGGATACTTGCGACCTAATTCCTGTAAAATCAGCTTCGCATTGGCCGTATCGCCGATATTGGAAAATGCCAGCCCCTGTTTTAAAAGCGCCGCTGGCGCTTTGTTGCCTTTGGGATACTTTTCGATCACTTGTTGATATTCCAGAATCGCTTTTTCATACCATTTTTCGCGATAATAAATTTCGCCGATCCAAAACTGAGCATTATCCGCATTTTTTGAATTTGGATAGCGTTTGATAAAATCCTGAAACCGTTTGCGCGCAGCTTCAAAATCGCCCTGGTCAAAAGCTTGTTTGGCGGAACGATAGATTTCATCTTCTGATGATGGTTTTTTAACCGGAGCGGCCGGCGCTGCCGCCGCCGCCCGTTTTTTGCTTGATTCTAAGTTGAGATATTGATCCATGCGATTGAGCCGATCCGAATTTTCCTCAACGCGCTCTGCAATGCTGTTCAGCTTGGCTTCTTTTTTATTTTCTATGTCGGCGGCATTCTGTTGCTGCTGCTTAACCGCAAATTCCATTTCTTCCAGACGACCATTCAAAATACGGATTTCTTCGTTCATCTCCTCAAGAATCGCCCGTAAGCCGGCCGATTGCTTGCGCAACTCCTGGTTGCGTTGCTCCAGGTCGGATTTAAGCTCGACGCCTTGCTTACTCTGCTGGGCGTCGCGCATTTCCATCTCGCTAAGGCGATTATCGATGGTGTTTACATTGGATTGGGTGGCACATCCAAGGAGCGCCATCAGGCCGGTCAAAACAATATAGATACATATCGATCTTTTCATGGGCATTCTTTTCATTGAATTTCGTTTTTGCTTTGGGATTCGGCTGGTTTTAAAAAAAATAACCTGCCGATCGGGCGGGTGTCACCCCTATAAACAGCAAGCGCAGAAGGATCCTTGCGCTTGCTGTTTATCATGAGTTGTTTACCTGCTGGTATCATCACCGGAATCTATCTGCCTGGCAGCAGATACCCATTTGGGGGATACCGATATCACTAGTTTAGGGCAAAATGACCCCGACGGTTTTTCGCCCAGCATTCTTCGGTTTGATCCATGCAAAGCGGGCGTTCTTCACCGTAACTGATCGTCGTCAGACGCGAGGCTGCTATGCCAAGATCCACTAAAAACGCTTTGGCACTATCTGCCCGTCTGTCCCCCAGGGCGAGATTATATTCATTGGTGCCGCGTTCGTCAGCATGCCCTTCAATGGTGACGGTGGCATTGGAATTTTCTCGCAGCCAGGCCCCATGCCGCATCAGCGTATCTTGCGCCATTGGCGTTAAGGTCGATCTGTCAAACTCAAAGTAAATATTGTTTTGTGAGATGTTCCAACCTGCAGGTGGTTTGGCCATGGGTTTCGGGACCGCTTTTTGTTCTGCAGGTGCCGGTGCCGGTGCGGGCGTTTTTGCCTGGGACACCGCTTTCTTTTGGCAGCCAACGGTGATCAGCAACCCGGGAATTACCACCAATAGGGCTATTAACAACCAAGTCTTCTTTTGCATTTTTCTCCTCCTTTCACATTCGAGCATCACTCAATTATTTTGATTATTCATCGACCACTTGGGATTTGTCTGCTCACCGGCCAGTACCAGCAGGCGCCGCTGGTCGGTACCAAAAGCAGTCATAACGTAAATTCGATTCGGTCCTTCCCGATCTGAGCTAAATGCGATTAAGCTGCCATCCGGAGACCAGGTTGGAGATTCATTATCCCTGGGCTCATAGGTGAGTTGCACCGGGTTTTGACCATCTGTTCCGATGGTGAAAATATGATGTCCCCCGTCCATTTGGGAGGTGTAAGCAATTTTATCACCTCGCGGGGACCAACTGGGTTGCGTATTTTTCTGGCCCTCGTAGGTCAGCCTGTTGACTCTGCCGGTAGCCAAGTCTTTGATGTAAATCTGGGCCCTGCCGGAACGGTTGGAAACAAAGGCAATTTTTTTGCCGTCGGGTGACCAGGTCGGGGTTACGTCAATTCCACGACTCTTGGTTAATCTTTTAATAATTTTCCCTGAGCCAGTCAACAGATAAATTTCCTGGTCCCCGGAAAACGAAAGTGTTGCCGCCAGTTCAAATTTTCCCGGCACCCAGGCCGGGGTAATGTTGATACCCTGCTTTGAAACTTTGGATTCCTGGGCTACAGCCAGGTTCCGAATAAACAAATCCGGGTTTCCGGCCTTATACGAGGTAAACGCCAACCATTTGCCATCACTTGACCAGGCCGGAAAAAGCGTAATGGCGTTGTTGGTCGTCAATCGTCCGGGGTTATATCCATCAAAGGCGCTGATGTAGATCTCCTTGTTGCCCGTTCCGTTGGAAACAAATGCAATCTTGCTACCAAAGATCCCCTCACTGCCTGTCAAGTATTTGATGACTTCGGTACAAAACCGGAGAATAATATCTCGCTGGTTTGCCAGTTTGCCGGTATATTTTTTGCCGAGTACGCGACGGGCTTTAAATGTATCAAACAACCGCAGCTCCATGGCAATATTGTCGCCGTCGAGCCTGTAATATCCGGTCACTAATAGTTCTGCGCCGACAACCGTCCAATTTTGGAAATTCAAATCCGTCAGCGTGACCCCGTTTCTTTGCGGGTCAAACAAAAAGGCGCCACGATCTAGTAGTTTGAAGTAGCCTGTAAAATCCAGAGAGTCGGAAAGAAAATCAGCTGCTTTTTGGGAAGATTGCTTCTCTCCGCCAGATCCACTGGCATTTTTAAACTCCGGAACAGCCATCGGGATTTTGCGCAAGAACGGTTTAGTGATGTCGATTACATCGTACTCAGCCACACTCAAGCTCGGTCCCAGTAAGATAACGCTCATAATCAGGATGTAAAGTGTTATTCTTCTTCTCATCTTAGTTCCTTATCGCAGAAGTCATCAACGTCCGTATTCGAGACTCGCTTTATTCTCGTTTTAATCCTTCCGGACCAAATCTCAAACCAATTTTATAGAAAGGACGCACATAGTCATTTGGCAGCGGGGGCAATGGATTTGATTTGACCAGCGCTTTATAGGCCGAATCATCCAAGTACGCGTTACCGGATTTTTTGTCAAACCAAATGTCCTCTATTTCTCCGTTGCGCAGAACCTTTATCGCTAAAATGGCTTCCAGTTCGGTGCTCTCGCCGGCCAGTTGTCGTGAAAAAGCCCAGTTTTTTTGAATCTGGTACTGAATCTCGGCCTGATAAATTAAGATCGACTCCTGGACGCGGGCACCGCCGCTTCCGGATCCGCCTGTCGGGCCGACGGAACCGGTCCCGGCTCGAGAGGATGTGCCGACCGATCCGCCACCGGTTCGAGATTCAGATGCAGCAACTTTACGTTTTAATTCCTCAATCGCTGATGTAACCGAATCGGTTTCGGTTTTCTCGACCTTTTTTTCAATGCGGTCGATGGCCGTGTCAATGAGCTTTGACCGATCGAGGGTTTTTTTCTTCAATGATTTTTTGGGTTTGACCTTTTTGGGCGCCAAAGATACGGCTTCAGGCGGCTTTTTAACAACCGGAACCGGCTTGGGTTCTGGTATTTTAACAGCGGCCTTCTCGGGCGGCTTTTCCACAACGGGTTGCGGTTTGGCAGGTGCGGGTGCCGGCCCGCCGGCCGGTGGGCCCGAGGGCAACGACACGAGGCTGACGTTCACCACCCCGGATCGAAACCGCGGGCCCGATCCGAATTCGGGGGAAAAAATCAACCCTCCGATCAGGATCAGGTGGAAAAGAAATGATACACCAAAAGGCCATACGAGTGATTGGGGCTGTGGTTGCCTCCCCCGGTATTGCCTGGTGTACGTGTATTTGGTTGCCTGCATGGCTATTTCGATCTCGACTTTTTGCTTTCTTTATCGAATTTTTCAGGTTCGGTGACCATTCCCAATTTTTCGACACCGGCACCTTTGATCTCCGCCATGACCTGAGCTACAATCCCCCAGGCAATGGTTTTATCGGCTTTGAGAAAGACCTCGCGTTCGGAGCGCCCTTGCAATATGTTTTGCAGCTTTTCCCCGAGGCCGTCGACCGAGACCTTAAAGTCGTTAATAAAAACCTCATTTTGGGTGTTGAGGGTAATGATCAAATGCTCCTTTTCGGATTCCAACGGCTCGGCGGTGGCTTCCGGCAATGCGACATCCATACCCTGCATCATCATCGGCGCTGTGACCATAAAGATAATCAGCAACACCAGCATGACATCAACAAACGGCGTGACATTGATGTCGGACATCAATTGACCGCCTTTATCACCGGCTTTCATGATCTTCTCCTTTCTGTCCGCATAATATCACGCTCGATGATATTCAATAAATCCGCCGAGAAGCTATCCATTTCAGATTCGACCACGCGTATTTTGCTCATAAAAAAATTGTATGCGATGACGGCCGGGATTGCCGCGGCCAGACCGGCTGCCGTGGCCACAAGCGCCTCAGAGATACCCGGTGCCACAACAGCAAGATTGGCTGACCCTTTCTGCGCGATACCGACAAAAGAATTCATAATACCCCAGACCGTGCCAAACAGACCGATAAAGGGTGCCGTGTTACCGGTGGTGGCCAAAAATGGCACCATTTGCGTCATGCGTGTCATCTCGGTGGTAATGGCGCGACGCAAGGAGCGTTTGATGTTGTCCGTGCCGGTAAAGCGGGCATCCAGCGACATACTCGGGCTGACGGCCTGTTTGTTCATCGCCGGATCAGGGGGAGCGCTCGGTGCCGCAGATTGACTGCTCTTCTTGAGCTCTACATATCCAATACGGAAAATTCGTGCCTGGGGGCTGCCAGGCAACTGTTTTGCCTTGGCAAAAGCATTCGACAGATCCCGGCTTTTCCAGAAAAATTCACTAAATTCGGCCGATTCTTTGAAGGCCCTTCGGATATATCGATACTTTATCAGAATAATGGCCCAGGACATGATTGAAAAAAACAACAGCAATAGCATGACAAACTGAACCATGGGTCCTGCATTACTGATCATGTGGACGATATCAAGCTGAGCTATACCCATAACCAGTTTTCTCCTTCATCGTTTGGATTAAGAATATGACGGTAAAATGCATTCAGCAGCGGCCAGGTTGAGGTGACCATAATTTGTTGAAATGGTTTTTTTTCGGATAAACACTTTAAAGTACAATGAATATAGGTAAAGTGTCAACAGGTTTGCAAGCCGCCATTGCGGTCAATTTTAGGGTTGCGTTTGAAGCCATCCCTCAATATGGTGTCTGTTGTCTGGTTACAAAAGACAGAAATCAGAAGACAGAAAACAATGCCTAAATCTTTGATCATGAATTCCAACTGTGTTTTCCGTGTTTTCTCTGTTTTCGGTCCTCTGTCCTCTGGTACCAATGATAAGGAGCAACTATGAAAAATATTGCCAATCTACTGTTTGAAGCGAAAATGCTCAAAGAAATTCCACGATCGGGATTTCATTTTCTGGGGTCCGGCAAAGAATCCATCGCGGAACACACCTTCAGCACAACCTTTATCGCTTACGTGCTCGCACAGTTGCAACCTGAGGTCGATGCCCTCAAATTGATCAGCATGTGCCTGATCCACGATTTAGCTGAAGCCAGGACGGGCGATTTGAATTCAGTGCATAAAGTTTACGTTACGGCCGATGAGGCCAAAGCCCTTGAAGACACCACCCGCGGGCTTTCATTTGGCTCTGCTATTACCGGCCTGATTCAGGAATTCAATCAGAACAGCTCTGAGGAAGCCCGGTTGGCCCATGATGCCGATCAAATAGCGCTCATTCTCGAGCTTAAATACCTATCGGATATCGGATATGCACCCCCGGATACGTGGCTGCCGCACGTTATCGACCGCATTCAAACCAAAATCGCCCAAGATGTAACCCGCGCCATTATGGCAACCCATCGCGATGACTGGTGGCTCAATAATGTTATTGACAGCGATTGAAGAAACGATTAAAAAATAGCCTTCTATCATACTTAATTTTGTGTGTAAAAGTATACACTTATGTCCTTAATTGTATACATTGGAGGTTAAATTGAGCTGGCTGATTCAAACCTTTAGCTCGTCTATTGGCAAAAAGCTTTTGATGGCCGTTACCGGGCTGTGTTTCGTCGGTTTTCTAGCTGCCCACCTGGCCGGTAACCTGAGCCTTTACGCGGGAGGTGCGGCCTTCAACGCGTACGCTGAAAAACTTCACTCACTGGGACCGATTCTTGTGGTTTTTGAATTGGGTCTGCTGGCGCTGGCCTTGATTCATGTGATCACCGGCATCACCCTTTTTGTTCAGAACTACAAAGCAAGATCTGTGCCTTATGAAAAAGACAAGGCCGCCGGCGGGCGCACCCTGAGTTCACAGGCGATGCCCTATACCGGCTTTATTATTCTGGGATTTGTTGTTTTTCATTTGATTAATTTCAGTTTCGTGGACAAAAGTGATCGAACGATTTTTGAAATTGTCCGCGCCGCCTTTGCCAACCCGATTTACATGATCATTTATCTGCTGGTGATGATTATTGTCGCCCTGCACGTACGCCATGGTTTTTGGAGTGCATTTCAAACGCTTGGCGTCAATCATCCCAAATACATGCCGGCCCTGATGGTATTGAGCGTTATCGTTGGCTTGATTATCGGATTGGGATTTGGGCTTCTGCCGTTGTATATGTGGACCATCGGTTAGGGTGTTAGGCGCGAAACGTTGATGATTTCTCATTTACCACAAAGGGCACGAAGTTGCACAAAGATAAATACAACAATTTCTTAAGAATTCTTCACTTCGTGGCAAAACTCAAAATCGATGACCATATGCGCTAATGTCAATAAAAAATCAATAATCGCTCGAAGGGAAATGGATAATGCAATTTGATGCGCACATACCGGCAGGGCCGTTGACCGATAAATGGGACCGTCACCGCTTTGAGCTCAAGTTGGTCAGCCCGGCCAATAAACGAAAATTTGAGATCATCGTGGTCGGTACGGGTCTGGCCGGCGCGTCGGCCTCTGCCAGCCTTGCAGAGCTGGGCTATTATGTCAAAACGTTCTGCATCCAGGATTCCCCGCGGCGGGCGCACAGTATTGCGGCCCAGGGCGGAATCAATGCCGCCAAAAACTACACCAATGAAGGCGACAGTATCTGGCGCCTGTTTTATGATACCATAAAGGGCGGTGATTACCGCTCGCGCGAAGCCAATGTCTATCGCCTTGCCCAGCTGAGCAATAACATTATTGATCAATGCGTCGCCCAGGGCGTTCCGTTTGCCAGGGACTACGGTGGTTTGCTGGCCAACCGCTCTTTCGGCGGCTCCCAGGTCTCCCGGACGTTTTATGCGCGCGGGCAAACCGGCCAGCAATTGCTGCTGGGCGCTTACAGCGCCCTGATGCGCCAGGTCGGTGCCGGAATGGTTACCTTAATGCCGCGACGGGAAATGATAGATCTGGTGTTGATAAACGGACAGGCCCGTGGCATTGTTACCCGCAATTTGATCAATGGCGAACTGGAAAGCCACGCCGCCGACGCGGTGGTGCTGTGTACGGGCGGCTACGGCAACGTGTATTATCTGTCCACCAATGCCGAATCTTCCAATGTCGGTGCCGGATTTCGTGCCTATCGCAAGGGGGCCATGTTCGCCAACCCTTGTTTCACCCAGATTCATCCCACCTGTATCCCGCATACCGGTGATCACCAATCCAAACTGACCCTGATGAGCGAAAGTCTGCGCAACGACGGCCGCGTCTGGGTGCCGCACAATTCCGGTGATATCAGGGATCCCCAGGATATCCCCGAAAGCGATCGCGATTATTACCTGGAACAAAAATATCCCAGTTTCGGCAATCTGGTGCCCCGTGATGTTGCTTCACGGGCGGCAAAGGCCCAGTGCGACTCCGGTAAAGGGGTCGGTCTGACTCGCTGTGCGGTGTATCTGGACTTTGCCGATGCCATTCGTCGTGATGGCCGAGAGACGATTGCCAAAAAATACGGCAACCTTTTTGATATGTATGAGCTGATCAGCGACGACTCACCCTATGAAAAACCGATGATGATCTACCCGGCATCGCATTACACCATGGGTGGCTTGTGGGTCGATTACAACCTGATGAGCACCATTCCCGGCTTATTCGTCCTCGGCGAAGCCAATTTTTCAGACCACGGTGCCAACCGTTTGGGGGCCAGCGCGCTGATGCAAGGATTGGCCGACGGTTACTTTATTGTTCCCTATACGATTGGCGGCTACTTCGCCGGCACAACGCTCTCGCCGGCAAGCAGTGATCATGCGGCATTCAAAGACAGCACCCTTGCAGCCCGTGAGCGTATCAACCGGCTGAGGTCCATCAATGGCAAGCGCACCGTCGACAACTTCGCCCGGGAACTGGGTCGGGTCATGTGGGATTATTGCGGCATGTCCCGTGATGAGCAGGGATTGGCCAGGGCCCTGACCCTGATTCAGGAGCTACGTGCCGAATTCTGGGAAAATGTGTTGGTGCCCGGCCTGGACAAAGATTATAACAAGAGCCTTGAAAAAGCCGGGCGTCTGGCGGACAGTCTTGATTTTGCTGAAATCATGATTTACGACGCCTTAAACCGCAGCGAATCATGCGGCGGCCATTTTCGTCAAGAATCACAAACCAAAGAAGGTGAAGCCAAACGCGATGATGAGAATTTTTCTCATGTTTCGATCTGGGAATTTACCGGAAGCGATCAGGAACCCAAATTGCACAAGGAGCCCCTGGTATTTGAAAATGTAGAGTTGAGCCAAAGGAGTTATAAGTGAAAAAACTGCCCAAAACAATTAATCTGACCCTGAAGGTCTGGCGTCAGCAGCAAAATGAAAAAAAAGGGCATTTTGAAAACATTGCCGCCCAAAACATAGCTGTGCATATGTCCTTTATCGAAATGCTCGATTCTGTCAATGAACAGCTGACGCTGGAGGGCAAAGATCCAATTGCATATGACAATGATTGCCGCGAAGGCATATGCGGCACCTGCGGCGCCGTGGTTGACGGCCGAGCCCATGGCCCGCAAAAAGCGACCACTTTATGCCAACTTCACATGCGCCAATTCTCAGACGGAGATACGATTGTGGTGGAACCCTTTCGTGCCCGGGCTTTTAAAGTTGTCAAGGATCTGGTTGTGGACCGCAGTTCGCTGGATAAAATCATAGCCGCTGGCGGTTACATATCCGCCAATACCGGCGGTGCACCGGATGGCAATGCAATCCCCATTGCCCAGGAAATTGCAGAAAAAGCAATGGATGCCGCCGCCTGCATCGGCTGCGGCGCCTGCGTGGCCGCATGCCCCAGTGCCTCGGCGATGCTTTTTGTCAGCGGCAAAGTATCTCAACTGGCCCTGCTGCCCCAGGGCAGACCGGAAGCAGCGCGACGCGCCCTGAACATGGTAAAAACCATGGATACCTGCGGTTTTGGCAATTGCTCCAATCATCGTGAATGTGAAAATGCATGCCCCAAGGAGCTGTCCATCATCAATATCGCACGCTTAAACCGCGAATACCTTAAGGCCAGCTTTTTCTCGGATGCAACCTGACCGACAATTTCAATTTCATCATTGAGGTTAAAGCCATAACCCGGCTAATGCGATTTCGCTGCCGCTGAATGCGAGAAATTGCTGCAATCTGATATCGATTTGCGCTCATGCGGTTATCATAGTCCCAAAACAAAAGGACATTTACCCATTCAGAAGGTGGGCATAATATGACAAATTATGGTGTATCATGGAACAAATAAATACCCTATTTGCCAGGCTTGAAACCCTAATCGGTTTAGAAGCGCCCTATCTGAAGATCGCATTCAAGGTGACTCTAACCCTGATCGCTTTATTAGTGGTGTGGTTTGTCCTGCGACTGATTTTGTCATTTGTTGAAAGGCGAATGAAAAAAATCAATCTGATTGAAATTCAAGAACCGCTCTTTAAAATTTGTCGCAAAGCGCTTTTTTATGCTCTGGTGTTGCTAACCGGAACTTACCTCATCGCTCAATTTGAGCTTCCGTTTGTGCGTAAAATATTTTATGCCTTTTTTATCATCCTGTTTGCCGGGCCGGTTAAAAATTTCCTGGTCGTCACGATCCGCTACTTGCAATCACGAGTGGCCCATAAAACCGATACCCAGATTGATGACATTGCCTTTGCTTTACTGATTAGATTTTCAGACTTTATCATTTATATCGTGGCGATCATTATCGCTCTAGATATGCTCGGGGTGAATGTTGTACCGTTTATTGCCGGCGCAGGGGTGGCTGGCGTGGCCATTGGTTTTGCGGCTAAAGATACGCTTTCAAACCTGATTGCGGGCATTTTGCTGATCATTGACCGACCATTTGAGGTGGGCGATCGTATTGAGGTCTGGAGAGCGCCGGCCGGCAGTTCTACCTGGGGAGATGTGATTGATATCGGCCTGCGGGCCACCAAAATTAAAACCACCGATAACATCGTTATCATTATTCCCAACAATGAAATCATGTTGCGCGATATTATCAATTACACTCACATCTCCGAAAAAATCCGGGTGCGCATTAATATCGGGATTGCTTATGATGCGGATTTATCAAAGGCCAAAAAGCTTATTATGCAGGTAGCCGAAGCAACCGAGTGGTTGGTGGACGAACCCGCGCCCAAGGTGGTCGTGCGAAATTTCGGGGAGTCTTCAGTGGATCTGCAATTGCGGGTATGGATTAAAGATGCCCGCCAGCGAATGAACACCATTTCACATATTACCGACCGGGTCAAAGAAGCATTTGATGCCGGGGGAATTGAAATCCCCTACCCCAAACGCGATATTCACATCATCCAGAAATCGGCTTGAAACGAGAATATAAAGCGCTTCGCTGTGCTTCGGCAAGTATTCGCCTCTGGATGGGTAGAGGATTTCAGTCAGCCGCTAATATCATTTCAACTCTTTTTACGAATTCGGCCAGATCAAATGGTTTATAAATAACGTTGTCAAAACCGAGCCTGGCGATGATATCCAGTTTGCTGTGATCCGGGTAGCCCGTGGAAATCAGTACCTTCATACTGGATAGCTCGGGTTCGTTTTTGATAATCCGGCAAACCTCAAGCCCGTCCATTTCCGGCATAAACATGTCCAAAATTAAAAGGTCGGGACGATAAGTGCCCAGCTTGATAGACGCTTCAATGCCGTTGGATGCCTCTTCAATTAAAAACGGTCGGCTTCGATTGAGTGTCAGCGCTTCGGTCAGCATTGCCCGAATGGTATGGTCATCATCAACAATTAGGATTTTAGCGGATTCGCCTTTTAAGACGGTCGGCAGAGCGATCATAAAGGTGGTGCCTTTACCCTGGCGGGTATCAAACGTGATGTCGCCGCCATGGGCCTGCACCAGTCCGTATGTCACCGATAGGCCCAGGCCGGTCCCGCCCTGGGCCTGTTTATCGGTGACAAACGGCAAAAACAGCTTATCGGCAATTTCCGGTGATATGCCACTGCCGTTATCGCTGATGGCAATCAGGATGCGTCCGTCCTTGATTTCAAATCCGGTCCGAATCCGGATCAGGCCGTTGTCATGATCGATTGCTTGAATGGCGTTAATGCAAATATTGAGTATAATTTGCTCAATACTCTGCGGGTTTCCTTCCATTTCCGGCAGGTCTTCATCCAGTTGCAGCTCAATCTTGACACCGGAATTTCGCAAAATGGCCTGAGCCAGGCGCAGGGCATTATTAACCGCGGTGTTGACCTGCAGGCTGATCTTTTCGGCGACATTGGATTGTTTTGAAAAATTTTTCAGATCCGAAACGATCTTGGCCACTCGGTTGGCAGCCATATCCATATCCGCAACCAGCTGCGATAAATTATCTTTCAAAAAGTCATAGGTGAATCCCCCAAATTTCTGGTCCGGATGATCTTTTTTGCGTTCAATCAAAAGCGGTAAAAAATCGGACCAGATTTTTTGAATCAGCGGCAGATTGTACATAATCAGATTAATCGGATTGTTAATTTCATGGGCAACCCCGGCGACCAGAGTACCCAGAGTTTCCATTTTTTGAGCTTGCTGCAGCTGTTGCTGGCTTTCTTTGAGCGCTTTTCTGGCATGCCGATGCTCTGATTCCAATTGTCGCGCCTGTTCGCGCAGTTCCAAAAGTTCCCGGATAAGCTGCTGCCTTGTTTTTTCCTGATCCTTCATGACCCTTCTTTTAGATCAATGGTTGCGCTGCCAGCGCAGCTAAATTTTAACGCACTCAAAGGATATATTCGTTTTCAATGTCAATTGCGCAATCTTTTTGAACTGATCGGTCACATCTGATACGAAAAGCGACAGATTACCGGTTTGACTCAACTGCCGTTCGATATCACGGTGATTTTCCAGAAAATGTTGGATGCCTTCTGCGATGCAGATTGACGAGTCGATGAGTTCAACCCGTTTTCCGATCTTGGCCTGGATGACATTTTTCAGGAGCGGATAATGGGTACAGCCCAGTATCAGAGTGTCAATCTGACGGGTTTTAAGCGGCTGAAGGTATTTTTTAACAATCATCGCCGTTTCACGCTTTTTCAGCCACCCTTCTTCAACCAGAGGGACCAGCAGCGGACAGGCAACAGAGTGAATACGGGCGGTGGGGCGGTTTGCGAGAATTTTTCTTTCATAAATGCCGCTGGAGATGGTTGCGCGGGTGCCGATAATGCCAAAGTTCAGATTTGTCGACGCTTCCACAGCTTGGGTCACTGCAGGCGTAATCACTTCGAAAATTGGAAGCGCAAATTGTTCGAGAACCTGCGTCGTGGCAACACTGGATGCCGTATTGCAGGCAATCACGATGACCGTGGCTCCCTGACTTAGCAAAAATTTGATATTGTTGATGGTGTAGCCGACCACTGTTTCAGCGCTTTTAGTGCCGTAAGGTGTATGGGCTGTATCACCAAAATAGACAATGTCATATTCTGGGATTTTATCCAGAATTGCCTTGACAACAGTTAGTCCGCCGACACCAGAATCAAATATTCCGATCATAATCAATAGGGTGTTTTGTTCATCACCGGTAACCGAAGAAAAGCGCACCAGAGGATGGTTTGCCCCTTTAGTTCAATTCGGAGTGTTGGCACACTGGCGTAATGCTTGCGGGCTGTAGATTAATTCACAACACGCCCCTCTATCCTTCGTAGCCGAGTTGCTTCGGCGGAGCATACGACGCCATCACGCCGTTGCCCCACGATCGAAGTGCCTGATGACGATCGGCACCCTCCCATTTTCATTTTATTAAACTGCCATTTTCCGTCCGAATGGCAGCGCGAACGCATTTTCGGATTTGATCATCGCTGACATCAACCCGCATACCGAGACAGCCAGCCGCCATGGCATGCCAGTTGCTGGTATCCACCAGGATACTTCCAATAAAAGGCCAGCGCCGGCACATTTGGGGTTTAACCGGATGAATTGTGCATTGCTGGTCCCATAACGCACAGTATCCGTTTTCGGCCTGGGCAATCACGGGTTTGCCCCCTGACATCTGACACACATCGCGCCTAAACCGCTCCGGTCTCATCCCCAGATAGCGAGAAATGCGCTCCATATCTGATTGCGTAAGGTAGGTGCCGCCGTACCCTTTGCAGCAGCCCCCGCAGCGCTGGCAGGAAAACAGATCATCCGGGGTAAGCACCTTAGATATCATGGCGCTGCTCCATGGCTTTTTTCAACGTAACCTGATCCACGTACTTTAAATCACCACCGATCGGCACACCGGATGCAATCCGGGTCACTTTAAGTGTGTACTTATCCAGGCGCTCTTTAATGTAAGCCGCCGTCGCCTCACCTTCCACCGTTGTACTTGTGGCCAGCACCACCTCTTTGATCCGGCCGCGTTCAATTTTTGCAACCAACTCGCCCAGGCGAATATCGTCAGGTCCAATGCCGTTCATTGGAGAAAGCACCCCCGACAATATGTGATAGCGACCGTTGAAAGCGCCTGATTTTTCCATAGCCACCATATCCGCTGGCTGTTCGACGACGCATAAAAGCGCATCATCTCTGGCAGGGTTAGAGCATATCTGGCAGACATCTTGATCACTGAGACCAAAACACATTTTGCACAGGCGGATATTTTCTTTGGCTGCTATGATACTGTCAGAAAGCTTTTGGACTTCAGTACGTGGTGACCGCAGTATGTGCAAGGCCAGTCGCTCGGCGGTTTTTTCGCCGATTCCCGGCAGTTTGGCAATATTTTTGATCAGCTTTAATATCAATGGCGGGTAATGACTCATAGCTTGCGTTCACCTTTTGATCATCTGTGGCTTCCGACTTTCATCCCTTGTTTATTCAGATCATGAATTCAAAGTCAGGTGCAATAGTTGCGGGTTACGGGTTGCGTGTTGGCACAAGGGCATCCCGCAACACGAGCTCCGTTACGCGCAAAGCGTTTTACATAATACCTGGAATATTCAAGCCACCGGTTAACTTGCTCATCTCCGCAGCAACCATTTCCTGGGATTTGGATAAGGCCTCATTTACTGCGGCCAGAATCAGGTCCTGAAGCATCTCCACATCATCTGGATCTACAACCTCTTTTTCGATCTGGATGGATGCCACTTGCTGCCTGCCGTTGGCAATGACCTTCACCATGCCGCCACCGGCGGTCGTTTCCACGGTTTTATCGGCCATTTCTTCCTGCAGCTTCATCATCTGCGATTGAAGCTTCTGGGCCTGTTTCATCATATTGCCCATACCTTTCATTATGTTACCTCCTGTTAAGTCTGGTATTGAAAATCGGTGTTAACGTAATTTGATATCGATGAGTTTACCATCAAAGATTTCGATGGCATCCGCCACCAGCGGATGGCTTAGTGCCTTTTTCTTCTGACGCTGCTCATTTTGGGATTTTTTTTTTGGGCTTTCCGCATCTTGATCCGCGGTGGTGCGGAGCACAACTGTTTTTTCAGCGCCCCAATACGCAGAGCATATTCTGCTTAAAATGGCCTTGTTCTTTTCGCGCTCGAGCATTTTCAATGTAAAGCCGTTATCAAGCACCTCGATTTCGACGGTATCTGCTGACACCCGCTTCAGACGACATTTTGCCAGACTCGCTCCCAGCGGGGGATTTTCTTTGCAAATAATGTCATGCAGTTGCCGCCAGATCGCAGCAAGATCAGACGCGGAATCCGCAGCAGCAGATGGCACTTCAGCTGCAGACTGCTGCTGATCAGTTGGTGCCTCCGGCTGTTGTTCATCGGTTTTTCGCTCGCCGGCGGATATCGTCGGTCCCTGGCCTGGTGGTCGGGCCGGTAGGCGGTCAACCGGCTGGCTATGAATTTCCTGCCTGAGCAAATCCAGTTTATCAATCAGCTCATCAATCGGTAAAGCGGGTTTTATCAGATCCAAGCGTACAAAAGCCATCTCGAGCGCCAGTTTGGTATCGGTGGCCAAACGGATCGACGCTTCCTCCCGAAAAAGATTGTCCAGGATCTGATTCAATAAGCTAACCGAGACGGCGTTCGTTTGGGCTCTCATCTGATTGATTTCACTGTCAGGCAGGTCAACCAGCTTTTCGATATTTCGCCCCATTTTAACGACCAGCAAATTTCGGAAGTGTTCAAGTATATCATCGTATAGTTTCTTGAGATCATGACCACGGTTATAGCAATCATCAAGAATATTTAGAATTGCGCTGACATTACCCTGTAGAATGGTTCCACACAGATCAAAAACAAATTTTCGATCCATGACACCCAATATGTCCAATACCTGCTCATGGCTGGCCTCACCTTCAGAGCATGAAAGGACTTGGTCTAGCAAACTTAACGCATCGCGCATGCTACCGGTGGCTTCGCTCGCAATGAGGACCAGGCTCAGATCTGGTATCTCAAAATGTTCTTGCTGGCAGATGGTTTTCATATGGGCGATGATTGATTTCAGGTTGATGCGTCTGAAATCGTGACGCTGACAGCGGGATAAAATCGTTATCGGGATCTTTTGCGGTTCGGTGGTGGCAAAAATAAACATAACGTGGGCTGGCGGTTCTTCAAGCGTTTTGAGCAGGGCATTGAAGGCCGGCATGCTGAGCATATGAACCTCATCAATAATATAAATTTTATAAGCGCTGTGGGCGGGCATATATTTGATATGGTCGCGCAGCTCTCTGACCTGATCGACGCTGTTATTCGACGCCCCGTCAATTTCAAACACGTCTACCGCATGGCCGGAGGTAATTTCACGGCAGGAGCGGCAATCATTGCAGGGTACCGCCTGCGGCCCCGCCTCACAGTTCATTGCTTTGGCCAGTATCCGGGCCACAGTGGTCTTGCCCGTTCCGCGGGGCCCTGAAAAAAGCACCGCATGGGCAACACGATTGGATGAAATCGAATTGCTCAGGGTGCGGGTCACATGACGCTGCTCGATAACCTGATCGAACGTCTGTGGCCGGTATTTACGTGCAAGCACGAGATAGGACATCGTGAAGTGCCCTTTATGGGTTCAAGGTTCAGAAGTTCAGGGGTTCAAGGTTTGGAATTCTGGGCTTCGATGGTTAGGGCCGCTGGCTCCTTGTTTCTGGCTGCCTACATCGGATATCTGTCTTTTACTGCTGTTATCTAACCTTTGAACCTTGAATCCCTGATTAAAATGGCGGAGAGAGAGGGATTCGAACCCTCGGTGCCGCTTTTGACAGCACACACGATTTCCAGTCGTGCTCCTTCAGCCAGCTCGGACATCTCTCCGCAAAAAAATTTTCCAAAATTTTTTAAATAAAATTACGTCGTAATTTTATGGCGGAAGGGGTGAGATTCGAACTCACGGAGGGCCTGAAGACCCTCAACGGCTTTCGAGGCCGCCGCCTTCAACCGCTCGGCCACCCTTCCGGTCTACAGATTCATCGATTTATGGGTAGTACTGAATAACCTCTTTAAATGACACTGTCAAGGCTCGAACATCTCCTGAATTTCTTGGGAGTATCCCCCTTTAGAATCGTAGATAATCAGGGGCGAATCCAGCCGGATGCCGGGCTGGGCGCCCTTTGCTCCGCTAACCAGAATGAGTCTGGCCTCGGCCGCCGGTTGCCCGTGAATCGTGCGCATAGATTTGGGTTCAATCCCGTGCGCCCGCATTTGAACAATTATATCGGTCAGGCGTTCGGCAGCGTAGATCGTAACAAAGCGGCCGGCTGTTCGCAACATGCGTTTGGCCGTCTGCAACATCTCC
>Ga0209456_10000524_pt1 | contig 20464 bp, 15 predicted proteins | sample COG_11_FD_184755 | JGI IMG/M metagenome (GOLD analysis project Ga0209456, IMG submission 184755) | Pelagic marine sediment microbial communities from the LTER site Helgoland, North Sea, for post-phytoplankton bloom and carbon turnover... | ecosystem: Environmental > Aquatic > Marine > Neritic...
GGGGCATGCTTGTCGAGCAGGCTGCCGAGTCGTTCCGTATCTGGCGCGGTGTGCGGCCCGATACAGCGCCCGTCCTCAAGCAGATGTTGATTACGGCCTGATCGCGACGTTCGAGAGAGGTCGGTTCGATACCGTGACTCTCGGCGGCATGGTCATTTCGGGGTGTGCTACGGCTTCGTTTGCGGACGGCCGCGTGACGGAAATGAAGGAAGGCGACGCATTCTACGTGCCCCCCGAGCCCCACGATAGCTGGGTCGTGGGAGGCGAACCCTACGTGTCCCTTCACTTCATGGGCGCCACGAAGTACGCAAAGCAGGCCCTGGACAGCGAAGAAGGTAGTGCATTCGATGACCTGTTCGGAGAGGACTCCGAGTGCAGCGACAACCGTCTCTGGAAGATCGAGGACACCAAATAGCGGGAATTGCCGCATCGTAACGAGTTCATTGGCCAACGTTGGCCGAAACGACCCGCTGCGTGTAGGCGCGGAAGCCGACAACCGCGACCGAGTCTAAGCTGGGTGGCGGGTTTCGAGTCCGGAAAACAAGCAAGAAACTTGAAAAACTACGACTCGATCATTATCGGTGCGGGCCACAACGGCCTTGTCTGCGCGAGCTATCTCGCCAGGGCGGGCCAACGTGTTCTGCTTCTCGAAGCATCTGGCCGCGTCGGCGGCCTGGCCGAGGCTCGCGAGTTCCATCCGGGATTTCGCGCTTCCGTCGCGCATAGTGTCGGCCATTTCTCGAACAAGGTTGCGAATGAGCTCGGCCTCGCCGTGCATGGTTACGAGCCTCGTGCCGTGCGAACCGTGGGGCTCGCGGCTGATGGCCGGCATGTCACTGTAGAGAACCGCGCCCTGTCCGGAGCGGAACACAGGGACCACGAAGCGTATCTGGAATACGATCGCTTGCTCAGGAAGCTCGCGGGCGTCCTGGAACCGTTCTGGCTGAAGTCGGTCCCGGACATTGGCGGCCGCAGTTTTGGCGACCTCATGACATTCGCGCAGGTCGGGATCAATTTGCGACGCCTGGGTAGAAAGGACATGCGGGAATTCCTGCGGGTTGCATCTCTGCCCGCGCGCGATCTCATGGATGAGTACTTCGATAGCGCGTTGGTCAAAGCAATGCTGAGCTGGGACGGGCTGATCGGCTCGCGCATGGCGCCACGCTCGCCCAACAGCGCGGTGCTGGCAATGCTCTACCGATTGAGCGGCGAGGCTGGCGAAGTCACGAGCCTGATCGATGCGCTGCATGCTGCGGCGACCTCAGTGGGGGTTGAGGTCCGATGCGGAACGGCCGTGGACAAGATTATCGTAGACGGCGGCGATGACGGCCTGATTGCGAAAGGCGTCCGGCTGCATGGCGGCGAGGAACTCTCCGCCGAGCGCGTAATCTCCTCTGCCGATCCGAAGACCACATTTCTCCATCTCGTAGGCGTCCGACATCTCGATATCGGATTCACGAATCGGATCCGGCGCCTTCGTTGTAACGGTTATGTCGCAAAACTGCATCTCGCTCTCGATGGTGCGCCCGAGTTTTCGGGCCTCGACAGCGCCAATGGGCGGCTGATCATCGCGCCCGAGATGGACGCGATCGAGTTCGCCTACGATGACGCCAAGTACGGCGAATGTTCGGCGTCACCGGTTATCGAGATATCGCTGCCCAGCCTGCGAAACTCCGCGCTTGCTCCTGCGGGCAAACACGTGCTTTCGGCACACGTGATGTTCGTGCCATACAAGCACAAGGGCGGCTGGACCGCCGCGGCACGCCAGGCCGCCTGTGATCGTGCGATTGACACAATTACACAGTACGCGCCGGGACTCCGCGATCAGATTCTCCGCAGCGAGTTCCTGACACCCGCAGACCTGGAAAGCGAATATCGAGTCACGGGCGGTCACTGGCATCACGCCGAATTTGCCATGGACCAGATGCTCATGATGCGACCGACCTATGGCGCCGCGCAGTACCGCACGCCGATACCAGGGCTTTGGTTGTGCGGGGCCGGCTGTCACCCGGGCGGAGACATCGTGGGGGCCGCGGGGCACAACGCCGCGCGAGAGATTTTGCGATGAGCAACTACGACGCAATCATCATTGGCGCAGGCCACAATGGCCTGACCAACGCGGCCTACCTCGCAAAGGCCGGGCTCAATGTCGTCGTGCTGGAAAAAAACGACTTCATCGGCGGTGCGGCAAACTCTCGTGAGTTGCACAAGGGCTGGACGTACTCCATGTGCTCGTATGTCTGCAGCATGATGCGCCAGGCAATACACCGCGACCTCGATCTCGGCCGGCACGGCCTGATCCTGGTGCCTTACCTCGGCACCGTGAACTTCGGCGATGGCGACGAGAGATTATTCTCCTACCACAATGAAGAAGCAGCACACCTCGAACTGAAGCGTCATTCACCGCACGACGCAGATGCAATGCATCGCTTCCAGGCGGATCTGACACGTTACTCGCAACTGATCCGCAAGACCTTGATGCGTACGCCGCCCGACCCGACTTCGTTCAGGCCACGCGACATCATGGAACTTCTGTGGCTGGCCAAAAAATTCTGGGCGCTGGGCGAAAAGGAACTTTACGAGTACGTGCGCTTCTTCACGATGAGCGCAGCCGAGTTCCTGGAAGACTATTTCGAAAACGATCTCATCAAGGCAGCGATGGCCAGTCCGGGCATTATCGGTACGGCGCTCGGCGTGTACTCGCCCGGCTCGTCTTACATCCTGCTGCATCACGTCATGGGCGATGTCGATGGCAGCATAGGCGCCTGGGGCCTTGCGCGCGGTGGCATGGGCGCCATTTCCCAAGCCATCGCCGACGCGGCGAAGGAGTTCGGCGGCGAGATTCGAATGAATGCGGGTGTGCAGCAGGTGCTCGTTGAGAATCGCAAGGCAGTCGGTGTGGTGCTCGACAACGGTGACGAGATCCGGTCGGATATTGTCGTGTCCAACCTCGATGCCCGACGCACCTTTACGCGGATCATCGACAAGAACGATCTCCCCGAGGGCATCTACGAGAAAGCGAAGAACTTCAAGATTCGAGGCTCGTCCGGAAAAGTGAACATCGCGCTATCGGGTATGCCGAAGTTCACGGGCGTTCCGGACAACCCCTACATCAACCGCGGTGGTCAGGGCTTTACGGGATCGCTCGAAACCATGGAGCGCGCTTACGACTGCTGGAAGCGCGGCCGCTGGTCCGACGATCCGTTCGTTGAATCGGTCATACCCTCTGCCTGGGACCCGACGGTGGCACCTGCCGGACAGCACTGGATGTCGAACTTCATCCAGTATTGCCCGCCCAAGCTGGCCGATGGCCCGTGGACACCTTCGATGCGCGACGCGTTTGGTAAGACAGTTATCGATAAGATCGAGCGCTACAGCCCGGGCTTCAGCGACCTGATCGTGCACATGCAGGTTCGGACGCCGCATGAGATCGAAGAACAGATCGGCCTGACAGAAGGCAATATCTTCCAGGGAGAGCTGACGATCGATCAGTTGTTCTTCAATCGTCCGTTCCCGGGTTACGGCCAGTATCGGATGCCGTTGAAGAACCTGTACATGTGTGGCTCATCAACTCATCCGGGCGGCGGCGTCTCGGCTGTCTGTGGTGCAAACGCGGCACGCGAGATTCTCATGGACCTGAAACGCCCCAATACGGTTCCCGAAGACGACTTCTATGACGAGTAGGCGATGACAAGTACAGACAGGTTTGCCGGCGAGCGGCCGATGACGTCGCCATTTTACCCGCGCCAGAAGGAACTCAATATTCGCGAAGCCTGGTCAGCGTGGAACGGCTACAAGTTCGCGGACTACTACTACGACCCCGAGTACGAGTATTTCTGCATCCGCAACCAGTGCGGCACCTATGACATCTGCCCGATGCAGAAGTATGAGGTCACGGGCAAGGACGCTGAAGCCATGCTCAACCGCATGGTGACGAGGGATGTGCGGAAGATCGGTCTGAATCGTGTTGCGTACACCGTCTGGTGCACGGACGAGGGGCGCATCATCGACGACGGCACGATCTTCAGGCTTGCCGACGACCGCTTCATGCTGACCTGCGGCAGCCCGTGTGGGGCATGGCTCAGGAAAAGTGCGTTCGGCTTCGATGATGTGACCGTCACCGACATAAGCGACACCCTGGCTGCCCTGTCGCTGCAGGGCCCCACCTCCTGCGCCGTTCTGAAGAAGATGGGGCTGGCCGACGTCGAAACGGCAAAGGCATTCGACATCCGGCATTTCCCGTTCCACGGCAGCACGCTGATGGTGTCGCGCACTGGTTTCACGGGTGATCTCGGTTACGAACTGTGGGTCGATCCGGAGCTGGCCCTTACTATGTGGGATGAGCTCTATGCCGCGGGTCAGGACTATGGCATCCAGCCATACGGCGAAGCAGCTACCAATATGGCGCGACTGGAAACGGGCTTCATCATGCCGGATATGGACTTCACCGAGGCCCTCAAGACCGTCCACTTCCAGCACGATCAAACGCCATTCGAGCTGCGATTGGGTTGGCTGGTTGACCTGGACAAACCGCATTTCTCCGGAAAACGAGCATTGGTTGAGGAAAAACGGCGCGGCCCGAAGTGGATGCTGACCAAGCTCGACATCGAAGGCAACTGGCCTGCTGAAGAGGCGATTGTTTACAACAACGAACGCTGCAGCAAGACGATCGGCTACGTCACGTCGGCCATGTGGTCACCTTCGGTCAAGGCGAATATTGCATTAGCAATGATCGAGACCCGGTTCCTGAAAGGCGAGATATGGGCCGAGATCTATCGTGCAAAAGACTTGCGCCCGTACCGGCGCATGGCAAAGTGCACGATCAGGACCAAGCCGTTCTGGACGCACCCGCGCGCCCGGGCTACGCCACCAGCCGACTACTGACCGGCGCGTACGCCCTGCGAATATAGTAAATCGCAAAGACGGCGACGCCGACCCAAATAACGGTCCAGCCCAGCATCAGCGCCATCTCGCCGGTCGCCCAGTTTAGCGAACCGTCCGGGCGCAGCGCGCCCGTAGCGCGCTGGTAGGGAATGACGTAGTAAATCGTCAGCAATACAGGCATCAGAATGCCGTTTACGAGCAACAATACGACAGGTGCGATGATCGTTGTGCGCGTCCGCCCGGGGCCGACTTCGGCGGCCGGCCTCATGTGCAAGCTCTCGAGATACGACGCTTCTGCTTTACTGACGGTCGTGTAACGCGACACGACGATCGTCACGATCAGGCTCGCGATTCCACCAATGATGACCGGGTTCAGATAGGACGGCAACCAGAGCAAGCCGACGAACTCGAAAAACTTCGGCACTATGTTGAGCACCAGGCCCGTCAGCATGCCCCAGAAAGCGGCCTGTTCCGTGATGCGTTTGCTCCAGATTGCCATCAGGCCGACGGGGCCCCACGACGAGGCAAACACCGTGGCGATGAAGGTCGTCAGCCAGAAAATCCGCGGCGGGAAAACGAACGCCGCCACGAGCGCCACGGCGCCGACGACAAGCATGATCATGCGGCTGAAGCGGAGCTTGGTTTGTTCGTCCGACTTCTCGTGAATGCCCACGTCATTACTCACGCTGAACCCGACCAGCGACAGGAACGTCGATGCGGAGGACAGGACTGCCGCCATGATGCCAGCAAGCATCAGCGCTCCGAGGACTTTCGGCAGCATATTGAGTGACGCCCAGATCGTCGCGCTTTCGGGCGGCGATATCGCCGGATCACCAATATTGATGACGACGCCCATCCCGTAAACCAGGACCTGTAGCAACGCGACGACAAGAGCAGCGATCACGGCCGACCGGATAACGACATGCTCGTTTTTGGCCATCTGGTGGCGGCTCGACTGCCAGGGGCTGACCATGTAGACGAGCATCCAGCTGATATCGATAACCACGGCCCAGATTACGTAGTCCAGCGCCGTCGGCCACAGCGTGCCGGGCCCGATCATGCCGTGCCACGACATCAGCTCCGGTTTCTCTTCGATGGCCACCAGGTCCTCCACGATCGTCGGTACGCCACCAAGCTCTTTCACCAGGAACAGGATTGCGGCGGTACTCGCGACAGTAAACAGCAGGAACATCAGGGTGTCGGTCAGGATGACGCCGCGCGATCCGGAATACATGGTGAATAGGGTGTAGCTCAGCCACGCGGCGAAGAGCGCCTCCACGTAGCTCAGGTCGGTCAAGCGCGAAAGAAGTATCGCGGCGCCCTGTGTCACCGCGAGCAGGTAACCGCCTAGCGCGAGGATGATCGTGACACCTGCCAGCACCTGTACGCGTTTGCTCGCAAAGCGGCGGCCGAAGAACTCGGCCAGAGTATTCGTGCGGCTGCGCCTGAGATAACGGCCGAAGAACAGGGCGCCGAGAACGTAGCCGATCGCGGCCGCCTGGGGAAACAGCACATAGGGCCCACCCTGTGTGTCGTAGGCGAAGCCTGCCTCACCCAGGAACATGGTCGAGCTCATCAGGCTCGCAACGAGCGTGCCGACGATAATCAGGGTTGGTGCACGGCGGCCAGCGACGTAGTAGTCGTCGAGCCCCTGTATGCCGCGCCCGGCATAATTGCCGATGGCAATATAGACGAGGATGCTGATCGCAATCGTCGTGGTGTAAATATCCACCGGCTTATCGCAGCTCGCGATCGCTCTCTGTCATTCGACGCTCACATGGCGGCGCTTCCGAGGCCGACGAAGCTCGCTTTAATACACTGCCTCAGAAATCGTACCCGAATCGCACGCCGGCCGTCCGTGGTCGTGATGGACCAAATACATGCTCAGCATAGATGATAACCGGATCCGGGTCGTCGTTCGAATAGTTGCCGTCATACCAGATATTGTCGAAGACGTTTTCGACGTACGCACTCAGGGTCCAGTTGTCCTGTCTGTACCCGACAACGATATCTGTCTGGTTGAGTGCGGGGATTCTCTGGTAAATCAAACCCTCGTCAGGCCAGTCGCCGCGGTAGTCGTCTTCCCAGGACCAGGCCACATTACCGAAGACTTCGCCATTCGCGACCGGAAACTTCGCGTTCAACACGGCGAACGCAGTCCACTCGGGTGCCCATGGAATGGAATTTCCTTCGCAAGCATTCGGATCGCCTGTCAGTACTTCGCCATTGGCACAGAACGCCTGCACGTTCGTCGCCTCGGAATCGAACCACGACAGGCCAACGCGAAAGTTGAAGTTCTCGGAGAGTGCCGTGTTCACATCGAGCTCGGCACCCTTACCGTCAATCTGGCCGACATTGTCGACGATGGTGCGAGGACCCTCGCCAAAGATCGCCTGCAGGTCCTCATAATCATAATAAAATGCATTTGCCGCAACTTGCATACGGCCGTTCATCACCGTGCCTTTGTAACCGACTTCGTAAGACGTGACGGTCTCCGGACCGAAATCGCCGGGCCTGTCCGTCGCAGGATCGGCGACACACAGCCCGAATGGCAGTTCACAGGGCGCCCCGACCCTGGACTCGGTGTTGAAGCTGCCGAATCCGCCCGGTTTATAGCCGGTAGTGATGCTGCCGAATATCAAGCTGCCATCAGTCGGATGCCAGTTTGCGACGAGTCGCCAGGTCACCTCATCCCAGTCCTGCTTGTCCTTGAGCGCCCCATTGGGTGTCGAGAATCCGGTCTGCACCTTGTACGCCAACTGTGAACCGCCCGGATCCGGCAAGACTTCCTGTGAGAACTCTTTCTCGTCGTAGCTATATCGCGCCCCGATGCTGATATCGAAGGACTCGTTGAACTCGTAACTCAGGTCGACGTAGGCCGAATAACCACTGTACTTGCCGCTGATCCGGTTACGGTCATTGATCAGCCCATCCGGTGACGGCGTGAAGGTACAACCCTGGAAGTAATAACTCAGGTAGTAGTCGCAGTAGAAAGTGTTTCCGTAGTAAGAGTCGAGGTAGTTGTAATAGTCGAACATATCCTGGCACGTGTTGTACCAGTAACCGATACAGTAGACGTCTTCTTCCTGCTGCCCCAGGAAAACCGTATCGATGTCTTCCTCGTAATAGGATGCGCCGGCATACCAGCTGAGCGGACCGTCGGATTGAGACGTCAGGCGAAATTCCTGCTCGAAATAATCGCCGTCCTGGTCCTGCCCGTAGTTGAACAGGACGATCGGTGAGGCGTCGTAGTCCTCGACATATGTGTAGTCGTGGTTCTTGTAACCAGTCAGAGACGTAAGGGTTGCCCATCCCAGGTCATAATCGATATCCAGGCCCAGGGCAAGAATGTCACTCTCGTCGGTACTGGGCAGCGAGTTGTCGTTGTTTACCGTTGTACCATCGGAGGAAATGGCAACCGGTACATCGCCGTTCATGCGCGTGTGGTGGAAATCGAAAGCATTGCCCCTGCCGCCGGGAAAGTCGACGCTGTCCGGCTGGTCATAGCCACCCCCGGTCGCCCGATAGACCGTTCCTGTCTGGTCGGAATCCTCGTATTCCGCCATGAAATCGACCGTCACCTTGTCCGTCTGGTATCGAGCCGAGAGCCGCGCTGCATCCTTATCATGCTCGATCAGGTCTGGCCCGCCCGCCAGGTTGTCGACGTAACCATCCTCTTCGGAGTGGTAACCCGACAGCCGCAGCGCGAAATTTTCATTGATCGGGAAATTGACGGCGCCTTCGAAGACCAGCACGCCTCGTTCGCCTGCGTCGAGCTCGACATAGCCCGCGGTTTCCTCGAGACTTGGCTTCGCAGTAACGATGTTCATCGCGCCGCTCACCGAATTCCTGCCGAACAGGAAGCCCTGCGGACCGCGAAGCACCTCGGAACGCTCGATGTCGTAAAGGCTGGAGACCGCCGACCCGTTGCGGCCCTGGTACAAGCCGTTCTTGTACAGACTGACCGACGGATCGCCACCGTTACCGAAATCGATCGTCCGAATGCCCCGCACACTGACAAAGTCCAGGAAACTGTCCTTGCTATTACCCGTAATGCCTGGCGTGAACGCGATCAGGTCTTTTATGTCATTCAGATTGACCTCACGAATGAACTCACCAGTCATGGCCGTTATGGCCAGCGGCACGTCCATTACTGACTCGGCACGCTTCGTGGCGGTAACGACGATTTCCTCGAGTCCTTCGTCCTGCGCGAGCAATGGACCCGGCGCGACACTGGCAATCAGTGCAAGCGATATCGCCTGCGCGAGTACTGATCGCTCCGGTCCGCAGAAAACCGCCTTGTCGGGCGCAGAAATGATTTGTGCACGCTCTGATAGCTGCTTGCTTGTGGCTGCCATGTCGTCCCCCCGACGATCTCTGTCGCTCTAGTTAGCCCGACTGGGCCATTTCATCATGTCTCGTGAGACTACGCCGCACCGGTTTGGCTGCAATCCTCGCCTATAGGCCGGAAAAGTCTACCTGCAAATCTTGCGCCGCCTGTCATTCGTCGATCGGTACGCCCTGCTCCAGCAGCGCCTCCCGCATGTCGCCAAGCTGACTCTCGTACCGCCGCCACCGGCCGATTGAGCGGGTGTGGGCAGGTTCCCGAACCTGCACCGCACTCGCCGTCGTCACCGCGGTGTCCTGCTTGTGAAACTGTAGGCAGGCATCTTCCCAAGGCAATTCCAGGTATTCGATGAGAGTGCGCGCATTGGGCTCGAGGTCGCGAGCCGTGTCTTCATAAGCAATGTCCAGGAACCGCCCCGGAAATCGCTCGCGCCAGAGCGCCATCAGGTGATAGTAGCGCGCATGATGGCGCGCCATTTCGGCCTGATCGTAGGAGTGCGGATAGGCGTCCGCGAACAGTTGCTTGTAACTCGCGAAGCAGGCATCCATCGGGTTGCGGGTCAGGTGGATGATCTTCGCCCTGGGCAGCGCTTTCAGGATGAGAGGTACATAGAGATAGTTCGGCGGCAATTTATCGACGAATCGCGGCAGTGAGCCGCGCATCTTCGCAATCGTCACCATGTAGGACTTGCCCAGCTTCTCGCAGTCGATTCCCGCCGCCAGGGATGCCAGCTTCGCAGAATAACGCGTGGGCTCGCGGTAGTTGGACAGTCTGCGGATGGAGGTACCGAATTGCTTCAGCTCACCGGCCGAATGCACCTGCGAATGGCTGGTGATAATTCTCTCTACCAGGGTCGTGCCGGTACGAGGTTGCCCGACAACAAATATGGGCGACGGGTCGTCGTGTCCCTTCGAATTATCGTTCAGCCAGTCCGGAGGAAATACTTCGCCAAATGCCCGGTACATTGCAATTTCCGACTGCTCATCGAATTCGATCGTTTCACGACGAGCTTTTGCGCCGCGCTCGAATGCGTCGAACGCTTCGTCCCACTCCTCCAGATCCTCGAGTTCCTTGCCAAGGCCGTAGTACAGAAACGCGAGTGCGCGTGGATTGCGTCCTTCCTGTTCTACCAATCGTTGCAAAGTTTCGACGTGGTCCCGATTCGTCGCTTTGCGAACGTTTGACAGGGTCCAGTGCGCGTTCGGATTTCCAGGCTGGGTGCGGAGAACCTTGCGCAACACCTTCTCCGCTTCATCCAGCTTGCCGAGAAAGACATGGCTGTTCGCCTGGTTCACGAGAAAATGCACACTTGCGGGATCTTTTTGCACCGCCCTGTCAATCCAGACCGATGCTTCCTGCTGATCACCCAGCAATCCGTAAGTCGCACCAATGAGATCCAGCACGAGCGGGTTGCCATCGTTGTTTTCGACAGCTCTTTCTAACGCTTTGTCTGCCCGGGCCGGCTGCCCGGCAAGCATGAACAGCCTGGCCAGGTTGGCCCATGCTGCACCGTGTTCGGGCATCAACTTTGTGACCGAACCAAAAGCGCTGACAGCAGTCCAGTTCTGCTTGAGCTCCGTGGCGATCAGGCCGACGAGAAAATGAGCCTCGACAAGGTCGGGTTTCGCACCCAGCAAACGCTTGCAGCACTCCGACGCTTCGTCGAATCGGCCTGCATTCAGGAGCGAGAACCCTTGCCTGAGCGTATCCTGCATCCACGCTGCCGGTTTGTACTTCGAACTTGCTGTCATGTTCCCCGCCTTAGGTACCAAATCAGTGTACGCTGCTATCCGGTTGAAGGCATTATTCTCTCCGGATGCCCCGCAAAACCCGTTTTTTTGCCTGTATACTCAGGTGACCGGATACGGGGGGGACGGTTATGCACACCGCCAAATTCGTGGAAAGCTACTTCGACGCGTGGAATCACAACGATCCTGAAGGTGTTGCGGATCACCTCGCGTCTGGCGGTATTTATGTCGACATGCCGGAGAATATTCGGCGCACACACGACGAGTTGGTCGATTTCCTCAACAAGTACTTCGAGGATTTCCCGCATCATTACGAGCTGCTCGGGGAAGTTCTTTCAAGCCGCAACAGCATCGCATTTCAGTATCGTGTCTGCCCGGCCGGCGATTGCGACAACAGTCTTCCAGAGGGTCAGTATTGCGGCGCCGAATTCATAACACTGGACGGCGATGCCGCTGTGGCCATTACCGACTACTACGATTTCCCGACGGCTGCACGAGCGGACAAGTACGCCAAGTCAGGGCTGCGGCGCAGCCAAATGCGGAAGTACAAGAAGCGCCTGGAACACATCATGCTTACTGAGCGCGCCTACCTGCGATCAAACCTGACCTTGCCGGTGCTGGCCCAGGCTATCGGCTGTTCGGTGAATCACCTGTCGCAGGTTATCAATGCCGGATTCGGCATGAGCTTTTTTGACTATGTGAACGGTCATCGAGTACGACACGCTCGCAGCCTGTTGTCCGAACTCGACCGAGACGGTGGAGCTGTCATCAACATTGCCTTTTCCGCGGGCTTCAACTCGAATTCCGCATTCTATTCCGCGTTCAAGAAACACGTTGGGATGACGCCTGCACAGTACCGGCGAGCAAACGCCAAGATGTCCGCAGGGTGAGCCACCGCCTATAGGGCGAGATGCATTGAGGCCCCGCTTTCTTCAAAAGCGTCTGAACGGGAAAGGTTCATGACGCACACTGCAGAGCACACCGGTTCCTACTACGCCGCGTCGGTCAATTGCGTGACCGACTTCCCTCCGCTGCGCGGTGCGCAGCAAGCCGACGTGTGTGTCATCGGCGCCGGATTCACCGGTATTTCCACGGCGCTCTGCCTTGCCGAACGTGGCTACAACGTCCATGTCATTGAAGCCAACAGGGTTGGGTGGGGTGCGTCCGGACGCAACGGTGGTCAAATTATCGGTGGCATCGCTGGTGAAGAACGCGTTGCCAGACACCTCGGCAAAGACCGGGAAGAGATATTCGGCGAATTGCGCTGGGCCGGGCACGACATCATCCGCGACCGTGTGCAGAAATACGCTATCGACTGTGACCTGAAGTGGGGCTACCTGGACGTCGCCATCAAGAATCGCCACATGCGCGACATACAGGGCGAGTACGAGCGGCTCGAGAAGTCCGGCTTCCCCCATGAAATCCGCATTCTGTCGGGGGCGGAAACGCGCGAGATCATCGGTACCGATGCCTACATCGGCGCGCTCCTGAATATGGGCAATGGCCACCTTCATCCACTCAACCTGTGCATTGGCGAAGCACAAGCCGCGACCTCGCTCGGCGCAACGATCCACGAGCAGTCACCGGTCATCGATATTCGACACGAGGCGAAACCAAGAGTCGTCACCGAGAATGGCTCCGTGACTGCGGACACGGTGATTATTGCGGGTAACGCTTACCACGCGCTCGAGCGCAAGCTGCGCGGCATCATGTTCCCTGTCAACAGCTTCATCATCGCGACTGAGCCGCTTGGCGATGATATTGTCGCCGCAAACAATCCTCGCGACCTTGCCGTATGCGATCCGAACTTCCTGCTCGAATACTTCAGGTTCAGTGCCGACAAACGTCTGCTGTTCGGCGGGCGCTTCCACTATTTCGGCGATGACCCGGAGGTCATCATGAAGAAGCACCGCCGCAAGATGGCGCGGATATATCCGCAACTCGCGGATGTCCGCATCGACTACGCCTGGGGCGGTAGAATCGGAGTTCCCATCAACCGGGTGCCGCAACTTGGCAGGATTTCGCCGAACGTTTTTTATTGCCAGGGCTACTCCGGCCATGGTGTCAACGTGACGCACCTCGCCGGAAAAATTATGGCCGATGCCGTCGCCGGCACGCTCGAGCAGTTCGACATGTTCACGAACGTGAAGCCGTTCGTGGTGCCGGGCGCGTATCGCTTCAGCAAAGCAATGGTGACCCTCGGCATCATGTACTACGCGCTAAAGGACCGGCTGTAGCCAGACTGGCACCCTATGAACTCGAACCATCGACGCCTGGGCCTGGACCGAACAATCTCGAGGCGCGACTTCCTGAACGGAGTCAGCATCGCCATCGGCACCTCACTTTTACCGGGCTGTACGAGAACCGGCGAGTCGATTGTCGAGGGCTCGTCAGCGTATTACCCACCGGCGCAAACCGGCATGCGCGGTTCCCACCCGGGTTCGTTCGAAGTAGCGCACGCCACGGCTCATGGCCAACATTGGGCGGCCGAGAAAACCGATGAGCACTACGATCTCGTGGTTGTCGGCGCTGGCATCAGTGGCTTATCGGCGGCCTACATCTACCGACGAGATGTGAACCCGAGCGCGCGCATCCTGATCCTGGACAATCACGATGACTTTGGCGGTCACGCGATACGTAACGAGTTCACGCTCGATGGCAGCACGTTCATCGGGTATGGCGGAACAATGCTGATGGAAGCACCAAGGTCCTATCCTGCCACTGCCAAACGGGTAATCCGGGAGCTCGGCATCGATTTCGAACGCCATAGCGAGTCGTACCACGAATACCTGTTCGCGTCGCACGGTGCCGGTCGTGCCAGTTTCTTTGACAAGGAGACATTCGGCGCAGACTACCTCGCGACCGGCGAGAACGGTCTTGGCGAGTCGATTGACGACACACCATTGTCGTTATCGGCGAAGGCGGAACTCAAGCGACTGTTTGCCGACGAGAAGGACTACCTGGCCGGCATGACAACCGCCGAGCGGCGCGCTGTCCTCGAGTCTCACAGCTGGCGTGCTTACCTCGAAACGTTCGCCGGGATCGGCAAGGAGGTGCTTGCCTTCATACAAAGGTGGTCGCACGGTGTCTGGGCGATAGGCGCGGATGCATTACCGGCCTGGATGGCCTGGAGCGAGGGTTACCCGGGGTTCGCCGGAATGGACCTTGGCCACGACGATGAAGATGGCGGCGTAGAAGATGGCCGAAACTATTACTTCCCGGACGGCAATGCGTCGATCGCCCGCTTGTTGGTCCATAAACTGATTCCCTCGGCAGCACCGGGCAGTTCTATAGAGGATATCGTTACCGCAGGTTTCGACTATTCACGGCTTGATCAGGCTCAGAATCTCACCCGTATTCGACTGAGCAGTACAGTCGTCAGTCTGCGTCACCAGGATGGCAAGCGCGACACCGATGTGGATGTGGCCTACGTGAGTGGCGGCAGAGGCCGGATGGTGACGGCAAGCAAGCTTGTCTGGGCCGGCTACCACGCGATGCTGCCGTATATCTGTCCCGACGTGCCGGAGGACCAGGTCGCCGCGCTACAGAGCTCTGTTCGTGCACCACTCTCCTACACCAATGTGCTGATTCGACACTGGAGAAGTCTCGCCAATCTCGGTGTGCGGCGGGCCTATTGCCCCGGCAGTTTCTTCCAGACCGTAATGTTCACGCATCCCGTCAGCATGGGTGACTACCGTTTCTCGCAGTCGCCCGATGAGCCCGTCATACTGCACTTGCAACACATTCCGCTTGCGCCGGGTTTGTCGGCGCCGGAACAATTTCGGGCGGGCCGCCGGGCTTTGCTGGAAATGTCATTCGAGACGTTCGAGCGCAACGTGCGTGACCAGCTCGGTCGCATGCTGGGCCCGGGTGGGTTCGATCCGGCGCGTGACATAGCCGGCATAACGGTCAATCGATGGCCGCACGGCTATGCTTACTCGGTCGATGCGGATTCAGGTGACGTGGCCTGGTGGCCGGAGCGGTGGCAGCACGAACGGCGTCCCTGGGTCGATGCGCGACAGCGCGTTGGCAATATCGCTTTCGCCGGCACGGACGCCTCGTCCAATGCCATGACCGAATCTGCGATCGAAGAAGCGCAACGCGCCATAGACAGCCTGAAAACAGACGTTCCCAGGTAAGTTACTTCGATTCACGTCCCCCAAGGCGTGAATGCAGGAGAAAAGACAACAGCATTCCACCGGCCAGGAGCACAACCGAGATCTTCCCGCGATGCGGGGTATCACTCGTCCAGCTCCCGCTCGAATCGAGCCAGTAAAAGACGTACATGGCAATCAACCAGGGCGTCAAAGATATTGCGGCCTTGAACGTCCTCAGAGCGAGTTCCTTCAGCGTCACGGGCATACTCCGATACTATCATGCGGGCTCAGCGCGCCTTCTCGACCTATCGGCGTGGGTGACCGTGAGCTTACGATAATGACATCATCGCCGGGGTAGCCCTGGTTTCGTGCGCTATGAATCGAGCATATGAGTATTGAGGCGAAGATACTGCTAAAACAAAAAGGCGTTAACGGATGGCGCCTTTTCTGGCTCGTTTCCGTTCTGATGTCCATCGTCATGGTTGTCGAGATGATGGGAACCGATATGTCCGCGGCGCCCGGCGTCTCGCACATGATCGGGTTTTCCGTACGCTGGGCAGTGCCGTTCATCTACCTGGTAGTCGCTGCGTCAGCGCTACCGGTGCTGTTTCCGGGCCCATTCGCGACGTGGTTGCTGCGCAACCGGAAATACATCGGGATGTGCTTCGCGGTTGCGATGGCGTGGCAAGGCGCGTTCATTTTCTTGATGTCGAACTTCTACCGACCGTATTACTTCGAGGAAATCTACTATCTTCGGGATGAACTCGAAGGCAGCACAGGCTATATCTTCCTGACTGCCATGGTTGTGACGTCCTTCCAGTTCGGTCGCAAACACCTGACTCAAGAGCAGTGGAAGCTGTTGCACAGGAGCGGACTCTATTTCCTGTGGGCCTACCCCTTTAGTGTCTATTGGTGGAATCTCTTCTACTACGAGAATCCCCAGGCAATCGACTATGTCTACTACTGGGGCGGCTTTCTCGCATTCGCGCTGAGAATCGCGGCCTGGGGCAGGAAACGTCAGCAAGCAGGAAGCAGTACCGCGCCCGAGAGAAGCGTGTGGCTCGCATGGAGGTACGTGGGTGGCGCCGCCATCGTCTTTGGCCTTCTGGTTGCCGCAACGGGCCTGCAATGGCAAAAGCCCGTTACTGCGTTCCTGACTGGACCGGGCTGGTCTGCGAACCTTGAGTTGTGGCTGCCGTACTGGCCCTTCGAGCCATTCCTGTCTCTTTTCATCATCGGGCTGGGCGCCATGCTGGTGTCACGATCAACATGATTGCGCTGTGAACACGCGACTAGCGACTATCTCCGAGACCAGGCTCCGGTCTTTTCAGCAGGTCGTCAAGTGGATCGTCTATTCACTCCTGCTCGTTAACTGGGGTTTCTACATCTATGAGGACTGGGACCGCGCTGTTCACACGCTCAACTCAGGCTCTACTATCTTCGAGTGGGCCAGGGAGTTCGCCACCAGCATAGACGAGTCGGCCTGGTTCATTCTGCTCTTCATGCTCGAACTCGAAACCTATATTCTCGAAGATCAGGACTGGACGGGCTGGGTTGCAAAGACGATTCACGGGGTCCGTCTTGTTTGCTTCCTGATGATCTTGCACACGGTGTACGCGTTTGCGGTCGCCGTCATCGACTACCAGCCGACCGTTGCCGTAGGCGACGTTTCCAGCCTCTGCGATCTGGTTGACGACGACGTGGCGTTCGTCCACAACCTCGACTACACAGCACTGACCGAGGAAACCTGCGGCGAGCTTACGGACGAGACACAGTTCTACTGGGTCGGGAATGACCCCGTAGTCAGCACGATGGAGGGCCTTGAGCTCGAAAGAGACCTCGCGTGGTCCGACCTGGTCGAGGTCGTAACCTGGTTGTTTATAATCCTGTCAATCGAAACAGTCGTGCGCTTCCAGGAGCGAGGTATCACCGATGGCACGGTGATTTCAGTCGCGAACAAGCTGAAGATATTGCTGTACCTGGTGCTCTGCGTGCTTGGCGCCTACTGGGCGTGGCTGTCCCACTGGTTGTATACCTGGGATACCTTCGTCTGGATCGCCGGTTTCGCCGCCATCGAGATGAATATCAGCGAGTGGCGCGAAGAGATAGAGCAGGAGACACTCGAACCTGCATGAGTTGAGGAGCGATTCATGGTTACGGGGCATTGCGAGTTACGAAACGGAGCCTGGCGACCAGCTCGGTTAGTCGAACTCGATCCAGGTCGTCTTCAGCTCAGTGTAGTCATCGAATGCATGCATGGACTTGTCGCGTCCGTTGCCACTCTGCTTGAAGCCGCCGAAAGGCACCGTGATATCGCCACCGAAATAGTTGTTGATACCCATCGTGCCGACGCGCACGGCGGCAGCGACCTTGTGCGCGGTGTTGATGTCGTTGCACCAGACGGCACCGGCGAGCCCGTAGATCGAATCGTTGGCGATCCTGACGGCCTCGTCCGCGTCGTCGAAACCGATGATTGACAAAACGGGCCCGAAGATCTCCTCCCGCGCGATGCGCATGTCATTATTGACGCCATCGAACACGGTCGGTTCGTAGTAGCATCCACCGGAATCTTCCAACGCCTGCTTGCCGCCGAACACGAGTGAGGCACCTTCTTCCCGCCCGATGCCAACGTAGTCCGCTACGGTCTTCAATTGCGCCGCATCGATCATCGGCCCCATCGTCGTTGCCGGATCGAGCGGATTCCCGGGCATCCATGCCTGGCTCTTCTCGACGACCTTTTCGACGAAACGCTCACGAATGCTGTTCTCGACGATCAGGCGAGTGCCAGCCGTGCATGTCTGGCCGCCGTTGTAGAACACGGCAATCGCGGCAAACGTCGCCGCCTTGTCGAGGTTGGAATCGGCGAACACGATGTTCGGGCTCTTGCCGCCAAGTTCGAGGAACGTTCGCTTCAGGTTTGATTCTCCCGAATACTTCATGAGTTGCTTGCCGATCTCTGTCGAGCCTGTAAACGTCAGTCCGTCGATATCCTCGTGCAACGCAAGGTGCCGGCCGAGGCTACCGCCGGGTCCGGGCAGTACCTGCAGGACGCCGTCGGGAAGTCCCGCTTCGCTGGCAAGCCCGGCAATTCGCAAGGCAGACAGCGGCGTGTTGGAGGCGGGTTTCAGGATGACTGAATTGCCGGTCGCAAGCGCGGGCGCCAGCTTCCACGCCGTGGTCGACAGCGGGAAATTCCAGGGCACTATTGCTGCAACGACCCCTAGCGGAAGTCGCTGTACGAGCGCCAGCGTGTCCACCGGCGTCGGCGGAATCTCGTCGTACACCTTGTCGACGGCCTCGCCGCTCCAGCGAATGGTGCGCACGGCCGACGGCACGTCGACACCGGTTGTGTCGGAGATCGGCTTACCGACGTCCAGGCATTCGAGCAACGCGATCTCGTCCGCATTGTCCTCGATCAGTTCGGCCCAACGCACGAGGACCATCTTGCGGTCTGCTGGCGCCATATCTGCCCAGACTCCACGCTCGAACGCGCGCCTTGCGATGCCAACCGCGTGATCGGCGTCCTCCGGGCCACAGTTCGCGACGTCGGTGAGCTTCTGACCATTACCCGGCGCGACCGTCTCGCGGGTCTCGCCGGCAAGCGCGTCCCGGTACTGGCCGTCGATGAACGCCCGGCCTTCGATCTCGAGGCCGTCCGCGTGTGTCTGCCAGTCTGTCCTGGTCTTGTCCAGCATCGCCTGCAACCCTCCTCGCCATTAGCGTCAGGCAGAATATCACAGGGTTTTTGACTACCTTCCCTGTGACTGTTGCGCTACCTCGCCTACACGCCGTAATGCAGGGTGCCGCTCCGATACGCTAGTATTTGCATCCAGCCCGCAGAAGAAGAACAACAAGGAAAACACCAGCGTGACTGACGATCGCGGGACACTGCTCCACCACCGCACGATTTTCGACGACTGGCGGTCGCTCACCATCGGCATTTACATGGCCCTGGTGGGCTACGCGGTTATGGTTGGAATCCCGGTTATCAGCACCTCCTGGGTCAACAACCTGGGATTTACCGACGTTGAAGTTGGCCGCGTAGCCGGTGCAGACCTGGGCGGACTCGCGATCGGGGCCGTCATTTCAGCGTTGTTTGTTGCCAAGGTCGATCGTCGATATATGACGGTCGCCGCGGCCCTCGTCACGATTGCTGCAAATGCACTCTGCATCGTCTACCAGAGTTACGAAATCACACTTTGGCTGCGCCTGGCGGCTGGCATCGGCGCCGGCGTGTACACGGGCGTTGCAGTCGCGACCATTGGCGGGCATTCCAGGCCCGCATTTGCCTTCGGCCTCGAGCTATTCGCATTCGCCGGTTCGCAGGGTGCCGAACTCAAGTTACTCCCCTACCTCTCGATTGAGGGCGTATACATCGCGCTCATCGCAACTTATGTCGTCGGCCTGCTCTTTATCACTTGGCTGCCGCGACATCCGGTGGACAGGGCACTCGACGTCGAAGTCGACGTCGCGGAGCCGGATGGTGAACATCACGCCGAGCACCGGCATGTACCTGCCTATGTTCCGTGGATGGTCTTGATCGCTGTCGTCTTCACCTACATCAATATTGGCGGGTACTGGACCTATATTGAGCTATCGACCGTGGATTCTGAGGCGTCTCCGGACTGGGTTGCCAGCATGTTGTGGGTTTCGTCCGTCTTTTCAGTGATCGGGTGCCTGTTCGCCGTGCTGCTCAGCAATCGCTACGGCCTCGCGCGACCGCTGCTTGTCACGCTGGTATTCCAGGCCACGATCGTCGTCATGCTCGTTTTCGGTATCACCAACACGACCGTAGCGATCAGTATGTTCTGCTTCAACTTCTGCTGGATATTCGTCGACATCTACCAGGCCGCGACAATCGCCAATGTCGATCATTCCGGGCGCTTCCTGGCGATGTTGCCGGCGGCTCAGGGTCTCGGCAATTTCCTTGGCCCGAACATCGCAGCATCGGTCCTGGCGTATACCTTCGATTACCACGGCGTGTTCATAATGTGCGCTTCGGCTTCCATCGCCGCCATGCTCGTGTATCTCTATATGTACCTGATGTTGAGACGAACGATCCCCGCTCTCGCTGACGCATCATGACGAACAAAGATTACGACGCGATTGTCATCGGCGCCGGCCATAACGGCCTGACCAATGCCGCGTTCCTCGCCAAGGCCGGCTTGCGCGTACTCGTCGTCGAGAAGAACGAATATGTCGGAGGCGCGACGGTCAGCCGCGAGTTGCACGAAGGCTGGAAGTACTCCAATTGCTCCTACGTCTGCAGCCTGTTCAGGCCCGAGATCTATCATGCGCTGGACCTCGGACGGCATGGCCTGAAAGTAATACCGCTCGTCAGCAGCATGACGTTCAAGCAGGACGGCGACTATTTCGGCAGTTACCAG
>Ga0209456_10000526_pt1 | contig 20431 bp, 21 predicted proteins | sample COG_11_FD_184755 | JGI IMG/M metagenome (GOLD analysis project Ga0209456, IMG submission 184755) | Pelagic marine sediment microbial communities from the LTER site Helgoland, North Sea, for post-phytoplankton bloom and carbon turnover... | ecosystem: Environmental > Aquatic > Marine > Neritic...
ACGACGAACCTGGGATAGTCGACGAGTGGCGTGGCTCGCAGGGCGAACCAGCGTTGCCTGTCCGGACTGTGGCACGGATACTCGTGATAGAAGTACGATCGGTACCCTTTCATCACGTCGAGTATGCCTTCGAGCGCCGCGCGTGCGTTTTTGTCGGCCCTCGCAGACCGACAGACCGCCAGGTAATTTACCCCGAGCCCCTTGTCGTCGTTGTGCATGTGGTTGGCGATCGCGAAGTCTCGCCAACTCCCATTGACGGCCACAATGTCACCATCTGGATCGAGGACAGCGATATTCGCCGTCAGAGAATCCAGCACGGCTGATCGAAAGGTCAACTCCCGGGAATCGCGTGCGCGCTCTTCAGACAATATATGCGCCTCATAGCGTCGATCTTGCTCGCTCATCAATACCAATATAGACCAAGAATGAACCGGCCGCTTGCCTGCCCTTGTCCGACGAATCTACATACACCGACAGATGAATCGACCGGGCTCGAAGATCTTCGTGCTCTAACCAAGAACGGGTTCACAGTTTGGAAAGCCCGGAGCATATTACGTCAAATGCTCCCGGCCATTTGCCTGCCGATTTGTTAATTTTAGTTTTACTGAAAAGGGCATACCTGTCGAAAGCCAGGGACGCAAAGCCACCGGTCTACGGGCAAGTGCCTAGGACAGCGGGGCTGCCAAAACCAATGCCGATCGTACGTTGACTATCGGCGAGCCCGGTTTCATCGCCGGTCGAAAGTTCTGGTCGTTTTTGCCCTAAATGGAATTAAGGGCTTAGACAGGGATTTCGATGATGCGATTTAGTACGGGTCAATCCAGAATCAGTTTTTTGTGCGTCCTCGCCATGCTGCTGAGTGCCACCAACCTGGTGATCAGCCCGGAGGCCTCGGCAAAACCCCCAACCGACAGAGCCGATAAAGGATGCGGGTCTCGAGGCAAATCAAAGAAGTGTCAACAGAATTCGCCACCGACACTTTCCGGAACACCGACCGGAACGGTACTAGAGAGTTCTTTTTACGAATTCGCGCCGGATGCAAATGATGCGAACGGTGATCCGTTGACATTTACGATTAACAACAGACCCGCCTGGGCGGACTTCGATCCCACCACGGGTGCGCTCTATGGCACGCCAACAGCGGCCGACGTGGGCCGCTATGATTCGATAAGGATTACGGTCAGCGATGGGCAAGCCACTGCCAGGCTTCCGGATTTCGCTATTGACGTGACGTCCGTTGCTCTGGGCTCGGTGACTCTCAGCTGGGTGCCTCCCTCAGAAAACACCGATGGTTCTCCGCTGACAGACCTTTCGGGTTACCGCATATATTACGGCGTGGACCCGCAAGATTTCAGCGACGTCATCGATATAACGAACGCGAGCCTGACAAGCTATGTTGTCGATAACCTGACACCAAATACCTGGTACTTTGCCGCGACGGCGCTAAATAGCAGCGGGGTGGAGAGTACACCGTCCACCCCGGCAGCCCGCGACGTATATTGATCCGTCTCGACTTCGAGGTTGCTCGACGTTTTGCTGTCCGGTGAGACCACTAAACGCACGTGCCGGGCAAAGGCTTATTGCAGGGGTCTCATGGCTCTTTTACCGTATCGTCGAGCAGCACGCCTCTGAAAATCGTAACAGCCTGCCCGCCCAGGTGGACGCGTTTACCGGATACCCGAACATGCACGACGCCGCCCCTGGCCGAGGCTTGAAATGCCATCATTTCGGCCTTGCCCAGTCGTTCGCTCCAGAAAGGTCCCAGGCAACAATGTGCTGATCCGGTTACCGGGTCTTCATCGATCCCGGCGCCGGGGGCGAAGAAGCGAGACACGAAGTCGAAACGCGGGCCATCAGATGGGCTTGTCACAGCGACGCCTCTCATCGGGATCTTGCGCAGTCGTGAGAAATCGGGCTGCACGCCACGAAGGACTTGCTCGGATTCGACAAGAACCAGGTTGTCGTATTTTGACTGGCCAACGAATGACGCCGTGACGCCAAGAGCCTGGCAAAGCTCATCCACGAGGTCCGTCGACTCAATAGGCGTAGCCGGGAAATCGAGTTCAATCAGATCGCGTCGACGCGTACAGGTCAACACGCCACTTTCGGTGTGAAACCGGATTGGCTCGTCGCCCGGAACGACACCTTCCGTCCATAGGGCGTGCGCCGAGGCCAGCGTCGCGTGTCCGCATAACTCCACTTCGATGGTTGGAGTAAACCAGCGAAGCTCAAACCCTTCGCTTAATGGACGAATGAAAGCCGTCTCCGACAAATTCATCTCTGCAGCGACGGCCTGCATCCATTGTGAGTGCCGTTCATGTTGGAGCAGGCAGACAGCGGCGGGGTTTCCTGAAAACGGCTCATCCGTGAACGCGTCGATCTGCAGGCAGCTTATCTCTGCCATGGCACTGCTTCCTCACAATCTGTGAGCTCGACGATCACTTGAGAACAAAGATATTGTGCTTCTCGCAGACTTCGTGGAGTTGCCTGGGCCACACGGTGGTGCTCACCTCGCCGAGATGCGCTTTTCTGAGCAAAAGCATCTGCGTTCGCGACTGGCCAATACCGCCACCAATGGACAACGGAATCTGGTTGTTCAGGATCATCTGATGATACGGCTGGGAAAGTTCGTCTTCCCTCTCGGCGATCTTCATCTGTTCCTGAAGTGTCTCGGGCGTAACCCTGATACCCATCGAGGTCAGCTCGTGCCGTCTCTTCGTTACGTGGTTGTAGACCAGGATGTCGCCGTTGAGGCCGTGCATCAGCTTGCCGTCTTTCTCGACGGTCGGGGTGACCCAGTCGTCGTAGTCCGCCGCCCGCATCTCGTGGGGGTAACCGTCGTCCAGGACCCAGCCGATACCGTAGATGAACACAGCGCCGTATTCCTCGATTATCCTGGTTTCGCGCTCTTTCCTCGGAAGGTCCGGGTACCTGGCCAGGATTTCCTCCGCGTGGATGAAGTGCAGCTCTTCGGGGAGCGGCGGGAACCTCGGGTCCTGGAGTTCCGGGTACTTCTCCATGACCATTTTCTCGGCGCCTGTAATAACCTTCCAGATTTTCCTGACCACCTTAGTCAGGTACTCGAGATTCCTGTCCCCGGCCGTGATGACCTGCTCCCAGTCCCACTGGTCGACATAGGAACTGTGGTCATGGTCGAGAAAATAGTCCTTCCTGACGGCCCGCATGTCCGTGTTAATTCCCTCGCCGACGTCGCATTCGAATTGCTCGAGCGCCCACCTTTTCCATTTGGTGGCCGCTTGCACGATGGATGCGTGCACAGGCTCGTCTATGCCAAGGCCGCAATGGAACTCGACCGGTGTCCTCGAGCCGTCCCTGTCGAGCATGTCGTTCATGCCCGAGGCGACCTCGACGATCAGAGGCACCTGCACCATCATCAGGTTCAGTTCCCTGGCAAGCCCTTTCTCGATGTATTCCTTCACGTCGTAAATGGCCTTTTGCGTCTGTTTCCTGCCCAGCAATGATGCGTAATCCCGCGGGAGGATCTCGTCGACCTTTTCATAGGTACTGATACCCGGCCCGGCCAGGTCCGATTTCTTATCCAACATTGTTCTGCCTCCACATTTCCGATGGATTCTGTTCTTGAATCTGATGTGCCTATTAGAGGCTTAGCCGGCCACGGTGGCCATCGTGGAAAATATCACCCCACCGCTCGGCCTCTTGCTACGGCAATAGGACCAGGACCTCGTCCAGCCCCTTGCGGGACTGGGTCGGCGTCAGTTTCGGGTAGCCGAACCAGACAAGGCCGACAACGAATGCCGTTGAGTCATCAACGCCAATGATGTCGAAGAGTCGCGGGTCTCGCGTGATATCGCCCGTCGTCCACTTCGATCCAACCCCGGCCTTCCACAGGTACAACATGAAATTCTGCACGGCGGCGCTGCAAGCAGCGTAGTCTTCTTTTTGCCGGAGTTCGTCGTCGCTACGCTCGCACGTAACCAGTAGCCAACCGGGTTTCTCCCCCCAGCTCTCACGTTTGTGCAGGGCAAGCTCCGCTCCCTTCTCATCGGTCACGATACGTTGACAAAGATCCAGTATCTTCTGCACCGTTTGCTCGCCGGGAAGAATGAAACGCCAGGGTTCGGTTACATGATGATTGGGCGCCCAGGTCGCGGCGGTTATGGCTTCGCGCACGAGCTCATCCGGAACCGGCGTTTGCAGAAAGAGTTCTATCGTTCGCCGGCCGCGCAGCACTTCGGCAAACTCCCGCAGCTCCTGCGTTTCGTAACTCGGCGAGTGTTTATTCATCAAACGCGTTCGATAATCATGGCGATGCCCTGTCCGACACCAATACACATCGTGCAGAGCGCGAGGCGTCCGCCGCTGCGTCGCAGCTGATAAGCCGCCGTCGTAACGAGTCGCGCCCCGGACATGCCCAACGGGTGACCCAGCGCAATCGCACCCCCGTTCGGATTGACGTGAGCCGCATCGTCTGCGACGCCCAGCTGCCGTAGCGTCGCCAATCCCTGCGCGGCAAATGCTTCATTGAGTTCGATGACATCCATCTGGTCTATGGTCAAACCGCATTGCTCGAGCACCTTCTGAGATGCGGGTGCGGGACCGATGCCCATGATGCGTGGCTCTACGCCGGCGACTGCCCAACCCAGAACGCGTGCAAGCGGATCAAGCCCGTGTGACTTTGCGGCATCCTCGTTGGCGATAAGCATCGCACACGCGCCATCGTTGATTCCCGACGCGTTACCCGCCGTAATCGTGCCACCTTCGCGAACGATAGGCCTGAGCCTGGCCAGTCCTTCGATCGTCGACCCGTGGCGCGGATGTTCGTCTTTGTCCACGACGATTGCGTCGCCGCGCCGTTGTGGCACCTCCACCGGGATGATCTCGTCATCGAAGTTGCCCGAGGCGCTTGCGGCCTCCGCGCGTTGCTGGCTGCGCAGCGCGAACTGATCCTGATCCTCGCGGGAAATCAGGAAACCGTCGGCAATATTCTCCGCGGTTTCCGCCATCGAATCGATACCGTACTGCGCTTCCAGCTTCTTGTTGACGAAGCGCCAACCCAGTGTCGTGTCATACATTGTGGCACTTCGTCCAAACGCGGCGGTCTGCTTGGGCATCACAAAAGGCGCCCGCGACATGGATTCGACGCCGCCAGCGATGCCCAGTTGAATAACACCTGTACGAATGCCGTCGGCGATATTGCCAATCGCGTTCATACCCGATCCACAGAGACGGTTGACCGTCACTGCCGGCACCGTGACGGGCATGCCGGCGAGCAGCAATGACATACGTGCGACGTTACGATTGTCCTCGCCCGCCTGGTTTGCGCAGCCGTACGCAAGATCTTCAATCGCGACAGGATTCAGGTTTGCGTTTCGCTCGAGCAATGCCGCTATCGGAATTGCACCGAGGTCATCAGTGCGTATTGACGATAATGCGCCGCCATAACGACCGATAGGCGTTCGCACCGCATCACAGATAAGTGCTTCAGACATCTTCTTTCCTACTTCAGACCAACAGTCATACGACGCACGACATCATTTCTCGCAACGAAGTGGTTGTACATCGCTCCCAATACATGAATGGCTATCAAGACAGCAACGATTTTCCAGGCAAACTCATGGATCTCCTCCCAGAAGTGATGGTTTTCCTCATTTTTCGCGACAGGCAGCGGAATTGAGAACAGCCCGAAGAACGGCAGTGCCCTGCCGCCCGTGGCAACGGTCGCGCTGCCCGATATCAGCTGCACGAATACCGCGGCATACAGCCCCCAGTGTACTGCGGTGGCGCTCATTCGCTGCCACGATGCCATGCCGTCCGGATGCGCAGGCACGTCATTCATGAAGCGCCAGATGATGCGCAGCGTCATCAGGAAGAAAACCGCGAGCGCAATCGAACCGTGTATGAAGCGAATTTGCGACTTCGTATCGCCACGTTCCATACCGGCCTGCTCCAGGCCGAGATACAGCAGCGTAAAGAGACCGATTGCTACGAGCCAGTGCAAGGCCTTCGCTATTGAACCGAATTCCATCGTTGTGTTTCTTAGAGCCAATGTTTAAACCCTCGATTCTTGTGTGTTGTCGACCGTATCGCCGCCGCGATCATATGCCCGGCCGAGAAAAATACCCGCCGCGGCCCAGACTCCGGCGACGACGGCGGCGATTGCAGCCACGCCGGCCAGGCCAAGCCCGATTGTAGCGGTCAATGCCGTGTACGCCCACGCCGTCAGAACATCGCCTCCGCGATAAACGACAATGTCAATGACCGGCTTCGCTTTGAAGCGCGTATCGGCATCGACCGCCGTATACAGCATTTCCCGGCCCGGCCGCGTTATCGCGTAGTTGCCGGCACGCCTCGTCACCTGCAGGCCAATCAGCACGGCCAGCACCGGGCTCAGTGCGACGACGACCCATCCGCCGACCATCAACGCGGGTATCAATGCCAATGTCACCGGCATGCCAACTCGCGTCGCAAGCCGCCCTGTCGCAAACAACGCGGTGACGAGCGCCAGTGAATTGACGGCAAGGTCTATGCCGCCCCAGATCTGCGTGCGTACTTCGCGGTCGAAATCGCCCATCATCTTCCTGAGTTCGAAATAGATGAACGTGTTCATGACGACGTACAGCAGGATGAACAGGCCTATCCCGAGCAGGTACGGATTGCTTACGAAGTTGGTGAACCCCGAGAACGGATTTCTCGCCAGTTTTTGCTCGCCCGACAAATCGGCCTGCAGATCGGCATTACCCAGCTGACTGCTACGCAGTCCTTCGAGCTTCCAGATGATGGGAACAGGCAGCAACAGCAGGACTGCCGCAATGAGCAACAGGTTGAGCGTGCCGATATTGTCGGCGAAGAACGTGGGAATCGACGGACCGACGATGGCGCCCGCGCTGGCGCCCATCGCGATAATGCTGAACAGCCGCTTCGCCTGGTCCTTGTTGTAAAGACCGGACATGAACGTCCAGAACACGGAGAGGTGGTACAGGCTGAACACGCTCAACCAGACATAGTACGCACGGTTGACGTAGTCGCTGTCGCCCAGTGTCGATCCCAGAATGTAGAACCCTATGAAAGTCGCTGCGAAAAACGTATAGACGCTCGGGACGATGATCCTGAAACGAACACGCGATATGACGGCACCATAGAGGCTGACGGCGACCAGACTGAAAAAGAACGTGGACGTCCAGAGCCAGCTCAGTTGCTCGTCGGTCCAATCGGACGACAAGGCATCGCGGACCGGGCGCAGGATGAAGTACGCCGTCATCAGGATGAACACAAAAGCGAATGACAACAGCGTTGCCGTCAGTTCATGCGGTTCTATCTTGGTCGCGGCCCTGACAATGCGTCGAAACGCGCCGCCGCCCGGTTCGCTCATCAGTCCAGGCCGAGTTCGAATCCGGCCTCCAGCTCCTGCCTGGAACAGGCGTGAAACGCGATCATGGTCTCGGTTTCAACGATGCCTTCCTGGAGACGCATCTGGTCGGCCAGACCCGGAATGCGGTTTGTCTCCGCTTTTATGAGTACGATCGCTGTAACCATGGACGTCTCCGAGCCCTTTGACGAGCCCGAAGCGTAACATCAGCCGGTGTTGTTCTGCACCAGCCGCACGCGTGTTCAGGCTACCGCAACCCTCTGGCAGCCGCCATCAGCTCGTCCTCGGAGACGCGGACCTTGTAATCCGGGTTGGCATACGCAAACGTGATGACGCCTTCCCGATTGACCGCGAATACAGCCGGTACCGGCAACACCCCATGGCGCGCCATCGAAGATCGCTCTATATCGTCACCCTTGTCGAGACGACCCTGGATCGTGCGGTCCGAGGCTTTGAACGCAATGCCCAGCGCTATGGCGGCTTGCGCGTTCGCATCCGACATGATCGTGTAGCCCAGCCCCTCGATATCTTCCTGCGTCTCGCGGCTAAGGCTTTTCACCAGCAGGTCCGACCGGTCGCCGCTCAGGAACAGTACATCGATGCCCATGTTGCTGATTTCGGGAATGGCGTGGCGCAACTCTGACAGGTGCATATTGCAATAGGGGCACCAGCCTCCGCGAAACGAAATCAGGATGACAGGGCGTTGCAGGTCTCTCGGCTCGAACTCGAAGCGCTCGTTATCCATGGTCTCGACCGTAAAATGCGGTGCCATGTCACCCACGCCGAGCGGCTGAATCTCGGCGGCGGTCCGGGCCACGGGCACGTCCGCGTGGCCGAATTGAACCGAATTGCTGTATACCAGGCTCAGCACCAAAGTCAGCGCCAATGAGCCGAGGACGAATGAGCGTGCGGTGGGGCGAAAGCCGGCAAACATGAGTCTAACTCCAGGTAGTTTCAACAACAGACCGCAGCGCCTCGAGAAATATTTCAACTACTCGTGGCGCAGGGCGTCAATAGGATCGAGCTGTGCGGCCCGATTTGCGGGCCAAATTCCGAAAATCAACCCAACCGCCGCGCTAAAACCAAACGCGGTCAGTGCCGACGCGGCGGTGACGATAGTCTGCCACCCTGCGAATTTGGCCAGCAGCATCGACGCAGCAGTGCCCAGCAACAGGCCGAGAAGACCTCCGATCAGGCAGAGAATGGTCGACTCGACGAGGAACTGCAGCAATATATTCCCTTTGCTCGCCCCAAGCGCCTTGCGCACACCAATTTCCTGCGTACGCTCTGTGACGGTAACGAGCATGATGTTCATGATTCCGATACCGCCGACGACCAGGCTGACGCCGGCTATTCCTGCCAGAAGATACGTAAATACCTGGGTGGCTTCCTGGCGAGACTCGGCGAACTGCTTGCGATTCATGATCGCAAAATCGTTGTCCCGGCCAGGAAGGATTCCGTGCTCCCGTCGCAGGACCCGTTCGATCTCGAGCATCGTCATCGCTACGCTTGACGTATCCGTAACCTTGGCACTGATTGTCTCTACGAATTCATCACCGGTAACGCGAAATTGCGCGGTCGACAAAGGAATCCAGACATCATCATCCGGGTTTCGCCAGCCGGAACCTCCCTTCGCATCGAGCACACCGATGATGTCAAACGAGATCGCACGGATTTGCAGCGTCCGCCCTATCATCGTGGCAGGTTCGGCATCGAACAATCCAGGCACCTCGGCGCCGAGCACGACGACGCGCCTGCGGGCCGCTTCATCGGCCGCCGTGAACATCCGACCATGAGCCATTTCGAAACCGTGTACATCCGGATAATTTGGAGTCGTACCGATTGTCGATAGGTTCAGATTCCTGTTGCCAAACTTGATCTGAAAGCGGCTATTGATCTCGGGGACGACCGCCTCGATATGTTGGGGACCCATTGCGAGCGCCATTGCATCGCCTGTTGTCAATGTCCGCTGATCGCGGGCCACGCCGCGGCTGAACCAACTCGAAGACCGGATCGACAAAATATCGCCGCCGAGCGCCTCCATTTGTTGGTCAATCGCTCGCTGCGCGCCGGTTCCGAGCGCAACCATCGTGATGACCGCAGCGACGCCGATAATAATGCCGAGCATGGTCAGCATCGCGCGGAAAATATTGCCGCGTATTGACGAAAGCGCAATGCGAATGGTTTCTGCAATCAACATGACGAATGCTATCTGACTAGCGGCTAATGCCCGGAACCCTGCCTACCCGACGGTTGATGAAATTCTGCAGCTCCTGCTGCGTCTCCATCAGGTGACTGCTGGGCAAAATCAGCACCCGGTCTGCTTCGTCCAGACCGCGGACAACCTCGACACGGTCAAGATCAGTAACGCCGGTCCTGATCCTGCGCACTTCCCGCTGGTCATTGTCGAGCACAACCCAGAAATCACCACCGAAGCGATAATCGGAGGTTTTTTCGGGGTCAGCCGGCGCCGGCGCTGGCGCAGATGATTCGCTCAGTGCTGCAAGAATCGCGCCCTCCGTTCTGCCCAGGATGGCCGCCGTCGTCTCGAGATCCCTGTTGGTACGCAGCGCCATTACCGGGATGGTCATTACGTCCTCGCTTCTCGCGATCGAGACCTCGACTTCTGCGTTCATGCCCGGCATCAACAGCCCGTCAGGATTCTTGATGGATACGAGAACCGCGAACATCGTTACGTTTTGTTCGACGACTGCCTGTGGTTCAATTTTCACCACGTCACCGGGAAATGGCTGGTTGGGATAGGCGGCGACTGACACTTTCGCCGACATGCCGGGCCGGATCTTGCCAATATCGGTTTCGTCCACAAGAGAACGAATCTGAACCTCGCTCAAATCCGCCATCTGCATCAACAGCGTACCGCCGGCAAAGTCCTGGGTCGGCGATGAAATAACCTGGCCCTTCTCGACGGGCTTCACGATGACGGTCCCCGATATCGGTGCTCTTACATCGGTGTCATCCAGGGCAATTCGCGCGTTTTCGACGCTGACTCGTGATGCCACAACCTGCGCATCTGCGTTGGCAAGATCAAGCACGGCCTGTTCGAAATCTGCCTGCGTCAATGTGCCGCTTTCCCGCAGGGATTCAACGCGACGCTTCTGCGTCCGTGCGATTTCCCTGCGCGACAGTGCTGCCGTCAACTCGGCCTCGGACTGGTCGAGACGATTGCGAACGGTACGTGGATCGATGCTCACCATTAATGTGCCTTCGTCCACCATGTCACCCGTTGCCACCCGTAATTCCAGCACCTCGCCCGATGCCTTGGACTTCACTTCGACGGTAGCCAGCGGCTCGACGATACCCGCCGAACTGACGGCGACCTCGATCGTGCGACGCTCAACGGCTGCAGTATCGTAGGCGGGGCCAGTATCCTCATCCGCGGCGCAGGCCGCCAACAACAGGGACATCAGGAGCGTCGTTAAACGCGGCATTTGTAATCGCTCATTCATGCGTCATTGACAATATCGCCATCACTCAACCGTACGACGCGGTCGGCATGATCGGCAATACTCTGTTCATGGGTTACGACAATCAGGGTGTTTCCCCTGGCGTGCAGCTCATCGAACAAGCCCATAATCTCCCTGCCTGTCGCTGAATCGAGGTTGCCGGTGGGCTCATCTGCCAACAGAATACCCGGACTGGTGACCAATGCCCTCGCGATCGCAACTCTCTGCCGCTGACCGCCCGACAACTCGGAAGGACGGTGGGTCATGCGATCGCCAAGGCCTACGGTCTCGAGAGCTGCAATCGCTCGAGCAGCGCGCTCCTTCCGTTTGGCACCGCTGTAGATCAGCGGCACCTCGACGTTGGCCAGCGCCGTCATCCGCGGCAGCAGATTGAATGTCTGAAATACGAAACCGATCTCGTGGTTGCGAACCTGCGCCAGCTGGCGATCGTTCATCGTCGATACGCGCCTGTCCCTGAGCCAATACTCGCCGGCGGTCGGACGATCGAGGCATCCGATAATGTTCATGAGCGTCGACTTACCCGAACCGGACTGGCCCATAATTGCAAGATACTCGTTCGACGTAACCTCCAGGTCGACGCACCGCAAGGCATCGATGAAACCACCACCCATTTCATAACGGCGCTGCAATCCGTGCAGGCGAATGATCGCGTCGGATTCTATCAGCTCTTGTTGAACGGCTTGATTCAAGGCACAGCGCGGTTATTGTTATTTGACGCTGGATTAGACCACTTTCGGCGTGCGAGTTGCACCTGGACCAGCGGTAATCGTCGTCTGGCTAGATTGCTCTTTCCAGCAGCTCGTCACCGCGAATGTCAGTGACACCGCGGGTCCTCGCTTTGGCTCGGTACATCGCCTCATCCGCCTCACGCAGCAGCCCGGTCAGCGTATTGGCGTGGTCGGGATAAAGAGCCAGCCCGATGCTGGCTGCACAATTCAGTGTCTTATCGCCGATGACATACGGCTCTTCCAATCCCCTGGTGAGGCGTATCGCCAGGCGATCCGCAACATCCGCGTCAACATCGGGCACGAGTGCCACAAACTCATCGCCACCCGGACGACCAATGATGTCGCGTGAGCGCAGACTCGTCTTCAGTCGGTCGGCTGCAATACGCAGCAACTGGTCCCCGATTTCATGACCGAAACGGTCATTGATCTGCTTGAAATCATTGAGGTCGATGAACAGCAGGGCGCCCGTCGCATCATCGGCGCTGGCCGTCAACCGCTCGGCCGCATTACGTTCGAAGCCACGTCTGTTCAGAACGCCGGTTAATGGATCGGAGGTAGCGATCGATTCCATCTGTCGCTCTTTCGCTTTCGCGTCCGTGACATCAACGAGCGTCATCGCAAAATCCGTCCCCATCGGCTCACAAATCATTTGCAGCCAGCGAGCCGCACCGCGCTCGTGTTGTTTGACCTCGATTTCCAGGCTGTCGCCACTGTTCACTGCCTGCTCGAACCGCCTGAGGATGTTATCGACGGATCGCTCGTCCATTCCGTTCGTCGTACATCGTATGAGCTCTTGCGCGGTGCGATCGACAAGATCCTCAGCACTCGTTTCCAGGAACCCGCCAGCAGCGGAATTGGCAAAAATGCTGCGCAAAGTTTTTTTTCCGCTTACGTCTTCGTCCCAACGGAATCGAATAACACCGTTTACCGAATGGTTGATAATCGTACGCAACAGCTTTTCACTTTTGCGAACCTCGAGTTGCGCATTTTCGACGTCACTCACGTCGCGAAACATCAGCACTTTCCCGCCACGGGCAGACGTGCGGCTCGTGTCGATCGACGAAACCTGAACGTGCAGAAACCGGCCGGTCGAAGTCATCATTTTTTGCGGATCGCCTTTGTCCAGAACGTCGAATACCTCTGGCGAGTCTTCACCAAAGAGTGTTTCCAACGGTTCCCGCAAGGCCGCAGACTCTTTTATCGACAGCATATTTTCGGCGCCGTGATTCAAGCCAATGACACGAAGCTGATCGTCGACGACCACCACGGGATCCCGCATATTCTGAAATACCGCCTCGTAGGCGAGTGGCGTAAATTCCACGATTTTTTCACCGATGATCAGCCACGCGTAGATGGGCAACATGACTGCAAACACAATCGGCACGTAGGAAATCGTGTTGGGTCCAAACCCGAGGTCATAGGCCAGCGTCGCCAGCAGTGGGGGAACACAGGCGGCAATCATCAGGAACAATCCGCGCCGGTGTGCTGGCGCGACCGATGAACTATGCGACAGCAAGGTCATGATCGCGGCGCCAATCACGGCATAGCTGTATGGAAGATGCACGAACAGGAACCAGGGGCCCCATCGCTCTGGGCGGGTAAGAAACTCGCCGGCCTCATTGCTGATTGGCAGATACCACATGAACTCGTGATCGCTGTTAGTCGCAGCCAGCAGCACAGACGCAAGGGGAATAATACTCAGCAACGAGAGCGTACGCGCCGGAGTTTCCGAACCCGTGTACTCGCGAAAGCAGACATAGGCGACGATCGGAACCAATGCAGTGCCGATGAAGTGCCCGGTGCGACCAATAGAGAACACCGCAATGCTGTCCGATAGCAGCTCAATACCACCGCCAGCAACCCAGATGCTAATTACGACAAACAGCACGCCGATCGGCATGCTGCCGACCTCCCGCTTCGCCGCGACGAGCCGCGAGCCCATCATCAGATAGCAGGCAGCGGTGAAGACCAGCAGCGCAGACAACGCGACTTCCAGGTTCATTCGGTATCGGGCTCATTTAACATTTGAAGCTCGTAATAGTACGAACGACCAGCCGCTGATTTAAGGAACTAATTCTCAGTTGACAGGCGAGATGCGCGAATCGCGGCAGGACTCAGCCTATTATTGTTAAATTGCGGCCATTAATGCGGCAGGGCGAGCTCCAATCTTTTCGAGAAACCGGCTCTGCCGAGCTTGTCCAGGGCCCTCAGGAAACAGATTGCGCCCGCTTCCTGGTCCAGCGTTTTTTGCCGGTAAAGATCGTCGTCATCACGGGCACACAGGCGCCAGTAAAGCAGCGTGATGGTTGTCGCCAGCCGCACGCGTACGAGATCGAACAAGAGCGCCAGTTCCGTGTCCGAGAGCGGATTTACAGCATGATAAGCGGCAATAAAAGGCCCAATCAGCTGCAGCGCATCCGTATCTGAAGCCCGCAGGTAGGCCGCAGCGATAGCGACGTCAAAGACCAGCGGCGCCCGTACCATGTCACCAAAGTCGATAAACCCTGCTACCTGATGTCCCGATGGATCCAGGATTACATTTTCCGGGTTCGCGTCACCGTGTATGACCTGGGAACGGAGGCCGCCCAGCTCGGGCGAAACCAACATCTCAAAATCATCGATCGCCCGGCTAACCGGTTCCCGTATGACCGGGTCTTCGATGTGATCAAGGAGGTCTTTGAGTTCCGCGGCCCGTTGCAGATCCCAGAGCAATAGCGGTTGCTCACCTTCGTGCGTAAATCCGTGAAGCCCCCTGTCCAGCGTTGCCAGCTTCGCGCCAAAATCATGCGCAAGGTTACGGTCCATGCGCACAGACGCGAGCAGGTCACCTGCCAGGTAGCTCACAATTCGCAGTTTGTACTCTTTCTTGCCGTACTTGATGCCGCCCCAGAATTGTCCGTCGAGCGTCCTGAATACCTGGGGCACGCGCACGCCCGATACTTGTTCCAGGTGCAGCAGCGCCGCAATCTGGAATTCGCTCACTATCGGGGCTTCGGCCAGGCTTGTCACTTTGACGACGTAATCCGCTCCCCCTGTCGCGCTTAGACGAAAGTTCTGATCGCGCTCGCTGACCAGTGGCGAGTAATCGCCACACAAGCCGTATTGCCGTTGAACCGCATGCTCGATTAAGGCGACGGGAATAAGCGGCGGCTGGGCCGAGACGGCCGAATGCGCTGTTTCAGGCAGAGACATACCCACATGTTCGCCAATACAGGCGACGCTGTAAATCGCCCGTCAATCACCTGAAATGTCGATTAGTTCCCGTTCTCTTCAACATAAGCTGACAAAATCACATGAGTCATGAACCGTTTAACGCACATTGCCCGGTCCGCAACGCCCGATTCCGGTGTCCAGTTTCAAAAGCAGCCCTACGGCACCAAAGGGGTAGAGAGCTTTCTGCGTGACGTGCTCGCGATGGCCAACGCGTCGGTCGATGGACCACGGTACATCGTCATCGGCAGCGATTTCGACGCTCGTGACCGCAAACGCGTGCACCCTGTCAGTGAAAAGGACTTCGCGGGCAAACCGCCCTACGAATCTCTCGCCAATGAGTACATAGAGCCGCCGCTGCGCCTTCGCTACAAGCCCGTGTCACTCGACGGACAGCGGGTCGGCGTGTTCGAGATCGGCGACAGTCGGGACCGGCCGTACATGATGCGCATCGATTACTCGGAGACGCTTCGCCGCGGCGATGCATACATGCGAGTCGGGGATACGGCGATGAAGATGGGGCGACAGCAACTGCAAACACTTTTCGAAAAGAAGTTTCGTGACTCCGTCTCGAGCAAGGACATCGAAGTGGGTTTCGCCGGCGATATCATTCACAAACACCTGACGGTGCCAACTTGCAATCTCGAAAAATTACCGTCCGCAGTCGCGGCCGGAAAGCTCGAACAACTTATCAAGATTCAACTCAGCTCGCGTAACTCCGGCTCTACGTCCGTCATGGCAAGACTGGTACACGCGCGGCTGTACGGCTCAGACGATCCTTACGTGAGTCGCACATCGGACGAATTGATGAAAGAGATGGAGCAGATTCAACACGAATACCGTGATCATGATCGATATTTCCTGTTCGAGACCAACCGTGAAGAAGTTCAGCTGGTCGTCTACAACCAGGGAGGGGAAGCCATTATCGATGCGTCGATTCACCTGGTTTTGCCGAAAGATGACGACCTTTACGTTGCCGATCGGCTCCCCAAGATCCAACGCAACGAGAAATTCGTTGATCGTTTGGCCGGTGAACTCGCCTCTTACCCCGCCGTGCGCTTCCACAAGAAATCAGTACACATCACACATAAAATCGGCGACATAGGTGTCGGCGAACCGATCGAGGTTTTCGCTTGTCCCCTGAGGGTTTGCGTGGGGCCCGGGCTCGTCGGCCGCCGTTTCGGTATGCGTTACTCACTGCACGGCCAGAACCTGAGGTCCCCGGCCAAGGGAACGTTGCGGCTGAATTTCAGCAAGTAACGCCGGCTAAGCCGTCCACTTGTCGACCTGCGGCGCTGAATATCGCTCGAATTGTTGGATCAGCCCCGCAGCACTCTCGTCGCAAAGCAACATGTCCCGATTCTCGGATCGCAGGAAGCCTTCCGCGTTTGCATGATCCAGGTAACGGAGAAGATGATCAAAATAGCCGTCGACATTGAGCAGCCCGCAGGGCTTGTCATGAAAACGGAGCTGCCCCCAGGTGATAATCTCAATAATCTCCTCGAGCGTTCCGAACCCACCTGGCAATGCAACGAAGCCGTCGGACAAGGCTGCCATCATCGACTTGCGGGCGTGCATTGACGAGACGATATGCAGTTCCGTCAGGCCCTGATGCGCAATTTCCTTGTCGCAGAGCATCTTCGGAATTACGCCGTGAACCCTGCCGCCGCGCCCAAGCACGGCGTCGGCGATAATGCCCATGGTGCCCTTGTCAGCACCACCGTAGACGAGTTCGAGGTCATGCCGGACCAGGACATCGGCAAGATCGCGTGCTGCATCAGCGTACAAGGGCCGGGCGCCATCGTTCGAACCGCAATAGACGCATATCCGTCGCATCGTGCGTTCAGGCCGACAGGGCCTCAGACTTTGCGTGTTGAACGATCTTCGCGATTTCCGGCCGGTGCTTGCGCAACTCTTCAGCCGTCAAAGCATCCAGCTCATGTGGAAATACCAGCCATTCGGCCGTCTCGTGCAGGAAATAGTCCGGCAACAGGTCAGTTTCATTGCGACTGGGTTTGAACCACGGCACGGCAATGCGAATATCTTCCGGAGTGTTGCCGCGCGCCCTTTTGGCCAGCTCATGGACTACCGCTGCAATGGTGTTGCCGGTATCGAAAACATCATCGACGATCAACACGCGATCGTCGTGGCAAATCTTCTTGATGATGTAATTGAGCCCGTGAACTGCGACGGCGCCCCGCTCATCGACACCGACATAGGACGAGGTGCGAATGGCGATGTGATCGGACTTGATACCGCAATAGGCCAGGACTTCCTGCACGGCCATGCCCACTGGCGTGCCGCCGCGCCAAATGGCGATAATCAGGGTGGGCTCGAAGCCGCTCTCGAGAATATTGATGCCTAGCTCGATGGAGTCTTCGAGGAGATCCTGAGCTGAAAGTACGGTTTTCTCCATAGTATTCTCTTGAATGCCGACTTGCGGCTATCGGTATAATGCTCAGCCCAGATTCTAGCGCAGTGCAGCCCGGGTACAACAACAATGAATGAACGATTTATAGCGGCGGACGACCTCCTCCGGGATTCGTTTCAACTGGCGGCGAACATACACGAGGCTGGTTTCAAACCGGACTTTCTCGTCGGCCTGTGGCGCGGCGGCAGCGCGGTCGGCATCGCCGTACAGGAGGGGCTCGACTACTTCGGTGTCGATACGGACCATATTTCGATCCGCACCTCGTACACCGGCGCACCGCAATACTCGCAGATGGTCAGCACGGCCGATTCAATTCGCGTCCATGGCCTGCAGTACCTGCTAGAGAACCTCTGCTCGGATCACTCCCTGCTCATCGTCGATGACGTCTACAGCACGGGCTCCAGCGTGAATGCAGTCATCAACCAGCTCTCAAGAAGAACCCGTCGCAACCTGCCGAGCGAGATCCGAACGGCATCGGTCTGGTATCGGCCGACGGAGAAGACGCTGCGTGCGCCGGACTTTTTCGTTCATGAAACCGACGACTGGCTGGTCCTGCCCTACGAGCTGTCGGGCTTCTCCATCAGCGAACTGCGAGAAAACCGGCCGGAAATGGCTGGCCTGCTGGACAGGCTCGCTCCCCACGTAAAAGCGGACAACAATCCCACGACCGGATGACCGGCGCCGTTGCGCTGGCGCATGTTATTACCCTGATCGGTTACGGCACGCCGGGAAACGACGCGTCGCTTGGCGTTTCGGTTTTCCGAGGCTTGTTATTCGGCCCCGTGACCCGAATTATGCTGCACTCATTGGCCTGCACCGGAAATGACCATGCAAGATCTCCCCCACCATTACGCCGTATCCGCGAGCGGTGACGCCACAAGTCACGTCGTTCTTTCCAGCGAGGGACTCGAAAACCTCGATACGGCCGGACCGGCAGAATTCGGCGGTCCTGGCGACGTCTGGTCCCCGGAAACGCTGCTTGTCGGCTCGGTTGCCAACTGCTTCATCCTGTCGTTTCGCGCGATCGCGCGTGCATCCAGGTTTGAGTGGGTGTCTCTGAGCTGCGACGTTGCGGGCACGCTCGACAAGGTCGAACGGGTCACGCAATTTACACGCTTCGACTTACAGGCTGAGTTGACTATAGCGCCGGGCGCCGATGAGAAAAAAGCACGCCGTCTTCTGGAGAAGGCGGAAAATCACTGCCTCATTACGAGTTCGTTAAAGGGAAAATCGCATCTCGAGGCAGAGGTTCGATTCGCTGCCTGAGCCCGCTTACCTGTCCTCGACCTTCAGGTCTTCGGCATAGTAGACACCGGCTGAAACTGCGACTGTCGCTTCGTCCGTCCCCTGACCCGCGTGAAGCGTCGCGTAGGCATCCAGAAGGTCCGCAATATTCGTTGTAGCGGCACGCAGACGCACCGACACGAGCTTTCGCACGCGGCCGACGTCGGATTTTCGGATCACCTTTTGACCGATCTGCTCCAGTGGCCAACTGTCGCGGTCCTTGTGAACCATTTCGTTATGGGCCAGCGCGGTCAATAGCGGATAGGGACCCGCCCGGAGCTGGCTCGCCATGTTTTCCTCGGCGCGCGCGATGCCGGGACTCACCGGACACAGGCGCAGAGTATCTTCGACAAGTTCCGCCGCGCCGATTCGCTCGAGTTCCTTGCGCATCGCCCCTTCCGGAATATCGCCGGCAAACTGCCTTACGAGCGACTGGAATGAGCCGCGCTTACCGTTGAGCGGAAGCGTCGCGGGTTCACCGCTCTCATTCAGGAATTCTTCGTTCGACTGCCAGGCCGAGACAACTTCCTGCAACGGCGTTCTTCGCTGGGTAATTGCCGCTTCGCCAGCCTCAATTCTGTCGCGAATTCGGCTGATTTCCTTGCGCGTCAGCCCAGTCATCGCTGCAATACGCGACACGTTGGTTGGCCGGCCGTGAACGCCATAGTCTTCGGCGGCAACACTGACGAAAGCTGCCTTCGACAATTCCGAATACTCGCGATAGCCCCTGCCAAAGCGCAGGAATAGTCGTGCCAGGGGTTGCAAGAGCGCCAGGAAAGTCCTGTTGAGTTTGTTATCGTTCTTTTCTCGCATTGCCCCGGAAATATAAGAGGTCTCAAAGACTTACGCTATCGAAAAGCACGAATTGGGAAAAATCGACCGTTTCAGCTGAAACGGCCGGGAGTCGGCCTGATTTCAGGCGCGTGCTCGTTTACTCCTTGTGCGGCCTTTGCTCCTTTCCGCGCACAAAAGTCGCTTCGACATGCCGGTCATCGGCCAGGGTCAGTAATGCGAAAAACGCCTCCTCGATCGTCTCCGCGGCCGCCGTGCGACGCGCGGTCAGGCGCGACCCGTCGGGATCGAGCACGACGAAATCTGCTTCCCTGCCCGGCAGGAAATTGCCGATCTTGTCGTCCAGGTACAGTGCCTCGGCGGCGCCCAATGTCGCCAGGTAGAGCGCGCGGGTCGCTGGCAATGCATGATTCTGAAGATGCAGCACCTTGTAGGCTTCGCTCGCCGTTTTCAGCAGGGACAGGCTCGTTCCGCCACCGACATCGGTACCGAGACCGCACCTCACGTTGGCGGCTCTCATTGCCGGCAAATCGAACAGGCCGCTGCCCAGGAACAAATTCGACGTCGGGCAGAAAGCCGCCGCACCACCCTTGTCTGCCATGCAGGCACGGTCGTGATCATCAAGATGCAGGCAATGCGCGAAAACAGCACGTTCCCGAAGCAAGCCGGACTGATCGTAGACATCGAGATAGCTTCTGGAAGACGGGAACTGCCTGGCGATCTGTTCTACCTCATTCGCATTCTCGGCAAGGTGTGTGTGTATCCAAACGTCAGGATATTCACGCGCGAGTTTGCCGGCCGCTGCAAGTTGCTCCTCCGTTGACGTCAACGCAAACCGAGGCGTGATTGCATAGCCCAGGCGACCCTGGCCGTGCCAGCGCTCTATCAGCGCCTTGCTGTCGGTGTAGGCGGAATCGGCGTCGTCTTTGAGTTCGTCCGGGCAATTGCAATCCATGAGAACCTTGCCCGCAATGAGGCGCATGTCCCGCGCCTGTGCTGCTTCGAAAATGGCGTCGGCCGAATGTGGATGAACAGTGCCGAATACCAACGCCGTCGTCGTGCCGTTGTTCAGTAATTCGTCGACGAAAACCGTCGCGACTTCGCGCGCGTAGTTCGGATCGCTGAACCGCGCCTCGACCGGATACGCATAGCG
>Ga0209456_10000527_pt1 | contig 20416 bp, 17 predicted proteins | sample COG_11_FD_184755 | JGI IMG/M metagenome (GOLD analysis project Ga0209456, IMG submission 184755) | Pelagic marine sediment microbial communities from the LTER site Helgoland, North Sea, for post-phytoplankton bloom and carbon turnover... | ecosystem: Environmental > Aquatic > Marine > Neritic...
CCAGGTCGATGCCGTCAAGATGCTGTTCCAGGAGAAGATCGACAAGCTCGGCAAGGGCGACGAGCTTCCTCCGGGCGTCATCAAGATGGTGAAGGTCTACGTTGCCATCAAGCGCAAGCTTCAGGTCGGCGACAAGATGGCCGGTCGCCACGGGAACAAGGGTGTCGTCAGCCGGATTCTTCCGGAAGAGGACATGCCGTACCTGCCGGATGGCAAGCCAGTCGACATCGTGCTGAACCCGCTCGGTGTTCCGAGCCGAATGAACGTCGGTCAGATTCTCGAGACGCACCTCGGGTGGGCCGGTTATCTCCTCGGCATGCAGCTTCAGGAGATGGTCGAGAGGAAGACGAGCGCTTCGGAGCTCCGTGAGCGGATTCGATCGATCTTCAAGGGCGGCGACATCATCACGGTGCTCGATGCGCTTCCGGACGAGGAGGTCGCAGAGATCGCCAAGACTTGGAAGCACGGGTTGCAGCTAGCAACGCCGGTCTTCGACGGCGCGAGCGAAGAAGAGATCAAGGATCTCCTGAGGCTGGCGGGCGTGCAGGACAACGGTCAGACGGTGCTCTTCGACGGACGCACCGGCGACGCGTTCCACGAGGACGTCACCGTTGGCATCATGTACATGCTCAAGCTCCACCACTTGGTGGACGACAAGATCCATGCGCGAAGCATTGGCCCGTACTCGCTGGTCACGCAGCAGCCGCTAGGTGGCAAGGCGCAGTTCGGCGGGCAGAGGCTTGGTGAGATGGAGGTCTGGGCGATGGAAGCCTACGGCGCGGCATACGCGTTGCAGGAGTTCCTCACCGTCAAGTCCGACGACGTGCAGGGCCGCACACGGATGTACGAATCGATCGTGAAGGGGGACTACCAGCTCGAAGCCGGACTGCCGGAGAGCTTCAACGTCCTCATGAAGGAGCTTCAGGCACTTTGCCTGAACGTCGAGTTGGTTGAGACGAGTCAATTAGTGCGCAGGTCAGATGACGTGCTTGCTGCGGAGGAAGAGTAAGTCATGAAGGACATCTTCAGCTTCTTCGAAAAGCCGAAAGATCCGCTGGCGTTTTCAGCGATTCGCATTTCACTAGCGTCGCCGGAAAAGATTCGAGAGTGGTCGCACGGCGAAGTGAAAAAGCCCGAGACGATCAACTACCGTACGTTCAAGCCCGAGCGAGATGGCCTGTTCTGCGCAAAGATCTTTGGACCGGTCAAAGACTACGAGTGCATCTGCGGCAAGTACAAGCGCATGAAGCACCGCGGCATCGTCTGCGAAAAGTGCGGTGTCGAGGTCATTCAGAGCAAGGTTCGCCGTGAGCGTCTGGGTCACATCACCCTTGCGACCCCAGTTGCGCACATCTGGTTCCTGAAGAGCCTTCCGAGCCGCATCGGCGCGATCCTCGACATCACGCTCAAGGACCTCGAGCGCGTGCTCTACTGCGAGAGCTACGTGGTGCTCGACCCCAAGGAGACGCCGCTCGAGCGCGGGGAGATCCTCACCGAGGATCGATTCCACGACATGCTCGACGAGTACGGCGATGACGCATTCGACGCGCGTATGGGCGGCGAGGCCGTTCTCGAGATGCTTCGCGACCTAGACGTGCACGCGATGGCCGAGCAGCTTCGCTTGGACCTCAAGGAAGCGACAAGCGAGGCGAAGCGCAAGAAGCTCGCCAAGCGGCTCAAGGTCATCGAGGCGTTCCGCGATTCTGGCAATCGCCCCGAGTGGATGATGCTCTCCGTCATTCCAGTGCTTCCGCCGGACCTTCGTCCGTTGGTTCCCCTCGACGGCGGCCGCTTCGCGACTTCCGATCTCAACGACCTGTATCGTCGTGTCATCAACCGGAACAACCGCCTCAAGCGCCTCATCGAGCTCAACGCTCCGGAGATCATCATCCGGAACGAGCGGCGCATGCTGCAAGAAGCGGTCGACGCCCTCTTCGACAACGGCCGCCGTGGCAAGACGATCACCGGTCCGAATAAGCGCCCGCTCAAGTCCTTGTCCGACATGCTCAAGGGCAAGCAGGGCCGCTTCCGTCAGAACCTCCTCGGCAAGCGTGTCGACTATTCCGGCCGCTCCGTCATCGTGGTCGGCCCCGCACTACGTTTGCATCAGTGCGGGCTTCCAAAGAAGATGGCGCTCGAGCTCTTCAAACCGTTCATCTACAACAAGCTTGAAGAGCGCGGGTACGTCACCACGATCAAGAGCGCAAAGAAGCTCGTCGAGAAAGAGAAGCCCGAGGTTTGGGACATTCTCGAAGAGGTCATTACCGAGCACCCGGTGATGCTCAACCGCGCGCCGACGCTCCACCGTTTGGGCATTCAGGCATTCGAACCAGTGCTGATCGAGGGCAAGGCGATTCGGCTTCACCCGCTGGTTTGCACCGCCTTCAATGCGGACTTCGACGGCGACCAGATGGCGGTCCACGTGCCGCTTTCGGTCGAGGCTCAGATGGAGACTCGCGTGCTCATGATGAGCACGAACAACATCCTGTCGCCCGCAAGCGGCCGCCCGATCATCAACCCGACGCAGGACATCGTTCTCGGCCTCTATTACATGACGCGCGAGAAGCAGTTCGGTAAGGGTGCGTACCGGGAGGGCCAGGAGAAGGAAGGCGTTTTCACGGGCATCTTCGCTTCGTCCGACGAAGTTCGGATGGCGTACGACCAGGGCATGGTCGGCCTGCACTCCCGCATTCGTTACCGCTACAAGGGCCAGATCTACGAGACCACCGTCGGCCGCGTGCTGGTCAGCGACGTGTTGCCTCCAGGCATGGAGTTCCCGTCGGTCAACAAGGTGCTCGACAAGAAGTCCCTCAGCGCGCTGATCGACGAGTGCTACCGGGCGAGCCGCAACAAGAACACTGTTCTCCTCGCGGATCGCCTGCGCACCATGGGCTTCGAGATGTCGACCCGTGCAGGCATTTCGATCTGCATGGATGACATGATCATCCCCGACTCCAAGAAGGATGTGCTCGGAGAGGCGCAGCAAGACGTCACCACCGTCGTCGAGCAGTACCAAGAGGGCCTCATCACCGACGGCGAACGCTACAACAAGGTCGTCGACATCTGGGCCGAAGCTTCGGACCAGGTTGCTCGCGATCTGATGGACTCGATCGGCACCGACGAGGTCACCAACCCCGAGACGGGTGAGAAGACCACCCAGCCGAGCTTCAACTCGATCTTCATGATGGCCGACTCCGGTGCTCGTGGCTCGAACCAGCAGATTCGTCAGCTGGCCGGCATGCGTGGCCTCATGGCCAAGCCCTCCGGCGAGATCATCGAGACGCCCATCACGGCGAACTTCCGTGAGGGGTTGACCGTGTTGCAGTACTTCATCTCGACACACGGTGCTCGTAAGGGTCTGGCCGATACCGCCTTGAAGACGGCGAACTCCGGTTACCTGACGCGCCGTCTCGTAGACGTGGCACAGGACTGCGTCATCACCGATTACGACTGCGAGACCCTCGATGGAATCTGGGTCAGCAAGCTCGAAGAGGGTGGTGAGGTCGTGACGCCGCTCGGTGAGCGTGTTCTCGGCCGCATCGCGCTCGAAGACATCACTGACCCGGTCACCGACAAGCCTCTCGTCGAGGCCAACCAGGAGATCGACGAGGCTCGCGTCGCCCGCATCGAGGCGGCTGGTATCGAGCGCGTGTTGATTCGCTCCGTGTTGACCTGTCAGAACCGCCGTGGCGTGTGCGCGATGTGTTACGGACGAGACCTCGGCCGAGGTTATGATGTGAACATCGGTGAGGCCGTCGGCATCATCGGCGCCCAGTCGATCGGAGAGCCCGGCACGCAGCTCACGATGCGTACGTTCCACATTGGTGGTGCGGCAGCGCGCGGCAAGATCGAGCAGAGCTCCATCGAGACGCGCTCGGGCGGTATCGTCAAGTTCGACAACGCCAACCTCATCACCAAGCGCGACGGCACGGTGGTCGTCATGAACCGCCACGGCGCAGTGACCGTCGTCGACGAGTCGGGCCGCGAGCGCGAGCACTTCACCCTGACCTATGGTGCCTTTGCCAAGGTCAAGGAGGGCGACCGCGTCGAGCGTGGTGCCCTGCTCGCCGAGTGGGACCCTTACGCCATTCCAATTCTCACCGAGGTCGATGGCATCGTGAAGTATGGCGACGTCGTCGAGGCAGTGACGATGGAAGAGAAGCTCGACGAGGTGACGGGCCTTTCCCGGCGCGTCGTCATCGAGTCTCGCGATCCGAGCGCGCGTCCCCGCGTTTCGATCAAGAACCCGCAAACCGGTGAGACCCAGACCACTGTGGGCGAGAACATGGCCCGGTACTTCCTGCCGGTAGGCGCCAACATCATCCCCGCGGATGGTCAGACTGTCGAGGCCGGTGAGATCATCGCGAAGATCCCGCGTGAGACGACCAAGACCAAGGACATCACGGGTGGTCTGCCGCGCGTGGCTGAGCTCTTCGAGGCGCGTAAGCCCAAGGATCACGCGATCATCAGCGAGATCGACGGAATCGTGACCTTTGGCAAAGATACCAAGGGTAAGCGCAAAGTCATGATCACACCGGAGGTCGGTGAGCCCAAGGAGTACCTCATCGCCAAGGGCAAGCATCTCACCGTGAAGGACGGTGACCACGTGCGCGCCGGTGAGCCGTTGATGGATGGTCCTGCGAACCCGCACGACATTCTCAAGGTGAAGGGCGAGAAGGAGCTCGCAGCTTGGTTGGTCGACGAGATCCAGCAGGTCTATCGACTGCAGGGTGTTGCGATCAACGACAAGCACATCGAGGTCATCGTTCGTCAGATGCTTCGCCGCGTTCGGATCAAGGAAACCGGTGACACCAGGTTCCTGCCGGACGAGCAGGTCGAAAAGACCGTGTTCGAGCGCGAGAACGAGCGTGTCATTGCCAAGGGCGGTCAGCCTGCGGTAGCAGAGCCGCTTTTGCTCGGCATCACGAAGGCTTCGCTCTCGACCGACTCGTTCATCAGCGCTTCGTCCTTCCAAGAGACGACGAAGGTGCTCACCGAAGCGGCGATCAGTGGCAAGGTCGACAAACTTCGCGGTCTCAAGGAGAACGTCATCATGGGTCGGTTGTTGCCAGCCGGCACGGGCCTTGGCGCGTACAACAAGATCGACATGCTCGTCGAGGACGACGCGGTGAAGCCGCTGACTCCGACGGCGGCCATCCTGGAGCCGGAGCCCGTTGCGGCTGTGGCATCCGAGGAATAGGCCGACCTGCACAGGGGCGATACCACGCCTGCGAATCATCCGGGGGTGTCCGCGCCTATTCGGCTGACTCGCGGGGGGGTCCCCGTGTAGAGTCGGCCTATGGAAGCACCGAGAAAAGGCTATCTGTTCGAGACCGACGATCACCGTGCGCTGCGGGAGCAGATTCGGCGGTTCGCGAGCAGCGAGATCGCGCCCAACGCGCATGCTTGGGAAGAGGCCAACGAGTTTCCGAGAGAGCTCTACCCATCCGCAGCGAAGGCGGGCTTTTTGGGCATCGGGTATCCCGAAGAGCTCGGAGGCAACGGCGGTGACCTCACCCACGTTCTGTGTGCTTCCGAGGAGATGGTGCTCGCCGGCAAGTCAGTCGGCACCCTCGTTGGCCTAGGCAGTCTCGGGATTGCGATTCCCCCGATCATCAAGTTCGGCAACGACGAGCAGAAAGAGCGGTTCGTGAGGCCGGCGCTTGCTGGCGAGAAAGTGTGCTCCCTTGGCATCACAGAGCCCGGCGGAGGCAGCGATGTGGCTGCCGTTCGCACGAGGGCCGTGCGCGATGGCGATCACTATATCGTCAACGGCGCGAAGACCTTCATCACTTCAGGTTGCAGAGCGGACTTCGTCACGACGGCGGTGAGGACCGGGGGTGAGGGGCACGGGGGTATCTCGATGCTCGTCATCGAGAGCGACACGCCCGGCTTCAGCGTGTCGAGCAAGCTCAAGAAAACCGGCTGGTGGGCGAGTGACACCGCGGAGCTTGCATTCGAGGATTGCCGTGTCCCCGCGAGCAATCTCATCGGGCAAGAAGGCGCCGGCTTCTTGATGATCATGATGAACTTCGTCACCGAACGACTCTTCATCGCTGGCCAGTGTGTCGCGATCGCTGAGCTCGCGTATCGCGAGGCGGTGGAGTACGCCAAGGAGCGGCACGCCTTCGGGAAGAACCTCGCTGGGTTCCAGGTGATTCGTCACAAGCTCGCGGACATGGCGACTCAGATCGCCGCCGCCCGGGCGCTCACCGGCGAGTGTGTCACGCGCTACCTCGACGGCGAACAAACACCTGCGCTAGCAGCAATGGCCAAGAACACCGCAACGGACGCCTGCTCCGCTGTCTGCGACCAAGCCGTCCAAATCCACGGCGGCTACGGCTACATGCGCGAATACGTCGTAGAACGCCTCTACCGCGACGCCCGCCTCTACCCAATCGGCGGCGGCACCCGCGAAATCATGAACGAAATCATCAGCAAAGTAGAAGGCTACTAGGGGGAGCCTGTCCCCCTAAGAGGATGCGGCGGTCGATGAAGTCGGTGATCATGGCGGAGAGCTTTTCGATGAAGGCTGGGCCTATTTCCGTGTTGTGGGCCGTGGCGACTTGTTGGACTGATTCTGCGACACTCTGATCGGCGCGCTGCCAGGCTTCGAGCAAGTCGGCGGCCAGTGGGTTGACCTTTCGCGCGACGGCCTTGTGGTTCTTGTCGCGGTAGAGGCAGAGGATGGTGGGGTCGGGTTCGTAGCCTCCATCTGGGGTGGGGTTCTTTTGAACTGGGTAGGCTAGGCGAAGGACCTTTACTGCCGTGGCGACGACGGGTCTTCGATCGAAGGCGAACTCCCCCGCGGGTGTTGGGTCCCGGGGCCCATGCCGGACCTCCCACGACGAGATTTCGTAGCCTGCGAGGTCCGCCACCCACGGCGCCTCGGTCCGTTGCCAAATTGGAATGGCAAACTCGGCGAGCTCACTGGGGACGTAACGCAAATACCGGGTCTTCGGGCTGCCGGTGTTGAACCATTCGTCGGTCGCTCGGCAGAAAGCATCTTCGCCAATCGCGCTCTTGGTGCGAGTTAAGGCCGCCCCGATCACATCGTTGAGGCGGTTCCGCACGAGGTCCCGGTAGACGAGCCACCGCTCGCGGGACCCCAGGAGCTCGAGATCCGCTTCGCTGGGCGCAGAGCCAAAGCAGACACGTTCCATGGCTTTGGCACGATCAGCCAGCATCGCTATTCCCCGTCGCGCTACGATAGATCGTCCAAAGCTCGTCGACCTCCGACAAAAGCTCATCGAGTGGCGGCACGTTGTTGTCCCGCTCGAGAAGCACCGGGATCGGGCCCGTCTTGCGCAGCGTGTAGTCGAGAAGCTCGTACACATCACCAGGGACAGGCTCGCCGTGCGTGTCGATTCGTACGCCGTCGTCGCGAACAAAGTGACCAGCGACGTGAATCTGCACCACGCGCTCCATCGGGATCTTGTCGATATACGCCCTGGGATCGAAGTCGAAGTTGCGGGCGTTCACATAAACGTTGTTGACGTCGAGAAGCAGCTTCGCGTCTGCCCTCTCCAGAACCTCCACGACGAAGTCGGCCTCCGCCAGACCGTCCGGGCCCTGCGGCGCGTAGTAGCTCGCGTTCTCGAGGGCCAGCGGGACCCCGATGGCGTCGCGAACTTCCTTCACCCGTTGCGATGAGATCTGGGCCGCCTCATCGGTGAACGGCAGCGGCAACAGGTCGTGGAAGAAACGATCTTCCACTCCGCCGAGACACAGGTGCTCGCTGTGCCACGGGATCTCGAGATCCTTCAAGAACCCTCCGAGCTCCTCTAGGTAGCCAGCGTCGAAGGGTTCTACCGAACCCAGACAGGTGCTCAACCCGTGGGTGATGACCGGCCAGTCCTCCCGAGCGAGCTCCAACATTTCGTGATAGCGACCACCGCGGTCGATGTAGTTCTCAGGATGGATCTCGACCCACGCGACACTCTTCGGACGTCGCTCGAGGAGCTCGGTCGCAAGGTCGTATCGAAGCCCCAGGCCGATTCCGGAAACGTCGCGAGTCATGGAATCTCTCGAAAAACAATAAGCCGCGGCGACACCCGCCGCCGCGGCTTCCAACACCATGCTGCCCGATCACGAGCAGCGTGACTTTCGTGGATTACTTGGCTCCGCCGCAGCTACCTTCGCCACAGGAGGCTTCGCCTTCCTTGGCTCCGCCGCAGTTGCCCTCGCCACAGGAGGCTTCCGCTGCGCCCTCTTCTGCGGGTGCGGCCTCTTCGGATGCCGCAGCCTCGGCGCCTGCCGTGGCCTCGCTTGCCTCGGGACCATCGTCCGACTTGCATGCCGCGGTCATGCTCAGTGCTGCCGTCGCCATCGCGATGATCGTGTGCTTGAGTGCTGAGTTCATGTGTCTTTCCTCTTTCTTGTAAGAGCATCAGGAGCGAAAAGAAAAGGCCCCGAACGATGCAACACGGCGTCAGGGACCAATCCCATTCCCCCGCTTCCTTTGATGGCACGCTAGCCAAACGGATCGTTTGTCGCAATCTAAAAGCGAAACGCGCGTCATGACACGAGATACGTCCATCAAGTTCAGATGTTTCGCTGAAATTGTGCTACCGGGCCACTGGCGGTCCGGAGCCAATACCCCATGAATTCTCAACGGTTATAGAGTGATAGACATTTGGCGAATCGGCGGATTGCTTTGTCTCGCCGGGTGCGCACACGCTCCCGAGGCTTCCCCTCCACCGGGCCCATCGCGAAGCGCGGCACACTATACGGTTACAATCTTTGACAACTTTGGCGGCGCCAGAGTTCGGGTATGCCTCGAGGGCACCCCAGTGCGTGAGCTGGTGCCGATCGACGACAGTGGTGGCCGTGGGTTGCGCGGAGCGTGGGGCGACGGCGAGGCTCTCGACATCTCGAACGGTCGCATTCGTCTGAGCCAAACGTCGCGCACCTCGTGCTTCGACTACCAAACCCGCTTCGCCGACCTGTCATTTCGGGCTCGCGATTCGGGCGCCGTGGTCCTGTCTCAAGCGGAGTGGCTCTGGCGTCCAGACCCGTACCCACCCGAGCTCGAAGCGTCGGTGAGCTTCGTGGTCCCCGAAGGTGGGCAGGTCTCTCTGCCGTGGCCGCGCTCCGATGGCGTCTACTTCCCGGCACGCAGTGCGTTCTTCACCAGTACGTACAGCGTGTTTGGCTCCTTCGACCGCCAAGTGTTCTCGGTGGCAGGCACGGTCGTTGACGTCGCGCGTCTTGGAGACCGGCCAAGGGACGAGGACGTTCGGCGCTGGCTGGGTAGCGCCGTCGAAGCGACCGCGTCCGTCGGTCACCGCTTCCCCCGCGATCATCTTCACTTCGTCATCGTTCCTTTGGACATGCCAGGTGAAGAGGTGGCCTTCGGGATGCTGCGTCGAGGCGGCGGCTCGTCGATTCTGCTCCTTCCGTCCCTCGGGGCCACGGTCGATCAGCTCGAAGCCGACTGGGTTGCGATCCATGAGCTTTCGCATCTCTGGCTGCCCCGCTTCTACCCCAAGGACCGCTGGCTCTCGGAGGGAATGGCCACCTACTTGCAGGAGGTGCTGCGGGCGCGCTGCGGCCTGCAAAGCAGCGAACACGCATGGAAGCGGCTCCATGAAGGCTTTGCACGCGGGCGGCGCTCGGGTACCGGGCGCCGCCTATCTAGTGAGAGCCGCAACATGAATCGGACCGGCGCCTACCATCGAGTCTATTGGGCGGGCGTGGCGTTCGCGCTGGAGGCGGATGTCCGGCTTCGGAAGAACAGCAAGAGCGAGATGACGCTTCTTCGCGCGCTCAGCGAGGCCCAGCACGCCTGGGGCGACGAAGCCGGTCCCATGAGGGCGTCGGTGCTCTTCGAGGCTCTGCAAGAAGCAAGCGGCGCAGGATTCCTAAAGGGGCTTGCAGAGAAGTACGCGGCGAGCTCCGATTTTCCCAACACTGCTTACCTGGATTCGCCAGAATTCCGGCAGGTCCGCGCGCAGATCATGTCCGATGCGGATGGGGCGTGCGGGATCAACGCCGAATCGTCTCCGTGACTCGGCTCCGTACCGACGGGCGTCGCTTGCCGATTCGAAACGATGCTTCCACCCGGTCGGCGCCTGGACGGAGTAGCGCGCGATTCGATGCATATAGAGTGGCCAGCGCATCGCCGGTCCGGACTTCGTCGCCAAGCTGAACGTTCAGCCGGATCCCGGCCCCTGGGTCGACCGCGTCTTCTGCGCGACGGCGCCCGGCGCCGAGTCCCATGGATGCGTAGCCCAGCTCGAGCGGATCGATGCCCATGACGTACCCGTCGCTCGTGGCGGTGACCGTCGAACGATGGCGCGCTGTGGGGAGCTCGCTCGGCGCATCGACCACGCTCGGGTCCCCCCCTTGTGCTTCAACGACCTGCCGCATCTTCCCGAGGGCGGTTCCACCTGCAACCGCGAGCTCGATGCGTCGCAATGCCTGCGCCTTGGTCTTGGCAACCCCGGCGGCGCGCAGCATCTCCACAGCCAGGTCGTAGGTGAGCTCCCGCAGGTCATTCGGTCCTCGGCCGTGAAGAATCTCGAGCGCCTCGGCGGTTTCGAGCGCGTTTCCGATCGTAAGACCGATCGGCGTGTTCATGTCGGTCAACAGGGCGGAGACTCGCTTCCCAGCTAGCGTTCCGACCCGCACCAAAGAGCGCGCGAGCTCTCTTGCATCGGACTCGGTCTTCATGAAGGCCCCTCGGCCCACCTTCACGTCGAGCACCAGCGCATCGATCCCCTCGGCGAGCTTCTTCGATAGGATGCTCGACGTGATGAGCGGGATCGATTCGACGGTTCCGGTGACGTCGCGCAACGCGTACAGGCGCTTGTCCGCTGGCGCCAAATCGTCGGTCTGCCCAATCAATGCGCACCCGATCTTCCCAAGCTGCGTGCGGAACTCCCGCACCGACAGATCGACCCGAAACCCAGGGATCGCTTCGAGTTTGTCGAGCGTACCTCCCGTATGGCCGAGTCCCCGTCCACTCATCATCGGCACTGCCACTCCGCATGCCGCCACGATCGGTGCGAGGCAGATGCTCACCTTGTCCCCGACGCCCCCAGTGGAGTGCTTGTCCACCTTGGGCGCATCGATGTGATCGAGACTGACGACCTTTCCGCTGTCGCGCATCGCCAGGGTCATCGCCACGGTTTCGTCGAATCCCATGCCCTGGAAATAGACCGCCATCGCTAGCGCGCTCATCTGGTAGTCCGCGACGGAGTCGTCCATAAACCCGGCGATCAGGTCCCGAATCTCTTGGTCCTCGAGCTTCTTCCCGTCGCGTTTGCGAGTGATGACCTCCGGCACAGCCAGGGGTTGGCGCTTCCTGCGCGCCATCACTTGCGCCGTGTGCGCCGCGCTCTCTTCCGAGGCTCAGCGCGTCGTTCTTTTGTTGCACCGCGCCGCTTTTTCGGTGCGTCGGGCCGTTTCTTGGGAGCGCTACGTTGTCTCTTTCGCACTTGCGTCGGAGCCTCGGCCGGCTGGTGTTGGAGGAGAGAGCCTACGACGTCTCGGGTCTGGACGTTGGCCTCCTCGATCCGCACGGTCACCGGGTCGTTCATCGTGAAGATCTTCGAAGTACGCACCCCAATCAAACGGATGCCTAGTTCGTCGGGCTCGTAGGTGTCGTCGAGCTGCTCGAACGGCAGCAAGACACTCGCGAAGGGATCTGGAATCTGAACGTAGATCCCAAACGGTGCAAAGCCCGCAATTCGTCCCTCGAGCTCGTCTCCGATGTGTTTCTGCATGTAGATCGCCCGGTAGACGTCCATGACGTCGCGTTCCACGATCATCGCACGGCGTTCGGATTCGCTTGCTTGCGCGGCAAGGCGTTGCAGGCGCGGCCGGAGGGAAGCAGCATCGAGACTCTCGTTTCGAATCATGCTTCGAAGGATCCGATGTACCATCAAGTCTGGATAACGCCGAATCGGAGAGGTGAAATGCAGGTAGTCCTTCGCTGCAAGCGCGAAGTGACCAGCGGTCGGGTCGGTGTCGTAGATCGCCTGCTGCATCGCCCGCAAGAGCAGGTACCGCAGCAACGAGGCTTCGTTCGTTCCCTCGATTCGGCGCAGAAATTTGCTGAGCTGTTTGGGGGTCCCAGCGGATTCTTCGTCGAGCTCATAGCCGAATGATTTCGCCACCTCGCAAAACATCGAGATGCGTTCTGGGTCGGGCTTGCCATGGACTCGGAACACGCCGGGCGCCGCATGCCTTTTGATGTGCGCCGCAACGGTCTCGTTGGTCACGAGCATCATGTCCTCGACGATCCGGTACGCTTGTCGAATGCCGGGGTCCTTCCGCGACTGCACGATTTCCGTCGGCTCTCCGTGCGTATCGAGCACGACTTTCCCCTCCGGCAGATCGAAATCCAGCGCGCCTCGCTTCAGACGCCGCTCACGAAGCCGCTGTGAAAGGTCGAGAAGAATCTTCAAGGTCCCGACTCGCTTTTCGGCCGCTGGCTGGTGAGGGCCATGTTTGGTGAGGCCGAGCGCGCGAGCCACGCCATCGTAGGAGAGCTTCCCGTGCGACCGCATCACGGCTTCGAAGATGCGATGGGAGGTCACGTGCGCCTTGTCATCGACGTGCATCTCGACCGCCATGCATAACCGGTCGCGGTTCGGCACGAGCGACGCGAGGTTGGTAGAGAGCTCTGGCGGCAGCATCGGGATTGCGCGGTCCGGCAGATAGACGCTGGTGCCGCGGCTGATCGCCTCGCGGTCCATCGCGCTTCCTTCCGTCACATAATGGGCCACGTCTGCGATCGCGACGACGAGGCGGAAGCCCTGGCGTTCTCGCTTGACCCAGATTGCGTCGTCGTGGTCTCGGGCGGTTTCTGGATCGATCGTGACCAAGTCGATGTCGCGCAGATCCTCTCGGTGTTTTGCGACGTCGCGGTCGACGCGGGCGGGCAGAGCGGCCGCCTCTTGCTCCACGTCCTCCGGGAATGCTTCTCGAATGCCGTCTCGAATCTTGATCTTCTCCACCTCGACTCGGGCGATCCCCTGTGCACCGAGCGACTCCAAGATGCGCACCTCGGGCCTGTCCTCGCGGCGTTGCGGAAAGGTCACGATCTCGGCGAGTGTCACGTTGCCCTTCTTTGCGGTCTTTGGGACTTTGCCGACGACACGCATAGGGGAGCGCAACCGGTCGTCGTCCGGCTCGAAGCTCATGCCGCGCCCCCTTGGATGCAGCGTTCCGGTGACCTCTTTCAGCCGTCGCTCGACGATCCCCACGATGTGCCCGTCGCGACCCTTGCGAGACGGACGGGCGCGAAGCTGGACCGTGTCGCCATGGAGCGCTGGTCCCACCGCGTCAGGCGGGATGAACACGTCGGGGCTTCCGTCGTACACGTTGACGAAGCCGTAGCCTTGCCGGGTCATGCTTAGCCGACCCTCGATTACCGGGCTGACAGCTGGCGGGGCGTCCAGTTGTCGTGCCTCTCTCGCTTTCTTACCGCGTCCCCGCGTGGTCTTGCTCTTCTCGCGCCCGCGCTTCTGGTTCTTCGAGCCGGCGAGAGCTCGGAAGCGCAAACCGGGCATTTCGCCGACGAGATTTTCATCAGCGAGCAGCAACAGGCGTCGAACGACTTCGTCCTTCGCGTCACGCGAAACGGAGAGTCGTCCGCAAAGCTCCCCAACGTGCATCGCACGAGGGGCGTGTGCCTGCAGGACCTGCAGGATTTCGTCTTTTTCAGGAATGTTTTCTTTCATGTTCTCTATCGCAGGGCGTGAACCCCGCCATCGTCGGACCCGAAGTACAGTGTTCCGTCCGATCCAATCTCCACTGTCGAGTCGACATCCTGGCCGACGTTGTATCGCCAGAGCACAGAACCGCTCGGCGCGATGCAGTAGAGGAAGTTGTCTTGTGAGCCCACGTAGATGCGACCATCCGCATCGATTCGGGCTGAGGCTCGAACTCGGCCTCCGGTCGCGACCTTCCAACGAAGGGCGCCGGACGGGCTTATGGCATATACGCTGCCATCGTACGAGCCGACGATGACAGTGCCATCCCGCGCAATGGCGGGCGTCGCTCGCACCTCGTCACGGGTCTTGAATCTCCAGCGTACCGTCCCCGACGAGTCAATTTGTACGATTTCGCCGCGCCCTGTGCCCGTGTAGATCCGACCTTCGTCGTCGATCGAGGCCGCGCCTTCGATCGCGCCGCCCAGAGGCACCTTCCAAGCGAGAGATCCATCGGGCCGCAGCGCCATGAGGGACCCCTCGGTGGTTCCTATGATGACCAACCGCGCAGGGTGAATCACCGGTGCGCTCCGAACGTGGCCGGCGGTTGGTTTGTGCCAGTGCAAACGGCCGAGCAGGTCGACGGCGTAGGCTCCGTTGGCGACCACGTAGACCCGTCCATCGGGGCCCAAGGTCGCTGACGCGTCTACCACGTCCTGGAGGGGAAGCTTCCACCGGGGCTGGCCCTCGAGCGAAAGCGAGACCAGCTCTCGTTGGTGAGTGCCGAAGAGGACCGAGGAGCCGGCGACCAGCGCGCTCGGATAGATCTTCTGCCCGGCCGAGTAACGCCACTTCAACGAACCGTCCGGATTCAACGCGACGAACTGCCCGTCCAACGAGCCCACGTACACAGTGCCGTCGTGTCCGACGACCGGTGATGCAAACACGCGGGCTCCGGTCTGGTAGGTCCACGCCGGGGACGGGCTCGCCGACGGACCGCGGTTCTCACTCCGTCCGGTGTGTGCGGCATCGCCCATGAACCCGTTGGCGCGGCGGGGTAGTGCACCGGGCTGCTCGGCGTCCAATGTGGAGGGCGGCATCGCGAGCTCGGCGAGCACCTCTTCGACGAAACGGCACCTGCCCTCGTGGCAAATTCGGTCCGATCGACACTCGTTATCCGACATGCAGGGAGTCGCCGGACGTGAGCGCGCACCACTGCAGGCGGCGACCACCAGCATGACGGGAAGTGCCAACATCAGGTGCGGGCTGCAGCGCAATGCGCCCGTACTATACCATCGCCGATCCATCGTCACAGTCGGTGCACGCTACCAGGTGACAACCCTGATCTCGCTGCCTTTCTGTATGGCAACCCGTTGCCCGTCCGGGCTGATCGCGATGCTTCGGAGCTCACCCGGGACTGCGTTCCAGTCGGTGGGCCGCAGCCAGAGCCCGGCCGCGCCCTTGCGCCAGTCGCGCACGACGATGCCTTCGGCATGAGGGATCACATAGCGTGACCCGTCGGGAGTGATGCGAGCGCCGCGAATCGGCGCCGGCAGAGGACTGCCAGCGCTCAAGTCGATGGGGCGGCCGGCGGGCTTTGCAAACGAGTTGAGCGGAACGATTCGCAGCAGGTCCCCTGACGCGGCGACTAAGCCCTGTGGCGCCCAGCCGAGCACGGCCCATTCGAACACCGACGCCGGCCGATCGATCGGAGTCTTGCACGGGTCGTTGCCCGAGCGCCGCTCGATCGGAACCCGATGGCTCTGCTTGCTCCGGACGGGGCCCACCTCCGCTTCGAAACCTGCACAGGTCGCCCGCACCGTCCTCACGGCGTAGCGACCGTCCGTATCTCGCACCGGTGGCACGACCTCTGCTTCCGAGAGTCGGGTCTTGAACCCGGAGCTCAATTGGACCGCGCGGGGCGTTCGGCCGTTGATGACGAGCGTGTCGGCATCGCGAAAATAGAGGGAAGCCTGGCTGCCCTCGGTGTCGACGACGCGCCAAGCCGCGGTGGCGTTGGCCTTGGCCTTGCGCCACGCGGCTTGCACCAACTCTCGCTCCTCGGGGGTGGGCTGCGTTGCGGTCACTTCCCACCAACGCTGCAGCTCTAGCGCACGGACGAAGCTCCCGCGCCGAATCGCCGCGGTCGCGGCGACTGAAACGGCGCGAGCCGTTGCTGGGGATTGCCGGCACTGCAAACCCTGTGTACCCGAGAGCCCGATCCTGGCCGCGCCGCTCTCGCGGCACAGGGCAACGAACGCAGCGAGAACCGCAAGCGAATCCTCTTGTGCGCCAGCAAGATCGGAGCGGAGCGATCCCCACGCGCCATCCGCGAGCTCTCTAAGCGCGGCTTCAGGCTGAGAGACATCTCTGGCGAATCCACCTGGCCTGTTCAGCCATGCCAACGGAACGTCGGTTTCGCCGATACGAGCTTCTGCCACGACGTCATCGTAACCGTCGCCGTCGCGATCCTCGACGCGAAGGTCAAGCCCGATCAGTGCGGTCGAACGGTCATTCGGTGGCAAAACGGTGATGCGCTCACGCACGCGAGGCTGCGCTTCGATCGTGACCAGCCACAAGTTCGTCCGTTTCCCGGTCTCGCAGCTGTGGTCGACGCGGACGCCGACCAACGACGGGGAGAGCTGTCGGATCTCCGCTGCCGGTTCGGTGCAGTGGCTCGGCACGAGGAACGAATCGATCTTGCGTGCGGCCACGTCCAACCCTCGCGGATATGCGGCCTGGAGCCGAACCTCCTGAGGGTCCGCCGACACGACTACCGCGTCGATTGGTTCGCTGCCGTCGAGATCGAGCTGCAGGGCCGCCAGGGCGTAGCCAGTCTGCAAGACGAGAGTCGACTCCGCGACTCGGACCTCGACTTGGTCCGGTCCGAAGGTCTGCCCCACCGGCAGCTGGGGTGCACCCTCTTCGGGTTCGTCGGCCGACTCGGTCGAAGCTCCGGCGTCTTGCAGGCCGAACGGAACCTGCTTGCGGCCCGAGCATCCCGAGAGGAGCCCCCCTAGAAGAAGCCCCCCTGCGAAAACCACGACCAGCGCGGCTCCCCACCGCTGCGATCGGCACACGTTCATGGCAGGGGGTTAGCACGCGTTCGGGCGCGGAGCCTCAAAAGCGTCAGTAGGGTCCAGGCACGCAAATCGCGTCGTTTTCGTCGATGGGGCAGGAGGGCACGCCGATTCCGCACAGGTCGGCGGCGCCGAGGCAACGAAAACCCAGCTGGCAGTCTTCGTTGTAATCGCATGGCTCGAAACAAACCGGGGTGTCGTCGATGCCTCCGCCCACGTCGGACGGGTAACAGCTGCCAAAGCGCCCAACCCATGCTCTCGAGCAATCGGGTGAAGTCGCGCCTTGGGTCTCGCACGTGAGCGTGCAAATCGCGTTTTCCCATAGCTCGCCGCCGAACTCGACCGACAGCGGCTCGCACAGGGTCGCAGTGGGGACACAATTGTCCACCGTGTAGCAAGTGTCGTAGACGGGCGAGAGGTAGTCGGTTCGCGAGCAGCCAAGCAGCGTCGACACCCCCAGCACCCCCAGGATAGGTAAGAGGATAGGGAAGAGTGCGAGACGGAGCATCGTCTCAGTTTAGCCAGCGTGGCTCGTCGGCGCGACCTCCCTTGACCACGTCGAACGAGCTCTTCTTCTTGCGGCGTTTCGGCCGACGGCGACGGCTCGGTGGCCGCCGCAACCACTCGATGAAGGCCATGCCTCCACCGATGGCCCCGATGTCGGCGGCAAGCGCTACGGCGTCGCCGGAGGTGATGAACATCAGCGCGCTCAGTGCGAGCACGAGATAGATGATGTGGACCGGCTTCATGTCGATAACGCCGAAGAAGCTCATTCGGCCTTGCCCGCGGTACGACCATGCAAAAGCCGCGATCGACCCCAAGAGGAGGGCCTGCGCGCCGTACAACGCGGATGGGCGGGCAACGAGCTGCCCAACGATCAGCGCCAAGATTGCGGCCGACAATGCCGCAACGACGCAAAGCTGAATAGTGCGCTTTTGCCCGAACCGCTGTTCGAAGGGCGCAAGCATCCACCACAGGAACACCAGGACGATCAACATGGAAAATACGGCCTGGGGGCCAGTCGGAAACGCGAACACGTGCGTGCCGAGCTGCCAAAGCGTGTGCACCCCGGGGCTTGCGGTGTCGAGCGCCAGGAGCTCGAACATCGGTACGCCGCCCCAGTTCTGAAGGAGAATCTGCGCGATCCAAGTGCCGAAAAGCGCGATCAGCAGCTTCTTGACGAACGGAGTGAGTGGTGGGAATCGAAACACAGTCTTTGTCTAGTTATCCTGGGGCACGTTCGCAAGGGATCAAGGTTGTGGGCAGGTTACGCCGCCGTCCGCTGTATTGAAGTTCACCGTGCCCACATCCAGGAGCAGTTGAGCGCCGCCGTCGATCAGGGTGATCTGGTTCGTTTCCACCGGCGAGCAGTCGACCACGAACTTGAGGTCCGTGGTGCTTCGCCAGCGAGATTTGTATCGCTGGTCGAGCGGGTCTCTCAGGATTTCACCCGTTCCTCCGCAGCGGTCGCGGGTGGCGATCCTCGTATCGATGTACGCCCCGCCGTCGATGACCACCGCATTGGAGTCGCTCTCGGCGTCGCAGCGCAGGCTGAATTCTGGCGGTATCCAAAACTCGAGCTCCGGCTCGTCGATGATGGCGAGCTCGACCAGCGCGATGTTGCCGCAGGTTTCGGCCGTCGGGTTCTCCCCATCCACGAGCCACCGGCCGCGGACCTGCACATCGCACCCTGACGGATTGAAACGCACATCTTCGACGCAGCCGGTCGGTAGCGCAACACCCGTCAGCGCCAACACGAGCACGAGCCTTGAAACCCTCATCTGTCACTAGCCTATCGCGCACGAAAATGCAGTCAATTCGAGAGTTGACAGCATGGTTTCCATGCTTAGTTTGCGTGAATGGTCAGAAGATGGCTGTGGCGCGATGGTGGCGCCGTGGCTTGCTCTGGCAATGTTCGGGCCTGCGTCTGCAGGTCTACGGAGGAGTACATCATGTTGGTTCGTTGGGACCCATTTGAAGAGATGAATCGCCTTCATGACCACTTCTTTAGTGGCAGGGGGCTTGCGAAGCAGGCTTTTCAAGTCGCCGTCGACATTCGCGAGGAGGACGACGCGTTCTTCGTCGATGCGGAAGTACCGGGCTTGTCTGCGGAAGACGTCAAGGTCGACGTCGAGAAGAACGTTCTCACGCTCAGCGGGGAACGCAAAGTCGAAAAGGAAGAGAGCGAAGGCTCCTATCGCCGCGTCGAGCGTCAGTACGGAAGCTTCACTCGGTCATTCACCCTTCCTGAGACGGTCGACACCGAGAACATCAGTGCTGACCTGAAGGAGGGCGTGCTGGCGTTGCGGCTTCCGAAAAAGGAAGCACCGACGCCGCGTAAGATTTCAGTCAAGGGGACGAAGTAGGCTTAGGGGTTCACTTCTTGCGGCCCCGTTCACGGACGGGGCCGTTTTCAATTTCAATTTCAGTATCAGCGCCAGTGTCAGTGCCAGCGGCAGTGCCAGCGGCAGTGCCAGCGGCAGTGTCAGCGCCAGCGGCAGTGTCAGTGTCGGGGCCAGTGTCAGTGTCAGTGTCAGCGCCAGTGCCAGTGTCAGTGTCGGTGTCAGTGTCAGTGTCAGTGTCAGTGTCAGTGTCAGTGTCAGTGTCAGTGTCAGTGTCAGTGTCGGTGTCAGCGCCGGTGCCTTTGTGATGGGACTTTGTCATCGTGATCTCCTTTTTCGCGAGTGAGTGGGGTCGGGCTTGCGCCCTTCTGGGGAACCCCACTCACTCGCGAAAAAGGAGATCACTCATGGGACTCATCATTCAGCAACGGGCGCTTGAGGCAGCTGGTGGGCTGCGGCAGGTGCTTCCGGTCGTCCGTAAGCGCGACAGGTCGCTCTTTGAGCAGATTCATCGGGCGATGAATAGCGTCGTCCTCAATATCGCCGAAGCCGCTGGAAATGACCCGGGGACGGCGAAAACTCGATTCGCCAGTGCGTGTGGGTCGGCCAAGGAGGTCCGAGCAGGGCTTCAGCTCATCGTGGCCTACGGCTACGTCTCGAGCTCGCGAATCAACGAGGTGGACATCGCGCTCGACGAAGTCTGCGCGATGTCCTGGAGGTTGTCGGGGCGCTAGGGCCTGCGGCCAAGAACCCACGTGATGGCGCACACCTCGTCGAGCCTCTCGTCGAGCTGGGCCGCCATATGGGTTTCGATGTAGCCCCAGTCGCTTGCGACATTGAGGGCCGCCCGGACTTCTTTGGCGGAGCCACACGCGGTTGAGAAACGGGCCCGCGCGTTCCCGGCGTCGTTCCCGCGTCCCTCCGCGATGTTCAGCACCACGCTTTGCGCAGCTCGTTTGAGTTGGTCAGCGAGCGACTTGTCCTGCTCGCGAACGATGTGGAGAACGGGGACCAGTTCTCGCACGACCTTTCGGGCTCTGTCGTAAACGTTGTTGTTTTCCATGAGCGACTCCTTGGCTTTGGGTTGGGTCTCACCCCGCGTGGGACCCAACCCAAAACCAAGGACAAGCGATGACAAAGAGGAGTGTGCCAGTGCCAGCGCCACCCCGTAAAACCGATGCTGCGCATCGCCCACGGGGCTTCGGCGCCAGCGTAAGCCCCGTGGGAAGCGCGAAGCGTTTTCCTCTACGGGGTGCCAGTGTCAGCGCCAGTGCCAGTGCCAGTGTCAGCGCCAGTGTCAGTGTCAGCGCCAGTGCCAGTGCCAGCGCCAGTG
>Ga0209456_10000528_pt1 | contig 20413 bp, 18 predicted proteins | sample COG_11_FD_184755 | JGI IMG/M metagenome (GOLD analysis project Ga0209456, IMG submission 184755) | Pelagic marine sediment microbial communities from the LTER site Helgoland, North Sea, for post-phytoplankton bloom and carbon turnover... | ecosystem: Environmental > Aquatic > Marine > Neritic...
CGGATCATCGAATCTGTTTCTGTGTAGAGTATAATCGGAAATTGTTAACGGTTTGCCTGGAACCCCGTCTATGCACGCAATTGTCGGTTTTACCCTGGTACCCATCGATGCGGGTATATCAGTTTCGCCCTATGTCGGGGCTATTGAACGGGTGCTCGAGGAGTCTGGCCTGACCTTCGAGGTCAATTGCAACAGCACCAACGTGGAAGGTGAGTGGGAGGACGTGTTTGCCGCCATCAAGCGTTGCCACGAGGTGGTTCACGGTGAGGGCGCGCCCCGCATCCATACCTGCATTCAGGTGGGTACGCGGGTGGACCGCGAGCAGCGCATGGCCGAGAAACTCGAAAGCGTGGTCAGACGCCGTCCCGGTTAGTGCACTAGGAGCGCCCTTGTTGGTTTCCAGGCCCGATACGCGAAGCGGCCAAAGCGCCAGTAAGGGAGCAGTGCTGCTGGATGCCGCCGGCACCCTGATCAGACCGAGCGAACCGGTTGGCGAGACCTATGCCGCGGTGGCAAAGCGGTGCGGCGTCGAGTTCGAAGCCGATAAGCTGGCACAGGCGTTCAAAGAGGTCTTCGGCGATATGCCGGATCTGGCTTTCGAATGGAGCTCGATGGCTGAACTTCGGCGCCTGGAGCGCGAATGGTGGCGTATGCTGGTGCACCGCGTGGTATCCAGGGCAGGCGGCAGTATCGGCGATTTCGATACCTTCTTTGCAACGTTATACGAGCACTATGCGCAGGGCTATGCCTGGAGGTATTTTCCCGAGGCCCCGGCAGTTCTGGAAGGCCTGCGCCGCAGGGGCTGCAAGCTCGCCGTGGTGTCTAATTTCGACTCCCGACTGCCTGGAATCCTCCAGGCAGTCGGGATCCGCGGATACTTTGATGCGGTCATCTATTCCTCCGAGGCCGGCAGCGCCAAGCCGGACTCCGCCATCTTCAGACGGGCACTCGCGGTGCTCGGCGTTGCCCCGGAGCACGCGATTCACGTCGGGGACAGTCTCAACGCCGACTTTGAAGGCGCTATTGCCGCGGGTCTGGCGGGACTGCTGATCCGGCGTGGTCATCCGCCTGCAACGGGTTCCAGACAGGTGATTCACAGCCTCCAGGAGCTGCTGGTCCGGGTCGAAGGTTCGACTGGTTAGTACCCCGACAGCACGGAAACAAAAGAGTCTGCTTGCAAGCCGAAAAGTCTGGTATACAATATACAAGTCAGCCGGAATTTTTTCCTTAGGGCGGGTGGGCACATGAGGATGGCGGCCCTCGGGGGTTTGTGATGTTGGCGCAGACGCGCAACCGTTTGTTTTCAATAAAAACACTGTAAGCGAGTTTGCAGAGACCCATGCGCGGCTGTAACAGGCAACCAATCGGAGGTTAGACGATGACAGAGTCCACGCAGTCAGTTATCAAGCGCGGCCATCCCGGCGCGGGCAGGAAGCGGTCGGGGAAGACACCGAAAGGCCGGCAGGTAGACCCGACGGCTCTGTCGGAAGTTCGGGCGCTGTTGGGGGACGAACCCCGGCGCCGCGATCGGCTCATCGAGTACCTGCATCTGATTCAGGATCGGTACGGTCATCTGTCGGCGCGCCATTTGGCAGCGCTGGCGGAGGAGATGCGCCTGGCGCAGACCGAGGTCTACGAGGTTGCGACCTTCTATGCCCATTTCGACGTGGTTAGCGAAGGGGAGGAGCCACCGCCGCCCCTGACGGTACGCGTGTGCGACGGCATCGCCTGCGAGATGGCCGGCGCCCCCAGCATACTGTCGGAGCTGGCCGAACAGACGGACGGCGCAGTGCGCGTGTTGCGTGCACCCTGTATGGGACGTTGTGACCAGGCCCCGGTCGCCGAAGTGGGTCACAACCATTTACTGGGCACGAGCACCGGTGCGGTGATGGCCGCGATCCGCGAGGGGCGGACGGAACACCGGGTTCCGGACTACATCGACTACGACAGCTATGTGGAAGAGGGAGGCTACAGGCTGCTGCGCGAGTGCCTGTCCGGACAGCGGACCGTCGAGGAGATTATCTCGGCGCTGGAGCATTCGGAGTTGCGCGGTCTGGGCGGCGCCGGCTTTCCGACCGGACGCAAGTGGCGCATTGTACGGGGATACCAGGGCCCCCGGCTGATGGCGGTCAACTGCGACGAGGGCGAGCCCGGCACTTTCAAGGACCGCCATTACCTGGAGCGTGATCCCCATCGCTTCATCGAGGGCATGCTGATCGCTGCCTGGGCGGTGGAGGCCGGGACCTGCTACGTCTACGTGCGCGACGAGTATCGGGCAATCCGGGAATTCCAGGAAAAGGAAATCACGCGCCTCGAGGCCGATGGCCTGCTGGACCACCTGAAGGTGGAAATCCGCCGCGGCGCCGGTGCTTACATCTGCGGAGAGGAATCCGCGATGATCGAGTCCATCGAAGGCAAGCGCGGTCTGCCCCGCAACCGGCCACCCTACGTTGCGGAGGTGGGCCTGTTCGGTCGTCCGACCCTCGAAAACAATGTCGAGACTCTTTACTGGGTACGCGACATCCTGGAGCGGGGTCCCGACTGGTTTGCCGGGGCCGGGCGCAATGGCCGCAAAGGCTGGCGCAGCTACTCGGTCTCGGGCCGGGTCAAGGAGCCTGGTGTCAAGCTGGCCCCCGCGGGCATCACCATCAGGGAGCTGATCGACGAATTCTGCGGTGGCATGCAGGACGGCCACCGCTTCAAGGCCTATCTCCCCGGCGGCGCTTCCGGGGGCATCCTGCCCGCCTCCCTGGGCGACGTGCCGCTGGATTTCGGTACCCTGGAGCAATACGGCTGTTTCATAGGGTCCGCCGCGGTGGTGGTATTCAGCGAGCAGGACAACATGAAGGACGTGGCACTCAACCTGATGCGCTTCTTCGAGGACGAGAGCTGCGGCCAGTGCACACCCTGCCGGGTGGGCACCGAGAAGGCCGTCAAGCTGATGTCCCGGGACCGCTGGGACGAAGAGCTGCTGTCCGAACTGTCCAAAACCATGACGGACGCCTCCATCTGCGGGCTCGGACAGGCCGCCGGCAACCCGATCAACTCGGTACTCAAGTACTTTCGCGAGGACTTCTCATGACTCACGCAACCCGCTTCACCCTGGACGGCAAGGAGGTCGAGGCCGGCCCCGATGAGACCATCTGGCAGGTTGCCCGGCGTTGCGGCACCGATATCCCGCACCTGTGCTACTCGCCGGAACCCGGCTATCGGGCCGATGGCAACTGCCGCGCGTGTATGGTTGAGATCGAAGGGGAGCGCGTACTGGCTGCCTCCTGCCTGCGCACGCCGACCGAGGGGATGAAGGTCTACTCGGTCAATGAACGCGCCCTGACGGCTCAGCGCATGGTTATGGAACTTCTGCTGGCGGATCAGCCCGCACGGGACGTCGCCCATGACCGTGACTCCCGTCTCTGGCGGTGGGCCGACCGCCTAGGGGTCAGCGACAGCCGCTTTCCCGCCAGGGAGTCCCCCGCGCCCGATGCCAGCCACCCCGCCATGCGGGTGGCGCTGGACGCCTGTATCCACTGTAATCTGTGTGTGCGCGCCTGCCGGGAAGTGCAGGTCAACGACGTCATCGGTATGGCCTACCGCGGACACAAGGCCAGAATCGTCTTCGACCAGGCCGACCCCATGGGAGCCAGCACCTGCGTGGCCTGCGGCGAGTGTGTCCAGATCTGTCCCACCGGAGCACTCATGGAGTCGACGCTGGTGGACGGGCAAGGTGTCGGCAGGATCGATGAGCTCAGAGAGGTTGACAGCGTCTGCCCCTTCTGTGGTGTCGGTTGCCAGCTGACTTATCAGGTCAGGGACAACCGGATCGCCGCGGTGCAGGGTCGCTCGGGACCTGCCAACGAGAATCGTCTGTGCGTCAAGGGGCGCTTTGGCTTTGACTACATCAACAGCCCGCAGCGGCTGACCCGGCCGCTGATCCGGCGCGACGATGCGCCCAAGCGCGGCGACCTGGACCTGGACCCGAAGAATCCGCTGAGCCATTTCCGCGAGGTGGACTGGGACGAGGCGCTGGAGGTGGCGGCCAACGGCCTCAAGACCATCCGCGAGCGTGACGGCGGCAATGCACTGTCCGGGTTCGGCTCGGCCAAGTGCTCGAATGAAGAGGCCTATCTCTTCCAGAAGCTGGTCCGTACCGGCTTCGGCACCAACAACGTCGACCATTGCACGCGCCTGTGTCATGCCTCTTCGGTGGCCGCACTCCTCGAAGGCGTCGGCTCCGGCGCCGTCAGCGCGCCCTTTGGCGCCGTCAAGGACGCCGATGTGGTCATGGTGATCGGCGCCAATCCGACCGAGAATCATCCCGTTGCGGCGACCTATTTCAAGCAGGCGGCAAAGACCGGCACCCTGATCGTCATGGATCCGCGGGGCATGGCGCTCAAGCGTCACGCCACCCACATGCTGCAGTTCAAGCCGGGCAGCGACGTCGCCATGCTCAATGCCATGCTGAACGTGATCGTGACCGAGCAGCTTTACGATCAGTCTTATATCGATGCCCACACCGAGGGGTTCGAAAACCTCAGGGAGCATGTCAAGGCATTTACGCCGGAGGCCATGGCTTCCATCTGCGGCATCGACGCCGGGACCCTGCGCACGGTGGCGCGCAAGTACGCCACAGCCAGATCCTCCATCATTTTCTGGGGTATGGGTGTTTCCCAGCACATCCACGGTACGGACAACTGTCGTTGCCTGATCGCGCTCTCCCTGATAACCGGGCAGGTCGGCAGGCCGGGCACCGGCCTGCATCCGCTACGCGGCCAGAACAACGTCCAGGGTGCTTCGGACGCGGGCTTGATTCCCATGATGTTTCCGGACTACCAGCTGGTGGAGAACGGCGACGTCCGCCAGCGTTTCGAGGATGTCTGGGGTACGTCCCTGGACCCGCACAAGGGCCTGACTGTGGTGGAGACCATGGAGTCGATTCACGCCGGCAAGCTGAAGGGCATGTACATCATGGGCGAAAACCCGGCCATGTCGGACCCCAACGTGCAGCACGCACGCGACGCACTGGCCAGTCTGGAGCATCTGGTGGTGCAGGACATCTTCCTGACCGAGACCGCCTTCCACGCCGACGTGGTGCTGCCCGCCTCCGCCTGGCCCGAGAAGGACGGCACCGTGACCAACACCAACCGCCAGGTCCAGCGCGGCCGTAAGGCCGTGGAGTTGCCGGGAGAGGCCCGCCAGGACTGGTGGATCACCAACGAGCTCGCCAGGCGGATCGGCTGTGCATGGAGCTTTGCCGATCCGAGCGAGATCTATGCCGAAATGGCAAGCGTCATGCCGTCCCTGGACAACATCAGCTGGGAGCGTGTGTCGGCGGAGGAGTCGGTGACCTACCCCTGCAAGGCCCCTGACCAGCCCGGTGACGAGATTGTTTTCCGCGACGGCTTCCCCACGCCAACCGGCCGCGGCAAACTGGTACCGGTCAGTATCATTCCGCCGGACGAGCTGCCCGACCAGGCCTACCCCATGGTCCTGACCACCGGACGCCAGCTTGAGCACTGGCACACCGGTGCCATGACCCGGCGCTCGACCGTGCTCGACGAGCTGGAACCCGAAGCGGTCGCCACCCTGTCACCCGGCGACATGTCCCGCATGAACATCGACCCCGGGGCGATGATCAGGGTCTCGACCCGCCGCGGGGTCCTCGAGTTGCGGGCACGGGCCGATGGCGCAGTGCCCAGCGGTATGGTGTTCATTCCCTTCTGCTACGCGGAGGCACCGGCCAACGTACTGACCAACCAGGCCCTCGATCCGTTCGGCAAGATCCCCGAGTTCAAGTTCTGTGCGGCCCGGGTGGAGGCGGTTTGAAAGCGGTTCTAGTCAGTGAATCCGGCGGCGCGGACATGCTGCGGATCGGGGAAGCGCAGAAGCCGTCGCCAGGTGCCGGGCAGGTGCTCGTCAAGGTCGCGGCGACCTCGGTCAATCGTGCGGACATCATCCAGCGCGAGGGCAATTATCCGCCCCCCAGGGGCGACTCGGAGATCCTCGGTCTGGAGGTGGCGGGGACCATCGACGCGATCGGCCAGGAGGTAAGAGGCTGGTCTGTCGGTGACCGGGTCATGACCCTGGTCGGTGGCGGCGGCTATGCGGAGTTTGCCGTTGCCTGCGCCAACCACCTGATGCCGATCCCGGCGTCCATGAGCTTCGAGGAAGCGGCCTGCGTTTGCGAGACATACATAACCGCCTACCTCAACGTCTTCATGATCGGTGGCTTAGAGGATGGGGACAGCGTTCTTGTGCATGGTGGCGGGGGCGGCGTCAACACCGCCGCCGTTCAGCTCTGCAAGGCGTTGACGCCGAACGTCCGGGTCATAGTCACCGCGTCGCCGGGAAAGGTCGAGCGGGTCAAGGCACTCGGGGTGGACCTGGTTATCGACTACAAGGCACAGGACTTCGCCGAAGAGATCCGGGGCTACACGGATAAGAGGGGTGTCCAGGTCATTCTGGATCATATCGGCGCCACCTATCTGGCGTCCAATATGAAGTCGCTTGCCGTCGGTGGACGCCTGGTGATTATCGGCGTGAGCAGCGGTGTGAAGGCGGAGCTGAACCTGGCCCTGATGATGGTCAAGCGCCAGCAGCTCATCGGGTCTGTACTGCGGTCCCGGCCGGTGCCGGAAAAGGCGGCGATCGTTGCAGAGTTCACCCAGGCCGTGCTGCCCCTGCTGGCGCAGCGCAAGTGTGTGCCGCTGGTACACCAGGTCTACGGGCTGGACGACGTGGCCTGGGCCCATCGCGACATGGAAGCGAGCGCTCATTTTGGCAAGATCGTTCTTTCGCTCCAGGGAAACGCACAATAAACCTGTTTCCGGGTTTGTTCCGCGCCGGGAAAACGCGGGTGCTTTCCATGATTACCTTAATTAATCAGATGGTTAATGGCATTTAAGTGGTGGCGCATTCGTGCAGCACAGTGGGTGCTTTGCCAGTGGCGCATGGCTACCGGCAATTTTTTCTGCAAATAGGGTTGATAATTTTTCTTATAGGTCTATTCTTTAGCTAGCTGGTATTCTGTATACAAAACACCAGAATTCTGAGAAGCCCCTGCCGGCACCCGCCGAACGGGGAAACAACATGAATCCGGATTTGACAAGGGTTCATAAAAACCAAAACCACTGAGAGAGGATGAGCTGATGAGAGCGAAACCTAGCAAGCTGGCACTGTTGCCTGTGGCGCTGATGACCGCGGTGACCTTTGCCACCACCGCATTCGTGGCTCAGGCCGCGGACTGGGCGCCAAAGAAGCCCATCGAATTCGTCATTATGGCCGGTCCCGGGGGCGGTGCGGACAAGATGGCCCGCCTGATGCAGACCGTTATCCAGAAACGCGACTTTTCACCCAAACCCTTTATTCCCGTCAACAAGCCAGGTGGTTCCGGTGCTGAGGCCCTGATTCACATGAAGAGCAAGAGTAAGGATGACCATGTCGTCATGGTTACCCTGAACAGCTTCTACACCACACCCCTGCGTCAGCCCAAACTCGGCGTTAACCCCCTGTCGTTCAAGCCCATCGCGCGTATGGCCGAGGACACCTTCATCCTCTGGGTCCACAAGGACAGCGGCATCACCAACATCGACGAGTTCGTGGCAGCGGCCAAGACAGCGGGTTCCAAGTGGACCATGGCCGGCACCGGCAAGGGCGGCGAGGACGAGCTGCTCACCGCCTTCCTGAACAAGAGCTATGGGCTGGAAATGAAGTACGTGCCCTTCAAGGGCGGCGGTCGGGTCGCCAAGGAGCTGGCGGGAAAGCACGCCAACTCCACGGTCAACAACCCGTCCGAGGCTATCGGCTTCTATGAGTCCGGCGATGTCGTGCCTATCGTGACCTTCACCGGGGAACGGCTGCCCCTGTTCCCGGACACCCCGACCATAACCGAGGTCGGCAAGCCTTACTCCTACTACATGCAGCGCAGCGTCGTCGGCACGCCTGGGATGAGCGCTGCGGCCTATGCGTTCTATCGGGACGTATTCAAGAAAGTATATGACTCGGAAGAGTGGCAGGAATACATGAAGAAGAAGAGCCTGCTGGGTGAGTTCATCACCGGCGATGACCTCGTGGATTACTGGAAGGTGAATAACGAAACCCACCGGAAATTGCTGACAGAGATCGGCGAGATCAAATAACCGAGCGTTTGCACAGGAGTTTGACGAAGACATTAGAGTATAACGGAGGAGATTCCATTGCGACGTGCTGAACTGTTAATGGCTGTAGTACTGGCGATTTTCTCCGCCTACCTGATGTGGAAGAGCGCGGAACTCCCCATCGGCTGGATCCCCGACGAGGGGCCGGGCGGTGGGGCGTTCCCGTTCTGGTTGTCGGCGGGCATGCTGCTGAGCTCGCTGTGGATAATCCTGCGCTGGTTCAGGCGGGCGACCCCGCAATCGCGCTCCAGCGAGCCTTACTTCGACAGCCAGTCCGCAACCCTGATCGCGTTGGTGGTCGGGGCCCTGGTGCTGATGATCGGCTCGATCCACTGGATCGGCGTCTATGGCGCCATTCCGCTGTTCTTCGTGTTCTACATGAAGATTATCGGCCGGCACTCCTGGGGCCAGACCGTGGCCTTCGCCATTGGTGCACCAATCGTCACTTTCTTCTTCTTCGAGATTCTTCTGCACATCACCTTGCCCAAGGGCGCCACCGAACCGCTTTTCTACCCGCTCTATGACATCTTTATGTAGGAGCCAAACCCGTGACTGCATGCAGCGGAATACGCAAGTTCGATTTCCTTAGCACTCGTCTTTCCCGAGGATCCTAGCATGGAGATCATCCAGCTTTTACTCGACGGCTTTCTGATCGCACTGCAGCCGACCAATCTGTTCCTGGTGATCATTGGCTGTGCCGTCGGTTTGTTCATCGGCGCCATGCCCGGCCTGGGCTCGGTCAATGGCGTGGCCATCCTGTTGCCGGTCACCTTCATCGTCCCACCGACTTCAGCCATTATCTTTCTGGCGGCGATTTACTACGGCGCCATGTACGGTGGTGCCGTCAGCTCCATTATGCTGGGTATACCCGGCGCCTCGACTGCCGTGGCGACCACCTTCGACGGGCGACCGATGGCCGTGCAGGGCAGGGCCGACGTGGCACTCGTCGCGGCGGCGGTGGCTTCCTTCACCGGCGGCACCATCTCGGTCATCCTGTTCACGGCCTTTGCGCCGCCGCTTGCGCACGTGGCGCTGGCATTCGGTTCCGCCGAGGAGTTCGCGCTCATGCTGCTGGCCTTCGGCACCTTCATCGGCCTGGGCGGTGACGATATTCCCAAGACCCTCTTCTCGATCATGATCGGCCTGGTGCTCAGTGCGGTCGGCCTGGATGTCCTGAGCGGGCAGCCGCGCCTGATCTTCGGTGACATACCGGGCTTCTTCCACGGTATCAACTTCCTGGTGCTGGCGATCGGTATCTATGGTATCGGCGAGATCCTGTGGACCATCGAGAGCAGCCGCGGCGAGGTACAGGTGTCGCAGGCGGAGGTGTCGGTGCGACGCGTCCTGAGTGCTATCAAAGAGATGGGGGGGTGCATCAAGAGCATGATTATGGGTTCCTTCGTAGGCTACTTCGTCGGTCTGCTGCCGGCTGCCGGCGCGACCCCCGGGTCGATTATGGCCTACGGGTTCGCCAAGACCATGTCCAAGAACCCGGACAGCTACGGCAAGGGAAACATCGACGGCGTCGCCGCTCCGGAGTCCGCCAACAACGCCGCCAGCACCGGCTCGATGCTGCCCATGCTGACGCTCGGCATCCCCGGTTCGCCGACCACGGCCATCCTGCTGGGCGGCATGGTCATCTGGGGCCTGGAACCCGGCCCGCGCTTGTTCGTCGATCAGACCGAGTTCGTCTGGGGCCTGATCGCCAGTCTCTACGTGGCCAATCTGTTTTCGCTGTTGTTAAATGTGGCCTTCATCCCGCTCTTCATCTGGGTCCTGAAGCTCCCCTTCACCATCCTGGCGCCGGTCATTTTCGTCCTCTGCGTGGTGGGCGGCTACGCACCGACCCAGGACATGCATGATGTCTGGCTGATGCTCATCTTCGGTGTCGTCGGTTATCTCATGCGCAAGCTCGACTACCCCATGGCGCCGATGGTCCTGGCAATCGTTCTCGGGCCCCTGGCCGAGTCTTCGCTGCGCCAGGCCCTGCTGCAGTCGGAGGGTTCACTGATGGTGTTTATCGAGCGACCCATCTCCGGACCCATTGTGGGTGTCGCGCTGCTGCTCTTCCTGCTGCCGGTTTTCAAGGCGTTGAAGAGAAAGCTTAGCGCTGGCCAGGGGTCGGAGGGCGGAACGCAGGGTTGATGAAAGTGGCTGGCCGCGACATGCGTCGTCTAAAAGCTGTCAACGCCGTCAGAACCTGTCAAAGAATTTGTGAACTGGGAGCATTAAGCAATGAGTAACGAGGCAGCAATAGTACCTGAAGGCGCAGAACTAACCGAAAGCGCAGAACTGACCGACGGCTTCCATCTTCTTATGGAAGCTCTGGAAATGAACGGCATTGACACTATATACGGTCTTCTCGGTATTCCGGTGACCGAGATCGGCCGCTTGTGGCAAGCCCGCGGTAACCGTTTCTTCAGTTTCCGAAACGAACAAAACGCCGGTTATGCCGCGTCGGTGGCCGGCTTCATGACGAAAAAACCCGGTATTTGCCTGACCGTTTCCGCACCGGGCTTTTTGAACGGCCTGACCGCACTTGCTAACGCCACCACGAACTGCTTCCCGATGATTCTGATCAGCGGTTCCAGTGAACGCGAAGTCGTCGACCTGCAACAAGGCGATTACGAAGAAATGGATCAGCTGAACATCGCCCGGCCGCATTGCAAGGCCGCCTACCGTATTAACCGCAGCGAAGACATCGGCGTTGCTGTTGTGCGTGCAATCCGTGCCGCCCTCTCCGGCCGTCCCGGCGGCGTCTACCTTGACATTCCAGCCAGACTGTTCGCCAAAACGATGAGCGCTGCAGAAGGTGCGATGTCCTTGTTTGTGCCGGTTGACCCGGCCCCGAGCCAACTGCCCGGCCGCGATGCTGTTGTCCGTGCTGTCGAGCTGATCAAGGGCGCCAGGAAGCCGCTGATCCTGCTCGGCAAGGGTGCTGCCTACGCGCAATGCGATGACGAAATCAAGGCGCTCATCGAAGAAACCGGTATTCCCTTCACACCGATGTCGATGGCCAAGGGGCTGGTGTCCGACACCCACCCGCAATGTGCGGCCGCCGCCCGCTCCCTCGTTCTGAAGGAATCCGACGTTGTCGTGCTGGTCGGTGCTCGCCTGAACTGGCTGCTCGCCCACGGCAAGGGCAAGACCTGGGGTGGTCCGAAGAAGTTCGTTCAGATCGACATCCAGGCTAACGAAATGGACAGCAACGTGCCTATCGCTGCACCGCTGGTCGGTGACATCGAGTCTTGCGTCGCCGCGCTGCGTGCCGGCCTGCGTGGCATGAACAAGCCTGCTGCATGGGCCAGCACCGTGGCCGAAAAAGCTTCCGGCAACCGAGCCAGGCTGGCCGTCAAGCTGACCGCCGCCACACCGGTGATGAACTACTTTAACTCGCTGGGCGCAATCCGTGATGTGCTGAAGAACTACCCGGACATCAGTCTGGTTAACGAAGGTGCAAACGCCCTCGACAACGCCCGTATGATCATCGACCAGTACCAACCGCGTCGTCGTCTGGACACCGGTACCTGGGGTGTAATGGGTGTCGGTATGGGCTCCTGCGTTGCCGCTGCTGCAGAAACCAACAAACCGGTTGTTGCTATCTGTGGCGACAGCGCATTTGGTTTCAGCGGCATGGAAATCGAAACCATTACTCGTTACAACCTGCCGGTGACGGTTATCATCATGAATAACGGTGGTATCTACAGGGGTGACGAAACCAGCCCTGACCACCAGGTTTCCTGCATGCTGTTCAACCCCAACACCCGTTACGACAAGTTGATGGTCGCTCTCGGCGGCGAAGGCTGTCGCGCCACCACCCCGGAAGAGCTGGCTGCGGCACTGGATGCCGCCATCAAGTCCGGCAAGCCGACCCTCATCGATGCCATTATCGATCCGGCCGCTGGTGTTGAATCCGGCCGTATCGGCAACCTGAACGTTGTCAGTACGATTGGCAAGAAGTAAGGCTGCGTGAGTGGCAGCCGGGCCATCAGTAAGCTGAGGTTACAAACAACATGTCGATCAAAATCATTCTGGTCCCGATGGGTGGGGACAAGGCAAGCGTGACAGCGCTGAACCGCGCGATTGTCATCGCCAAGCGCTTCGGGGCACATATCAAAGGGCTGCATGTGATGGAGCGCGTGTCAGACGCGGTCTCGTTCGAGTTTCACTTACCGAAGAAGCTACGTGGCAGCGTCCAGGCATCTGCGGAACAAGCGGCCTTGGCCCAGGCCGACGAGTTACGGGCGGGATTCGAAGCGGTTTGCCGGCAGGCCGATGTCACGCTCAGCGACAGACCGATCAAGGGAGAGGGCCCGTCGGCGGGCTGGCACCAGGAGTTCGGCCACGTGGAAGACATCCTGGTCCGCCACGCGCGTTTGAGTGATCTGGTTACGGTTCCGAGACCCGCGATCCGGAGCGGATCCGGTCGGCGCTCACCGGTGGGCAGGGCCATCGAGGCCATGTTGTGTGGGACCGGACGGCCGGTCCTGATCGAGCCTCCAATGGTCGAGGTCGAAGCATGCGAGCGGGTTGTGATCGGTTGGAACGAGAGCACCGAGGCCTCGCGGGCAATCGCCATGACCTTGCCCTGGCTGATCAATATGAGCGCGGTAACCATCCTCTCGTCGAAGATACGGGAGGCGGGTGCCAACGCCCTGGTCGAGTACCTTTCCTGGCATGGGATCATCTCGAACGTCGTCTTCCTGAACGGGAAGGGAGAGAGTGTTGGCCAGGCCATGCTGAAACTGTGCGCCGAACAGGAGGCAGGGCTCCTGGTCGTGGGTGGCTTCAGCCACGCGCGCGCCCGTGAACTTCTGTTCGGCGGAGTCACCCGACACCTGCTGTCAAACTCGAACATACCGACGCTCATGGTGCACTGACGGTTTTCTCCGGGGTGGTAAAGGCGGTGAGAAGTCTGCTCTTCATACCAGGAAACACGCCGGCGATGCTGGACAAGGCAATGGGCTTCAGCCCCGACGCTTTTGTGCCGGACCTGGAAGACTCAGTGCCGGACGCGGAAAAGGAGAACGCGCGCCGGATCACCGCTGCGCATCTTGTCAAGCTCGGAGCGGGAGGAATTCCAGTCATTCCGCGGGTGAACGCACTGGGCAGCGGCTGGCTCGAAGAGGATCTGACTGCGGTCGTGGGACCATCGATCTACGGCATTTCCGTCGGCAAGATACAGACGGTGGATGACATTGCGTCGATCGCGGAGTTTATCGCCGGACTCGAGCGTAAGGCGGGGCTGGAAGTCGGCAAGGTCCGGCTGATTCCTTGGATCGAGACTGCCCTCGCCGTCGTGCACTGTTACCAGATCTGCCGGGCCAGTCCCCGAATCGTCGCCGTAGCCTTTGGTGCAGAGGACTTCACTGACGATATGGGCATCGAACGCAGGGAGGACGAATCGGAGGTCGCCTTTGCCCGTAACTCGATTTGCATCGCCGCGCGTGCGGCGGGCGTTGACGCCATCGATACACCCTTCTTCAGATTCAAAGACCCGGACGGGTTGCAGGCAAATGTGCAGGCGGCGAAGCAGTTCGGCTTCAAGGGCAAGTTCGCGATCCACCCGGCCCAGGTCGATCCCATCAACACCCTGTTTTTGCCCTCTGCGGCGGACGTCGAGTACGCGCTGCGGGTTGTCGCTGCGTTCGAAGAGGCTGAGCGGGCGGGGAGAGGATCTACTTCCCTGGACGGCAAGGTCATCGACGTACCCGTGGTCAAACGGGCACGGTCGATACTGGCGCTCGTGGAGGCTGGCGGTTAGCCCGTCATCCCATTGCCTGGCTGGTGATGGTCGCGGAACAGCGAGCGATCGCGGCAGACCAGCAAGGACTTGGCACCGTAGAAAAGCAGGGCAGCCCCCATCATAGCGGGAATCATCAGCGCGGGGTGCTGCATCAGCGAGTAACCGAACGCCGACGCTGTTACCAGCAGTACTCCAACGGCAATCTGGAGAATGCCCAGCCAGGTCGGGCAGTTCCCGGGCGCACCACTGCTGGAAATGGTATTTTCGGTTTTGAAATGCTTTGCCATGTCATCATTCCTGCTTTAGCTCTTCGAGTACGGAAGCCCGTCGTAGATTACGCGAGCTGCCTTAGTGTGGCGGCGCCGAATACCCGATCTTTAATGTGGTAGCACAGCATACCCGTATCGTTTTATTGCAAAAGGCTATACTGGCAACCGGCTAGTAAATAAGTTAAGAATAATATACGAATATACTGACGGTGTCCAGGATTGCTGCGGTTCATAGGTATCAACTTTCATTGCCACGGCTTCGTTCCGGAAATCCATACCGACTGCAAAGGGAAACAATGCAAGGTCTACCGCTATGAAAATATGATGACAGCCCGTGACAAGCTCAATCCACGGCGCAATGCCAACGCTTATTTGAAACCCGGCATCAGCTTTGAAATACTCGGCAGCTTGATTTACCGGATCAGCGACAAGCAGGCGACGGACCGGCTACAAAAGGCCCGCCGGAAACTTTTCGAAAACATTCAGTAAGGGCGCTGAAAACCGGCTGACAGACGGCCCCCTCACCCTCTCTTCAGGCTTATTTAAGGACTGGAAAATACTTGCATGCGTATTATTACCGTGAACGTAAACGGCATCCGGGCTGCGGCCCGCAAAGGGTTTTTCAGCTGGATGAGCCGTCAGCGGGCCGATGTGATCTGTATCCAGGAAACCAAAGCGCAGGTTCACCAGCTGGAGGACAAGGTATTCTGGCCGCGTAATTACCATGTCTATTTCCACGATGCCGATAAAAAAGGCTACAGCGGCGTTGCCATCTACTGCCGGCGCAAGCCCGATAAAGTCATCGAGGGGCTGGGCTGGCCGGATGTCGATGCTGAAGGCAGGTTTCTTGAAGTCCAGTTCGGCCCCCTCAGTGTGATCTCCCTGTACATGCATTCCGGTTCTTCCAGCGAAGAGCGTCAGCAGAGAAAGTTCGCGATGATGGACCGGTTTATGCCGTATCTGCGCAGGCTGCGGCGCAAACGCCGTGAATACATTATCTGTGGTGACTGGAATATCGCACACAAACAGATCGATCTGAAAAACTGGCGAGGAAATCAGAAAAATTCCGGCTTTCTGCCCGAAGAGCGCTGCTGGATGGACGAACTGTTCGGTTCAGCCAGTTTCGTCGATGCATTCAGGGTTGTGGATGAGCGGCCCGATCAGTATACCTGGTGGTCCAACCGCGGACGCGCCTGGGAGAAGAACGTGGGTTGGCGTATCGACTACCAGGTGGTTACACCGGGTATAGGCAAACAGGTGCAGGCGGCCAGAATCTACAAAGACAAACGCTTCTCGGACCACGCCCCATTGATTATGGATTATGACTACTCGCTTTAACGGAAATATCATCAGGGCCGTTTTTTCCGGCCGTATGCTGGTGGCCTTGCTGATGGGGTTTTCGTCCGGTTTACCATTGCTGTTGACTGGCTCCGTGTTACAGGCCTGGATGACAGATGAAGGTGTCGACCTGGGTACCATCGGTCTGTTCGCGCTTGTCGGGCTGCCCTATACACTGAAATTTCTCTGGGCGCCGCTGACAGACCGCTATTGTTTTCCATTTTTTGGTCGTCGCCGTGGCTGGTTGATCACCATACAGCTTGCATTGACGCTGTCCATCGCAGGGCTTGGTTGGACGCAGCCAGCTCAATCCCCTTTCACAGTGGCTGTTGTTGCCTGGTTGCTGGCATTCTTTTCAGCAAGCCAGGACATCGTGATTGATGCCTACCGGCGTGAAGCACTGGCTGACAATGAACTCGGCCTGGGATCCTCCCTGTATGTCAACGGTTATCGGATCGGTATGTTGCTGGCTTCCGGCGGTGGTCTGATTATGGCGGATTTCATCGGCTTTTCGTTGGTCTACCAGTTTATGGCACTCACCATGCTGGTCGGGATACTGACCACCTTGTTTGCACCTGAACCGCAAGTACCTGCCGGTACCCCGGCGACCTTGCAGGATGCGGTGGTTCAACCTTTTGTGGATTACTTCCGTCGTCACCATGCGCTGCTGATTCTTTTGTTTATCCTGCTTTATAAAGTCGGGGATACGATGGCTAGTCATATGACAATACCCTTCTATCTCGACATCGGTTTCAGCAAGACAGAGATTGGTGCTGTGGTTAAGTTGTTCGGTTTCTGGGCAACAATTATCGGCAGTATTATTGGTGGTGTTGTTATCCTTCGTACCGGTATCTACCGGGCTTTGTGGGTTTTCGGCATCCTTCAGGCGGTATCAACTGCAGGTTTTGCAGTACTCGCGCAGGTGGGTCACAGCTTGCCATGGCTGGCCGGTGTGATTGCGTTCGAAAATCTGAGTGCCGGAATGGGTACGGCGGCATTTGTCGCTTTTATGGCCAGTCTGACCAATAAACAGTTCACAGCCACCCAGTATGCCTTGTTAAGCAGTTTGATGGGTATACCCAGGGTTATTGTAGCCGCTCCCACGGGCTACTTTGCCGACTGGGTGGGGTGGACCGTGTTTTTCACCCTGTGCGCACTTATTGCTATTCCCGGGCTGGTGTTACTGACCCGCTTTCGGGGCTGGCTGAAAACCGATGACGCATGATCAGTGATGTTTCATTAGTTGCGGCGTTTTTGGTAGGCCTGCTCGGCGGTGTGCACTGTGTAGGCATGTGCGGCGGCATCGTCGGAGCGCTTTCTCTGGGCTTGCCTGAACATCAGCGCAGGGGGGCAGGCTGGAAGTATCTTCTTGCCTACAATCTGGCGCGTGTTTGCAGCTATACCACCGCCGGGGCCTTGCTGGGTGGTATAGGCTGGCTGGCAGCCAACTGGAGTGGTCTGCACCAGCTTCAGCAGGGCCTGCAGTTGCTGGCAGCCCTGTTTATGGTGGCGCTGGGTTTGTACCTGGGAGGATGGTGGTTGGGACTGGCGCAAGTGGAACGAGTCGGTGGCCTGGTATGGAATCGGCTGGAACCGCTGGGGCGGCGTTTTCTTCCGGTTACGACACCGACTCAGGCCTTTTTTCTCGGTCTGATATGGGGTTGGTTGCCTTGCGGATTGGTCTACAGCGTTCTGGTCTGGTCCATATCGACAGGTGATCCGCTTTACGGTGCGGCACTGTTATTCAGTTTCGGGCTGGGCACCTTGCCGAATCTGCTGCTGATGGGGGTAGCGGCGGCGGGCCTGTCTGCGCGGGTGCGTGATCCACGCACCCGCCGCATTGCCGGTTCTTTAGTTATTCTGTTTGGTCTTTATTCACTGTTCAGGATTATTCCGTGAAGAACTGTTGTTTGAACTTCACCTCCTGGGACTCACTGCTGCCTTCCGGTTTGACATTAACGGAAAAACGCAGCGTTTCCTCGTGAGTGATCGGAAACACGCCTATGTAGTAGATTGCTGTACCTTCCCGAATTTCCCGCAGGCTGACATCGCGCTTCTGCCCGGTGAGATTGGTGGCCGCTGCGCTGATTTCTGCGGTGACGGGTTTGCCGGTTGTGCCAAGCATTTTGCGCAGTACCGCGATATTAATCATGCCACGGTTTTTGCTGCGCTTTATGTCATATTCCCTGGTGACTGTGGGAGGCAGGTGACTGGTGCTGAGCGCATTGAAATGTACGACATAGTCGCCAAAATCCTGGGAGTTCTCAGCATAGGCGGCTCCGGTCAGGGTGATCAGAATGCTGAACAGAAACTGCAACAGGTTTTTCTTATTCATCCGGCTTCTCCTTATCTAAACGGTTCGACAGCTCCACTGAAACTATAGACCAAACTGCAGCAGATTAGTTGTATTAAATACGGGGAGGGCTCCCCTTTTTTTGCAGCGAGGTGCCGGGGAAATAGTACCGAGACAGGTATGGTTACACCATGGCTTCCAGTTTGTCCAGTGTTCCGGGTGTTTCAGCAACGCTGTCAGGCAAGGGTGTGTTTATGGAATGCCGAATTTGTTGTAATGTATCCAGCTGCTTCTTGTTATCACCCAGGCTTGCGTTCAGTTCTTTGATGCGGGCTTCCAGTGTATCGCGCGAATCGCTGATGCGACGCAGGGTCTCCAGGCGTCTCTCCATGATTAACTTGTGTTCATTGATCTGTTTAACCAGCGGAGTCATCACTCCCTTGAGCCAGATGTCGGCGTCCTGATTGGCTTTGTAAAACAGGCTGCGGGTATGGCTGACCAGCGAAATAAAGAATTTCTTTATCACGAATGACTGTTGGGTCATGGTGGTGATCGGACTGCGCCGGAACGCATCCGCTTCCTGGTAGAGGCGCTCAAGTTCTGTTGAATAGGGTACGACCGAGAATTGTTTTGGCATGATTTGCGGTAAGCCGTGTTCCTCATGGAACTTCCGGTAAGTCGCTCTGATCAGCATCCGGGTCTGTTCGGCGTGGCTGCTGACCTGTTCCATGCTGTCACGTGCACCATCAAAGAAAGTTTCCATGCCGCGTTTCATGCCCGCTGTAGTCCAGCTGTGCTTCATGTTTTCGCGTGTGTTGTTGATGAGCCGGTCCAGCGTATCCATGCTGAGCGCTTCAAGCATACTGCGTGCCTGGCTTTGCAGCAGGCGACGGCTGTTCTGGAAGCTTTCCACGTTACGTAAATAGGTGGTCTGTTCTTCACGCGATTTGTTCATCAGATGCATGATGACGTCGGCATTCTTTCCGCGCAGCGAATCCAGCTCAGCGAGCTGCTTGGTGAGTTCTCTATCGCGGGTTTCGAGTATTGCAAGGTTGTCATCAATCAGACCGCCAATCTGGGAAAGCAGCCTGTCGCGTACTATTTCCTGTTTCCCGGGTAATACAGTGTCCGCCAGGAATTGCTCCAGTTCCGGCAAGCGGCTGTCTCTGAGTAGCCTGTCGTCCTGGCGAATTTTGGCGATTAACGCTTTCTGCGCTGAAAGCGGGAACACCTGTTCACTGTCTACCTGCAGCTGTTCCGCGCTGGTTTCGCACTGGGCTTCAATGCTGGCGTTGATGCTGGCTGAATCCTTGAGTTCATCCCAGAGTGTATCAATCTTGTTCAGTACCACCACCAGATTCTTATTGGCCTGTTGCCGCACGGTGCGAACGTGGTGTTCCCACATTTCCATGTCGCTGCGTGTAACGCCGGTATCGGCACCCAGCAGGAACATCACAGCCTGGGCGGCGGGCAACATGTTCAGGGTTAATTCCGGCTCGCTGCCCATGGCATTCAGCCCGGGGGTATCGAGTACCACCAGGCCCTGCTTGAGTAACTCATGTGGAAAGCTGATCAGGGCATGGCGCCAGTAAGGGATTTCAACATGCTCGGGTGACTTGCCGTGTGCCCTGAAGTACGGATCCGTGTTTTCATCGTACAGGCCGAGTTCGCGGGCCTTTTCCAGTGCCACCTGTTTGGTCTTGATGACTTCGTGCAAGGCCTGTGAAACATGGTCAGTGTTGTCTACCTGCAGGTTGATTTGTGTCCAGTGGATCGGCTCGTGCTTATACTCGGCGATACTTCGGTTCTGCAGACGGGTCTCGATCGGCAACAGATGGATATAGGCTTGGTTGCTTTCCCGGTCGTAAAACAGCTCGGTCGGGCACATGGTGGTACGGCCGGCTTCGGAAGGCAGCAGGCGCTGACCATAGTGGGCAAAAAACAGCGCATTGATGAGTTCCGTTTTGCCACGGGAAAATTCGGCAACAAAGGCAATGGTCAGGCGGTCCTTGCGCAGTGCTTCCAGCGTTTCGAAAATCCTGAATTCCTGTTCGGAAGAAGCCATCTCGTGGTCTTCCAGCCAGGCCTGGAATCTCTGAATCGTCTGAATCAGCTTGTCACGCCACGCCGTGTAGGACTGTAGGCGTTGGTCGAGTTGATCCTTCATCATGCACTGTTTTCCTGCTAATTATTTTTCATTCACTGTCGGGCAACACACGGTTCTGCACTCCTAGTGCATCCGACACTCGTAGCGGCCGTACACAAGCGGTCTTTAGCCAGATTATTAAATAGTTAGAGTCTATACAGGGTGGACGGGGAGCCGTCGCAACTGTCTGAACGGGTTCACAGTTCTGAAGGATCGACACCCGTGGGCAGAGTTTTCGGGAATTCGATGGCTATCCGCTTGTTGCGGCTGTTGGCGCCGGAGATCAAGCTGACCTGGTTTCTTCTTACACCACAGAGATTAGCCAGGTATTTCAGCAGGTGCTGGTTGGCTTTGCCATCGACCGGGGGCGCAGTCAGGCGTATCTTCAAGCAGTCGCCCCGTTGTTCCAGCGATACCAGGGCTTGGGCATTGTGTGTTGCGGCTCGTTACTGTGCCAGCTGTTGAATG
>Ga0209456_10000529_pt1 | contig 20404 bp, 14 predicted proteins | sample COG_11_FD_184755 | JGI IMG/M metagenome (GOLD analysis project Ga0209456, IMG submission 184755) | Pelagic marine sediment microbial communities from the LTER site Helgoland, North Sea, for post-phytoplankton bloom and carbon turnover... | ecosystem: Environmental > Aquatic > Marine > Neritic...
CTCTTGGAAAGGGAGCGGCCATTCCCTGCGAGGCAAGCCTTGCGGCTAACCGCTTCCTGGCTCGCTGAATGGGTCAATATCAGTGGCGGGGTACACTAGGGCCAGATAACACGATGATCCGGGAATGGAAATTTTATTAACTTACGCACGCCTTGGTAAGACAGTGCGTTCGGGTTGAATCATGCTGGTATTCGACATCTGCGGCGCTACCCATCCAGGCCGTGTTCGCGAAAACAACGAGGACCATATTCTCGTCGGCCGTTTCGTAAAGAACAGCGGCCAGCTGACGCTGTCTTTCAGCGGTGACGATGATTTCGCTTCCGCTTACGGTATGTTGTTGTGTGTCGCCGATGGCATCGGTGGTGTGGCGGGTGGTGAAATGGCCAGCCGCCTGGCGCTCCTTACGCTGGATAAAGCCTTTTACGCGGTTATGAGCACGGACGCCGAGGCCATCGTGCCGGTGTTGAAGCAGGCGGCGGATTATGCCAATAGCAGCATAAGAGAGGTCGGCGCCAATAGAAAAGAATACACCGGTATGGGTTCGACCCTGAGTGGCATCTGCCTTATGGGCGAACGATACTGGGTCGTGAATGCCGGCGACAGTCGCGTCTACCGTTATCGCAACGGCTTGCTGAAACCACTCAGCAACGATGACACCCTGGCGGCCCGGGCGGTGCGTAGCGGCGCAATGACGTTTGAGCAGGCCGCTCACAGTCCTGACAGTCATGTGCTAACCAACTATTTGGGGGACGCTGGATTCAGTCTGGCCATCGACACCGGCCCTGAATTGCGCGACGGCGACAGCCTGTTGGTCTGTTCCGACGGTCTGTATGACATGGTGGATGACGATACGCTGGCCCGCCGGTTACAGCAGTTTAACACCTCGGGTGATTCGTGTGCCGATCAGGCCGGTGCTCTGATCGCGTTGGCCAATGAGCGCGGTGGCAGGGATAACATCTCGCTGATTTTGATGATGGTGCGTCATGAGCCGGGATGACGATACACCGGTCACCAATGTTACCCGGCGTATGCCGTTACCAGCCGGGGTGACGCAACGCATGGCCGGCGACGAATCGGTTACCCAACGTCTGGATGCGGCGCCGGTGGTGGATGCCGATCAGCTGGTGGAGCAGGTGACGGCGAGGCTGCATGACGAGGTGGCACTCATGTCGGCGCTGCAGCTGCGGGCCGGCAGTCAGATTGCCGATCGCTATCGCGTACAGGCAGGACCGCTGGGCGGCATCAGCGGAGAAGCCGAAATCTACCGTTGTCTCGACGAGCTTACCGGCAGTCAGGTGGTGGTTAAACTCTACCGCCACGATATGGCGCCCAAGCGGGAAGTATTGAAGGGCCTGCTCGGTCTCAACCATCCGGATATTGTCAGCATCAAGGATTACGGCAGTTGGACGGGACGTTTTTATGAGGCCATGGAGTACTGTGAAGGCGGCTCCATGGCGGACGTCATGCCGTTAAGCGAGCAGCGGCTGCGCGAGCATATCGGCCAGATTATCAATGGACTGCGTTACTGCCACCGGCAGGGCATCATCCACCGCGACATCAAGCCCAACAACCTGTTTTTCCGTGATGCAGCGTGCAAGGAGTCGGTGTTGGGCGATTTCGGTATCAGCTCGATGCTGGATCCCGACCATGAGGGTGTGCGCGTTACGCAAACCGCCGCCAACCTGACCCTCGACTATGCCGCCCCCGAGTTGCTCGATGGTCATAAGGTAGGCCCCAAAACCGACTACTATTCGCTGGGGGTGACGTTGATCCACCTGCTGCTGGGCCATTCACCGTTCCGCAACATGTCCAACACGGATATCCTGGTGGCACACCTGCGCGGCCGCATTGACTACCCGCAACAGCTGTCTGCCGAATTCGAACAGCTCCTGCATGGCCTGTTGCAGATCAGTCCCGATAACCGCTGGGCTTACCGCCAGGTCCATGCATGGCTTCAGGGACAGGCGATCGTGCGCGATGATGGCTCGGCCTGGAGCGAACAACAGCCGCCGACCACGAGTGCCGGCTATCCGGGCTATCCGGAAGCGCAGACGCCGCAGCAACTGGCGCGGGCGCTGGAGCATTTCGATGCCGCCAGGCAGCTTTTCCGTGGTGATATCCGCCGCTGGTTATTTGATCATCACGATCCCGCCCTGGCTGAACGCGTCGAGGAGATCGAAGAAAACTACACCGAGGATCCGCAAACAGGCTTGCAGAAACTGCGTTTCCTGCTCGACCCGGCGCTGCCGCTGCGAATACAGCAACGTGACGTATACAGCCTGAACGACTTGCTGGATCTGCTGACGACGAACGACACCGCTATCAACGAAAGCATTGCTCAGCTGCTGTTCGGCGGTTCACTGCTGGCCTGGATGGATACCTTGAACAAGATCGGAAACCGGCAGGCGTTGCTGGAAAAGGTCTCCCTGATCAGCGTGAAACTGCGTTATAAAGATCCCGATCTTGCTCTTTTTGCCTTGCGCTGCACGCTGGATCCAGCCCAGCCGCTGCCATTGATCCGTGATATCGAGCTGCCGCATCCGGGGCAAATCGAAGCCGTGCTGCGTAAGGCGCCACATGCGAAAAAGGCTCTGGCACAGCGGGTGATGAAGGGCTATTTCGAACAGTGGCTGCGTGCCGCGCAGTTTCCCGGCTGGCAAGAGGATGTCAGTTTTATCAGGAATTGCCGCATTGCCTACCCCCACCAGGACGCCTTGCTGACGCGCGCCATTCGCTGGCGTTTTCAACCCGACCAGCCTTTTCCTTTTGCCGGCAAAAGTATCAGCGACCCCAGAAAACTGGCGGCATTGATCGATGCTGATGAGCGTTCGCGGAATCAGGGACTCAAATTACTGGCCGGCGGCTGGATCCGGGCCTGGCTGGTGGCGACCGGGCGCCTGGCAAATCCGGACGCCCTGGATCAGGTGTTGTGGGATGGGCAAAGCAGCGAGCAGCGCAAGCTGGAATCGGTTCTGCAACTCATGGACCCCGAGTTGCCCAGGCCGCAACTGTCGGTCAAGTTTTTACGTATTAATTTCGGCCGGCTGGATCCGGAGCAGCCGCGTTCGAAATCCATCGCTATTCGCAACGCCGGACGCGGCCACCTGAGCGGTGATCTGCGCTTGCAGGATTATGATCGCGGTTTCACGATCGATAACAGCGTCATAGAAGGCAACGAAAGCGTGATCCGCCTTACTGCCAGTTCGCTGGGCATGCCCGAAAACAGCAGGCAACAAACCACGCTGAGTATATCCAGCAACGGCGGCGATCATACCATTAACCTCGCCTACCAGGTGCCCCGCCAACAGCGACAGCGCGAGCTGCCGGACCTGCAGGAAATTCTGCTGACGTTTTTCCAGTACGTCAATCCACGCTATCTTGTCACGGTTGGCATTCTTCTGTTTTTCGTTATTAACCTTACTTTCTGCCACGACGCCGGCGATATTCCGTTCTGACCTGACTGGTACCGGCTTACGCTAATTTTAATCCTGTTCGATCAGGGGACGGGCAGCTTGGGGCTTAGTCAGTGCCAATGCGTTCCGACCTCTTTTCAGACGTCACGCAGTCGCTCAGCCCGATATCCAGGTCAGGATAGTCAGGCTCCACTCCCAGCACAGTCCGCATGCGCGTGATATCCATGCGCTTGGACTCTGACAGATAACTCAGCATCTCCCTGCTCAGATTTTGCTGCACTTCTTCACGTGAGATTTGCTCCGGCCGGGGCAGGCCGAGGGCGTCGGCGACGCGGTTGAAATAATCGGTCATGGTGCTGGGATGGCCATCGCTGACGTGTACCACGCCGATAAAATCGCTGCTGACGGCGGCCAGGCAGGCGCGTATCAGGTCGTCCACGTGGATACGGTTACTGTAGGGCGATTCCGCTTCGGCCAGTACCGGCAGACTGTGTTCCAGCCGGGCACGGGGCAGGCGCCGGGGGCCGTATATGCCTGGCACACGGAGAATGGCACAGGGTATCTGACGGGCGTCGCACCATTGCCGGAGTTGCCGCTCGGCATCGACCCGCCGCCAGGCGCGCTCGGTCTGGGGGTTTATAGGCGCGGCTTCGGTGATCCAGCGCCCGCCACAGTTGCCATAGACGCCGGTGGTGCTGATAAGCACGATTTTCGCTGGCCGTTGCTTTGCCAGGCTATGGAGCCAGTGGCCGATGCGCCGGTCGCTGCGGCCCGTCGGCGCGGGTGGTGCGAAGTAGAATACCCAATGCCCATCCACCGGTGGCGAGGGGCTGGTATCCAGGTCCAGCGAGCGCGCCGTGATGCCGAGATTCTGAAGGCGGCGGGCACTCGATTCACTGTGCACCACGCCGAGCAGGCTGGATGCTTGCGGTCTGATCTGCATGGCCAGCCGGGTGCCGACATAGCCGCAGCCAATGATGGTAATGGGTGGCATGGTGATGGCGCCGTGTCAGCGCAGTGTCTCCGTGGCAGCTTGGCAAAGGTATGCAGTCATTATCGGCGCGCTTTTGCTGCAAGCCAAGCTTATGTCGGCTAACCAGGCGCGCCCTGGTGAGGACAGGAGAAGGTGAGTAAAGGGTTTGAGGATCAGGGCGTTACGGTTTTTGAGAGCGGGTTTTCGGTAGCCTGTCCTCGATACCTGCTGTTGCCGGTTAAATAAATAAAGGTATAATTCCACAATTATTGCAAGGAGGGACGGCACGGTGTGCGGATATTCAACACCTGTCAGGGGTCTTTGCTTTCAGGGTCGTCTGGGAGGTGCGTCATGGCTCCGGCCAAGCGTCGTTTGTCTGCTGAGACGCGGCTGAAAGGCGCCCCCCTCGCTCCGGGCATCGCCGTCGGGCGGGCCTGCTTCTATGAGTTGTATACAGCCGAACCCGATTCAGTATCCCGGGCAGATCCACAGCACGAAATCCAACACCTGGGTAATTCCTTAAGGTGGCTTGCCCGCCAGCGCTCGCTGCTGGCCCGTGATGCAGAAGCAAAGCTGGGGCCGGAGTACGCAGAAATTTTCGAAGCTCATCGTTTGATGCTGGCCGATGAGTCCTTGCAATCACAGCTTCGGCGGGCCATCGACGAAAAAGGCTGTAGCGCTGAAGAAGCGGTCGAGACAGAGCTGAATCGCTACATGGAACAGTTAGGGGCCGCCGACTCGGAGTATCTGCAGCAACGCGTTGCCGATATCGGGGAAATCCAGCAGGCCCTGCTGGGTTTTCTTAGTCACAGGGTTGCCTGCCGGCACTGCAAGGATATCGTCGAGTGCAGCGTCGGGCACTGCCGGCTGGGCAATGACCATATCCTCGTGGGCGCGGAAATAAGCGCAAGCCTGCCGATCGAAACAGACCACCATACCATCGGCTACATCGTTGAAAAGGGTGGTCCGAATTGCCACGCTGTTATCCTGGCGCGCGCCCTCGGTTACCCGGTGATTGGCAATATCCGCAAACTGCCCGGCTGCATTCCACCGGACGCGCAGATTCTCGTCAACGGCGATACCGGCGAAGTGATCCTCGACCCGACTGAAGAAACCCTGTCCCGCTATCAATCCGCGTTCACGGCTGGTGGGCAAAGTCTACACCACAGCGAGCCGGTACCCGGCTTGAGCGTTATGGCCAATATCGAACAGTCCGCGGACGTGCACGATGCCATTGCTGCCGGTGCGGAGGGCGTCGGCCTGTACCGGACGGAGATGGAGCTGCTGGTAGCGGGCAGGTTGCTGAGCGAGGCAGAGCAGGCAGCGCGTTATGGTGACGTGGTCAGGACCATGGCGGGTAAACCGGTCTGCATCCGGCTGCTGGATCTGGGTGCCGACAAGACTGCGGAATGGCTGGCAACAACGCGGCAGGGTGATAAAGTGGCGGGACAGCGCGGTGCCCGTTTGCTGCTGGCGCACCCGGAACTCCTGCGCGAACAGGCCCGGGCGCTCGCTCATGCCAGTAGATACGGACCCATTCACGTGCTCTATCCAATGATTGTCGATGTCGGGCAGTTTCTCGAATTGCGGGCCTTGTTTGATCAGGCGGTAGCCGATCTGCAGCCGCGCGGGTTGCAGCATGGTGTACTGTTCGAAGTTCCCGCAGCCTGCCTGGCCGCACGGCAGATCATGCAAGTGGCGGACTTCGGCTGTATTGGCACCAACGATCTCGTTCAATACCTGTTTGCCGAGGATCGAGGCGGCGGCGGGGCGGCCGCTCATACCTGTTTCGAAACCGATGCTCTGCTCTGGGAACTGATACAACAATTGTCGCGGGTCGCCAGGCAAGCGGGTAAGCCGATGGCCATCTGTGGCGAGTTGGCGGGTAATCCCGATTTGACCGGCCGTATCCTGCAGTCCGGTATCGCTGCCATCAGCACCAGCCCCTCACATATCGCAAAGGTCCGCCGGGCAGCGCAGATTTGAGCCCTAGGGAACGATATTCGCGCCGACTGGTGAGAAATGCGGGTTAGAATTTCGCCTTGTATCCCAGGCTCATGAAATAGGAGGAACGGGTTTCGTAGCCTCCGGGGTCTTCTCTGGCCGACCACTCGCCGCCCGCCTGGATATCCAGGCCGTATTCTTTTCTCCAACGGTATTCCATTTTAAGGCTGGGTGAGGTTACCCACTGCACCGAATCTTCAGGTATGTTGTTGCGGTAGTCGGCGCGCAACCTGGGACTGATATTCCAAAACCGGTTTATGGCGTATTTCGTGTCGATGGCGGCAGAGGAAAGCCTTGAAGAATCGGTTATCCGGTGACGAAGGTCGAGTATATTTTTATCACCTGAAATCATTATGTCTGTGCCGCTGAGCTTCAGATGATAAAAGTACTCGCTCAAACGTGTAGCTGCCGTTGTCGCGACAGCCGATGTGGCGGCATTGGAAACATCCATCATGGCGACATCGCCACTGAATTTGAAGCGTTGCGAAAAGGTGTGAGACAGGCCGAGGGCCAGCGTGGCGACCTCATTGGAGCGGTTCTTGGTAAAGTGCTTTATCCTCTTATCAGGAAGAATCCAATACCAGCCGTCGCTGCCGGCCATGGTTTGCTGCAGATACTTCCGTTGCTGTTTGCGTATCGGGCCGTTGCGGAAATCGAGTGTTGCGCTCAACGTGGTCCTGTAGGGCAGTTTCCAGGCACCCGAGGTCATAAACGAACCCAGTGAGTTTCCGAATACGTCATAGTCGAGAAACACCAGCATTGACCGCCTCGGCTGCAGGTAGCGTACTGCACCGCCGACCGATCGACTGGTAACCTGTCCATTATCCTGCTGTTCGATCAGGTAGCTGTTCAGGTCCCACGCCCGTGCAATTTTACCCGTGACCGCGTTGATTCCAAACATCTGCCTGGTGGCATTAAACTTGTCTTTGGATGAAAGAACCGGATAGCCGGCGACACCATTTAGAGTCAGTCCGCCCGTCAATCGATAATCCACCTGTATACCGTCGAATTCACCGAGCATGCTGCGGGCACCAATGCGACTGCCAAACTGAATCGACAGGCGTTGCGGGCCGACAGCAGGGGCGACGCACGGGCTCTCCCCGGTGTTGTCGTCAAGAGGTATTTCGTTGCGGAAACCGTGCAGGCAGGGGATGCTGAGTGGTGGCTCGGTAACCTGCAGTTCTGTCGGTCCAGGGGGGATGATTTCCAGCTCTGACGTCAGCACCGATGAATTGACAGTGCTGTCGGTTTGGTCGCGGGCTGATTTTTCGCTAACTTCCGCTGGCTGGTTAGTGACGGGTGGGTCAGTGGCCGTCTCACGGCTGGCGGGCTGCGAGCCCGGCCTGCCCGGTATGGCATCAGCCCCGGCAGAAAAAAGCAGCGTGCCCGAGCCGAGAGCCAGCATACAGATCGTCACAGAAACAGGGTTTGCTCCCATATTTCAGTCATCCGCCTCCTGCGTTTTCATTGTGAGCTGTCGGGCAAAATAATACACTGATGAATCATAAAGTTTCCAGTTTTTTTTCAAGCAATCTCTAGATGTGCTTCCGAGGGCGGTGGCGAAGGCCTGAACTGCCAGTGGCGCGAATTCAACGGGCTTGCATTGAGCTGCTCATCTCAAGCAGGATTGTCGGTGTTGCGATGGTGAAACTTGAGGCGGAAGACTGGTGCAATCCGGTGGGACTGCAAACTGTGTCACAGAAGCGGTTACCCGATCATTACGGCTATGCGCCTGGTGGCTCGCAGTGTCATGGGCTTTTTCAGGTCCGGATTGCCGCATGACTCAGGCATTCGCCACGCACCGTTCAATTTTGCAGGTGTAGATGCTTCCGGATATGATGCTGGCGTAACTGAATTCAGGAAGCAGACCCCAAAACGGGTCAATCGCTAAATCCAACCTCAACAATCAATTATCAAGGATCGGCAATGAGACGTTTGTTCCTCTTTTTCTCGCTAGTCACCTTCGCCGCGCTCGTCCAGGCGGAAACCGTCAAGGGGCGTATCCAGGTCATTTCCAGGCAAGCCGCGACCATTCAAATCGATGTCAAGGGTGAAAAGGTTGTAGTGCGTACCGATGCCAACACCCGGTTCGACGGCGCCGCGGGCCTCAAGGATCTCAATCCACCGGACCTGATTGAGGCTGAACGCGAACCAGGTAAGGCGGCGACCAGGATCAAGAAGATCGTGTTCGGTCTGCCACCCGGCGTCGAGATCAGCGTGAAAGAGTTACTCAAGATCATGACCAGCGGCCAGACCTATCATTTGTTTGACGCGCGCCCGGTGAAGCGTTTCGGCGCGGGTCATATCCCGAGTGCCAGGCCGGCATTTCCCAAGGATGAGAACTTCCTCAGTCTTCTCCCGTCCGACAAGGATGCGCTGCTTGTTTTCTATTGCGGTGGTCCCACCTGTCCCTATACAGGTATTGCGGTGGGCAAGGCGCAGGAGGCCGGCTACAGCAACCTCAAGGGCTTTCAGGCCGGCCTCCCGGGCTGGAAGAAATCCAAGCTGCCGGTGCACTCGGAGGCCTCTTGGCTGGCCAGGAACCTGAACACCCAGCACGTCATCCTGGATGTGCGGGACAAGGCTGTCAGCAGCCAGTCGCACATCCAGGGCGCAGTCGCATTACCGGTGTCCGAGTTGCAGGCTATGACCCAGCGCTTCATCGCCGAGCAGAAGGAGCCGGAACTGCCCGGCGTGACTGACCTGCGTGCACCCATCGTGGTCTACGCCGACAGTCACACCTCCAAACAGGCGCTGCTGGCCTACAAGGATCTGCGAAACTGGGGTTACAAGGGGACCACCGTGCTTAATGGCGGCCTGGCCAACTGGGCGGCAGCAGGTCTGCCGTCAGCACAGGGTGCAGCGGCGACCACCATCGTCTACGAAAAGAAACTCGCCCCGGGCGCTATCGCACCGAAGGAATTTGCTGCCCTGGGGGAATCCCGTGAGGGCGTGCTGTTCGTCGACGTGCGTACCGACCAGGAGGCCGCGACCGGCGTCATCAGGGACGCCCGGCACATCCCACTGGAACAACTCGAGGACAGACTCGCCGAGTTGCCTAGAGACAAGGAGATTGTCCTGTATTGCGCCAATGGCATACGCGCTGAGATGGCTTACCAGACGCTCGATAAACTGGGCTTCCAGGCCCGCTTCCTGAACGAAACCATCGTCATCGACAAGAACGGCCATTACAAGATGTGATCAGGCCCCTCCCATCATGCAAAGGCGAGAGTTCCTCAAGGTCAGCGCACTGTTCGGGGCATCCGGCGTCATGCCCGGCCTGCTCGGCGGTTGCTCGCCGCCGCCGTTGCCGGGCACCGGCGAAGTCCGCACATCACCGACGGTGTGCAACATCTGCTTCTGGCAATGCGCAGCCACGCTGTACAGGGAAAACGGCAAGCCATGGAAGGTGGTGGGCAATCCGGCCGATCCCCACTGCAATGGCCGTCTGTGTACACGCGGTACAGGCGGCATTGCCAGCTATAGTGACCCGGACCGTCTCAAACGGCCCTTGATCCGGATCAGGCAGGGCAACACACAATCTTTCAAACCGGTGTCATGGGACAAGGCCTTCGCCTACATCGCCGGGAAGATGCAGACGATCGCCGAACACCACGGTCGCGACCGCATCGCCTTGTTCTCTCACGGTGACGGCGGCAGGCATTTCCAGCGCATGCTCCAGGCCTTTGGTTCGCACGCCTATGCGCACCCTTCCTTCGCCCAGTGTCGTGGTCCCCGGGAAATGGCCTTCAACCTGACGTTCGGCGAAGGGGTGGGTTCGCCTGACCGTACCGACATGGCCAACTCACGCTGCATTGTGCTCATCGGTTCGCACATCGGCGAGAACCTGCACAACGGCCAGGTACAAACCTTGACGCAGGCCCTGGAACGTGGCGCCACCCTGATTACTGTCGACCCGCGCTTTTCCGTCCCGGCGTCGAAATCCAGATACTGGTTGCCCATTAAGCCGGGGACCGACATTGCCCTGCTGCTGGCGTGGATGAACGTTCTCATTAACGAAGAGCTGTACGACAAAGACTATGTGGCCGGATATTGCAGCGGTTTTGAGCAACTGGCCGCGCAGGTTCAGCCGTACAACCCGGAGTGGGCCTACCTGGAGACCGGCCTTGAAGCCGCGCAGATTCGTGCGACTGCGCACGCCATGGCTGCGGCTGCGCCGGCGATCCTGGTGCATCCCGGGCGTCATGTTACCTGGTATGGCGACGATACCCAGCGCTGCCGGGCCATCGCCATTCTGAATGCATTGCTTGGTTCCTGGGGCCGCCCGGGCGGATTCTACGCGCAGGAGAAGGTCGCTTTACCCGGGTTTCCGGCACCCGAACCACCCAGGCCGGAGCAGGACTGGAAGGCCGAGGTGCAGGCACGGTTTCCCCTGGTCAGCACCGGTATCAGCAATGTCATGATCGATGCCTCGGCGGGGCCCGACGCCTTCTTCAAGGGCTGGTTCGTCTACGCCACCAATCTGACCACCACGGTGCCGGCAGTGCGTGAGCAATTGGAACGGGCGGCCCAGTCGCTGGAGCTGGTGGTCGTCGTCGACACCATGCCGGCGGAAATTACCGGCTACGCCGATGTGGTCCTGCCGGAGTGTACCTATCTGGAGCGCTATGACGATTTGCGCAACAAGGCCGAGCGCACGCCTACCCTGGCGCTGCGTATGCCGGCCTTCGCGCCGAAGTATGACAGCAAACCGGCCTGGTGGATCGCCAAGGGCCTGGCGGAAAAACTCGGTCTGGGCGACTACTTTCCCTGGCAGGACTACCGCGAGGTGCTGGACTGGCAGCTCGAACAGGTCGGCTCATCGCTGGCGGAGATTGAGCAGACGGGCGTGAAGTCTTTCCCGCGCAAAACACCGGTCTATTTCACAGCAGGAGAACCGATCAAGTTCAATACGCCGAGTGGTAAGATCGAACTCTATTCACAGACCCTGGCGGATACCGGGCATGACCCGCTACCCCGATATGCCGCGCCGCAAAGGCCGCCCGCGGGTTACTTTCATCTCAACTACGGACGTGCCGCGGCACACACCTTCGGTCGCACCATCAACAATCCCCTGCTGTTCGAGCTGATGCCGGAAAACACCGTCTGGGTACATCCGGCGGCAGCTGCCCGGTTCGGTGTTGCCAACGGTGAATACGTGCGTCTGGAGAATCCTGCCGGTGTGCAAAGCAATCGGATACGCGTGCGGGTAACGCAGCGTATCCGTCCCGATTCGGTGTTTCTGGTGCACGGCTTTGGTCATAAGGAACCGCGGCTGCGTCTCGCTCAGGGCGCAGGAGCGGACGACGCCGGGTTGATGCACAACGTCAAGATCGATCCCATCATGGGGGGGACCGGCATGCGCGCAAGTTTTGTCACCCTGGTGCGCGGAGAGGCCTGAGATGATCACTTACGCCATGGTGATTGATACCAGGACCTGTATCGGCTGCGGTGACTGCGTGGTCGCCTGCAAGAACGAGAACAAGATCCCTGCCGGACTCAATCGTGACTGGGTGGTGGAGACAACACGCGGCGAATATCCGCATCTCAGCACCGAGTTTCGTTCCGAGCGCTGTAATCACTGCGCCCATGCCACCTGTGTGACCAGTTGTCCAACGGGGGCGAGTCATTACTGGAAGAATACCAACATTGTCCTGGTCGCCGCCGAAAAGTGCACGGGTTGCAAGGCCTGCATCGCAGCCTGCCCATATGATGCGCGCCTCATCATGCATCCTGCGGGCTACATCGACAAATGCACCTTCTGCCACCACCGGGTGGACCAGGGGCTGGACCCGGCCTGCGTCTCAAGTTGTCCGACCCATTGCATGCACTTCGGTGTGTTAAACGATGCGGACAGTCCGATCAGCCGTTTGCTGCGCACGCGCGACTATAAGGCCCTGTTGACGGAGACCGGCAACCAACCTAACGTCTATTACCTGCTGTAGGGGAGGCGCATGGTCGAGGAAGTCCTGGTTACCGCCCGTTTCAACCCCAAGGTCGATCCCAGCCTGAGCATCTGGAGCTGGGAAATCGCGGTCTATCTGTTCCTGGGAGGGCTCACCGCCGGGATTATGTGTTTTGCCGCCTGGGCGCTGCTCGCGGAGAAGGACAAGGAGCTGCCCTTCGCCCACGATCGGTTCGCGCTGTGGGCACCGATCGTGCTTTCCGTCGGTATGACGACACTGTTCCTCGATCTGGAGCACAAACTCCACGTGTTTCGTTTCTACACCAGTTTTCAGCCGACATCGCCTATGTCCTGGGGCGCCTGGATACTGGTGCTGGTGTATCCATTGATGGCATTGCAGGTTCTCTCAACATTGCGCCGCGGTTATCCTCTGTTTGCCGGCTGGCTCGAAAGAATACCGTCCGGCGCTGAGCTGCTCGATGTATGTGAACGATTAGGCCGCCCGATAGCCTGGTGGGTGCTCCCTCTGGGTATCGGGCTTGGAATCTACACCGGAGTTCTGCTCAGCGCCCTCAGTGCGCGGCCGTTCTGGAACAGCGGTGTACTGGGCCCGCTATTCCTTGTTTCCGGTTTATCCACCGCGGCTGCCCTGGCCATCATCGGTGCGCGCCAGGCCGGCGAGAAACATTTTTTTGCCCGTGCCGATCTCACGCTGATTGCTGTGGAGCTGATTCTCATCGCGCTGTTTCTGATCAACCTGGGCACTGGCGCGGAGCAACAACTTGCGGCGGTGCATATGGTGATGGGCGGCGCATACACCATGCCGTTCTGGATGTGGTTTGTGTTGCCGGGCCTGCTCATCCCGCTCGTACTGGAAACATTTGCGCTGCGCGGCATACGCGGTTTCGCCCTGATCGCCCCCTTGCTGGTGTTGTACGGTGGCTTCATGCTGCGTTACCTCACCGTGGAACTGGGCCAGCTGAGCAGTTGGACCGATTATGGGATACAGTTCGACCCGCAATTACTGCTGCGACTGGAGTAAGAACATGAAACTGTCTGTACTGGTAACGGCTATCGCAGTGCTGGGCGTATCCGCTTGCACCGGTGATACGCAAACCGACCTTAGCACCAGGGCTGCCGGTCTGGCGCAGATGGTTGCCGCGGGTGAGGACCATGTCACTGTCCAGGAACTCACCGACTGGCTGATCAAAGACCGGCGCGATTTCGAGCTGGTCGATATCCGCGATATCCAGGAGTTTGACGCCGGTCACATCGATGGTGCCCGTCACATTCCGCTGGCCGGCCTGCTCGCGGACCAGGCCCTGAGCAGCCTGCCGGCCGGGCGCACCATCGTGGTGTATTCCAACGGCAGCGCCCACGCCGCCCAGGCGGCGTTGTTACTGCATCTGGCGGGACGGCAGGCTCTGGCCCTGCTGGGCGGCTACAACTACTGGCACGCCTATCTCAACGACCCGGAAAAAGCGGGTGTGGCGGAGATGGACGCTGCCCAGCGCGCACATTATCGGGCTGTCGCGTGTTACTTTGCCGGCGAGTACGTCGCCGCCGCCGGGCTGCTACCGAAGAGCCGGGAGACTCCGCCGACAAGTTCCAGCGCGCCACAACAGGGAGACAGCACCGACGCTTTGGGATTGGGCCTTGGTCTTGGCAGTGATCAGGTTCAACGACTCCAGTTGCCCGCCGCTGCTCCCGGCCCGGCAACGGAACAGGCCGACCCTCTCGGACTGGGGCTTGGTCTTGGTAGCGATGAGATCAAGGCCGCCACACAGCCGAAGAAAGCCGAGCCGGGCGGCACCAGGAAGTTGTTGATTCGCGCAGAGTGTTGAACGTCGAATCATCATACTAACGAAGTCCGTAAACCTGTCCCGTGCGTTGAATCTTTACGGAAGCGCTTAACCGATCATGGCGACCAGCGCATACAGGCGTGCTTCAGTCTTGCTCAATACCCAGCCGGCCACTGATATCACTTCGCCGTGTGCGTATTCCTTGCGCAGCAGGTCTTGCAAGGTACTGGCCGTCTGTTCTGCATCCGCCGTCGCAGGGGTGGATGCGCCCCATTTTTGCAGTGTTCGTTCAATGTCCGTGAGCAGTGCATGGCATTGGCGATATTCCGGTTGCGTATCCAGATAAGCCCGGCCGAGTCGTGCTGCGGACTGCCGGTCGCCAATGCTTTTCCACAGCCATGGTGGCGCCGTGCAGGGTTCGGGGCCGGTATCGGCCAGCGCATAATGCCTGCCGCAAAAGCCGCCGGCTGTCAGGCCGAGCAGGACAGAAAACAGAAATGTCCGGCGTGTGCAGCGGCCGGTGTTAAACCGCGTTAACAAGGACCTGCGTCCGGCAGTCATCGAATTCGCCCCTTGAGGTGATCAGCAAGCCGCAGGGTCAGTGCCACCAGGCTCAGTGTCGGGTTGGAAACGCCCGAGGTAGGGAACACTGAGCTGCCGGCCACGTACAGGTTATTGACCGCATGGACTTTGCAGTTGCGATCGACCACACCATGCAAAGGATTGTCGCTCATGCGCGTGGTGCCCATGTGGTGGCTGCCACCGCCGACGGGTTGAGGCCAGTCGCGCCGGTCGGCGACCCTCTCGCGCAAGCGCCCGATACCCAGGGCGCCGAATTCAAGTGCCAGCGAGTGGAGGTGTGTATAGAAGCTGAGGCGGTCCTGTTCGGTCAGACGCCAATTCAGTTTGATCTTCGCCAAGCCCAACGCATCGTGCTTTGTCGAGAGGCTGACGCGGCTGTCCGGATTCGGCGCCTGCTCGCAGGAACCGCCTATGCCAAGCCAGGCGCCAATGTCGTCAGGGCGCCCCGGTTTAACGGCAGAGTCTTTAGCAATGAGAAATTGCCGGGCCGCCATAAGCATGTCGCGTCGTGCCGCATCATTCGCATTCGCCGCGTCCGGCAGCTGGTCTGCGGGGTATTTACCGGCAACGCCCATCATGAATGTGGCATTGAGTAAGCGATGTTCGCGCAGAAACGTTTGTGTGGGGTTGAAGGCCGCCTTCGCGGAATGACCTTCCGCCGTCACCCGTTCTCGCAGGATCTTCGGGACTCGCTGCAGGTCCGCAACCACCAATTCAGCGAAGCCGCCCATGTGCGGGTGTTCCATGAAGAAGCGGCCGACCAGATCGTTCTGATTGCCCAGCCCGGCCGGCACGACGTCGTTGGATAGCAACAGGATACGTGCGTTTTCAAGCCCACCCGTCGCCAGCACGTAATAGCGGGCTTTGACGCTGAGTCTGAGGCCGCTCAGGGTGCGGATGGCGAGTCGTTTTACAGCCTGGGCACCGTCGGCAGCGGAAATTCGCGTGACATTGGCGTTGAGCAGGACGCGGATATTAGCGGCTGTCTTCAATTCATCCCCATAACGGCTGCCGAAACGGGTCGGGGTGCTGAACTGAACGAACTGTAGTCGCAGGCGGCCGGTCGCCGATTCGGGCAGCTTCTCGCCGGTCACGCGCTGCCAGTAATCGCTGTCATCAAAGCGGCCGGGGGCGATTTCGACAATTTCGCTCGCCGGTTTGTAATAGGGTGCCAGTTCGTCAATGGCGAACGGCCAGCCACTGAACGGCACCCAGTCACGTTGTTCAAAGTCAATCACATCCAGGGGACGGCAGTATCCGCCCCAGTGGTTTGAGCTGCCGCCGAAAAGGCGCAGGCGCGTGGCTGATAGCGAATAGTCGATACCTGTGTTTTCACCCTCGTAGAGCGACTGAACCGCCGGGTCCGGTGCCAGTCCGCCGGCCTCCACCACGCAGACACTGATTCCGCTGCCCGCCAGGGTGTGTGCCAGTGTGATACCGGCGACGCCCCCACCGATTATGGCGAGATCGGCTTGCAGGCTGGTTTGATCGGGTAAGGTGCGGGCGTCTGTGAACATGCGTATCGCGCGTTCCCGCTATTTTTCACTGTTGGCCGGGTCCGGCTCCAGTACGTTGCGTGCGACCTGCTGCATGCTGCCGGTCTCGCCGATCCAGCTGGCGGGCAGGTCGGGTGCGGCGCTGGTGATGGAGACGATGACCGCGGCGGCATAGGGCACCGACTGTAACAGCAGCATGATTGACCACATCAAAAGATCCAGTGTCTCGGTGCCAAAAGTATTTATTATCGCGAACGCGGCAAGGCACAGCGCGAAAAACAGCAGGGCTTCTTCCCGCGATTCGTTGAGGGCCTTGAGTACGGCGTGTTTATGTGCCTGTTTCGGCGTGCGGAAAAACGGTTTGCTGCGTACGAAAAAACCGGTCATTATCGCTTTCCCGATGGTGTGCGTGAGGCCGAGACCTGCCAGGGCGGCGGCGATGGTCTGAATGGTGTTGGCTTTAACACGGGTACGGTACAGATAGACCAGCTTGCCCACTTTGAAAACGAACAGGGCCAGCGGCAGGATAGAGAATATCAGCAGCGGGGGGTCCACGTATTTGGGCGCCAGTATCATCGCCAGCGACCAGAACACTGCCGCAAAGTTGAACAGCAGGTTGACGCTGTCAGCGACCCAGGGTAGCCAGCCGGCGAGAAAGTGGTAGCGTTGTCCGCTGGTCAGGTTGCCTTTGCCGCGTAACAGGGTGCCGGCGTGGTGCCGCATGATCTGCACGGCACCGAACGCCCAGCGGAAACGCTGTTTCTTGAAATCGGTGAAAGTGTCGGGCATCAGCCCGCGGCCATAGCTCTTGGCGATATAGCTGGCTTCGAGGCCTTGTTCAAAGATTCGCAAGCCGAGTTCGGCGTCTTCCGTGATACACCATTCCGCCCAGCCGTCTACGTCCTGTAAGGCTGATTTGCGCACCATGGTCATGGTGCCGTGCTGGATGATGGCATTGCGTTCGTTGCGCGTGATCATGCCGATATAGAAAAAGCCGCGGTACTCCGCGTAGCACATCGCCTTGAAAGCGTTTTCATGCGCATCGCGATAGTCCTGGGGAGCCTGCACTATGGCAATATTTTGCTGCGTAAACTGGGGCGCGAGATCGCGTAGCCAACGTGGATGAACCAGGTAATCGCTGTCGATGACTGCGACGATTTCAGCGCCGGGGTCGGTGTGTCGCAGTGCGTAATTGAGTGCGCCGGACTTGAAACCGGGCAGCGGATCTTCGTGAAAAAAACGGAAGCGTGCGCCGAGTTTCGCGCAATGGTCGCGCACCGGTTGCCATACGGCCGGGTCTCTGGTGTTGTTGTCGATAACAATGACTTCGTAACGTGGATAGTCGAGCTGTGCCAGTGCGTCGAGTGTCTCGATCATCATGGCCGCCGGTTCGTTGTAGGCCGGTACGTGCACCGACACCATCGGTAGTGCCTCGTCGCTGACCGCGATAGGTTTGAACGGGCGCCGGTGTTGCTGTGTCCACAACGCCTCGGCCCATTCATGTGCTTCGGCCAGCAGCACCACGATGACACCAACCATGCCAAGGATCAGAAGGATACCGACCGCCACACTGGTGAAGGTGAGGTACTGATGTGTGTAGTCGTAAATGATCCACACGGCCGCCGTAGCGGCAGCATAGGTTATGAGGGCCAGAAAGCCGCGGCCGCGGGCGCCCAGATGCCTGCTGTCGATGAGCATCAGGGCAAAGGTGATCAGGGCGATGATGACAGAGATAGCGGCGAGGATCGGCCAATCCGGTATTTTCACAATGGGTTCGGTGAACTGGAACTTGGCTTTGCGTTCCACGTCATAGACACCCCAGTAGGCGCCAACCGCGCCTTCCAAGTCGCGTTTCCACTTCTGGTCAAAGGCTTCCATCAGATAATAGACGTACTTTTCCTCAGCGGCGCGGGCCAGAAAACGGCGCAGGAAGGTTGCTTCATTGGCCGCCGAGGCTGCCGCTGCCTTGACACTGCGGCCGTTACTCGGCCAACCGACTTCGCCGATGACAATGGGTTTGTCCGGGTAGAGTTGTTTCAGTTCATTGATGTTATTGACCACGAAATCCACGGCCTCTTCGAGCGGGACGCCTTCCCAGTAGGGCAGCAGGTGTACGGCGATGTAATCGACATGATCTACAAGTTTCGGGTATTTTTTCCAGATGTAGGGCGGTTCCGCTGTGCTGACCGGGATATCCGTCTGGGTGCGCGCCATGTCCAGATATTTGATCAGTTTCTTCACCGGGATGTCACGGCGCAACAAGACTTCGTTACCGACAATGATGCGCACCACATTGCGCGAGCGGACCGAGATGTTGAGCATGTTGAGGATTTCGTTGAGGGTTTTCTCCTCATTGTCATCCACCCAGGCGCCCAGCGCGACATTGATATCGTATTTAGCGGCCAGACGCGGAATCTCGGCCAGGGATTTTTCCACCGTATAGGTGCGAATGGCATTGGTTCTGCCTGCCAGCAGTGCCAGGTCGGATTCGATGTCTTCACTGCTGGGGTGCTTGTTCCAGATAGGTGCCTGGTCAGCCTGGTAGGGGGAAAAGGCAAATCCCTGAATACGTTCAGGCCAGGCCGGTTCAGTCTCCGGGCTGTTGTAGAGTGCCCAGGCCATGATAGTGAGCGCAGTAATCGCAATGGCAATAATGAAACTGGATTTGTGCATGACGGGATAATAGGTGAATAACGGGGGGCAGACTATAGCGAAGGAGTCGGTCCCAAATGAGACTTATTTTTGTTTATTAGCGGCTTTATTTTAGCGGTGGAAAATCATGGGCTTGGGTTGGGTTGAGCTTCGTGGAGCGCCTGAATTCCCTGCACCACGTCATCGGATAATATTATATTGACACTTTCGCTATTGGTGTTCAGCTGATCCATGCCGGTTGCCCCGACGACGGTACTGGGGAGGAACTTTCCGCTGTTGACGAAAGCCAGTGCCATCCGGGCGGAATCGAGACCGGGCTGCATATTCTACGGTGGCCTCTGTTCGCTCCTCAGGTCAGCGGCGCAGTCGGTGTCAGCTGCCAGATTTCCTTATTGTAGTCACGCATGGTGCGGTCGGTGGAAAACTTACCGCTGTGTGCCGTGTTCAGGATGCTCATGCGTGTCCAGCGTTCTCTATCAAGATAGGCTTCCGCCGCGCGCTGCTGCGCATCGACGTAAGAGCGGAAGTCAGTAGCGGTCAACCAGGGATCCTGTGCACTGTTGATAGAGTCGATGAGGGGCTCGAACAGATTTATTTCAAACCGGCTGAAGTGGCCGCTTTCCAACAGCGTCATGACAGCATTCAGATCCTCATCCGCCGCGATGATTTCCCAGGGCCGGTAATCCTTGCGTGCTTCGTCCACCTGTTCGGCGGTCAGGCCGAACAGGAAGAAATTATCGTCACCGACTTCTTCCAGGATTTCGATATTGGCGCCGTCGAAGGTGCCGATGGTGACGGCGCCGTTCATCATGAATTTCATGTTGCCGGTACCGGAGGCTTCTTTGCCCGCGGTGGATATCTGTTCGGAAAGATCCGCGCCCGGGCAGATCGTCTCCATGGCCGATACCCGGTAATTGGGGAAGAATACCACCTTGAGCATGTCGCCAACCTCTGGGTCTTCATTGATCACCCTGGCGACATTACTGATCAGTTTGATGATCAGCTTGGCTATGGCATAACCCGGCGCTGCCTTGCCACCGATCAGTACGCAGCGATTGGTCCAGTTTTCGGTGTCGCCGCGTTTGATACGGTTATAAAGATGGATGACATGCAGGGCATTCAGCAGTTGACGTTTGTATTCATGAATGCGTTTCACCTGTACATCGAATAGCGCATGGCAGTTGACTGTTACGCCGCATTCGCTTTCAATCAGCTTGGCCAGCCGTTGCTTGTTGTCCATTTTGACGTCGTTCCAACGTTGCCGGAAATCAGCATCCTCGGCACAGGGCACCAGCCCGCGTAACTGGTCGAGTTCGGTAACCCAGCTGTCTCCGATGATCTGCTCCGTGATCAATTTGTTCAGGCCAGGGTTACACATGCTCAGCCAGCGCCGCTGGGTGACACCGTTGGTCTTGTTGTTGAATTTGTCCGGCCACATTTCGTAGAAGTCATGGAACAGGCCTTCCTTGAGCAGCCGCGAATGCAGCTCGGCCACGCCGTTCACCGAGAAGCTGCCGACAATGGCGAGGTAGGCCATGCGCACCATCGGTGTATCGCCTTCCTCGATAATCGACATG
>Ga0209456_10000530_pt1 | contig 20399 bp, 20 predicted proteins | sample COG_11_FD_184755 | JGI IMG/M metagenome (GOLD analysis project Ga0209456, IMG submission 184755) | Pelagic marine sediment microbial communities from the LTER site Helgoland, North Sea, for post-phytoplankton bloom and carbon turnover... | ecosystem: Environmental > Aquatic > Marine > Neritic...
GGCGAGACATAAAGCGAGCGCAGCGAGACAGTCCGCCGGTAAAGCATGCCGACCGTTCGCCTGTGGTTGGCGCGTCCGGCGTGATCGCCGCGTGTGATCACTAAAATTGGTGGTGAAGTCGAGAGGTGGTTCTTTATGCCTTGTGAAGTATCGCCTTGATCTCGTTGGCACACAGCTTCGCGAGACCCGAGTAGATCTTCGGTGTACCACAGAGGATGTGGCCACTGTCGAGGTAGCCCTCGCTGCCGTCGAGGCCACTGACGATGCCGCCGGCTTCACGAATGATCAGCGACCCGGCTGCCAGGTCCCAGGGCGCGAGGCCTGTTTCCCAGAAGGCGTCGAGACGGCCCGCCGCGACGTAGCAAAGGTCGAGTGCCGCGGCGCCCGGGCGGCGCACGCCTGATGTGTTCCTTATGACCTTGGCGAGCATTTCCAGGTAGGGCGCCACTTCCGAGTCAGTCTGGCGAAACGGGAAGCCCGTGCCAATCAGTGCGCGATCGAGTTCAGTCTGCCCGCTGACGCGAATCTTGTGATCGTCGAGCTGCGCGCCGGACCCGCGGGTGGCCGTAAAGAGCTCCTGGCGAAGCGGGTCGTAAACGACACCGTGTGCCATGCGGCCGCCTACCTTGACGCCAATCGATATGGCGAACACCGGGAAGCCGTGCAGATAATTGGTCGTGCCATCCAGCGGGTCGATGATCCAGACGGTGTCGGAGCTGGTGTCGCCCTGGCTGCCCGATTCCTCGGCGAGGATGGCATGATCAGGATAATGCTTGAGAATAACGTCGATGATGGCGCGCTCGGCCGCACGATCGGCCTCGCTGACGAAATCGTTATGCCCCTTCTTTTCGACCTTGAGCTTCTCGAGCTTGACCAGGTTCCTGATCAACACGGCACCAGCGCGCCGCGCCGCCATAACCGCTACATTGAGTAGTGCGTGCATTCGAACGATTCCGTTATTGTCAAAGAACTGCCACGTATTGCTCCAGGGTACTGTCGGAGCAGGCCGCGGGGGCGCTAGAATACCGGACTTTCAGTTGCCTGTCTCAAGCTTTGCCGATACGAATCGTACTTGTCGGAACGACGCATCCCGGGAACATCGGGGCGGTCGCGCGCGCCATGAAGAACATGGGGCTCAGCGACCTTGCGCTCGTCAATCCGAAGCATTTCCCGCACGAAGAGGCGACCGCCCGCGCCTCGGGGGCGACCGGTATTCTCGACGGCGCCCAGGTGGTCGGGACATTGGCCGAAGCCCTGACCGACTGCGTCTACATCGCCGGTGCCAGCGCGCGGGCACGGACGATCGGCTGGCCGACGATGGGACCGAGGGATTGCGCGGAGCGCATGATCAGCGAGAGCAAGGCGGGCACGGTGGCCGCCGTTTTCGGACCCGAGAAATCGGGCCTCAACAACGAGGACCTGGACCTCTGCCATACTTTGCTGACGATCCCGACGAACCCGGAGTTCAGCTCGCTGAACCTCGCCATGGCCGTGCAGGTTCTGACGTACGAGCTGCGCGTGGCCAGCATGCTCGATGAGGGACCGGGCTTCGACACCGAGGCGCCGCCCGCGACGGGCGAGGAGATGGAGCACTTTTACGCGCACCTCCAACAAGTGGTCAAAGACGTCGGTTTTCTCGATCCGGAGAATCCGCGGCACCTGATGCGGCGGCTGCGGCGGCTGTTCATTCGCGCGCGGCCCGACAAGAACGAGGTCAACATCCTGCGCGGCATCCTGACGGCCGTCGATCGCACGCGAGGTTCGGACGATGAAGACTGACATTATCTATCTCGATTACGCCGCTTCCACGCCAGTGGACGAGCGAGTCGCGGACCGCATGCTCGAGTGCCGCGCTTCCGCGTACGCGAACCCATCGTCCAATCACCTCGCCGGCAGGCGCAGTCGTGACACTATAGAAACGGCAGCTGCACAGCTCGGGGCGCTCTTGAATGCAGACCCGAGAACCCTGATCTGGACGTCGGGCGCCACCGAGTCCGACAACCTCGCGATCGCGGGTGCGGCTCGCTACCGGGCGCCGCGCGGGAAACACCTCATCACGATGCCCACCGAACACAAGGCGGTGACCGACGTGTTTCGCATGCTCGAGAAACAGGACTTCGAGGTGACCTGGCTCGAGCCGGACGAGCGCGGACGGCTGGACCCGGCTGTACTCGAAGCGGCATTGCGCCGCGACACGCAGCTCGCGTCGATCATGTTCGTCAACAACGAGACCGGCGTGATCCAGGATATCGAGGCACTCGGCAATGTGTGCCGTGCCAACGACGTCCTGTTCCACGTCGATGCGGCGCAGGCCGTCGGCAAGGTCCCGATCGACCTCTCGGTGCTGCCCGTTGACCTGATGTCCCTGACCGGCCACAAGTTCTATGGGCCCAAGGGGATCGGCGCACTGTATATCGCCGACCGACCGGCCTGCTATGTCGAACCCCTGTTCTTTGGCGGCGGGCAGCAACGGCGCATCAGGCCGGGCACGCTGCCGTCCGACCTCATTGCCGGGCTGGGCCTGGCCTCGGAGATTGCCGCCGGTCGCCTGCACGACGACCTCGCGCATCTGGCCACCCTGCGCGCGTCGTTCTGGAATCGTATTCGCGACATCGACGGCCTGTTCGTCAATGGCGATCCTGATTCGGGTTTCCCCGGCATCCTCAATGTGAGCGTGTCCGATATCGAGGGAGAAAGCCTGTTGCTGAGCCTCGAGCCGCTGTGCGTTGCGACGGGATCCGCTTGCAACTCCCAGGCCCAGGAGCCTTCCTATGTTCTGCGCGCGCTGGGCCGCAGCGATCTCGAGGCACAGAGTTCGATTCGCTTCAGCTTCGGTCGCCACACGACCGCGGAGGAGGTCGTATTCGCGGCGGGCCGTTACGCGAAATCCATCGAGCGCCTGCGCGAGCTTGCGCCCGGAGATGCGGCGTGAGCGAAGATCCCTACAGTGCGCAAATTCGGGAATTGTTTGCGGATCTCTCGCATGCCGGCGATCTCGACGACGCGACGTGCGCCGAGCTCGAGGAGCAGGGAGTGCGCATCCGGCTGGCCGCCACCCACAGGGAGGGGTGTCTGCAGGCCTTGCGGTTCCGCGCCTGGGGCTGCCCGCACGTCCTTGTCGCCTGCGAGGCCGTTTGCAGGGAGTACGAGGGCCGGGCGGCCGCCGACCTCGAGCAGTTCCGGGCGAGCGAAATAATGGGGATTCTGTCTATACCTGTGGAGAAAACCGGACGTATACTTGTCATTGAAGATACGGTTCGGTTGCTTGGGCGCAGCATTTGCGGCAGTTCTGTACCTCCCGTGTCGTAACAGCAAAGAGAGATTCACATGGCGATTTCGCTGACATCGTCCGCCGCCGAGCGCGTTCGGACCTACCTCGACAAGCGCGGTAAAGGCGTGGGTCTGCGGCTGGGCGTGACCCAGACGGGCTGTTCCGGATACTCCTACGTAATCAACTACGCCGAGGCGATCGATGCCGGGGATATCGTGTTCGAGGACAAGGGCGTCAAGGTTGTCGTCGACCCCGATGCGCTGGCCCTGATCGATGGCACCGAGGTCGATTTCGTCAAGAATGGCCTGAACGAGGCCTTCAGCTTCCGAAATCCCAATATAAAGGGCGAATGCGGCTGCGGCGAAAGCTTCAACGTCTGAAAGTACCGTAGTAGAATTAAGGGTTTACTCCTACTCGCCCGGCACACTCGCCGGGCGCTGACTATCACCACCGAGAGAAATAAAGGAAGCAACACATGGCCGTTGAGCAGACGCTCTCCATCATCAAGCCTGATGGCGTGCAGAAAAACCTGATCGGAGAGATCTATAGCCGTTTCGAAAAAGCGGGACTGGAAATCGTTGCCGCCCGCATGATGCACCTGTCGAAAGAGCAGGCCGAGGGCTTTTACGCCGTGCACAAGGAACGCCCGTTCTTCAACGACCTCGTGAGCTACATGACATCGGGTCCAGTCGTCGTGCAGGCGCTACAGGGAGAGAACGCCATCGCGAAGAATCGTGAAATCATGGGTGCCACCAACCCGGCAGACGCGGATCCCGGTACGATTCGCGCCGACTTTGCAGCCAGTATCGAAGAAAACGTCGTGCATGGTTCCGATGCGGCCGAGACAGCCGCCGTCGAAATCGCGTTTTTCTTTGGCGACGACGGCGTCTGCCCGAGGACGCGCTGAGCGTCGAACAGCCGTGACCAGCACTGCAGCCAAAACCAACCTGCTCGGGATGTCGCAAGACGCTCTCGAGCAGTTTTTTGTCGAACACGGTGACAAAGCGTTCCGTGCTCGCCAGCTGATGCAGTGGATCTACCAGCGCGGAGTGACCGACTTCGACGACATGACGGACCTGTCGAAAAAGCTGCGCGCCTGGCTGAAAGACACGGCTGAAATCACCCCGCCTGATATTCAGTCGCGCTATGACTCGTCGGATGGCACCGTCAAGTGGTTGTTCGAGAGCGGTTCGGGGCAGGCGGTCGAGACCGTTTTTATTCCTGAACCGGGCCGCGGCACCTTGTGTATTTCGTCGCAGGTGGGTTGTGCGCTCGACTGCGCCTTTTGCGCGACGGGCGCCCAGGGTTTTAACCGCAATCTCACGAGCGCCGAGATCATTGGCCAGGTATGGCACGCGATCAGGGAACTGCCGCGCCGGGAAAACGGTGACCCGGCCGTCACCAATATCGTGTTCATGGGCATGGGCGAGCCGCTCGCCAATTATCGAAACGTCGTGCCTGTCCTCAAGCTGCTGGTGTCGGACTGGGCCTACGGGCTTTCTCGCCGCCGGGTGACGATCAGCACCTCGGGACTCGTGCCGCTCGTCGACAAACTCGGTGACGAATGCAATGTGTCATTGGCGGTCTCGCTGCATGCACCCAACGACGATCTGCGCGACCAGATCGTACCGATCAACAAGCTGCACCCGATCGCCAGCCTGCTCGACGCGTGCTGGGCCTACACGGCGAAGCATTCCAATCGGTTCATCACGTTCGAATACGTGATGCTGCGCGATGTCAACGACTCGCTGGCGCATGCGGACGAACTCGCGGAGCTATTGCTCGGCAAGCCGGCCAAGGTCAACCTGATTCCGTTCAACCCGTTCCCCGACACCCGCTTCCAGCGCTCGTCGGCGGATACAATCATGCATTTCCAGAATCGTTTGCGGCAGCGTGGGCTCGTGGCGACGACGCGCAAGACGCGTGGCGACGACATCGATGCCGCATGTGGTCAGCTGGCCGGCAAGGTGAGCGATCGCGTTCGCAAGCCTCTCGGGAAAAAAAGCATGGCCGCGAGAAAACTGGCCAAGGAGAAGATAGGGATGGTATCAGCGTGACGACGAGCAAGCGGATTCTGCCTGCGGCGATGGCCTTCCTGCTGATGGCGGGATGCATTTCGACAACGACCGGGACGGCCTCTCCCGAGGCCGACGAGGCGGACGCAGCCGAACTGAACTACCAGCTCGGTGCGCGTTACTACAACAATGGCAAGTATGAGCTCGCGAGAGACAGGCTGCTGCTGTCCATCGAGCTGGACCCGAAACGCGCAATTACGCATTCGACATTGGCGCTCACTTACGAAGCGCTCGGTAACGAGCGGCTGGCAATCGAGTCGTACAAAGCGGCGCTTCGGGCCGAGCCACGTAATTTTGACGTACAGAACACCTACGCCGTGTTTCTGTGTGGGCAAAGAGATTTCAGCAACGCAAAGAAGTACTTCGACAAGGCGGCGAGCCATCCTGAGAACGACAATGCCGAAGTGACATTGACCAATGCCGGAATGTGCATGGCCGAGCAGCCCGATTACGCTGCCGCGGAGGCGTATTTCCGCGAGGCGCTGGAGCGGCGTGCGGAGTATCCGGATGCGCTCCTGCAGCTATGCCTGCTGAAATACCGACAGCAGGAATACCTCGTATCACGCGCATTTCTGCAGCGCTTCATGGGTGTCAGCGAGACGACGGCAGGGGTGCTTTATCTTGCCGCGCAGATCGAGGAAAAGCTGGGTAACGATCGTGCCCGCACGGAATACGTGAACCAGCTGCTGCGCGACTTCCCGCAATCGGATCAGGCGAAACGGGTCCTGGAATCCGGCTAGCATGAGCGACGAAACCGAAAAACAGCCCGACGAGGCTATCGAGACCGAGACCCAGGGACCTCGTGGTGGCGAGCGCCTGGCCGAAGCGCGTCGCGAACAGCAGATATCGGTGCTCGAAATTGCCAAGGAGTTGCATCTCGACGAGTACAAGGTCCGGGCACTGGAGAACAACGATTTCGATACGATAGGCGCGCCCGTGTTTGCGAAAGGTCATCTCAAGAAATACTCGCAGCTCGTCGGCGTTGACGAACGGGATGTCCTGAAGGACTACTACGAACTCACGCGCTCGGCCTCGATGCCACCCGTCATTTCAACGCGTCCCAGGCCGCGACGCGAGATGTCGCCAGGGCCGTGGATTGCAGTCATCGTCATTATTATCGTTGTCGCCTCGGTTTACTGGTGGCTGACGTCACGGCCCGTGGTCGTGGACGCGCCGGCGCCTGCCGAAGAACCGGCGCCCGCCGAAGAAATGGTGCCTCAAGAGGAAGCCGCTCCCGAAGAAGTCGATGAGCCCGAGGCCACCGAGGTCGATACGACACCGGATCCCGAACCTCAGCCCGAGCCCGTCGAAGCAGCGACGAACGACGGCGAATTGCGCCTGCTGGTCACTTATTCCGGCGATTGCTGGACCGAGATTACCGATGCCAGCGGCCGCCGCCTGTTCTTCGATCTCGGCAAAGAGGGGCGCACGGTCGAGTTGAGTGGCACGGCGCCGTTCAATGTCCTGTTCGGCAATGCCGACAACGTGAGCCTCCAGGTCAATGGCTCCGATTACGCGATTGGCGCCGCCGATCGACGCGGACGCACGGCACGCCTGACCATTTCCGGCACCTGAGCCAACGCGGATACAGCAGTGAAACCAAGAGCCATTCGCGGAATGAACGATATCCTGCCCGAAGTTTCGGGCACCTGGAGTTACCTCGAGTCTGTCGTGCGCGAGATCGTGCAATCCTACGGATACGAGGAGATTCGCCTGCCGCTGCTGGAGTACACCGAGCTGTTCAAGCGTTCGATCGGCGAAGTGACCGACATCGTCGAGAAGGAGATGTACACGTTCCTCGATCGAAATGGCGAAAGCCTGACGCTGAGGCCTGAAGCGACGGCGAGTGTCGTGCGCGCCGGGATGACGAATGGTTTGCTGCACAATCAGCGGCAAAAGCTGTGGACCTCGGGACCCATGTTCCGTTACGAGAAACCGCAGAAGGGCCGTTACCGGCAGTTTCACCAGTTTGATGTCGAAGCGCTTGGGTACGATGGGCCCGACGTCGATGCCGAGCTCATCATCATGAGCGCCCGCATGTGGCGACAACTCGGAATTTCGCAAATCGGGCTCGAAATCAATTCGCTTGGCGTTCCCGAGTCGCGGGCGCGCTACCGGGATGCACTGGTTGACTACTTCAACAGCGTGAAAAGTGAGCTGGATGAGGATAGTATGCGCCGGCTCGGGCAAAACCCGCTCAGGATTCTCGACAGCAAGGAGCCGGACATGCAGGCCATTGTCGAAGCTGCGCCGGTAATGCTGGATTATCTCGATGACGCCTCGGCCGAGCATTTTACGGGGCTCAGGAGATTGCTGGATGCGGCGGGCGTCGAGTACACGGTCAATCCGCGCCTGGTGCGCGGGCTGGATTATTACTCGCGCACGGTTTTCGAATGGGTTACGGACGCGCTCGGCTCGCAGGGCGCAGTGTGCTCGGGCGGCCGCTACGACGGCCTCGTCGAAAAGCTGGGTGGCAGATCCACGCCGGCGATAGGCTGGGCCATGGGTATCGAGCGCTTTGTGGCTCTGTTCGAGGCCTGCGGCGGCAAGGCACCGGCCAGCAATGCCGACGTGTACATTGCGGCGTTGGGCGAGGGCACCCAGGAGCGGGCATTCGCGCTTGCCGAAGAGCTGCGCGATGCGGGTTTGGGCGTAGAGATGAACCTCGGCGCCGGTAGCTTCAAGTCACAGATGAAGCGCGCGGACAAAAGCGATGCCGGCTACGCGCTGATTCTCGGCGAGCAGGAGCTCGCCGACGGGCGCATCGGTATCAAGCCGTTGCGCAGTAAGGAACAACAGGAAAGTGTGCCGCTCGAAGAAGTGGCGGCAACACTTAGGGACCGATTGAACCAATAGCGGGATGACCCGCCATTACTAAAGGCAGTTTCGTGGACGACTTACTTTCAGAAAAAGAACAGATTGAACAGATTCGGACGTGGTGGTCGGAGTATGGCGGCTACGTCATATTCGGCGTGGCAGCGGGCGCCTTGCTGCTGTTCGGCTACAACTACTATCAGAGCAGCACGCTCAAGGGTCAGCTCGAAGCTTCCGCGCTTTACGAGGAGCTGGCCGACCATGTTGTTGGTGGCGATCTCGACGAGGCGGAAGTGCTTGTCGGTGAGCTCGGTACGATGTACGCCGATACGACGTACTCGGCACAGTCGAAGCTGGCAATAGCACGCCTCTACATGGACAAGAACCGCGATCAGGATGCGGTGGATGTGCTCAGCGAATTGCTGGCCAGCGACAGCGACGAAGCGTTGAAGCATGTTGCGCGTCTGCGTCTCGCGAAAATCCTGCTCTACCAGGACAAGGCACAGGAGGTCGTTGACCTGCTGCAGAACGAGGATAATCCCGCGTTCTCGGCCGCGTATAGCGAAGTGCTCGGCGATGCCTACCATGCTCTCGGACGCATCGAGGATGCGCAGTCCGCCTACCAGCGCGTGCTCATGGATCCACTGTCGCAGGGTACGGTCGACCAGCGCCTGGTGCAGTGGAAGGTGCTCGATCTGCCCGAGGTCGTGGCCGAGGAGACAGTCGAGGAGACGGTCGAACCAGCGACCGAAGACGCGCCAGGCGAACCTGCCGTTGACGAAGCGGCCGAGACCACGGAGAGCAACGAAGAGGTTGTTGAGTGAAGTCATTGCTGCGCCTGTCAGGTCTGCTCGCGGCAAGCTTGCTGCTCGCTTCCTGTGGCATTTTCGGTGACAAGGACGAGGAGCTTGAGCCCAAAGAGCTCGTGGACTTCAGGCCAACAATCAAGATCAAGCGCGTGTGGAGTGCCAAAGTGGGCGGAGATGCCGAATTCCTGCGCGTGGCATTACAGCCGATCGGCGACGGCAGCCGCATTTACGCGGCGGGCTACGATGGCAGCGTCACGGCCTTCGATGCAAGAACAGGAAAGCAAGCCTGGCGCAACAAGCTGAAAGTCGAACTCTCGGCCGGGCCGGGCGTGGGCGAGGGACGCGTTGTGGTCGCAGCCAAGGACGGTGTGGCCATAATGCTCGATGCGGCGACCGGGGCCGAACAATGGCGCGCGAATATTGACGGCGAATCGCTGGCACGGCCGATTGTCAGCGGTGACTTCGTCGTCATCCAGACCATCGACAACCGCATAATGGCGCTGTCGATATTCGACGGTCGCCAGATCTGGTCCAATGAGCAATCGACGCCGTCGCTGACGCAGCGTGGCTCGGCCAGCCCGGTTCTCGTTGGCAGTACAGTCATCGCGGGATTCGACAATGGACGGCTAATGGCGATAGACCTCGATTCGGGCGACGTTGCCTGGGAGTCGATGCTGGCGCCGCCGTCGGGTCGTTCGGTGCTCGATCGACTGGCCGATATCGACGGTGCGATCGCTTCGGTCGGCCAGGATATCTTTGCGGCTGGCTACCAGGGTCGCCTGGCATCGCTGGCATCGGAATCCGGACAGGTGCTCTGGAGCCGCGAAATTTCTTCCTACGTCGGCGTCTCCGTCGACTGGAACAGCGTTTATACGACGCGCGATGACGGCGAGATCATCGCCATGTCGCGGCGCGACGGTGCAGAGACGTGGCGCAACAACGACCTGCTGCGTCGCCTGCCGACGCTGCCGACGTCGTTCAATACGACGGTTGCTGTCGGAGACCTGGAGGGATACGTGCATTTCTTCAGCAACCTGACCGGCGAGCCCGTCGCCCGTGTAAAACTCGGCGGCACGGCGATCAGCAACGCGCCAGTTGTTATCGCCGACCGGCTCTACGTCCAGTCTGATTCGGGCAACATTGCGGCCTACGAGATCGTGCAGGATCGGCCGAAGCGCAGTGCTCCCGATATCAGCGACGATTCCTGAACGGGTGCCTTCCTGTGCTGCCTGTTATCGCGATAATCGGCCGGCCCAACGTCGGCAAATCGACGCTGTTCAACAGGCTGACGCGCTCACGTGACGCCCTCGTAGCCGACTACCCGGGCCTGACTCGCGACCGCAAGTACGGCTTCGGCAAACTCGGCCCGATTCCCTATCTCGTCATCGACACCGGCGGTGTCGCGGGCGGCGAGGTCGGCATCGAAGAGGCGATGGTCGAGCAGACCGTGCGTGCACTTCAGGAAGCCGACGCGGCGATTATCATGGTCGATGGCCGTAGCGGTCTGACGGCGGCCGACGAACACGTTGCGGATCTCGCGCGCAGGTATGCGAAGAAAACCTGGTTGGCTGTAAACAAGGCCGAAGGTCTCGACGCTGCCATTGCGGGTGGCGAATTTCATGGTCTCGGCATCGGTGAACCGATCGCCGTATCCGCAACACACGGCGATCGCATCAGTGCACTCATCGAAGAAGTGCTCAGCGACTTCGAGCCGGAGGAGTCCGACGATGAGGCTGACGAGGACGTCGAGGAATTGCGCATAGCGGTCATCGGCCGTCCCAATGTGGGCAAGTCGACGCTCGCAAATCGCCTGCTCGGCGAAGACCGCCTTGTCGTTTATGACCAGCCGGGTACGACCCGCGATAGTGTGGCCGTGCCGTTCGAGCGCAATGATCGCAAGTACCTGCTCATTGACACGGCCGGTATCCGCCGGCGCTCGCGCGTGCGCGAAGCGATCGAAAAGTTCAGCATCGTCAAGGCACTGCAGGCCATCGAGCAGGCGCAGGTCGTGATCGCCGTGCTCGACGCGCAGGAAGGCGTGACCGAACAGGACGTGAGCCTGCTCGGGCTCGTGCTGGAAAGGGGCAGGGCGCTCGTCGTCGTTACGAACAAGTGGGACGGCTTGTCGGCCGACCAGAGAAAGCAGGTTCGCGATGACCTCGATCGACGTCTGCCATTCCTCGATTTTGCCGAGCGCATCACGATTTCCGCGCTGCACGGTACGGCGGTCGGAGATCTGCTGCCGGCAGTCGAGCGCGCTTACAAGGCCGCTACGCGCGACCTGTCGACGACCGAACTGACTCGAGAACTCGAGAGCGCCGTCATGGCCCACTCGCCGCCGCTCGTGCGCGGCCGGCGGATACGGCTGCGTTACGCGCACCAGGGCGGTCGCAATCCCCCTGTCATCGTCATTCATGGCAACCAGACCGATCGGCTACCCGAGGCCTACCGACGCTACCTGATCAATCGATTCCGGAAGGCCTTCAAACTCAAGGGCACGCCAGTGCGCCTGTCGTTCAAGACCAGCGACAACCCGTACAAGGGCAAGCGCAACAAGCTGACGCCACGCCAGGAGCGCAAGCGCAAGCGGCTGATGCAGCGCGTCAAGAAATAGCCCGGGCGCTATACTCGGAGGCAAGAAGGAGCTTGTTATGAGTCCGGCCAGAAAGATCGTCACGTTCGAAGGACCCTTCCGCATGCACAGGGCGGGCGGTGTCCTGCAGTCGCCGACGCTGGCCTACGAGACCTGGGGCGAACTCAACTCGGCAAAAGACAACGCGATCCTGATATTCACGGGCCTGTCGCCATCCGCGCATGCCACCTCGTGTGCCGAGGATCCGGCGCCGGGCTGGTGGGAGGACATGATTGGCTCGGGTTTACCGATCGATACGGATCGGTTTTTCGTCATCTGCGTGAACTCACTGGGTAGCTGTTTTGGCTCGACCGGCCCGGCGTCTTTCGACCCGGAAACGGGCAAGCGTTATCGCTTGAAATTTCCCGTGCTGACGCTCGAAGACGTGGCGGAGTCCGCCTGGCTGGTGGTGCAACACCTGGGCATCGACAAACTGCACACGGTCGTCGGTTGTTCGATGGGCGGCATGAGCGGGCTCGCGCTGTGCGTGCGGCACCCCGAGTCAACGCGGTCTTTCGTTTCGATTTCGTCGGCAACGCGGGCATTACCGTTCTCGATTGCGGTGCGTTCCCTGCAGCGAGAAATGATTCGCTCGGACCCGAAATGGAGGAAGGGCAAATACAAATCGGGTGACCCGCCGATCATGGGCCAGCGTCTCGCGCGCAAGCTCGGCATGATTACGTATCGTTCGGCCGAGGAATGGGCGCAGCGCTTCGGCCGTGAGCGGTCCACCACCCACGCGCGGATCGAGGACCAGTTCTCGGCGGAGTTCGCGGTCGAGTCCTACCTCGAGAACCATGCGAACAAGTTCACGGGCGCGTTCGACCCCAACTGCTACCTGTACCTGTCGCATGCTTCGGACCTGTTCGATCTCGCCGAATACGGTGGTTCACTGGAGGCCGGTTTCCGGAGACTGAGCCTGGAACGCACACTCGTCATAGGAGTGCGTACGGACATCCTGTTCCCGCTCGAACAACAGCGCGAACTGGCTGCGGGCTTCGAGAAAGTCTGTGATGACACACAACTCGTCGAACTCGACTGCATCCGCGGTCACGATTCCTTCCTCGTGGAAATGGACGCGTTCCGCCCGGTCATTTGCGATTTCCTGATGTAAAAAGAGGGTAATTAAAGGGACAGTTTACTTAATTAATTGATAATTAAGTAAACTGTCCCTTTAATTACCCTCTTAATTACGGTGATCGCAGCAGCAACGCCGGGTCGACGGCCGTGCCGTTCAGGTAGGTTCCAAAGTGCAGGTGCGGTCCCGTGACGCGCCCCGTGGCGCCAACCGCGCCGATCGATTCACCACTCGCGACGGCTTGTCCCTCGTCGACGGCGATCTCGCTGAGGTGGCAGTACATGGTAACGAAACCCTGCCCGTGATCGAGGATGACGGTGTTGCCGTTGAAAAAGTAATCGCCCGTGGCCGTCACGACAGCGTCGCGAGGCGCTGTAATCGGTACTCCCGTGTTGGCCGCAATGTCCATGCCCTTGTGCGGCGACCGCGGCTGGTCGTTGAAGAAACGCCGCAAGCCGAAACTGGAGCTGCGTGGCCCGTCGACCGGTGCAGCCAGGTCGACACCTCCGAGCGCCGTATCGCGGAAATTGCCGAGCGCGGCGTCGATGATCTTGCGCTCACGCGCAATCCGCTCGAGTTGCTCTTTCCCTGGCGTCACATAGCTTTGATTCTTGACTGTCAGCCGCTGCTCCCGGTAGGCATGGTCGATGACGTCGATCGTCAGGGACCTGTTATCCGCGCGGAGTTCAAGCTGCTCCTCGGTGAGGTCGAGCGGAATTCCGACGACCGCGTGCCAGCGTTCGTCGCGCTGCATCACGAGGACGGGCTTATCCTCGAAGTAGACTGACGGCGGCGATCCTGCCGCTGGCCCCAATTCGACGACGGCGATACCTCCGGGCCATGGCGAATGTTCGGGTGCCGCCAATGCCAGGGCCGGAAGCAGCAACAACAAAAGCCTAATCATCATCAATCACCTGCTTGACGGTCGCGACAAGCTCGCCCCTGGCGAGATGTGCACGGATGTCATCCCCCGTTGCGACGTCGGTGGCATGCATAAGCACCTTGTCGCTTGCCGCATCCTTGACGATGGCGTATCCCCGTTCGAGGGTGGCGAGCGGGCTGACCGAGTGCAGCGCACGGCCCAGCAACGCGACACGGTGATCGGCGTCTGACACGAGCCTGCGCGCGCCCGTCGAGAGTCGCTGACGCAATTCTGCCAGGCGCCCGATCGAACGTTGCACCGAGAGCGCCGGCGAGAGCTGCAACAATTCGCCGCGAACGGACTGAAGCTGGTGGGATTGCGTCAGCAGCCCGCGGCGCATGGCGGAAGCCAGGCGATTGCCCAGCCAGTCGAGTTGCTGTGCACGATCATCGACAGCACGCTCGCCGATGCGGGCGATGCGCAGTGCGATCGAGGCGATGCGATGTTGCCACTCCTGCTGATCGGGAACGACCAACTCGGCGGCGCCCGAGGGAGTCGGCGCCCTGACGTCCGCAACAAAGTCCGCAATCGTGACGTCGACCTCGTGGCCGACAGCACTGACGACAGGCAGTGGACAGGCTGCGATGGCACGTGCGAGTTGCTCATCATTGAATGCCCAGAGATCCTCGAGCGATCCGCCGCCACGGCCTACGATCAGGACGTCGCATTCGTCGCGCCGCGCGGCCGTCTCGATAGCCGCCGTAAGTTCACCGGGTGCCGCGTCACCCTGGACCGCGGCCGGGTAGATGATGACCGGCACGGACGGAAAGCGGCGACCCAGCACCGTCAGGATGTCGCGAATCGCCGCGCCCGTCGGCGACGTGATCACACCGATGCGGGCGGGCAGGCTCGGGATCGCTTGCTTGCGCCCCTCGTCAAACAGCCCTTCGGCCTGCAGCTTCTTCTTGAGGGCCTCGAAGCGCCGTTTCAGCACACCCTCGCCGGCGGGTTCCATTTGCTCGACGATCAGCTGGTAGTTGCCGCGGGCCTCGTAAAGGCTGACGCGGCCGTAGGCGAGCACACGGTCGCCGTCCTTGAAGCCGATGGCCGGGCTACGCTGGCGCTGCCGGAACCAGGCGGCGCCGACCTGGGCGGCGTCGTCCTTGAGGCTGAAATAGATGTGTCCCGAGGCGGGGCGCGACATGTTCGAGATTTCGCCCTCGACCCAGAGCCGGCCAATGCCTTGCTCGAGCAGGGTGCGTACGCGACGGTTGAGCTGGCTGACGGTAATCGCAGATTCGCTTGGCATCGGGCGAGTATAGCGTTTACCCGCAAATCGCGTGCGCGTACAATTGATCGATTAACACTCACCTGCCGAAGAACTCCATATGCGAATTGCCAAGGAAGCGCTGACTTTTGACGACGTGCTGCTGCAACCGGGCTACTCCGAGGTGCTGCCACGCGAAGTCGACCTGAGTACACCCCTGACCCGGGAGTTACGACTGAGTATCCCGCTGTTGTCCGCCGCGATGGACACCGTGACCGAATCGAGGCTGGCAATCGCGCTCGCACAGGAAGGCGGCCTGGGCGTGATTCACAAGAACATGGCGATCGACGAACAGGCGCGCCAGGTGCTGATGGTCAAGAAGTTCGAATCCGGCATGGTGCGCAACCCCATTACGGTGTCGTCTGACATGAGCATCCGCGAGGTCATCGACCTGACGCGCGCCATGGGCATCTCGGGCGTGCCCGTTGTCGACGGCGGGCAGACCGTGGGCATCGTGACGCACCGCGACCTCCGTTTCGAGACGCAGCTCGATGCGCCTGTGTCGACAGTCATGACGCCACAGGATCGTCTCGTCACGGTCCGAGAGGGGGCGCACGAGGAAGAGGTGCTGTCGCTATTGCACCAGCATCGCATCGAAAAGGTGCTGGTCATTGGCGACAACTTCGAACTCAAGGGCATGATCACGGCCAAGGACTTCCAGAAAGCCAAGGACTTTCCGATCGCCTGCAAGGACGAAAGCGGCGCATTGCGGGTCGGCGCCGCCGTAGGCACGGGTTTCGATACCGACGACAGGGTGGCGGCGCTCGTCGAAGCCGGCGTCGATGTCATCGTCGTCGATACCTCGCACGGCTTCTCGAAGGGCGTGCTGGAGCGCGTGCGCCTCGTCAAGAAACAGCATCCGGACGTACAGGTCATCGGCGGGAATATCGTCACGGGCGACGCGGCCGAGGCGATCGTCAAAGCCGGCGCCGACGGTGTCAAGGTCGGAATCGGCCCCGGTTCCATCTGTACAACCCGTGTCGTGGCCGGTGTCGGCGTGCCGCAGGTGTCGGCCGTTGCCGAGGTCGCGAGTGCGCTGCAAAAGTCCGGTGTTCCGCTGATCGCGGACGGCGGCATCCGTTACTCGGGCGACATCGCCAAAGCGCTGGTCGCCGGGGCGTATTCGGTGATGATCGGTGGCCTGTTCGCAGGCACCGAGGAATCGCCGGGTGAAGTCGAGCTGTACCAGGGACGTTCCTACAAGTCCTACCGCGGCATGGGCTCGGTCGGCGCGATGGGGCAGTCACACGGTTCTTCCGATCGTTATTTCCAGGATGCCACCGAGGAGCTCGAGAAGCTGGTCCCCGAGGGCATCGAGGGTCGCGTGGCATACAAGGGCGGTCTTGTCGCGATCGTTCACCAGCTTATCGGCGGCGTCCGTGCCGCGATGGGCTACACGGGCAGCTCCAGCATCGCGGAGATGCGCAGCAAGCCGAAGTTCGTGCGCATCACGGGCGCCGGCATGGCCGAAAGCCATGTGCACGACGTGACGATTACCAAGGAAGCGCCGAACTACAGGTCCAAAACCTAGGCCATGCAGCACGACATCCATGCCCACAAGCTGCTGATTCTCGATTTCGGCAGCCAGTACACCCAATTGATTGCGCGGCGCGTGCGCGAGTGCGGCGTGTATTCGGAGATTCACCCCTGGGATATGTCGGACGAGGACATCCGGGCCTTTGCGCCGAGCGGTATCGTGCTGTCGGGCGGCCCGGAGTCGGTCAATCTCGACGACCCGCCAACAGTATCGGACGTCGTGTTCGAACTTGGCGTTCCTGTGCTCGGAATCTGCTACGGCATGCAGACGATGGCCGCGCAGCTGGGCGGCAAGGTCGAGGCTTCGAGTCATCGCGAGTTCGGCTATGCCGAGATCGAGCCTGTCGAGTGCCGCTTGTTGCACGGCCTCAGCGATGAAGACAGTCACGCCATGCTCAAGGTGTGGATGAGCCACGGCGATCGGGTCGAGGAAATTCCGCCCGGATTCGTCGCGACGGCATCGAGCAGCAACTCGCCGCTGGCCGCGATGGAAGACGTCGAGCGCAATTTCTACGGTGTGCAGTTCCATCCCGAGGTAACGCATACGCCAAAGGGAATGGAGATCCTGAACCGCTTCGTGCACGAGATCTGCGGCTGCGCCGGTGACTGGACGCCCGGCAATATCGTTGCCGATGCCATCGAGCAGGTGCGTGAGAAGGTCGGTGACAGCAAGGTCCTTCTGGGTTTGTCAGGCGGCGTGGACTCGTCGGTGGTTGCCGCCTTGTTACACGAGGCGATCGGCGACCAGCTCGTTTGCGTATTCGTGGATCACGGCTTGCTCCGGCACAACGAAGGCGACCAGGTCATGGACCTGTTTGCCGAGCACATGCACATCAACGTCATTCGCGTGAATGCCGCGGATCGTTTCTTCGCGGCGCTCGAAGGTGTCAGCGACCCCGAAGAGAAGCGCAAGATCATTGGCGGCCAGTTCATCGAGGTGTTCGACGAGGAAGCACACAAGCTCGAGGGCATCGAATGGCTGGCGCAGGGAACGATATACCCCGACGTTATCGAGTCGGCGGGGGCCAAGACCGGCAAAGCGCACGTCATCAAGTCGCATCACAACGTTGGCGGGCTCCCCGAAAAAATGCGCATGTCGCTCGTCGAGCCGCTGCGCGAACTGTTCAAGGACGAAGTGCGCAAGATCGGGCTCGAGCTCGGACTGCCACGTGAAATGGTCTATCGCCACCCGTTCCCGGGCCCTGGCCTGGGCGTGCGCATCCTCGGCGAAGTAAAGCCGGAATATGCGGAACTGTTGCAGCTGGCAGACGACATCTTCATCTCGGAACTCCACAAGCAGCACCTGTACGATGAGACCAGCCAGGCGTTCGCTGTCTTCCTGCCTGTGAAATCGGTCGGCGTCATGGGCGACGGCCGTCGCTACGACTACGTCGTTGCCTTGCGTGCTGTCGAAACGATCGACTTCATGACGGCTCGCTGGGCGCGCCTGCCGTACGAATTCCTCGAGCATGTCAGCCTGCGCATCATCAATGAAGTCGATGGTATTTCGCGCGTGACCTATGACATTTCGGGCAAACCACCGGCCACGATCGAGTGGGAGTAGATGGGCCCGGACTGGTCAGATAGTGACGTCGAGGGTATGCGGGCTGCCCTGGCCGAAGCGGCACTGGCGGCGGGGGCTGGAGAAGTACCGGTCGGCGCCGCGGTCGTCATCGACAATGAAATACTCGCACAGGCGCATAACTGTTCGGTGAGCCGGTCCGACCCGAGTGGTCATGCCGAGATCGTCGCGCTGCGCCTGGCGGCCGAACGGCGGGGCAACCATCGGTTGCCGGCGGCCACCCTGTACGTGACGCTGGAACCCTGCGTCATGTGCGTTGGCGCCATTGTGCAGGCACGCGTCGGCCGGGTCGTGTTCGGCGCGTACGATGAAAAAGCCGGTGCGCTGGGCAGCGCTGTCGACCTGTCCGACTCCAGGGCGCTCAATCACCGTTTCGAAATCAACGGCGGCCTGCTGGCCGACGAGTGCGGCGCCCTGTTGCAACAGTTCTTCAAGTCTCGCCGTTAGATCAGGCAGTCTCGACGGGCTCGCTGGTTTGTGGCACCAGGTCGGGCGGCGGCACCGCTTCGTCCGGAATCTCGCCCTCGGGCGTTTCCTCGTTGTCCGTGAGCCACTTCAGGATGTTGTAGTAGGCGCGGATGTTGTTGACGTACAAGACCGGTTCCCAGCCGCGCGCGTAGCCATAAGGTAATTTCGAATACCACTTGCGCTGCGCCAGCAACGGCAGCGCTTTTCTGAGGTCGACCCAGGTGTCGGGGTCACCGCCCTGCCACTCGACGAGCATGCGCGCGTCCTTGACGTGATTGAAGCCGACGTTGTAAGCCGCCAGCGCCATCCAGGTGCGATCGGGTTCTGCCACCGAATCGGCAACCCGCTCGGTTTGCCGCGCGTAATAACGTGCACCGCCAAAGATGCTGTTTTGTGGATCGAGGCGGTCGTCGATGCCAAGATAATCCGCCGTCGCCTGGGTCAGCATCATGATGCCGCGCACGCCCGTCGGCGACACGGCCTGCGCACGCCAGTGCGACTCCTGGTAGCCGATAGCGGCAAGCAGACGCCAGTCGACGCCCCAGTCCTTGCCGGCCTGCTCGAACCACGCGCGATAGCGCGGCAGGCGCCTCTTATAATGGCGGATGAAGTTACGCGTGCCGACATAGTCGAATTTCTTCGTATAGCCGTAGTAGCGGTCGTGCACCCGTGCAAGCAATCCTGATCGGTCGGACGCAATCAGGAACTCATCGGCTCGCGCCAGTAGCGTGTCAGCCATACCTTTCCTGAACGCCCAGGCGATTGGGGAATCGATCTCGAGATCCAGTGCAACGCGCAGCTCGGGATAGAAGTGACGCTGGATGTTGAAGTCCGGGCTATCGGCGACGGTCAGGTCCACCTCGTCCGTCGCCACTTTTGCCAGCAGGTCTGCAAATTCGACGTCGGCATTCTCTGTCCAATTCAGGCCCGGATAGGCATCCTGTAGTGAGCTAAGAATCTCGACATGGCTGCTCGATGCGACGATCTCGATGGTCCGTGCGAGAACGTCCTCGATCGAGCGCGGCTTGCCTGTTCCGAGCTTGTAAATGAGATGTACATCGACGGACTCATACGGGTGGCCGAAGTGGAGATACTCACGGCGTGTGTCCGTGATTGACAGTCCCGCCGCCGCCATGTGCGCTTTCCCGGACAACAGCATGGGCAGGATCTCGGAGACGCTGTCGACGGGTTTCATGACGAGCTCGACGCCAAGCTCATCGGCAAATGCCTGCACGAGATCGTACTCAGGACCGGTCGGGCCGTTGGGACCGATCGTGTACGAAGTCGGGCTGTCGCGCGTTACTACGCGGAGCTCACCGACTTCGAGTACCTGCTCGAGAATCGGCGGCGGAGACGAGCAAGTCCCCAACAGCGCTGAAATTAAGATGATCAACAGCAGGCGCAAGCGCGGTACTCCGTGTCGCAACCAGCGGCAATTATCGCATCTGACGGCCCAAATGCGTACTTGACATCGGGCCTAATGCTCACCAATATCACGGCCCCGACCGGAGAGGTGCCGGAGTGGTCGAACGGGCCTGACTCGAAATCAGGTGTACGGTTTACCCGTACCGTGGGTTCGAATCCCACCCTCTCCGCCAGTATCAATAAATGGGGACATTCTGCATTTCTTAGCAGAAATGCAGAATGTCCCCATTTATTGGTTAGCGCGGGCGCTGTCTAGTGCTTTGTATATCTTATTAGCGATTCCAGGTAGCGGGATTTGAGCTGTTCACTTGCCAAAACCTGCTTAATCGGCGGCAGCTTCAAGATTACGCCCAAAACCCCGGCCATGGCGCGGTGGCTCCATAAGACGTGGTTATCGAAAATCAGGTTTTGTAATTTGCCGCGTTCAATGGCCATGACCACTGCCCGGTGTGTTCCGTTCAATGGCGTAAGAACTCGCTTCGGACGCGACTCCAAAGACAAACTATCGTGTTTGTTACAG
>Ga0209456_10000531_pt1 | contig 20375 bp, 18 predicted proteins | sample COG_11_FD_184755 | JGI IMG/M metagenome (GOLD analysis project Ga0209456, IMG submission 184755) | Pelagic marine sediment microbial communities from the LTER site Helgoland, North Sea, for post-phytoplankton bloom and carbon turnover... | ecosystem: Environmental > Aquatic > Marine > Neritic...
CGACGGGTCGAGCCCGTAGGTTCCAACCTTGCAGGCCACGCAGGAACGGAACAGGTCGTCTTTGCAATTGAAGTGTGAATAGACGGTTTGCTTCGAGACACCGGCCGCTGCAGCGATGGCGTCCATCGAAGTCCTGTCCATGCCGTCGGCCATGAAAAGGTCGATAGCCGCATTACGAATGGCATCGGCTTTTTCCTCGGATTTCGGCCGTCCCGGCCGCTTTGTTACATTTTCTTGCATTTTTAGACTAGACAGTTCCGTATTTGTAATATAAATTCAAACTATACGGTCTAGTATATAGAAATTGAGCGCTTAGACAAGGCCCCGGAGGGCCACCCCGATGAACAGCAAGAAATCCGCAAACACGTTGAAATTACTGGCTTTCCTGATGACCGGCACCGCCTTGCTGGCGCTTTCCGGCTGCCAGGTGGGCAATAGTGCTGCCGTCGGCGAGGGCGAGATATCCGCGCTGCTCGTGGATGTGGAGACAGCAATACCCGTGACCGGCTATGCGGTTCAGCGCGATTTCGTCGGTCGGGTCGAGGCCACGCGCCAGAGCCAGGTCGGCTTCGAGCTCGGCGGGGAACTGCTGCGCATGAGCGTCGACGAGGGCGACGAGGTCGCTGCCGGCCAGGTCCTCGGACTCCTCGATACCGCGCGACTCGAAGCCCGCCTTGCGGAGGCGGAAGCGGCTCTCGAGCAGGCGATTTCGGCACGCGGCTTTGCCGAGCGCAGTTATGAACGCGTTGCCGAGGCCAGTTCGGCCGGCGCCGTTGCGGGTCAGCAACTGGACCTCGCCCTGGATTCCGCGAATGCGGCTCGCGCCGGAGTTTCGGCTGCCACTGCACGACTCAATAGCGTGAAAGTCGACCTCGATAAGTCACGGCTCGTGGCTCCGTACGATGCGGTCGTGGTCGCGCGTCTCGCCGATGAAGGCAATATCGTCGCGGCCGGCTTCCCGGTGCTGCACTTGCAGGAAATCTCCGCACCCGAAGTTCGCATCGGGGTGTCGGGAGACCTGGCAGGGTCAATCGCGGCCGGCGACGAAGAGATTGTGATCATCGCAGGTAATGAATACCGGGCTGCAGTTCGCGCCGTTCTCCCCATTCGCGATCCGGCCACGCGTACCGTAGACGTTATCCTCATGTTGCCCGACTCGAGCGCGGCCGTTCCCGGCGATCTTGCTCGTCTCAGCGTGGAGCAGGTCATCGACGAGGAAGGCTTCTGGCTGCCGACCAACGCACTGGCCGAAGGCAGCCGGGGATTGTGGACCGCGAGCATCGTGCGGACGCTCGAGGGCGACGAGATCACCAGCAACGGCGCGACCCACATCGTCGAACCGCGCGCCGTGGAGGTGCTTTACAAGAAGGGTCCCAGCGTGTTCGTGCGCGGTGCACTCAGCGCCGGCGAACAGTTCGTAACCACGGGCACGCAGCGCATCGTTCCTTACCAGCAGGTGCGCGTCGCGACGGCACTCGCTCGCGGCGAGGGCGGAGCAAAGAGTCGTGAATAAGGAACGATCGCAGGCCAGCGTCCTCGCGTTGCGCTTTTTCGAGAACCGTTACCTGCTGGTTCTCGGCCTTGCGATTATTTTTCTCGCAGGCTACTCGGCGCTCAGCAACATGCCGCGCATCGAGGACCCGCGGATCACCAATCGCTACCCGCAAATCGTTACCGTGCTGCCCGGCGCGTCGGCCGAACGCGTAGAGGCCCTGGTAACCGATCGTATCGAGGACAGCCTGCGCGAGTTGTCGGAGATCAAGGAAATCAATTCGACTTCGCGAGCGGGAATTTCGATCATCGCGGTCGAGCTGCAGGACTATGTCGGGCCCGGTCAAAACCAGGCCGTGTTTTCGAAGATGCGCGATCGTCTCAATGACGTCACGCCTGAACTGCCAGAAGGTGCGTCGGCCCCGGACTTCAACGACAAGAACAGTGCGGTCGCTTTCAGCATGATCGTTTCGATCGCGTGGCAGCACGGCGACGCCCCCGAGTTCGGCGTCATGAATCGAATCGCCGACGATCTTGCGGACCAGTTCCGTAGCCTGCCGGGTACCGACAACGTACAAACCTTCGGCGCCCCGAACGAGGAGGTATCGGTCACGGTCAGGGCTGCCGAGCTGTCGTCGCTCGGCCTCACGGCAACGCAGGTTGCTGAAAGCATCTCCCGCGCGGACACGAAGCTTCCAGCGGGCGCACTGCGTAACGCCGAGCGCAACCTCTTTATCGAGGTCGACGGGGAAGTCAAAACCGTCGAACGCGTGCGACGCGTGCCCCTTGTTACCGCGGCCGACGGCAGCATCGTCACGGTTGGCGACGTCGCCGACGTTCGCAAGAACTGGCAGGATCCGCCAGCCGACATCGCCTACAGCGACGGCAAACGCAGCGTGCTCGTCGCCGTGCAAACGCGGCGTGACATTCGGGTCGATTCCTGGGCCGAAAACGCGCGTGACATGGTAGAGCGCTTCATGGCTGCGTCTGCGGCCGGCGTCGATGTCGATATCGTCTTCGACCAGAGCACTTACACCGAAGAACGCCTCTCGACACTGAGTGGCAACCTGCTCGCAGGCGCCGGACTGGTCGCACTGATCGTGTTCGTCGGCATGGGCTGGCGCGCCGCGATTATCGTCGGCTCCGCATTGCCGATGTCTGCCGCGCTGACCGTATTCGGCCTTTCGATCGCCGGCCAGCAAATTCACCAGATGTCCATCTTCGGCATGATCATCGCGATCGGCCTGCTGATCGACAACGCGATCGTCATGACCGACGAGGTCAAGAAGAAGCTCGACGCCGGACTCGATCGTGCGGCGGCTGTCCGGAAGTCCCTGTCGCATCTTTTCGTGCCGCTGCTCGCATCGACGCTGACGACGATACTCGGCTTCATGCCTGTCTTCCTGCTGCCCGGTGCCATGGGCGATTTCGTCGGCCCGATCGCCATCTCGGTCGTGTTGGCGCTCAGTGCGTCTTTCCTGATCGCGATCAGTATTATTCCGGCGCTGGCCGGGCTGTTCCTACGTCGCAACGTGAGCGGCGAGCGGCAGTCCTGGTGGGTCGATGGCTTGTGCAGCGAACGAGTAAAGGCGACCTACGAGCGTTTGCTCACGGCAGCCGTATCGCGGCCGGGTCGGACGATCGCCGCGACGCTCGTGCTGCCGATCGCAGGGTTCATCCTGGCTGGCACCCTCGGTCAGCAGTTCTTTCCGCCTGCCGACCGGGACCAGTTCGAAGTCGAGGTCTGGCTGCCTGCCGATGCATCGATCGAGAGGACCATGGGTCTATCGCGCGATATCGAGCAAACACTGCGTGGATACGATGAAGTCAAAGAGGTGCACTGGCTCGTCGGCCGCAGCTTCCCGACGATTTACTACAACCGGGTCATGAAGCAAAAGGGCAACAACTCCTACGCCCATGCCATGGTCTATACGGAAACCGTGCAGGACGCGAAGAAGCTGACAACGGAGCTGCCGCGCGTGCTCGGCGACGAATTCCCGGAGGCGCAGGTCGTAGTAAGCCCGTTCGCACAGGGCCCGCCGGTCGACGCCCCGGTTGGTTTTCGCATCGAGGGCCCGAGCACGGCAGTCCTCAAGTCTCTCGGTGATGAACTTCGCCGGGTCATGCACCAGGTACCGGAAATTGTGCAGACACGCGCCAGCATCTCCGGCGGCCAGGCAAAATTGAACTTCGTCGCCGACGAGTTCGCGGCGTCGCAGGCCGGGCTGTCGCTGACGCAGATCGCTGCGCAGATGCAGTCAGATCTCGAAGGACAGGTTGGCGGCTCGATGCTCGAAGACCTCGAGGAGCTGCCGGTTCGCGTGCGCGTCGACAGCAACGATCGCGACTCGGCAGAGTCGATCGCGTCGCTGGCATTTGTCGCGAAGAGCCGTTCCGGCGAGTGGATTCCGGCAAGCGGCATCGGCGAGGTCGAACTGGTTCCCGAAGCGGGCAGCATCTCGCGACGCGACGGTGTCCGCAGCAATAACGTGCTCGGCTATATCACCCGCGATGCACTGGCGATCGACGTTACCAACGCGATCCTGGCTCGTGTCGAGGCGGAAGGCCTGGTGATGCCACCCGGCTATTCGCTGATCGTCGATGGCGAGAGCGCCAACCAGTCGGACGCACTCGGAGACCTGCTGACCTATCTTCCGGTCCTGCTGATGCTCATGATCGCGACCATCGTCCTGTCGTTCCGCAGCGTGCGTCTCGCGACGCTCATTGGTGTTGTCGCGGTTCTATCCGTAGGTCTCGGCATGCTGTCGCTGTGGATAGGTGGTTATGCACGTGGCTTCAACGCGATCATCGGCAGTGTCGGCCTGATCGGCGTGGCCATTAACGGCACGATCGTCGTGCTGGCGGCAATTCGGGCGAGCGCCGAAGCAAGCAGGGGCAGCGTCGATGCAATCGTGCAGGAGACGATCGGCGCAACACGCCACATCGTGTCGACGACGCTCACGACGGTCGGCGGCTTTATCCCGCTGTTGCTGTTCACGGGCGGTGACTTCTGGCCGCCACTGGCGATCGTTATCGCCGGCGGCGTCGGTTTCTCGGTAACTCTGTCACTGTTGTTCACGCCGGCGGTTTATCGCTGGCTGCATGCGAACCCGGGGAGCTTGTTGTCCCGACACAAGAAGATCCGCCGGAGCAAGCGCTCGAGGGAGTTGCCGGCTAGCGCTTAAACGGGCAAAGTGATCCATTCCGATTGCCGGCTCAGCAAGGGGTTTACGGATGGACGAGAAGACAAATAACAAGCCTCACTGGAGCTTCTGGGGCATCGGCGCGCTGACGCTCGTCTGGAACTCCCTGGGCTTCGTCAATTTTCTCGTGCAGATGAACCCGGATACCGTTGCCACGTTTCCCGAATCTCACCAGGCGATCATTAATGGCCGGCCTTTGTGGGCCAGCGCAGGGTTTGCCGTCGGCGTGTTTGTCGGCGCGCTCGGCTGCGCCCTGCTTTTGCTGAGAAAATTGGCAGCGAACTACCTGTTCATCATTTCGCTGGTCGGCATCATCGTGACTATGCTGCACACGATTCGCGTCGGCACGTCTGTCGTCGAGTTCACCGTTGCCGAGGTCGTTGTGATGATAGTAATGCCCGTAATCGTCGCCGCATTCCTGGTCTGGTACGGGCGATGGAGCGAAAAACAGGGCTGGCTCCGCTAGCGTCGATCCCCGATACCACAAGCCGTTAGTCGAGCGAAGTACCGCAATTCCAGCAGGCGGCGAACTGCCCTTCATTCTCCTCGCCGCACTTCCGGCAGCGCCAGGGCGCGGAGGGACTTTCCGCATCGGCGTCGGTTATCAATTGCGTTGCACGGTCGAAATCGAGATCGTTCACAACCCATAGCTCGGGCCAGGTTTCGACGAAGGGCATTTCGCCCATGATCGAACCGAGGTGCTCGTTTCGAATCTGACAGGGTATACCCTCCGCTTCAAGCAGGTTCTTGAAGTGGTTGATCGTGATCAGCGAATCGGCCGACGTCAGTTTTTTCATTCGCCGATCAGGGATTTCAGAAACGGCTGTGGATCCTCTCCTCGCTCGAGCACCTCGACGAGCGCGGAGCCGACGATGGCGCCAGCCGCGTGCCTGCCGACGGCCGCTACGTCTTCGGGCGCGCGAATGCCGAAGCCCGCACACACGGGCAGCGAAGAAACCGAAGAGACCTTGTCGAGGTAGTCCGCGAGGTCGGCTGGCAGTCCGGCGCCGCCACCCGTAATACCCGTGATCGTCACGGCGTAAACAAAACCGCGCGATGCGTCGCACAGCGTATCCAGCCTTTCCGTCGGCGTCGCGGGCGTGACGAGTTGTATTAACCCCAGGTCCCGGACTTCGAGCGCCGCACGGATTTCCTCGCTTTCTTCGTACGGCAGATCCGGCACGATGAACGCGCAGACACCTGCCGCAAGCGCTCGCTCGGCGAGGGCGTCATAGCCGAATGCCAGCAACGGGTTCAGATACGACATCATGACGAGCGGCGTATCGATCTCGTCGCTCACCGTGTCCAGCTGGTCGAAAATCCACTTCAGGCTGACGCCTTTCTTCAACGCCTCGAAGCTCGATCGCTGGATCGTCATGCCGTCGGCCATCGGGTCCGAGAACGGAATACCCAGTTCGACCACGTCACCGACGGCGGCGACCGACTTGAGCGTGTCGACGAACGTGTCGGGCTCGGGGTAGCCGGCCGTGATGAACGGTACGAGCGCCGGGCGCCCTTCCTTGTTGGCGGCGTTGATGGCCGCGGTGATGCGTTTATGCGCCTGCATGACTACGTGTCCTTGCCGGGTACTTGGTCAATGTCGGCATGTCCTTGTCGCCACGCCCCGAGTTCCCGATCAGGATCTTCGCACCGGGATTTTCCTTCGCATAGTCGCGCGCGGCGGCGAATGCATGCGAGGTCTCGAGCGCCGTCAGTATGCCCTCGGTAGCGCATAACTCCTCGAGCGCTTCGAGAGCCTCATCGTCACCAGCCGAAATATACTTCACGCGACCCGTCGCCTGCAGCAGCGCGTGCTCGGGCCCGACACCGGAGTAGTCCAGCCCGGCCGATATCGAGTGCGTTTCCTGAACCTGGCCATCATCGTCCTGCAGGATGATCGTGTATGAACCCTGCAGCACTCCGGGCGTTCCCGTGGCCAGCGTCGCCGCGTTCTGTCCGAGACCGTCGCCCGTGCCGCCGGCTTCCACGCCGATCAGTTCGATGTCATCGGCCAGCAGCGGGTGAAACAACCCGATCGCGTTGGAGCCGCCGCCCACGCAGGCGAACGCGACATCGGGAAGACCGCCGGACTGCTCGATCATCTGCTGCCGGGCTTCCTTGCCGATGACCGACTGCAGCTCGCGCACGAGATAAGGATACGGATGTGCCCCCACGGCCGAGCCAAGCAGGTAATAAATGCCTTCGGGATCCGTAACCCAGGTGCGCAGCGCTTCATCGATCGCCGCACGCAAGGTCTGGTCGCCCGTTTCGACGGCCACGACCTCGGCACCCAATCGGCGCATGCGATCAACGTTCGGAGCCTGGCGCTCCATGTCGACGGCGCCCATGTAGACACTGCAGGGCAGGCCAACGCGGGCGCAGGCCGCTGCCGATGCAACGCCATGCTGGCCGGCGCCCGTCTCGGCGATGACTCTCTGCGCGCCGAGGCGCTTGGCGAGAATCGCCTGCCCGATCGCGTTGTTGATCTTGTGCGCCCCCGTGTGGGCCAGGTCCTCACGCTTCAACCAGACCTCGGCGCCCCAGCCCTCACTGAGCCGCGGCGCGAAGGTCAGTGCCGTTGGCCGGCCGACCCATTCGCGCAGTTCGCGCTGGAACTCTTCCTGGAATGCGGCATCGTGAAGGTGTTCGTGCACACCCTGCTCGAGCCGCTCGAAAGCGGGTACCAGCGTCTCGGGCACATAGCGCCCGCCGAAAGGACCAAAGCGACCGTTCTGGTCGGGCAAATCGCCGTTGATCGTCGCCTCGAGCAGCGCCGACGCCTCGTCCGGTTGCAGCAATGCACTCATAGATGTTTCTCCGCGGCTCGCACCGCACTGATGAACTGGTTGATTAGCGCTGAATCCTTTTTCCCCGGCGACGATTCGACACCGCTCGAAACGTCGACGCCCCAGGGCCGCACCGTCGCAATCGCCTGACCGACGTTGCCCACGTCGAGGCCGCCCGCAAGAATCATGTCACCGTTCGCCGCCAACCCGGCGGCAGCCGACCAGTCAACCGTCTCGCCCTGGCCGCTCTTCGAACCTTCGAAGACGAAGGTGCCGTCGCTGTCCGGCCGCGGCCCGCCCTCGCGAAACACGGGCCAGCGCTCGACCGGGTACGGCACGTCGAGCGAATCAAAATCGTCCGAATCCGTCTGCAGTACGTCAGGCTCGAAGATCTTCAGCACTTCCAGCCACTCGTCGTTGGCGGGGTGCAGCATCACGGCCACTCGCTTCACATGCTGCGGCACTTTGGCACTGATCGATCGCGCCTGGCCGGGCGTCACCTTGCGCACGGACTCCGCGAAAACAAAGCCGAGCGCGTTGGCGCCGGCGGCAACGGCACTATCAACCTGCTGCTGATCGCTAAGCCCGCATATTTTGACGAACACGCTCACGCGGCCGCCCGGTTGCCGCCCGCTTCCCGCATGGCGGCCACGAGCGATGCGGGATCATCGCTGCGCATCAATGCTGTGCCAACGAGCGCCGCACGATAGCCCCAACCGGCGACGCGGGCTGCGTCGTCGGCCGTATGCAATCCGCTCTCGGCCACACACGTGGCCGCGGGCAACAAGGGTGCCAGTTTTTGCAGGCGGTCGCTGTCGACAGCCAATGTTCGCAGGTTGCGCGTATTGACGCCGACCAGCAGTTGCCCGTCGTCGGCGCGTTCCCTGTCTGCATTGTTCTCGAGCAGCATCGATGCGCGCCGCAAGTCCTCGGCATCGAATGCTTCGAGCAGCACAAACAGGTCGTGTTCCCAAGCGCGGTCGAGCATCTCCCTGAGCTTCGCATCCGACAACATCGTTGTAATGAGCAGCACGCCACTGGCGCCGGCCCTGCGCGCCTGCGACACCTGCACGGCCTCCACGAGGAAATCCTTGCGCATGACGGGCGTATCCGGCACCGCAGCGACGACGTCTTCCAGGTGGGCCAGTTCGCCCGAGAAGCGGCTCGGCTCCGTCAGGACGGATATGGCGGCCGCACCGCCACTCGCGTAATTCCTGGCGCGCTCGGCGCGGTCGCTGCCCGGCGCCGCAAGATCGCCTTCTGCCGGCGAGCGGTCCTTGATCTCGGCGATGACGCCGAAGGCGCCGATATCGAGCGGCACGACAGGCTTGTCGAAGTCGGCCGATGAGAAACGCGCGTCGACCGCGGCGGCACGTTCGGCGCTCGATGCAGCCATGTTCTGCAGGAAATCGCTCATTGATCTTCGAAATGGGCACGCAGGCGTTGCAGGAACTTCTCGGCGCGGCCATCGTCGATGGCGGCTGCCGCCTGTGCGACGCCGTCGAGCGGGTCTTTCGCAACGCCCTGCACCTCGAGCACGAGCGAAGTGCCCATTAACAGCGCGTCCCTGTGCGCGCCCTTGTCCTCGCCAGTGAACACCCGAATCAGTTCTCTCGCGTTGTGCTCGGCGTCACCGCCCTCCAGATCCTCGGGCGCACAGCGCTTGAGGCCGTAGTCCTCGGGTGACCTGCGCGTCTCGGCGACGATATCGGGGCGTACGTCGTACAACCAGAAATCGCCGGCCGGTGTCGCCTCGTCCCAGCCAGGCTCGCCGTGCACCACGAATGCCCGGTCCAGCGGCATCCCAGCGAGCGTATCGGCCATGAGCCTGGCCGTCTGCTTGCTGTAGGCGCCGATGAGTTGGTACGGCGGCGCCGCCGGGTTCGTGAGCGGGCCGAGAATATTGAACACGGTGCGTACCGACAGCGCGCCGCGAATCGGCACCACCGCTTTCATTGCCGGGTGATAGGCCGGCGCAAACAGGAACGTGAAATTTGTCGCGGCCAGGCAGTCGACGGCCTGTTTCTCGTGCAGCGGCAGCGGCATGCCCAGTGACTCGAGCATGTCGGCACTGCCGGAGCGGCTCGATACCGAGCGATTGCCGTGTTTGACCACGCGTGCGCCGCAGGCCGCCGCCAGCAGGCCCGTTCCGGTCGACAGGTTGAGGCTGCCGGAGCCGTCGCCGCCCGTGCCCACCGTATCGACGGTGGGTGCACCGTCGGGAATCTCGGGATGCAGCGCGAGTTCTCGCATCGCCGTGGCGAAACCGCGAATCTCGTCGGCCGTCTCGCCCTTGGCACGCAGCCCGGCCAGGAAGGCGCCCGCGAGCGCCGCGGGCAGTTCGCCCTCGGCGAGCTTGTGCATGAGGTCGCAGGCCTGCTGCTCGCTGAGGTCGTTGCCATCGAGCAGGCTGTCGAGCAACTGGCTGTATTGCTTGCTCATCTGCCACCCATGCGCATGAAGTTGGTCATCAGCTTGTCTCCTTCGGGCGTCAGCACGCTCTCCGGATGAAACTGCACGCCCTCGATCGGCAGTGTCTTGTGCCTGACCCCCATGATCTCGCCACGATCGGTTTGCGCCGTGATTTCGAGCGAGTCGGGCAGGGTTTCCTCCTCGGCGCACAGCGAATGATAGCGGCCCACCTCGAACGGGTTCGACAGCCCGTTGAAGATGGTCTTGCCATCGTGCTTCACCATCGAGGTCTTGCCGTGCATCAGGCGCTCGGCGCGCACGATCACGCCGCCCTGTTGCTGCACGATGCTCTGGTGCCCGAGACACACACCGAGAACAGGAATTCTTCCCGCGAATGCCCCGATCATTTCCAGCGAAACGCCGGCATCTTCCGGCCGGCCGGGCCCGGGCGAGATCACGAGGTGCGTGAGGTCGAGTTCGAGGGCCTCGGCCACCGTGATCGCATCGTTGCGTGGCACGGTCACGTCGGCGCCGTGGGCCGCAAACGCCTGCACGAGGTTGTAGGTAAACGAATCGTAGTTGTCGATCAGCAACATGCGCACATGGCCGAAGTCCTGTTCGTTTGTCATCACAGGCCCTCCCCGGCAATCTCAAGTGCGCGTCTGAGGATCGCGCTTTTTGCGAGCACTTCCTGGTACTCCCTCGCTGGAACCGAGTCGGCAACGATACCGGCACCGGCCTGGAAACTGTACTCGTCGCCCGAGAATACGAGCGTGCGAATCGTGATTGCCTGGTCCATGTCGCCGCTGAGCCCGAAGTAACCGGCCGTACCGGCGTACAGACCGCGGCCGACCTGCTCCATCTCCTCGATGATCTCCATGGCCCGTACTTTCGGCGCGCCGACCAGTGTTCCGGCGGGGAAGCTCGCGGCGAACAGATCGAACTGGTCGTAGCCGTCGTCGAGTTTGCCTTGTACGCCGCTGACGATGTGCATGACGTGGCTGTAGCGCTCGATCGCGCGGTAAGGCTCGACCCGAACCGTGCCGGCCTTTGCGACGCGGCCCAGGTCGTTGCGAGCGAGATCCACGAGCATGACGTGTTCGGCCGCCTCTTTGGGGTCTGCCAGCAGTGCTTCCTCGTTGGCCCGGTCCTCTTCACGCGTAGCACCGCGCGGCAAGGTGCCGGCAATGGGCCGCAGCGACGCGTTGCCATGGTTGAGCTTGACGAGCGCTTCGGGTGACGAACCCACGACCTGGAGGTCATCGAAGTCCAGGAAAAACATGTAGGGCGACGGGTTCAGCAGGCGCAGCGCCCGGTACACCTCGAAGGGCGCCACATTGGTCTTGCCGCGAAACAACACGGAAAGAACGATCTGGTAGATGTCCCCCGCGGCGATGTATTCCTTGCAGGCATCGACGCGCTCGGAGTACTCGGCCTCGGTCAGGCTGCCCTCGGGAGGCGAGATCGTGATGTCGCCATTCGTCCTGGGAATCGGTCCGCGCAACTTCTCGATGACGTCGGCGCGAAGCTTCTGCCGCTCGTTCTCGGGACCGTCATGCAGGAGCGCGACGCGGCGCGTCAGGTGATCGAATACGAGTAGCGATGCCGGCGCGACAAAGGCCGCATCAGGGACGCTGGACTGTGGCTCCGTGTCGACCGGCAGCTTTTCGAACAGCCGTACGACGTCATATCCGGAGACGCCGACGAGACCACCTGCGAATGGCAGTTCGTCATCGGGCATCGGACGAGGAGCAAGCTCGAGCGCTTCGCGCAGTGCGTCCAGGTACTCGTGCTGGTTCTGTGGACGCGGTCTCGAGTCGCCATTGATGCTGAGCTCCGCGGCATCCATGCGAACCTCGACGGCATCCCCGAAGCCCAGGAATGAATAACGCGCAAGCCGCTCGCCGCCCTCCACGCTCTCGAGAAGAAAGCGCGGCCTGAGCTCCTTGAGCTTGAGGAAGGCCGATACCGGTGTGTCGAGATCGGCCGCTATGTCGAACGGTGCTTGCATATTTCAGTCCATTCGCCGCTCTCGCACGTCCATGTGCTCCGCGGCATAAGGCCGTCCGTGGCCAAAAAAAAGCCCATCGCTGTTTTCGGCAGAGATGGGCTCCTGGTCATTCGTTGCTCAGCTAAAGGTCAGCCAGCCACCCCCTCTTGTGCGGCCTGCCACCACCAGCTATTGATGATCCGAGCATTCATGGGCGGCAGTATCTCCGTGATATCGGTGAACGTCAATGGTTACCGGCGCAACTTAGAGCTCATAGAGGAACGGCAGGATTAGCGAGAAACCGATCCACATTATGACCGTCAATGGTATGCCCACCCTCAGGAAGTCCGAGAATTTATAGCCACCCGCCGTCATGACGAGCAGGTTGGTCTGGTAGCCGTAAGGCGTCGCGAAGCTCATGTTGGCACCGAACAGAACGGCCAGCACAAAAGGTTCGGAACTGACGCCCAGCTGATGCGCAATACTGATCGCGATTGGTGTGCCGATGGCGGCGGCGGCGTTGTTGGAGACGATGTTCGTCATGACGATCATGAGCAGCAGGAATGCACTCAGGATCGCGGGAGCCGGCAAGGCCGAGGCCACCCCGACGAAATTCATGGCAATCGAGTCCGCCATACCGGTGCCCATGAGGGCCCTGCCGAGCGCAAGCGCGGTAACGATGATCATGACGACCGGGATCGACAGGGCGCTGGCTGCGTCGCGCCAGCCCAGGCAGCCGGTCGCGATCATGAGCCCGAGGCCGACAAGTGCACTGACCGAAATCGGCATGATGCCGAGAGCGGCCGCGAGCACGACAAAGGCCATGATAGAAAGCGCGCGCTTGGCATGATGCGTCTGCGGCAGATTGGTGGTGCCATCGAGCACGAGCATCGTGCCGCTTTCCTTGAGGTTTGCGATCGCCTCGCCGGTTCCCTGCACGAGCAAAACGTCACCGGCGCGCAGGCGAATCATCTGCAGGTCACTCGTGATCTGCGAGCTCGGGGCGCGCGCGCGGTGCAGCGCCAGCGGCAGCAGGCCATAGCTGCTGCTGAAGCGTGCGGCGGCCAGGCTGCGAAGGTGCAGCGGCGAACCGCGCGTGATGACGACCTCGGCGAGCTGCTGGCCTTCGGCCTTGAGCGGCGTTTCCTCGTCTACCGGATGCTCGATGTCCGAGATATTGAAGAGTGTTGCACCGAGCAACTGTTCATAGTGCTTCAGGTTGTCGGGCGAGTCCTTGACGAACAGCCTGTCTCCGGGCTGGATTATTACCGATGGCAGTTTTGCGAGAAACAGCGACTCCGTGCGCTGGATCTTGTCGATGCGCAGATTGCCATCGGCCTTGGCCAGCACTTCGGAAAGCGACTTGCCGTCGGCGAAACCGCCCTCCTTGACGTGCAGCTGGGCACTGAAGATTCGCGGCGAGGTATCGGCCATCGGCGGCGTTCTGTCGGGTACGAGGCGCGGTGCAACGAGCCACAGGTACAGAACACCCACGCCACCCACGATAGAAACGGGCAGCACCCACTCGAACATCGTGAACTCGTGCATGCCCATGTCACGGGAAATGCCGACGACCAGCAGGTTGGTCGACGTGCCAATCGTCGTCGACATGCCGCCGACAATCGTCGCGAGGCCCATCGGCAGCATGACGCCGGATACCGGGAACTTCGACCGCAACGACGCGCCGACGAGAATCGGCATGAGCAGCACTACGATTGGCGTGTTGTTCATGAACGCGCTGAGCACGGCGCCTGCAACGAGCGTCGTCAGGAGGGCCAGAACCGGCCGTGACGACCACGCACGCCCAACCACGTTGGCAAGCGGTTGCAGCGCGCCCGTTGTCTCGAGGGCCTTGCCCACCATCATCAGTGCGCAAATGGCGACAAGCGCTTCGTTACCGAAACCCGCGAAGAAATCACCCGGACCAACGACAACCTCGCCGTTCTCGGTATACGGAAACAGCGCAAAACCAGCGACAAGAATGACAAATATTGCGAGTGACGAGGACTCGAGCGGAATATTGTCGCGGGTAAACAGGAACAGCGCGACGACAGTCAGCAACAGTACTGCAATGCCGTGAGCGTCAGGTGGTATCGATGGCAATACGGCCTCTCATTCGATTGCGTCGATGGCCGTCCACGGTATCCCAGATCACACCTGTTTCGCAATCAGCCCGGTACCGTCGCCCTGGGTCAGAATCGCGCTGACACGTTCATAGAAGCCTCTGAATTCGTTGACATTCCAGTGGCCGATATCGACATCCCGCTGGAAAGACAGGCTATTTGCGCAACGTAGCAGCGGCAGCAGGTCCATGTAACGCAAGTCCGCCGGTTGCCCGTGCGGAAACACGTCCCACGGCGACATCATGAGCAGGTTGCGATGCCGCACGGCGCTGCTCTCGAGCGCGTTTTGCCAGCGAGACATGAGTTCGTCGCTGTAACGCCCTATGCGCATGCCTTCGAGATCGAGCACCGGGCAGTGGCCGTGTTCAATGGCCAGCTCCCGCGAGCGGCTCTCGAGTATCGCGCGAACGTGCCGGGCGAGCTGCTCCAGGGCGGTCAGCGTGGCGAATTCGCCGGGGTCGGCGCCGCGCAGCGCGGCGACGGCGCCCCAGCCGCGTACGGCGATGGCGAGACGCCTGTTCAGGCGGCTATCGGACTGCAGGGCAGGATTGTCCCAGCCCGCCGCATCGTGCATCGCCTCGCCACTGTCGACGCACTCGACCAGGGCCTTTTCGAGCGCCGCCAGGCGTATTTCGCCGTTCGCCAGCACGAAAGAAGCCAGGTCGACCTGCCTCGAGACCCAGGCGGAGCTCAGTGGTACCTGCATCCCTGTCGACAGGCAGAGCGTATCTGCATGTTCCTCGGCCAGTAGCGAGCAGGGCGACGAAACAACGGTCGGTATGGCGACGCTGATGACGTCCCTGAGGTCCCACAGCCGCCGCCAGACGCGATCGGCCACGTCGGATGACTGCCACTCCCTGGCATTGATCACGAAGAACATGCCATTCATTCTGCGTGTTAACAGAATATCGGGCCGCCACTCTTTGTCGGCGTGACGTTGAGATTTCCTTACCAATTGTGCACGGGGTCTGGTGCGATGCGGTGCACGGGTGTACCTTGTGCATCCTTGATCAGGACAGGACCCCGAAATGCCTTCTTTTGACGTTGTCAGCGACTTCGACGCGCACGAAGCGAGCAATGCCGTTGACCAGGCCAACCGCGAGGTGAATACGCGATTCGACTTCAAGGGCACGGGCTCGAAATTCGAACTCGAGGAACAGGTCGTCTCGTTGACGACGCAGTCGGATTTCCAACTCAAGCAGATGTCGGACATCCTGCAGCAGAAGCTCGTCAAGCGTGGCATCGACATCGGCTGTCTTGATTTACAAGAGCCGGAATTTTCCGGCAACGAAGCACGCCAGAAGATCATCATGCGACGAGGTATCGACATCGATCGCGCGCGCAAACTAGTCAAGCAGATCAAGGGCGCCAAGCTCAAGGTGCAGACTGCCATCCAGGGCGACAAGCTGCGCGTCAGTGGCAAGAAGCGCGATGACCTGCAGTCGGTAATCGGCATGCTGAAAGAGACCGATATCGGCTTGCCCCTGCAGTACGAGAACTTCCGGGACTGAGCAAAACGCCTGACGAATCAACCATGGCCAAAGGCGCTCACAAATCACCTCGCCGCCAGGACATCACGTTCGAGGACAAGGACCAGTCGCTGCGTGACGACGTGCGCTCGCTGGGTACGATGCTGGGCAACCTCATCAGGGAGCAAGACGGCGAAGAACTCTTCGAGCTCGTTGAGAATGCTCGCCTCAGGGCCATCCGCCGTCGCGAAGGCAATGAAATACCGGGAGAGGAACTGGCGAAGCTCGTCGAGAACCTGAGTCCCGACGTTGCACTTGAGCTCATCCGCAGCTTTTCGACCTACTTCCAGATGGTCAATACGGCCGAGAAGGTGCATCGCATACGCAGGCGCCGTGATTACCTGCGCGACGTCGAGCATTACCAGCCCGGCGGTCCCGAAGACACGCTCATCAAGCTCAAGGCCTCAGGCATGGACGTCGAGGGCTTGCAGGCATTGCTCGACTCGATGCTGATCGAGCCCGTATTCACGGCACATCCGACCGAGCCAACGCGGCGTACGATACTTCGCAAGGAACAGAACATCGTCAAACATCTCGTCGATCTTCTGAACCCGACGATGACACCGCAGGAGACAGACGCGGCTCTGCAGAATATTCGCCTGCTCGCGACCACGGGCTGGCAGACCGACGAGCATCCGTCGGAGTCGATGACCGTCGCCGACGAGCTCGAGCACGTACTGTTTTTCGTCACGGACGTTCTGTACCGCGCGATGCCGCCGTTCTACGAGGACATACGCGCGGCCATCGACCGCGTCTATGGCGAGGAAGGCAAGCATGTGCTGCTTCCAAACCTCGTGAGTTTTGCTTCCTGGGTTGGCGGGGATATGGATGGCAATCCCAACGTCAACGCAAAGACGATACGTGAAACGCTGGCGCGGCAACGGTCGCTCATACTCGACCTGTATTACAAGGAGTGTGCTGCGCTCGCGGCCAAGCTTAGCCAGTCTGCGGACCGTGCATCCTTCGGCCAGGGCATGCTCGACAAGATCGAGGAGTACCGCAAGATATTCCCGAATGCTTATCACGCGGTGCCCGCGCGCCACCGGGAAATGCCGTACCGCGTGTTCCTGCGGCTGGTGCAGGCGCGCCTGCAGTCGACTTACGACGACGACATCTACCCCTACGAGAAGGTAGAGGAGCTTACGGAAGACATTGAGCTGGTTGCAGAGAGCCTGTCGTTCAACAAGGGTCTTCACGCCGGCCTGTTTGCCGTGAAACGGCTGCTAAGGCGTATCCACACGTTCGGCTTCCATATGGTAACGCTGGATGTGCGCCAGGACGCTGAAGTGCACCGACGCGTCGTCGGCGAGTGCCTCGGCGAGGATGACTGGCTCGAATGGCCGGCCAAGAAACGCGCCGAGCACATTGTCGATGCTATTCTCTCGCGCGAGAGCGCCCCCATGTCGCTGAGCACACGCGCGCGCAAGACAATAGCCGTATTCCAGGCGATTGCATTTTGCCGGCGGAAGTACGGGGCGAAGGCAATCGGCCCATTCATCATCAGCATGACGCAGGGCGCGGACGATATTCTGTCAGTGCTATTGCTGGCGCAGTGGAGCGAGCTGCACAACCGTCGTGGCGATGTGCCGCTCGACGTCGCCCCGCTGCTGGAGACGGTCGACGACCTGAACAACGGCCCCGAGATTCTCGAGTCATTGCTGAGCAACGAACATTATCGCAAACACCTGGCGCTGCGGGGAAACCGGCAAACCGTGATGATCGGTTATTCGGACAGCAACAAGGACGGAGGCCTCGCATCGGCGCGCTGGGCACTGCAGAACGCGCAGGAAACCCTCGTCAACACGGTCGAATCCGAAGACGTGGAGCTGATTCTGTTCCACGGCCGCGGCGGAACCATTAGCCGCGGCGGCAGCAAGACCCATGTTGCCGTACTGGGCGCGCCGCCCGGCACCGTCAACGGCCGCCTGCGCGTCACCGAGCAGGGCGAGATCATTAACGAGAAATATGGCCTTCGTGGCATCGCGCTACGAACCCTGGAGCAAATCACAGGCTCGGTTGCGCTGGCTACAGCGATGCCGAAACATCGCGGCAATGACATGCCGGAGTGGCACGAGATGATGGATGTCATCGCCGACGAAAGCCGCAAAGCCTACCGCAAGCTCGTTTACAGTACGCCGGGCTTCTACGATTACTTCAGGAAGGCGACACCGATCGACCTGATCGAACGCATGCGAATCGGATCGCGGCCCTCGTCGCGGCGCTCGCGGTCGGGTATCGAGGATTTGCGCGCGATCCCCTGGGTATTCGCATGGACGCAGTCGCGATTCGTTTTGCCGGGCTGGTACGGCTTCGGCAGTGGGCTCGCGAAAGCTGCCGAGCAATTTCCGGAAGGCGCGTTTCGGGAGATGTTCGCGGAGTGGTATTTCATGCGCTCGCTGACAGCCGATGCCGAGATGGTGCTCGCGAAGTCGGACCTGGGGATTGCCGAACTGTACTCGCACCTTGCCGGCGACCTGCACGACGAGTTCTACCCGATCATAAAGAACGAATACGACCTGACGCAGGACCTGATCCTCGAGTACTCGGACCATGAAACGCTGCTCGAGGGCGACGTCACGTTGCAGCGCGCGATAATGCTGCGAAACCCCTATGTCGATCCCATGAGCATCATGCAGGTCGACCTCCTGTCACGTTGGCGCGAGTCGGGCTGCGAGGACGACGAGATTTTCACGGCGCTGCTTGCCAGCGTCAACGGTATCGCGCAGGCCCTGCAGAACACGGGTTAAGTAATGGCGCGCGCCGGCCTGTCGTCGGGTCTGCGCGCTAGTCCTGGTCAACCAGGTAGTAATCGTCTCTCATCAGAAGCCCAAAGTCGCGAAAGCGAAACTCGACTGTTCCGTCTGAGGACGTAGACGGTTCGATTTTTCCGGCAAGCACCTGGTCGAGCTTATCGCGCAGCTCGATAAGTAGCGCCGGGTCGGCTTTAGGGGTGTTGTGAGCGGGGAAGACAGCCTTCAGGTCGGGCGCCAGTGCCGCCATTCTTGCCACGGACGCCTGGTACCTCGGAAGATCCGTCTCGGGAGCAAACAGCCAGATCGGGCCCTCATAGAAGCTGTCTCCCGACCACAGAAAACCGGCGTCCCTGTCCAGTAGAGCAATCGCATCATCAGTGTGCCCGGGGACCTGCAGGACTTCGAGCTGTCGTCCACCCAGGTCCAGAACGTCACCGTCTTTGATCCGGCCGCTAATCGAGAACGGTCTTGTACGATGGTCTTTTTCATTGACGCCGTCAGGCAAACCTTTGCATAGAGCGTCCCGCGACACCTCCAGCAGTATTTCTTCGTTCTGAGCACCTTTGGTCTTGCTCAGAGAAAACGGTGTTGAAACAGACAGTATTTCCTCGAACTGGTAGTTGCCGCCAATGTGATCGAAATGGCTGTGCGAGTTGAGTACCCGAACTTGCTTATCAGTAAGCTGATCGACGACTGACTTGATGTCGCCAATGCCATTACCGGTATCAAAGAGCACGGCCGACTCGTCACCGACGATCAGGTAGGAGATGACCTCCTGCCACTGGAACGGTTCATAGATGGCCCAGGTATCGGGGACGACCTCATACACCTCGAACCAGTCGTTGCTGACTTCGTGTTTCTCAAGGCTGGCGTAGGCCGGGCGCGGGAGGCGATCACAGAAACACCCGAGATCGGCCGCGGCTGCGTACGATGATGGCGACTCGGTTGATCCATCGCTGGTATCCGCACAGCTGCACACAATGCCGATGAAAAGCACCGCTGTCAGTGTTCTTGCCGCCTTGAACTGCATATTGGTGTTCTCCGCAAGCCCCATGCCGGACCGTTCGCTATGATATGAGTAGCAACTGGCGATCATTCTAGCAGGCCACAATCGGGCCACGACCTTTCGGAGCAGGAGCATGGCAGCGAAAAAATATCCATTACCGAAGAGATTTAGCGCGGCGTTATCCGAGAAAGCGTATATGCGATTGCGCGCGCTCAACGAGAGCTACCACTATGGCAATAACTATCTGCTGACGATTATCCTGGAGAATTTCGACGACATCACAGCCACCGAAGCTGTCGAAAAAGCTTTCTCCGACTTCGCCGCAGAGTACGGCGCTCCGGCGTCAAACGTCATGAAAAAGAGAGACTAGTCCCGTAGGCCACCGAGCCACTGCCGATCTTTACTGGCCGCTCAGACTGAGCGTCCGCGTTTCCTGACACAAGCCGCTCGAGTGTCTGCTTTCGGGAGGTGGTGACGGGCGGCTAACGGCCAGGAGCGGACGGTCACGTTCCCTCAAATTTGCTTCCAAACGACTGCGTACCCACGAAGAGGTTCGAAAAATTCGAATCGATGTTCGTCAATGAGATCTACTTTGAAGAGGATCTCATTTCCGTCTTCACGAGCTTCGGAGATGTACAAACCGTCATCCCCGTCGAGTTTCCACCAATATCGACGTGTTGACTCCAAGTGTGGGTCGACACCACCAAAGTCGCGGGGTTTGCGCCTCGAATGCCTCCTCGTGAATATCCACCGGTCGCCGGCAATCGATTGCAGCTTGGATTCGATTTTGGACTTGTCTGGGAACTGCTGGTTTAACCGTTCCTCAGTCGCTAGTAAGTCCACCTCCCATGTTCCAAGTAGGGGGCAGCGGCGCCAAGGCAAATAGTTCGCTAGGTACGTAATCATCGAATTTACCGATTCGCAAATGTCGCCTTTGCGTCAGTAGGAGAAATAATAGCTCAGCCCAGGCGACCGTCCCCTTGCGGCCAGAAGCAGTCATCCAGACCATCTCCATGCCTGACGTCCTTGAGTCACGAATTCTTTTTGCCGTAGCGGGTCATTGCCTTGTCTACGAAGATCGT
>Ga0209456_10000532_pt1 | contig 20362 bp, 16 predicted proteins | sample COG_11_FD_184755 | JGI IMG/M metagenome (GOLD analysis project Ga0209456, IMG submission 184755) | Pelagic marine sediment microbial communities from the LTER site Helgoland, North Sea, for post-phytoplankton bloom and carbon turnover... | ecosystem: Environmental > Aquatic > Marine > Neritic...
CTGAGATTCAAAGGCGTACCCATACTGTACGCGCCCTACCTGTCTTTCCCGATCGGCGACGCGCGAAAAACCGGCTTGTTGACACCCGAGGTGGGAAGCGCCGGTCGCAACGGCAACGAGATTCGCGCGCCGTTCTACTGGAATATTGCACCCAATTACGATGCGACAATCACGCCGCGTATGCTGACGGATCGCGGCGTGCAGCTGGGAACACAGTTTCGTTACCTGACTGTGCGCAATGACGGCGTCTTTTCGGGCGACTACCTGGACGACGACGACATCCTGAACAGGTCGCGTCACCAGGTGTACCTGAAGCACCGCACGTTGTTCGACAACGGTTGGCGCAACCAGCTCGAATACAGAGAGGTGTCGGACAACCAGTATTTTGAGGACCTGGGCGGCAGCCTGAGCGTCTCGAGCCTTACGCAATTGAATCGCAGTATGCGTTTCGACTACTTCACGGATCGTGTGTCGCTGTTTGCACAGGTTCAGGACTACCAGACGATTGACGACGCGATCCTGCCGGATGAAGAACCGTATCGTCGCCTGCCGCAGCTGCTTGCCAGCGGCTCCTGGCCGGTCAAGTTCCTGCGTCTTGGCATTGACAGCGAGATCGTGAATTTCGACCGCGATGTCGGCGTGACGGGCTGGCGATTCAACGCAGCACCGACCGTAGAAGCGCCGATCGTAAAACCCGGATGGTTCATAATACCGGCCGTCTCGCTCGACCATACGCGATACGAGCTCAGTGATACAGCGGTGGGCGCCGACGAAAGTCTGACGCGCACCGTGCCAATCTCGAGCCTCGACACGGGCATGGTGCTTGAACGATCGATGACGCGTTCCAACCGCATACAGACAATCGAGCCCCGACTTCTGTACGTCAACATCCCGTTCCGCGGTCAGGACGACTTGCCCGTCTTCGACACCATCGCGCCGGACATCAACCTGGTCCAGTTGTTTCGCAAGAACCGATTCCTTGGCGTCGACCGCATCGGCGATACCGATCAACTCAGCATTGGTGTTACGTCGCGGATCCTTGATGTTTCATCGGGTCGCGAATTGTTGACGGCAACGGTGGGTCAGACGCGCTATTTCGGCGACCGCAATGTGACCTTGCCCGGTACGTCTGTGTCGACGCTTGAAGAGTCGGACTACATTGCCGAGGTCAGCGTCCTGCTTTGGGAAAACGTGAACTTCGACTTTGGTCATCAGTGGGGTACCGGCGAAACCGGCACGGCCAGATCTGAGGCACGGCTGCAATATCGCCCGTCGAATAACAAGATACTGAACCTCGCGTATCGATTTCGGCGTGACTCGCTGGAACAGGGGGACTTGTCCTGGTCGTGGCCGGTCGGTACGCAGTGGAACTTCGTCGGCCGCTACAATTTTTCTTTCCGCGATGAGGAGGTGCTCGAACAGCTTTTTGGACTCGAGTATGAGAGCTGTTGCTGGGGGCTAAGGCTCGTATCGCGCAAGCACATCTCTACTCGTGACGGAACTCGGGATTCCTCATTTGGTCTGCAACTGGTGTTGAAAGGAATGTCGAGCGTCGGCTCGGCGACTGACAAACTCCTCGAACGTGGTATTCTTGGCTATTCTGCAGACCTCGAATAAATAATTGTGATTAAATTCAACATCTTATGGGCATCTGCCGTACTGGTGGCCGCGCCCGTCGTGGTTGCCGAGGAACTCTCTGAGAGCGGCGAGTTTCTGGACGGCATCGTGGCTATTGTCAACGAAGGCGTGGTCCTCCGCAGCCAGTTCGACGAGCAGATGAACACCATTACAAAGCGCGCCCAGGAACAGGACATTCCGTTGCCACCCGCCGCCGTGCTTGAAGAGCAGGTTCTGGAACGGCTGATTATCATGGAGGTTCAGCTACAGCGGGCGGAACAGATCGGTCTGCAAGTATCTGATGCGATGCTAAACGAGTCGATCGCGCGTATCGCACGGCAGAATGGCGCACGGTTCGAGGATATGCCCGCCTTGCTGGCGCAGGACGGCGAAAACTACGCCGATTTTCGTCGCAACCTGCGGGAAGAGATCACGATTCAGCAATTACGACGCATCGAGGTCGGGCAACGCATCAACGTGTCCGAGCGCGAGATCGAACAATGTATCCTCGACCTCGAAACCAATGTCGTCGTGAACTCCGACTGGGAGCTGTCACATATCTTGTTGCCATTCGGGGCGTCGGCGAGCACCGAGGAACGTGACGAGGCAGAGCAGCTGGCCGACGAGATTTACGCCCAGCTGCAGGACGGCGCCGATTTTCGGGAACTCGCCGTACGCTACTCAAAAGGTCCTACCGCACTTGAGGGCGGTTCACTCGGTCAAATGAGGGGCGAAGATGTGCCGACACTTTTCGCGGACGTCTTGCCCGGCATGAAAGCCGGCGATGTTTCACCTCCTTTCCGCAAAGGGACCAGTTTTCATATTGTGAGGGTTGACAACCTGCGGAGTGCGGTGGAGCGCAGCGAAGTAAACCAGGTCAAGGTACGCCACATCCTGATAACGCCCAACGAGATCATAGACGACGACACGGCCAAGCAGCGCCTCGACGATGCGCTGGCAAAGATCCGCGAAGGCGAGGATTTCGGCGAACAGGCCAAGCTGCTCTCCGATGATCCCGGCTCGGCGAACCTCGGCGGCGACCTCGGATGGGCGGGTCCCGGGACGTTCGTACCGGAGTTCGACGCGGTTGTTGAGCAATCCGAAATAGGAGTGGTCAGCGAGCCATTTCGCAGCCCCTTCGGATGGCATATCCTCGAGGTCGTCGATCGACGAGTCTACGACAACACGGACGACCTGAAGGAACTCAACTGCGACTCGCGAATTCGCAACAGCAAGATGGAAGAAGAATCGCAGCTGTGGACGCAACGGCTTCGCGATGAGGCCTTTGTCGACCCACGCATCTAGTGTCCCCGCACAAACCACTCGTAGTCACTGCGGGGGATCCTGCCGGCATCGGTCCTGAACTGTGCAGTACGCTCGCCGATTCCCCCTATGCCGAAGATGTCGTTATTGTCGGCGACAAATCACTGATTAAAGGTAGCGTAAAGGTCATTGACACGCCGTTTCCCGCGCCAGTCGTGTGCGGAAAGCCTGACTCGGCGAATGCCCGAACGCTGCTTGATGGTCTGGCAAGGGCCGTCAAAGGATGCCTCAACGGTGAGTTTTCGGGCCTGGTTACTTTGCCGGTCGCGAAGAGCGTCATCGCCGATGCAGGTATTCCCTTTACGGGACACACCGAACTGTTGGCGGAATTAACGAACGCTGCGTTACCCGTGATGATGCTTGTTGCCGGCGAGCTCCGCGTCGCGTTGGTCAGTACGCATATGCCGCTGAGCGCCGTACCCGGCTACGTGACCAGGAAGCGCCTCGGCGACGTTATCGAGGTTCTCGATCGCGAGCTGCGCTCCAGGTTCAGGCTTCGGAATCCGGAAATAGTCGTGTGCGGCCTCAATCCACATGCGGGCGAAGGCGGTCATCTTGGACATGAAGACCGAGACGTCATTGCACCGGTCATCCGGGAATTGACTGACAAAGGTCTGCACTTGCGTGGACCACTGCCTGCCGATACCGCGTTTACGCCTGCTGCCGGTCACAAGGACGTGGTGCTCGCCATGTATCACGATCAGGGGCTGCCGGTATTGAAGTACGCGGGGTTTGGCCATGCCGTGAACGTCACGTTGGGCCTGCCTATCATCCGCACATCGGTCGATCACGGCACCGCATTCGATATTGCGGGCAGGGGTGAGGCCGATTCGGGTAGCCTGATTGCGGCGGTCCGGCTCGCAGCAACGATGGCGGGCAAGTAGTGGCCGGCCACCGTGCCCGCAAGCGCTTCGGCCAGCATTTCCTGACAGACCCCGGCGTCATCGACGCGATCATTCAGAGCATTCACCCGGCGAAGGACGACATCATTGTCGAAATCGGTCCTGGGCAAGGTGCCATTACCAGCGTCCTCGCGCGCCACGCCGGCCAGCTGCATGCGATCGAGCTCGACCGCGACCTCGCTGCGAAGCTCAGGAAGCAATATGCCGACAATCCGGCCGTGACCATTCACGAGGCAGATGCACTGACTTTCGACTTCGCGAGCCTTGGCACAGGTCTGCGCATCGTCGGCAACCTGCCCTATAACATCTCGACGCCGCTACTGTTCCACCTGCTGAAATTCCGTGACCGGATCCTGGACATGCATTTCATGCTGCAGAAGGAAGTTGTTGAGCGGATGGCGGCGACGCCGGGCAGCAAAGCCTATGGTCGCCTGGGGATCATGCTTGGCTGTTATCTCCGCATTGAGTCGTTGTTCGACGTCGACCGAACCGCATTCGAACCATCGCCAGCCGTCACGTCTGCCGTGGTTCGTCTCGACCCTCTGCCACCCGGTACGTTTGTCATCGAGGACGAAGCCGGGCTGTCCACCCTGGTCGCGACGGCATTCATGCAGCGCCGCAAAACGCTGCGCAACTCACTGAAGACTATCGCCGAGGCCGCCGATTTCGAAGCCGTGGGCATCGATGCCGGCCTTCGACCCGAGCAGCTTGCAATCGCCGAGTACGTCGCCCTGGGAAATCACCTGCACCTGAAATCGGCGCGCCAACAATAACGCGCTTGCGTTAGACTATCGCCATGAACGAAGATCGATGCGACATCCGAATTCAGGTTGCGACAACTTACGTCGATGATCAGTCGGAACCCGATGCCGACCGTTACGTGTTCGCCTATACCATTACGATTTCCAACGATGGCGATGTCGCGGCACAGCTGCTGAGCCGTCATTGGGTGATTACCGACGCCAACGGCAAGGTCCAGGAGGTAAGCGGCGACGGTGTCGTGGGCGAGCAGCCGTACCTCCATCCCGGCGAACGATTTCGTTACTCGAGCGGCGCCGTCATTGAGACACCGGTCGGTGCCATGCAGGGTCTGTATCGCATGAAATCCGACAGCGGCACGGACTTCGACGCGCCCATCCCACCCTTTACTCTGGCAGTACCGGGCCTGCTCCACTAGGTGAGGTGCCGCAATGGCGGTATATGCAATCGGAGACCTGCAGGGCTGTTACGACCCGTTCCGCAGGTTGCTCGACGAAATAGCGTTCGAACCGGCCAGCGACACACTCTGGCTCAGCGGGGACATCGTGAATCGTGGGCCAAAATCATTGAAGACGCTGCGCTTCGTGAAGAAACTGGGCGATTCGGTCGTTATGGTCCTTGGCAATCATGACCTGCATCTCCTCGCGCTCGAAGCCGGCGTGCTGCGATTCGGCAGACGATTCGGAACACTCAAGAAGCTCTTGAATGCGGCGGACGCCGAGGAACTGTGCGACTGGTTGCGCCATCAACCGCTCGCGCATTACGACAGGAAACTCGATACCCTGCTGGTGCACGCCGGTACGCACCCGAGCTGGAGCATAAAAAAGACGCTGGCGCGCGCCGCCGAGGTCGAGGAAGCCCTGCAAGGCTACGACTACCCGACATTACTGGGCAAGATGTACGGCAACACGCCAAGCCGCTGGTCCAACGAGTTAAGCGGTTACAAGCGACTGCGTTTTATCATCAACTGCCTGACGCGCATGCGTATGTTGACGGCGGCCGGTCATCTCGACCTCAACTTCACGGGTTCGCCCTGGCGGGCGCGCAAGGGCGAAATACCCTGGTACAACGCAAAGAAACCCGCCTGGCAGGGTACTCGCATCGCATTCGGCCACTGGTCGGTGCTCGGGCTTATCGTGCTGCCCGACCTGATCAGCCTTGACACGGGTTGTATCTGGGGCCGTCAGCTCACCGCGGTGCGGCTCGACAAACGAATCCCGCGCGTCGTACAGGTAAGGGGACAGAAATCGTGAAACCCTTGACGGCGTTCGACCTGGCAACCTGGATCGATACGATCAGGAACGATCTTTCCTTTCGTAAGTCCTGAACTCGAACGCAAACTGATTGGCGTCATCCGCGGCGTGCATTTCCCTTTCGGCGAGCCGCCATATCCCCGCGTCTATCTCGGGGAAGAACACGTCGCCTTCGACCTCGGCATGCACACGCGTCACGTAAAGACGATCGGCTTTCGGCAGGAACAGCTCGTACAACTGGCTGCCGCCGATAATCATGATCTCCCCGGCGTCGCCGGCGGCGGCCAGCGCCGCGGCTGGTGAGGCCACCACATCGCAGCCGTCCGCGATGAAGTCGGCCTGGCGCGTAACGACGATGTTCTGCCGGCCCGGCAACGGTCGGCCGATCGACTCCCAGGTCAATCGTCCCATGACGATGGGCTTGCCCATGGTCAGTTGCTTGAATCGCTTCAGGTCGTCCGAGAGGCTCCACGGAAGCCGGCCCTGCGCGCCGATGACGTTGTTCGTCGACGCCGCGACGACGATACTGATCATGTCGGGCCTGTTAGACCGCGACGGCGGCTTTGATGTGCGGATGCGATTCGTAATTGAGAATCTCGAAATCTTCGTAGCAATAGTCGAAGATGCTTTCCGGGCGACGCTTAATCGCGAGCCGTGGTAGCGGCAGGGGTTCCCGGCGCAGCTGCTCATCGGCCTGTTCGAGGTGATTCGAATACAGGTGGCAGTCGCCGCCGGTCCAGATGAAGTCGCCGACACCGAGATCCGCCTGCTGGGCCAGCATGTGCGTCAGCAACGAATACGAGGCGATGTTGAATGGCACGCCAAGAAAAATGTCGCAGCTGCGCTGGTATAACTGGCAGGAGAGCTTGCCGTCCGCCACGTAGAACTGGAACAGGCAATGGCACGGCGGCAAAGCCATCTTGTCGATTTCGGCGACGTTCCAGGCGCTCAGGATGATGCGGCGAGAGTCCGGGGTTTCACTCAGCTGCCGCATGATCTGCGCGATCTGGTCGATGCTACCGCCGTCCGGTGTCGGCCAGCTGCGCCATTGCACACCGTACACGGGTCCAAGGTCGCCGTTCTCGTCGGCCCATTCGTCCCAGATCGAAACGCCGTTTTCCTTGAGATAGCGAATATTGCTGTCGCCGCTCAAGAACCAAAGCAACTCGTGAAAAATCGAACGTACGTGCAGTTTCTTGGTCGTGACCAGCGGGAAGCCCTTGCTGAGATCGAAACGCATCTGGTGTCCGAAAATGGCAAGCGTCCCGGTGCCGGTGCGGTCTTCCTTCTGCGTGCCTGTATCACGCACGAGTCTCATCATATCCAGGTATTGCTGCATGTCAGGCTTTTGCCTCCGCGACGCCCGCCGATCGATAGGCCATGATTATAAGGACGGCACCCGCGATGACCATCGGCAGGCTCAACACCTGGCCCATCGTCACCCAGCCGAGTGCCAGGTATCCCGGATGCGCGTCAGGCACACGATAGAACTCGACGATAAAGCGAAATACACCGTAAAACAGCAGGAACAGGCCCGACATGGCAAGGTAAGGTCGCGGTTTCGTCGAGTACAACCAGAGAATCGCGAACAACAGGAATCCTTCGAGAAGCGCTTCGTACAACTGCGAAGGGTGCAGCACCTGGCCGTTCACCAGGAAGCCCCAGGGCACGTCGGTTGGCTTACCCCAGAGTTCGCCGTTAATGAAGTTGCCGATGCGGCCAAAACCGAGTCCCAGCGGCACGAGCGGTGCAACGAAATCGGTCATGCGCCAGATCGAGTGGCCGAGCTTGCGGCCGTACAACCACATGGCCGCCATCACGCCCACGAGACCGCCGTGGAAAGACATGCCGCCTTCAGTGATCCTGAACAGGTACAGCGGGTCGCTTATGAACTGGCCAAAACCATATACCAGCACGTACCCCACCCGGCCACCGATGATAACGCCGAGCATGGCGTAGAAGATCAGGTCGTCGACCTGCTCTGAATTGATCGGCGAGTCGCTACGCTTGCAGCGGCGCCTCGCGAGCCACCAGCCCAGCAGGAAGCCGATCACATACATCAGGCCATACCAGCGAATTTTGAGAAACCCGATCGAAAAAATGACCGGGTCGATCTCTGGATAGGTCAGCATGAAATCCTGCTCGGCGTTGATACAAGACGGGTATCATAGTCAGTTTCGTAAGCCCGTCATAGTGGCTTTCGCCGTGGGGAATCCATGTCCAACCGCCTTTCAAGTGAAACGAGCCCTTACCTGCTGCAACACGCCGACAACCCGGTTGACTGGTATCCATGGGGCGATGAGGCATTCCAGGTGGCACGCGAGACGGGCAAGCCGGTCCTGCTGTCGGTCGGTTATTCCGCTTGCCACTGGTGCCACGTAATGGCGCACGAATCTTTCGAGGACGCGCCAACGGCTACGCTCATGAACGAGTTGTTCGTCAACGTCAAAGTCGATCGCGAAGAGCGCCCGGACGTCGACAAGATATATCAGACCGCGCATCAGCTGCTCACACAGCGCGGCGGCGGATGGCCCCTTACGATGTTTCTCGACGGCGACGACCAGCGCCCGTTTTTCGGCGGCACCTACTTCCCGAAAGAAGCGCGCTACGGCATGCCGGCTTTCAGCGAGTTGCTGCAGAGCGTCGCCACTTTTTATGCGGACAAGCGCGATGAGGTGCGCTCGCAGAGCGCAAGGCTCGTCGAAGTATTCGCGAAGCTCGAACCGGCGCCCGCCGGCCCGGGTAGCCGACTGGATCCCTCCCCGCTCGCGACGGCGCGCGACACCTTCGAACAGACGTTCGATCGCGACTACGGCGGATTCGGTTCGGCGCCGAAATTTCCGCACGCCACGACGATCGACTACCTGTTGCGCCGCTGGCGCGCCAGCGCCAACGGCGCCGAACCCGATGTCGAAGCCCTTTTCATGGCGACACTGACGTTGACGCGCATGGCCGAAGGCGGCTTGTTCGATCATGTCGGTGGCGGCTTTTGTCGCTACTCGGTCGATCGATACTGGCAGATCCCGCACTTCGAAAAAATGCTGTACGACAACGGCCCGTTGCTCGCGATTTATGCACAGGCCGGGCTGGCCACGGGCGAGCAGTGGTTTTCGTATGCGGCCAACGCGACGGCCGACTGGATGCTCGCCGACATGCAGGCCGATAACGGCGGCTTCTTTGCAACGCGCGACGCCGATTCGGAAGGCCATGAAGGCATCTACTACCTGTGGCGCCCCGAGCAGGTGCAGGAGCTGCTCGGCGACGATTATGAGGTCTTCGCGCGACGCTTCGGCCTGGATCAGGACGCCAACTTCGAGGGACAGTGGCACCTGACCGTGCGTGAATCGATCGGCGATGTCGCGGCCGCAAGCGGCCGCAACGAGAAGGACGTCGTGTCCATCATCGACCGCGCGGCAAAAACGTTGTTGACCGAACGACTGAAACGCGTGCCACCGGGGCGCGACGAAAAACAGCTGACCTCCTGGAACGCACTCGCGATTCGCGGCCTCGCGATTGCGGGCCGCGCGCTCGAACGTCCGGATCTCATCGAAGCCGCAGTAAGAGCTACTGAGTTTTTGCAAACCACGTTACTCGTCGACGGCCGGCTGCTCGCCAGTTACAAGGACGGCGAAGCGCGTTTCCCGGCGTATCTCGATGATCACGCGTTTCTTCTGGATGCCTTGCTGGAACTGTTGCAGGCACGCTGGGACACGGCCCATCTGCGGTTTGCGGTGAAGATCGCCGACCTCATGCTCGAGCATTTCGAGGATTCCGGGGACGGCGCCTTTTTCTTCACGGCCGACGACCACGAGAAACTGATCCATCGTCCGAAACCGCTGGCCGATGAAGCCGTGCCATCCGGTAACGGCGTTGCGGCATTTGCACTGCAGCGCCTGGGTTTCATGCTGGGCGAAACGCGCTACCTCGATGCGGCAGAGAGGACATTACGCGCCAGCTGGCAGGCAATCAGTGAATACCCGCACGGGCACGTCAGCCTGCTGACAGCGCTGGAGGAATACCTGGACCATCCGGAGGTCATCGTTATTCGCGGAGAGGCCGATGAGATCGCCCGGTGGCGCGATGCGGCCGCCAGGTTGTACGCGCCCCGTCGCCTGGTGTTCGCGATCGACTCCGATGCCACGGACCTTCCCGGGGCACTGGCCGATCGCGCGGCCATCGACGGTGAGACTGTCGCCTACCGCTGCCTCGGCACGCATTGCGAAATGCCGGTAACAACCTGGGAGGCGCTCGCGGCACAACTTAGTGAGGCCGGAGCTGACATTAGCGAGAATGAAGCATGAAAAATTTTCTTATAAGGATGGCTTCAAGATGACTCGGAAAATCATACCTTTACTCGTTCTTATCGCCGCACTCGGCGCAGGCTGCGGCAAGTCCGGCGACACGGAGAACGGCAGGACAACGGACAGTAGCGTTAGCGCACCGGTTGCAGACACCGGGCTTGCCGTTACCGCAGTAAGTGATGAGCGCCTTGTCGGCGCGAACGACGAGCCATCGAACTGGATGACGCATGGCCGCACTTACGACGAGCAGCGATTCAGTCCGCTGGATGACATCAACCACGAAAATGTCGGCGAGCTCGGACTTGCCTGGTACTTCGACGTGCCGACCCGGCGCGGCATGGAAGCGACGCCTGTCGCGGTCGACGGCCGCATGTACGTAACGGGATCCTGGAGCATCGTCTATGCGCTGGATGCCGCTACTGGCGAAGAATTGTGGCGTTACGACCCCAAGGTGCCCAGGTCATGGGGGCAATATGCCTGCTGTGACGTTGTAAACCGCGGCGTCGCGGTGTGGGGCGAGAGCGTATTCGTCGGCACACTGGACGGCTATCTCGTCGCGCTCGATGCCGCCACCGGTGAAGAACGCTGGCGCACCGACACGATCAACCGACAGGCCCCGTATACGATTACGGGCGCGCCTCGTGTCATCAACGGACTCGTCATCATCGGCAACGGCGGCGCCGATTTTGGCGTGCGCGGTTACGTGAGTGCTTACGAAGCGGACAGCGGCGAGATGCGCTGGCGTTTTTACACGGTCCCGGGCAACCCCGAGGACGGTTTCGAAAACGAGGCGCTTGAGAAAGCTGCCGCCACCTGGAACGGCGAGTGGTGGCAATATGGCGGCGGCGGCACGGTCTGGGATTCGATGGCCTACGACCCGGAACTCGATCTCTTGTACATCGGCGTCGGCAATGGTTCTCCCTGGAACCAGAAAGTACGCAGCCCGGGCGGCGGCGACAACCTCTACCTGTCGTCGATCGTCGCGCTACGGCCGGCCACCGGCGACTACGTCTGGCATTACCAGACGACGCCGGGCGACAACTGGGACTTCACGGCGACGCAACACATCATCCTTGCCGACATCGAGATCGCTGAACAAGCTCGCAAGGTCCTGATGCAGGCGCCGAAGAACGGGTTCTTCTACGTAATCGATCGGACGAATGGCGAGCTGATCTCGGCGGAGCCCTATGTCGCGGTGACGTGGGCAACGGGCGTCGACAAAGCCACGGGTCGTCCCGTCGAGGTGCCTGAGGCCCGCTACGGGGAACAGCCGGTGCTGATCGCGCCGACCGGCTGGGGCGGCCACAACTGGCACCCGATGGCATTCAACCCCGAATCGGGTCTCGTATTTATTCCGTCGCAAGACCTCGCGGCCTTGTACGCCGAGGAGCCGGACTTCGAGTTCACGGAAGGTTTCTGGAACGGCGGAATGGATTTCGAGAACCTGCAGTTTCCGGACGATCCGGCGCTCGTCACCGAGATCATGCAGTCGGTTCACGGCCAGCTCGTGGCCTGGGATCCGGTTGCGCAGCGCGAAGTCTGGCGCTACCAGCACGCCGGCCCGTGGAACGGCGGCGTACTCGCAACGGCCGGCGGCCTGGTCTTTCAAGGCAGCTCGATAGGCGAGTTCGCCGCGTACAACGCCGGGACCGGCGAACGAGTGTGGCAGTTCCCGGCACAAACGGGCATCGTCGCGGCGCCGATCAGTTACAGCGTCGATAATCGACAGCATATCGCTATTGCAGCCGGTTGGGGTTCCGCCTTCGCGCTATTTGGCGGCCAAGGCGTAGCCGTGCTTGACCAGAAGAATCACAGCCGGATTCTCGCCTTCCGCCGAGGAGGCACCGCCGCCCTGCCCGCCGTCGAAACAACAGCAGCGGCCCCGTTTCCGGAACCGCCGGACAGCGATGCTGACGAGGCTCAGCTGCTACTGGGTAAGGATCTGTACCATGAGCGCTGTGGCGTCTGTCACGGCATGGGCGTCGTCAGCGGCGGCGTCTTGCCCGACCTGCGTCGATCAAGCGCCGAGGTCCATGCGACCTGGGATGGGATCGTGCTTGGCGGAGCCTGGCGCGATAAGGGTATGCCCGCGTTCGGACAAATTTTCAGCAAGGAAGACAGCGACGCGGTGCATGCGTTCGTTATCGAACGGAGCCGCCACGCCTACGACAAACAACCTTAGGACAAAGTGTTGTCGCAGCTTACGAACCAAATCCGATCCGGCGCCAACCGTCTTCGGTCCGCCGGATCTCGTAGGCAGGCCAGTATTGATTGTCGAGTTTGAGCGTGATGACCTCAGCGGTGCCGTTCCACGTCACGGTTTTCAGGCGAACCGACTCTCGATGCTCGATGCCCTCCACCGCATCGATGAATGCCTGCAAATCCGGCGTCGGTACTTCGTTGACCTCGACGACCCGGCGTCCGGCCCAGAGCCCATAGCGAGTCGCCGGTGAGCCATAGCTGAAAAACGCGACGTACACGCCATCGGTATCGACACCGCGCTGCGCCGCCATGGCGCGGTGCGGATCCTGCAACAACGCGCCCGCCCAGGATATGGCGCGGTCGATTCCGCGGCCATCGAGCGCCACGGTTTTCACGGCCAATTCCTGAACCTCGTCGTTACGCCAGACCGTGACCATTACCTCGGGCTTCTGCACGACGTCTTCGAGTGCCCGATACGACGTAACCACTTTGCCATCGATTGCCAACACCATGTCGCCGTTACGCAATAGCCTGGATGCCGGTGTACCGGCGACAAGGCGAGTGATGCTCAGCGCCCTTCTTCGCACCGGGTTGTTTTCCTCGAGTCGCGCCACCCACTCTTCGTCGACGCCCATCTTGCGCGCCGCAAACAGCGGCGCGTAAACGAATTCGGCTTCGAGCGAATAGAACGGCCTGCCTTCCCGGACCGTTTCGACGAACTGTTTCACGACCTCGATGCTGACGCCACGATTGATCTGCGCCGCATCCCCGCCCGACTGCAGCATGAAGCTGGACCAGGTCGCCGCCACGCGCCCCTGTTTATCGACGAGCACGCCGTCAACATCGTTTGGCGCGTTGACGAGCGAGATGCCCTCGATGTTCGAATCCCGGAACCTCAAGGTCCGCGACAGCGGCAGCAACAGCGGGTCGACCGACGACACGGTGCTTCGCTGGTGCAGGAGCTGGTGATCGCTTTTGATGCCGACAACCCAGACATCGTCGCCCGGCCTCAGTGTCGACGTATTGAACTTTGCCTCTTTAACCGGCGTCGTGCCGATACTCTTCGGGTCATAAGAAACGATCGCGAAGTTGTGCAACGGGTGCAATTGCTCGATCTTGCCTTCGACCTCGAGCGAACCGGCAAAAGTGACGGTGACGTCGCCAATGGCGATCGGCACGGTGTTGCGATCCACGACCACGTAGCCTCGTTCCTTGTCGACGATGAGGCCCGTGCCGTAGTAATGACGATCGGACACGCCGGAGAGCGTGTACGGCAGGTCGAACGTCACGATGACCAGCGATGGTGCTATCGCTCTTGCGACGGGATCGGCGTATTTGGTCAATCGCGTGCTGCTGACCTGGACCGGCTCGGGCGGAGGCCCATCCGCGAGGTCGCGGCAAGGCCAGTAGCCCAGCGCATCATCCCGCTTGCAACGGCGCGCCGGAAACCAGGTACGGTCCATTTGCAGCAGGCGTACGACGGAGTTCTGCGGGTTCTCCATCGTGATGTAACGCACGCGAGCACGTTCGCCGTTTGCAAGGCCGTCAAGCACGGCCTCGAAATCGTCGAGGTCACGCATCTCCTCGCCGTCCATTTCGACAATGACGGCGCCGCGTGGAATGGCCGCTTTCGAAAACAGGTAACCGGGGTTGGCGACGTACACGCCCTGGGCGGCACGGTTGTAATGCCGCGCCTGCTGGTACGAGAGCCTGTTGACGATGCCGTCGCCGAACTCGAGATACTCGTCCGGCGTGATCGCGTGCAGGTCATCGACGAACACCTGGGCGACGATGTTCGTGCCGCCGCGCTCGAGCTCGATATCGATTTCCTCGCCAACGTGGCCGTCCAGGATGGCTTCCAGCGGCACGAATTCGGTCACGAGTTCCCCGTTGACGCGGACCAGGATGTCACCAGGCGCCAGTTTACCCGCAGCCGGCGAATCCGGAATGACCTGATCCACGACCAGCATCCCGGTCTGCTCGGGAAACGACAAACGCGCGAGGCGTTCCGATTCCGCGGTCAGGCCGAGTCGCAGCAATTCATCGTACGCCTTGCTCTGGAACGTCGTCTGTAGCGTCCCGCGTGCCACAGGCAGACCCTTCTGCAGTTCTTTCAGGGCGCGATCGATCCTGTCGAGCGGCAGGAAGAAGCTGCTGGCCGCCGAGCTGTTGGCGCCGGCATTCAGCGCCACGACCTGGCCGTCGATATCCACGACCGGGGAACCCGATGAACCGCCCGACGTGCCGGAGGCGGCCTGCAGGTAAAACGTATTGAAATCGTTGTACTTGCCACGACCGTACTCGGGCGCCTGGCGATCGAGTCGCGCGATCGTGCCCGCGAGTATCGAGAGCTGCTCGCCGGCATCGTTACCGACGACGCGGATCTCCTTGCCAATACCTGCCCCGGCAGGGTCGAGCGACAGTTCCACGGGTTTTATGTAACGCAGCTTCGCGGGATCGTAACGGAAAAATCCGAAATCATGCACCGGGTCGCGGTACACGGGCGTCAGCCGGACCTCCTCATTGTTGCGAAACACGGCCTCCGCGATGACCGGTCCGGGCGTTACGACATGTCGGTTTGTGAGAATGAGGCCGCGCTCGGCATCCACGACAAACCCGGTCGCCTGGCTGGAGCTGTTCCACTCGGTATCGAAGGCCCGCGTGCTGTCAACGCGTATGGATACAACGCCCGAGGAAATTCGGTCGAGTGTCTCGGTCCATGCCGTGTCTTCGGCGGCATCGATCGCGCCGTTGAACAATAGCGCAGCGACTGCCGCCAGATGTATGCCGTATCTCATATCCAACCTGATCACAATCCGGGCCGCATGCCCGCATACTCTTTACTCTCGACTGCTTGCGGGCAGTACGGTTCCCCATTTGAGCAAATTCAGTGGCTCAGCGCGACAATGACGGTTCGGGGTGATAGGCAAGGTCCAGCTGCCGCGCGGCCTTTACGTCGTCTAGGCGCCGCACCGGCATCGTATAGGGGGCCTCCTTGTACTCGACCTTGTCGTCTTTCGCGGCTCTGACGATGTCGATCATCGCGGCAACGAATCCGTCCAGCGTTTCCTTGCTCTCGGTCTCGGTCGGCTCGATCAGCAGGCACTCGGGAACGAGCAACGGGAAGTAGGTCGTCGGCGCATGGTAGTTGCGATCCAACAATGCCTTGGCCACATCCATCGCCGTCAGGTGCACCGATTTCGCTTCGTGCTTGAGGGTCACGATGAACTCGTGGCTCGCACGACGATTGGGAAATGCAAGCTCGAAGCCGGCATCACGCAGTTTCGCCATCAGGTAGTTGGCGTTCAGCGTCGCGTACTCGGCGATGCGCTCCATGCCGTCACGGCCGATCATGCGCATGTAGACGTAGGCTCGAAGCAAGACGCCGGCATTGCCCATGAACCCGGAAAGACGACCGATGCTCTGTGGCAGGTCTTTCTCCGTCAGCCAGTCGTAGACGGTTTCTCCGTCAACCTCATTCTTGCCGACCACGGGGATCGGCATGAATGGCAACAGGCGCTTGTTGACACCGACCGCGCCGGAGCCCGGACCGCCACCACCGTGAGGCGTCGAAAATGTCTTGTGCAGGTTCATGTGGATGACGTCGAAGTCCATGTCGCCCGGACGCACCTTGCCGAGGATCGCGTTGAGGTTCGCGCCGTCGTAATACAACAGGCCGCCGGCGTCGTGGACCATGTCGGCCACTTCCTTGATGTGGCGCTCGAAAACGCCCAGCGTCGACGGGTTCGTCAGCATGATGCCGGCCGTTTGCGGGCCGAGCACGGTCTTGAGCGCGTCGTACTCGATATCGCCATCGGGACCGGTTGGAATTTCCCGGACTTTGCATCCGCACATGTTCGCCGTCGCCGGGTTGGTACCGTGCGCCGCATCAGGGACGATGATCTCGTTCCTGTCGTGGTGGCCGCGAGCCTCGTGATAGGCCTTGATCATGGCAACGCCGGCGAGCTCGCCCTGTGCACCGGCCATCGGCGTCAACGAAACCCCTTTCATGCCCGTGACGTCTTTCAACATCTCCTGCAGTTCGTACATGCAGGTGAGAAAGCCCTGGCCGTGGCTGACGGGCCCGAGAGGGTGGCGCCCCGCAAATTCCGGCAGCAACGCCAGCGTATTACAGGCGCGCGGATTGTATTTCATCGTGCACGAGCCGAGCGGATAGAACTGCGTGTCGATCGAAAAGTTTTTCTGCGACAGGCGCGTATAGTGACGCACGGTCTGCAGCTCGCTCGCTTCAGGCAGCCGCGGTTTGTCCTCGCGCAGGAACTGCTCGGGGATGGTGGGCGCCTCGGCATCAACCGGCGCCTGCGCGAATGCGCGGCGACCCGAGCGGGATTTATCAAAAATAAGGTCACTCATCGATGTCAATTCCCAATGCGCGGAACGCCGCGCGATAATCAGGTTCGGTTGTAATGTCTTCGATCAACTCGCTGTACACGACCGTGTTGTTCTCATCCAGGACGACGACGGCACGTGAAAACATGCCGGCCAGCGGGCCGTCGATGATCTGCACACCGTAGTTCTCGCCGAAACCGGCGTGACGGATCGCGGACAGGCCGGTGACATGCTGCAGGTCGTGTTCCTTCTGGAAACGCTTGTGCGCAAACGGCAGGTCGTACGAGACCATGAGCAATGCAAGGTCTTCCCGACCGCCACCATAGAGGTCGAACTTGACGACCGATTCGGCGCACACCGTCGTATCGATGCTGACGAAGATGTTCATGATCTTGCGCATGCCCATCCAGTTCGCGAGCGAGACGTTTTGCAAACTCGTATTCACGAGCGAGACGTCCGGCGCGCGACTGCCTACGGCCGGCAATTCGCCATGCGTGCGATACGATGCGTGTTCAAACTGTATTTTTGCCACTATCGTTTCTCCGGCCGCATCAGGCCATGACATCCGCGAGCGCGGATGCGTACGCGTCGATGTCTGCCTCGGATTTCGTCTCCGTGGCGCAGACCAGCAGCGCGTCGGTACCGGCGAAGTTCGTCAGATCGAAGCCGCCAAGAACGTCTTGTTCGGCCAGCGCGGCGAGCACCGGTGCAACCGGGCGATCCAGTTTCAGCGCCACCTCGTGGAAATACGGTCCTTCATACAGCCGCTCTACACCATTAATGGCGCAAAGACTGTCAACCAGCCGAGACGTATTTGCGTGCGAGCGCCGCGCGACGTTTGCAAGGCCGTCAAGCCCCAGCAGCGACATGTAAATCGTGGCCGCGGTGACCATGAGCCCCTGATTCGTGCAGATATTCGAGGTGGCCTTGGTGCGCCGGATATGCTGTTCGCGCGCCTGCAACGTCAGCGCATAACCGGGCTTGTCGTCCAGGTCGGTCGTACGACCGACGATTCGTCCCGGCATCTGGCGTACGTGTTTTTGCTTGCACGTCATGAAACCGAAGTACGGCCCGCCCGACGACAACGGCACACCCAGCGGCTGCCCCTCGCCAATCGCGATACCCGCACCCTGCTCGCCCCATTGAGCCGGCGGTTTCATCAGGGCCAGCGACGTTGGATTGACGATACCGATGACCGCCGCATCCTGTGCATGCCCCCAGTTGGTCAGTTGATCCACGTCCTCGAGCGTGCCCTGAAATGACGGCTGCTGTATGACGACGGCCACGGGTTCCTGGCCAGCGCGTAGCTCGTCGAATGCGACGTTGCCCGTTTTCGAGTCCATCGGCAGGCGTTCGAAGGTGAGGCCCTGGTTGCCGGCGATCGCGGCTGCGACCTGTTCGTAGACAGGATTCACGCCCGGTGCAAGCAAGACCCGCCCGGTTTTCACCCGCCGGTTCGAGCGTACGGCCATCAGGGCAGCTTCGGCCAATGCCGACGCCCCGTCGTACAGCGATGCGTTGCTGACGTCGAGCCCGGTCAGCTCGGTGATCATCGTCTGGTACTCGTAGATAACCTGCAACGTGCCCTGGCTCGCCTCGGCCTGGTAAGGCGTGTAGGCGCTGTAGAACTCGCCGCGCGTCGCAATGTCCCAGACGGCCGCCGGGATATGGTGCTCGTAGGCACCGGCACCGATAAAACACAGCGGCGAGCCGTCCATCGCCGCGCGGTCTCGCATTAGGCGGGAGACTTCCATCTCGTTGTGCGCCTCGGGCACGCCGTGCAGGTGGTCAATGCGGAGATCGGCGGGAATCTCGTCGAACAGATCCTCGATCGAATCCGCACCGATCGCCGCCAGCATTTCCTGGGTGTCTTTCTCGGTATGGGGTATGAATGGCATTACGCGTTACTCACTCGTCGAGTTCATCAATCAGGCGCTGGTAGTCGTCAGGCGACATCAGTTCGCTTTCATCGACATCGCCAGAGGGCGCGATTCTCACGATCCAGCCTTCGCCGTACGGCTCGGAATTGATTTTCTCAGGATCGTCAGTGAGGTCTTCGTTCACGGCGACGACGCTGCCCGAAATCGGCGCGTACACGTCAGAGGCCGCTTTGACCGATTCTACGACGGCCATCTCGCCGCCATTGTCGACATCCTGTTCGACCTCGGGCAGTTCGACATACACGAGGTCGCCGAGCGAACTTGCTGCGTGATCGGTGATTCCCACGGTGACGGTGCCATCGTCCTCGCGCCGCAGCCACTCGTGGTCCTTTGTATAAAGAAGGTCTCCCGGCAATTCAGTCATGTTGCTACTCCTTGTTATTTGCTTGCATCAACGTCAGACGTCGATGCGGATCTGCCCGTTGCGAACGAACGGTGTCTTGACGATCCGCACATTCAAGAGCTTGCCCCTGACGTCGACCTGGGCACGGTCGTAATCGCCCGCAGGGACACGTGCGAGCGCGATCGAGCGCCCGATTGTCGGCGAGAAACCGCCGCTCGTGATTTCGCCCTCACCGACGCCTTCGACGACGACTTTCTGGTGATTGCGCAATACGCCTCGATCTTCCAATAACAGACCCACGAAGCGCTGTCTGTCCGGGGAGTTACGTAGCGCCTCCATTGGCGCCCGGCCGATGAAGTCACGTTCGGCCGGTTCCCAGGCCACGGTCCAGCCGAGACCGGCTTCCAGCGGCGAGATGGACTCGTCCATGTCGGACCCGTACAGGTTCATCGCGGCTTCGAGCCGCAGCGTGTCACGTGCACCGAGCCCGCAGGGAACCACCCCCGCCGCGAGCAGGCGATCCCATACGAGTGGAGCGCTGGCCGCGGGCAGCACGATCTCCCAGCCGTCCTCGCCCGTATAGCCGGTTCGCGCGACGAAAATATCCTCCGCCTGCAGCCCGTTGAAGGGTTTCAGGTCCAGCGCCAGTTCACGCCATTCCGCGTATATGCACGGTGCGGCCAGTTTTCGTGCATGCGGCCCCTGCACCGCGATCATCGCCAGCTCGGCGCGCTCCCGCACGGCGACATCGTACGGGGCGGCGTGTTCCCGGATCCAGGCCAGGTCCTTCTCGCGCGTTGCCGCGTTCACGATGAGGCGGTATTCGGTATCGGCGATGAAATAGATGATCAGGTCATCGATGACGCCGCCGGCCGGGTTGAGCATGCAGGTATACAGCGCTTTGCCGTAGTCCTCCAGCTTGGCAACATCGTTGGCGACCAGGTATTGCAGAAACTCCCGGACCTTCTCGCCGCTGAGGTCGACGATGGTCATGTGCGAGACATCGAAGACCCCGGCATCGGTACGCACCGCATGGTGCTCCTCTTTTTGCGAGCCGTAATGCAGTGGCATATCCCAGCCACCGAAGTCGACGATGCGCGCGTTGGCGGCAACGTGTTGGTCGTAAAGCGGTGTTCTCGAACCCATGGTGTCAGCCCGTCTTTTAAGTCTCGTACAAAAAAATAGGGGCGGCAGGCCGCTAAGCCTACCGCCCCTCTGTCCTTTACAACCTGAGAGATCAATGGTCGCCGGTGTTACGGCGTTACCACATACCCCTTCGGTGGGCCGTTTGGCCGCTCTCCAGAGCTGATCAGCGTACTCGGTCCTTTTGCCTGAGCGTTTCCGAGCGTGTTGCGCCTTCGGCGCCCCGATT
>Ga0209456_10000533_pt1 | contig 20354 bp, 14 predicted proteins | sample COG_11_FD_184755 | JGI IMG/M metagenome (GOLD analysis project Ga0209456, IMG submission 184755) | Pelagic marine sediment microbial communities from the LTER site Helgoland, North Sea, for post-phytoplankton bloom and carbon turnover... | ecosystem: Environmental > Aquatic > Marine > Neritic...
CTCTCGGCTGTTGCGTTAACACGCCGGGTTTCATCCTGCATGTATTGGATCAAGTCAAGGGCATTTTTCCGGGTTAACTTCACGTTCGGCATCGGTACATTGTTGTACTCGACATAAAGTGCCATTGCCAGGGGATCTTTTTCCTCAAGCATCACGTCGGGTTCCTGTAGCCAGCGCATCAGCCACTGACGGTCCCGTTTACTGACCACACCCAGCAGGTCCGGCCCCAGTTTATCGCCCTGACCTATGCTGTGGCAGGCGGTGCAGCGCGTATTGAACAGATCCTCGCCGGGGCGGGCAGGCGGCAAGGGCTTGGTCTGTTGGTAGCTTGGTAATGCAGCGGCAGTTGAGGAGGACGCTAATCTGTGTTGTTGCAGGCGGCCTAGCAGAACGGCAACCAGTGTCTCAGGTACATCAAAGGGCGTGCGCTTTAACCACTGTCCGGTAGCCTCATTGCCCAGGACGAAGTTGATCTGATGGTCGCTGAGCTCATCCTCTTCTTCACTGTACATGCCCAGCTTCTTGCGTACCAGATCGATGTCTTGTTTCGTTCCGGTCAGGAACTGCCAACCGGGGCCGACGTTGAACTTCTGCATGTACGCCTTGAGTGCTTCCGCTGTGTCGCGTTCGGGGTCGACGGTGATGGAATACATGTAGACGTCTTTGCCGGCGTGTTCACCGAGCAGTTGCTGTACCTTGCGCAGCTTCGCTGTTTCCAGCGGGCAGGAATCTCCACAACTGGTGAACATGAAATTGATGGACACCACCTTGCCCTTGATAACGTCATCGTAGAAGTGCAGTGTCTCGCCGTCCTGGTTTACCAGCGGGACATTGGGGAACCGCGGTGCGGCGCTGGCTGTACTGGCCGCCAGCAGTGTCAGGGTGGCGAACAGTATGAGACCAGTGGCGATAGCGCCCAGGGGGGCTGGGGTGATACGTGTACAACTCATAAACAACCTCTTTTTCACGTTTCGGTCAACGGGTGCGCTCAGACAAGTCAGTGCCCTTACGCTGTGCCAACAGTGGTCCTGTTACCACGCTGACAGCCTAGGACCCGGTCCCTGGTGCAGCCACCCTCTCCCTTGGCGCTGCACCGGGGTGCTAAACTACGGGGTGAGTGCAGACGGCCCCGGTGTACTTCCAAACGTAGATCTGAAAATTGAATAGTCGCTTAGATTTACACTACCGTCTCCAGTGAAATCAGCATCATTGGTCAGATCACCGAGCGTGCCGAATCTGCTCCTGAACACGCTATAGTCGCTCAGGTCTACCAGGCCATCACCATCGAAGTCCGTATCGCAGGCATTACCGAAACCATCCCCGTCGGTATCACGCTGGTCGGTATTGGCAATCAGTACGCAGTTATCGCAGGCATCGCCCACGCCATCGCCCAGGCCACCGCCATCCAGGACATCCTCCTGACCCGGATTGGCAATGAGCACACAGTTATCCACTGCATCCAGTACCAGGTCGCCATCCAGGTCGGAGGCCGCGGCAAACGCCACATTGCCAGTCTTGATGGTGTCCAGTTCTTCAACTGAGCCGGGATTGTTCACGTCGCCGATGTAGCCGACGCCATCCCAGGTCGGCAGCGGTGTCGGTATACGCACCGTCTGTCCGGGCACTTCGTTGTCCCAGCGTAACAGCATGGCTTTGTCTTCGTGCGTGGTGTTGTGGCAATGCTCCACGTAGGTGCCGGCGAATTCACGAAAGCGGATCGCGACAGAGATATTAGAGCTACTGCTGGGATCGTTCAGACCGGATACACGGTACATATCCTTGCGTGCACCGACTTCCCACGGTGGTGGAAGGGCGCCGTCGCGGTCCAGATACTGACCCTCCTCGAAGTGGATATGCACCGGGTGACCCCAGCCACCGCCGCCGTTTCTGATGTGCCAGATCTCGACACCGCCACCGATGGTCTCCGGGGCCGCCGAAACACGGTTTACGTCAGCATTGCGTGTGCAGTGAATCTCACCAGGGTCAGCGATACAGTCGACGCCGTCGGCGAGTTCATCGTCGGTGATGATGCCCCACGGTGTGGGGCGACCGTCAGTCGCGTTACCGGGAAAGCCGCCACGACCGAAGTCGAAGGTGCGGTGGATGGCTCCGTCGAGTTCCGCCTGGGTGAACTGCACCAGCGGGATCATCTTTTTACCGCCGACTTCGTAGTCGGCCGGGTTCATGCTGAGGTCGGTGCCGCTATAGGGTTGCACCCGGAACTCCAGGAACCTTGTGGCGGTCGGGTCATCCGACCAGCAGTGGTCGGTGCAGGTGGGATCGAAATCGGCCACCGGCGCATAGGCGCCACTGAGGATGTCGGCCAGAGGAATGACTTCCTTGGGCCCCCGCCCGTCATCGAACGCCAGGGTGTTGACCATGTACAGTTTGGTGTTCGGTGTGAACTGGCTGAAGTCGACGATGATGTCAAAGCGTTCGGCGATGGACTGGACTGGCAGATCGGGATCCACCCCATTGGGATTGTCCGGGCCGAACGGGACTGCGTGCTCCAGGATGTTGCCGTCGTTGGCGATCAAGTGATAATTGATGCGGTTATAGGAGACGTTCGAGCCTACCGGTCCGGGCATCGCGCCGCCGTTGCCATTTACCTGTTCCACGAGGGCGAATTTGAAGAAGCGTGCCACGGCACCATTGAGGATACGGAGGCGGTACTTGCGGGCACGGACGTTAAAATACGGTTCGTACAGCCAGTTAACGGTCATCCTGTCACCCAGAAAACCGTCTTCGTTGAGGACTGCCATATTCAGCTGACCGTTCCCCGGTTGCCAGGCCTTGGCTGCAATCAACAGCTGGATGTCGTAGTCGCGATTACCCCAGTCCAGCGCGGTGCCGCTGGGAAAACACAGGTTGACGTTGTCCTGGGTGGGGGTGTCGTCGTAGTCACAGCGGAATCCTTCCTTACCCCGGTCGATACCACTGTAGTAGTTCATCATTGCCGCGTTACCCTTATAGACGTTTTCCGAGGTGCGGTCGATCATGTGATCGTGGAACCAGTGAGTGCTCATGATCTCGCGCCAGTCGCCCGGTATATTGACTGTGTGGGTGACGGGATCGCAGGTCTTGGCCTCGGGCAGGTGGGTGACGGGATTGGAAATCATCAGCACCTCGCCCGGTGAGCACGGGGTGGAGGCACGCGGATCCGAGGCATCGGTATTGATGCTGTCGTACCCGGCCAGCTGCATCGGCCAGCGGTAGTCGTAGAACTCGCCGGGGAAGAAGTATGCGCCGGCAAAACCATCGACCTCGCCCGGCTGGTGACCATTGTGCTCGTGGGTGGTGATGGTGTGCTCACCGAAGCCGGCGTTGGCGGTGACTTCGATCGGCAGCGCGTTGTAGTGGCGTAACAGGATGGGTATACCGTGACGGGACCGCAACAACTTCGGCGGTAAGGTGCCGTCGCCGAAGGTCCACAGGGTTTCCGGGTCCTGGACCGGCATGGAGGGGTGGAATGCGATAGGGATCGTGGCGGTCGAGCCATCGAAGGCCGTATCACCATTACCCACAGTGTTGTGGTACAGACCAGTGGATGCGAACTCACCCATCGAGTAGGTGTGACTTTGTTCGTCATCGCGGATGCCGCCATTTGGCCGGGCTCCACCCATGGCGGTCTGGAAGTAAAACTGGGGTGGGAACTCGGTCCAGCGCTGGTGGGCGAAACTCTCCCCCGGCGGGCGACCCTCGATGACGCCCCCGGTGGGGGTTACATCGGCTAAATGACAGGCGTCGATCATGGTTTCCCATGGATTATCCAGAGACGTATTAGCCTGCTCGGTCGGATCCGGCCACAGTGGTATGTCGAGCAAGATATCCATGGCAGCGGCGTTTGGCCTGCCGTTACAGGTGGCGGGCACTGGCAGTTGCTTGGCCAGCGTGCTGCCGGGGGCCGGGACCGGGTGCACCCCGAACTCCTCGAAACGCAGCATCTGCTGGCTGAACGATATTGCCCCGAACACCGGGCTGACGGGCAGGCTCGAGGGTACATCGACCGCCGCCTCAGCGGTGCCCTGACCGGCCAGTATGTGCGCGACCATCACAGCCAAGGCGCCTAGCGTGGCTATCAGGGAGCGCGGGTAATGTTTGTGCGTGACTGGTTCTGTGACTCCATCCGTGATACCAGGCCTGTAATACTCGTATTTGTAGTGGCTATTCATTTTGTATGTCCTCCTCGCCGCCAATATTGAACTTCACTACCAGGTTCGTGGTATTTAGGAACAAACATTCGGGTGCAAAGTGATTTGACCCGTAGTATTTTGTTTCCCAGTGAGTTCGCTGCCTTCATCTCATTAGCTCTATGTCGTGTTATCCTGATTAGAATGCTCTATCTGTTCTCCGTCGTTGTGCAGGTTGATCCATCAACCTGCACAGTACCGTCTGTCTGTCGCTAGGGGTTGAATGCCGACGGTCCCGGCGCACTGCCAAACGATGACCTGAAGATCGAATAATCACTAAGGTTCACCGTACCGTCACCATTGAAGTCGGCATGGTCCGCAAATGTGCGCGACCCGCATCGGACCGCCCTTGAATGTTGACCGGTTCAGAGACGTTTTTTCTTGGTCTTGCTTGTCATGGTTTCCTGTCTCTGTTGAAGCGTTTCCCCGGCAGCCCGGAACTCCCGGAGCTGCCTTTCAATACCGGAGACCGTAGTTACGGCCCCGGCGCCTGACCGAACATCGATCTGAACAGACTGTAGTCGCTCAGATTGACAATGCCGTCCCCGTTAAGGTCTGCGTTTTCAGAGTCGGGGCTTAGTGGCGCAGAATCCCCGAAGGCATTCCTGAACAGGCTGTAGTCGGCGAGATCGACGAAACCGCTGTTATTGAGGTCACCGTCGCACATGTTGCCGAACGCATCCCCATCCGTATTGCGCTGATCGGCATTGGCGACAACGAGACAGTTATCGCAGGCATCACCGGCTTCGTCGGTGTCACCATCCTCCTGTAACGGATTGGCATCCGCCGGGCAGTTGTCTGCGGCGTCCGCGATCAAATCCAGGTCCGCATCCGGATCGAGGGCGGCGCTTCTGTGATCCACGTTAAGGAAGGTACCCAGCGGTGGCAGGCCTACAGAGCTACGGCCAAGAGAACCCGTGGCAAGCACGCGCTGGAAATTCGTTGCATCCGCCAGCAGCAGAGCGCGGGTACCAGGCGTGACCGGAGCGGTACCGGTGATGGGCACGAAAATCTCGGGGTGATCAAACGGGGCCGATTCGTCCGCCACACGTTCATCGGTCAGTGTCTCCATGAACTGCACCAGACCGTCCCGCAATTCCTCGGGCGTTGGCAGGGGGGGTGGTTCAGCCCCCTCATCCCGCAACAGGCCCAGCGTCGTCACCTGGGTATCAAAATCATCGATATTGGTAATTGCGAAATCACCGCCACGCACATAGAAGTCCACGACCTGGCGCAGGGTCAACAGGCCACCGTTGTGCATGTAGGGTCCGGTGAGCGCGATGTTACGCAGGCCGGGGGTCTTGAAGGCGCCGAAATTGGTCACCCGCCCGGCATACGGCGTCGTATCAATGGGCAGGAACCCGGCCGGCAGCGGTGGAACCCAACCCGCCATGTGCGCGGGCAGGGGATCCAGAGAGGGGTATTGTTGCAGGGGGGCAAAACCGAAGTCCTGCAGACTGCGGATACCTGTGCCCAGGGCCAGTTCGGTATGTGTACCGCCCAGGCCGGTGAGGTCGCCTCGACCGACGTCTTCATTGACCGCCAGATGACCGGGCGCCAGGGGATCCGGGTTGCCGCCCGGGCGTACGCCGGTATTATGATAACCGGTGTCATACAGCGAGAAGCCGGCAATGGTGAACATGAAATCATTCTTGTCGGCCGGGTTTTCATCGAGCGGGATGGGCAGGAGGGTCGCCGGGTCTTCGCCTTGAATCGTATCCGTGTCGATATCCTGCATGGCGCCCTTATCATGACAGACAACACAGGCGGCGGCGCCGATAAAGGTGTTCATGCCGATGGTTTCCTCGTTGCTCAGGAAGCCGGTGCCATCCAGGAACCGGTCGAATCGGGAGTCATCGGCGATCAGGATTGCCATGTACGCCTGTACCGACACGCCGAAGAAGAAGGCGAAGTTGGCCTCCATCTGGGTGTATTCATTGGTATTCAGCGGGTCGGCCGCCCCCGGCTGGAAGCTGGGGATGCCGGCGGCATCGAAAGTGACGTGCTGCGTGGTATTGTTCCAGTACCGCGGCGGGAAGGCGGCCTGGATCATGGCCGCATAGGACGTGGTGAGACCCGCACCGTCAGCCGTGTCGGCCAGGGGGCCCAGCCTGCTGTCGGTTGCTGAAACCTGCTGCTGGGCCAGCGGCTCCAGGCTGAGCATCTTCTTGCCGACCTTGGGCAGGGTACGGCCGCGCCAGGACATTTCGAAATCGCTCAGCGGTGGTCCGACGGCCTGCGAGGCCAGCGAGGACTGGCGCAGACGCAGCTCCTCCGTTGCCAGGCTTCCAGTGCTGTTGGTAATCAGGTGCGGACGCGGATCGGCCGGGCCAAACGGGTTACCCCCGTTGAAAACGTTGTGGGCACGACCGTCCATGAAGTTGTCGAAATTGAACACGGCATTGATGACCGTGGGTGTGTTGCGCGGTTCCACGCGGCGAACCTGGGTACCACCGGCCGTGGTGAATGCCGGGTCCGGGATGACAGTGCCCGCATCCACCGGGTTGCCGGGGACGATATCCACGAACTGGGTCAGTGTCACACCCATGGAGGACACCACATCGTTGGTGTCGCGGACCACGTTAGACGGGTTGACCGCCGGATCGCCGGTTATATGCTGGTCAGTCAGGCGATGGAACGGGAAATGCGTGGACGTCAGCTCCATGTCGGGGCGCATTGCACCGGCGGCCGGTTCCGGCAGCCCGATATTGTTGTTCCCGTATTGCTCATCCCCGGCGTTAAGGCCCGGGCTGAGCTGGTTCCTGGTCCGGTTGTCCGCACCGGCGTGAAAGTGGCAGGTCGCACAGGCCTGCACGCCGTCGCTGCCGACCTGCATGTCCCAGAACAGCGCCTTGCCCAGTCGCTCCATGCTGAACTGGTTAGACATATAGTCCCCGATATTGAGCGCAACCGGGGGCTGAACGGTTTTTAACGATACCAGTATGGCGGTACCTGGCCCGGGGTAGAAGATCATTCCCATACCGATAACGCTCAGCGTGGCCCGCAAGACCATGCTCGCACGCCTGAATCTGAATTTAATATTCATTACTTAACTCCTGAAGCTGATGAAGCAGCGCTGGTGAATTGAGGGCATGCTGAGCGGCCTTGTGCAGAGTTCGTCAGGACCATGGGGATGTGTATAGATCTGCTGTTTCTTGGTGTTATTGTTATCATTGTTTTTTACCTCGATAACGCCGGGTTTGTTATTATTGCCTCGAGGTATATCGCTTTACCCCGGACATTACCCTTACTTGAACGGCGTCATCTGATTTTGTTGTGTGACGTCCAGTCACAAACGTCTTCAATCTTCTTGTTGTTGTCTGTTGTAACCGACTTCTATTCGGATCGGTCCTAGGGCTTGAGAATAGCTGTTTGCGCGGCAGGTACCACTGGTCAGGCGATTGGTTCTAATCTTGATCAGAAGATGTGTACCGCCCCCACTATTGGTCAGCTGCCGCTATACTTAGTAGCAGTGCCGGGGCGGGTGTACGGATCGTCCAGCCAGGTCTGCTTGCTGGTTGCTCGAAAAAATGCGAGTGCTTACAAAGTATTGTGACGTCCAACGGCGTCCGGGTGGTGAGCTACAGTTGGCTTTGTTGTGCAGTGTCAAGGGTTCTGAAGAAGCCAATACAACAATATTGCGTCAATCGATTGACTCAGTTACACTAACGGTGGATTATAAATTCAACAAAAGGGATAGCAGCACCATAAAACAACAAGTATAAAGCACAGCTCACATCCAGAGCTCAACACTCAAAAAAACCAGGTAGAGACCTGAGGGGGGTAAGTAAATGGATGGATCAATAATTAATAATAAAGAAATTCGTCTACTGATCATCGACGATCAACCAGTTACTCGATTCGGACTACGGGGTTTTTTGAGTGAGGATCCCGCGATAACGGTTGTTGGCGATGCAAGCTGTAATGACGATGTTTGCACAATACTGGCTGAAACCACACCTGATATCATATTGCTGGATCCGGGGCTTGGTGACAGGCAGTGCGTGACAGCACTGCGGCAGATGTCTGAGGAAATCACATGCCAGATAATCATTTATAGCGCCCATGACGATAAAGATCGCATTATGCAGGTAACTGAACAGGGGATTAATGGCTACCTGCTGAAAGATTGTTCTACCGATGAGCTGTTGCGCGCAATTCACGCGGTGTACGAAGGGGGCACTGCGCTTAGTCCTGCTATTGCTGCCAAGCTGGTGCAGATTGTCAAGCAGGATAATCATGCGGAAGCAGCTGCAGAGCGACTACTCAGTAACCGTGAGCTGGAAGTCCTGAATTGTCTGGCCGAGGGTAGAAGCAATCGCAGTATCGCAGAAAAATTGTTCATCTGTGAGGCGACGGTCAAGTTTCACGTGCACGCGATTCTGGGGAAACTCAATGTCAATAATCGAACGGAAGCGGTACTGGTTGCTGTAGAACGTGGTTTCGTAAACATTCCCCTCAGGTGCTGACAGGTAGCGAGCCTGCGAGTCGGTCAAGCGGACCGCTCGCAGGCTCATACATCTGCTGTTCGTGAATCCTGCTGCGAGTCGGTTATGTTTTAAGACGCCTGTTCACAATTTGGTTCCTGTTGTTCACGCTGACAAGCAGTGCGGCGTGGGCGATGGATGACCATTCTGCAGACCATCATGGCAACTCGGCGCTCGAAGCCGATAGCGACCATGGCAAACCACTGCCCTGGTTGCAGGACGATTGTGCCGATCATTGTTGTCACGCCAGCGCCCATGCAATGGGCCTGATATCGTTCACGACAGACATTGCCGTGCGTCCTCTGTCGGATAGCTTGTTTGTTTCAGAGAATACGCCTGGCTCCTTAACCCTCGCTCCACCCTTTCATCCTCCGATAGCCTGATTAATTGAGTTGAGGGGCCGCATTACGTTTTTGCGTAGTGCGGCGTACTGAGTTGATCAATCAGGGTTCACTTCTATGCGAATACGAACTGTATGGCGGCTCTGGCTGTCGGGCTGGCTGTTATTCGGACTGGCGACAGACCTCGCTGCGGCAGAGACCTCGCCCGCTTTGCGGGTGTTGGTGCAGCGTTTTCTTGCTGAACATCCGGCTGCACAGGCCGCACAGGCGGATCTCGAACGTGCCGAAGCGGAAGCACGCGCCCTTGGGCAAGCGCCGCGCGCGGGATCGGGCCAGTGGTGAATCCATGCGTGCCGCATCAGCCGCACTGGCCGCAGCAAGACAGGAATTGCTCGCCGAATTGCTCGAAAAATTGAGCAGCGTGAAAGTCACTGCGGAAGCGACCCGTTTATCAAAGCAACGCGTTGTATTGCTGAAAGAGTTTGTGACCTTGGCGAAGCGCCGCTACGCCGCGGGCGATGTCGGGCAAAGTGATTTGGATCTCGCCCACCTGGCACTGTCCGAAGCGCTTATGCAGTCCGCCACCCTGCTGTCGGATGCCGCTGAAGCTGAAAGCCGCCTGGCGGCATTGTTTCAGCCACCCACATCCAGCTGGCCACCGCTACCGGTTCTGCCTCCGGATTTTTCGGCATTCGATAACAAGGCGTTACTTAAACGGCACCCGGTGCTGCGCCGGGCGGCAGCCGAAGCTGCGGCCGCGAAAGCCAATGTTTCCATTGCCCAACGTGATAGCCGTCCCGACCCGACACTGGGCTTGCATGGCGGGCAGGAAGACGATGACACCCTGGTCAGGCTGACCGTTTCAATTCCCCTGTTTGTGCGCAATACCTATCGTGCCGAAGTGGATGCGGCAAATGCAGAGTCTTTGCGTGCAGAACAGGCTTACCGAAACAAGTTGCGACGCGCGCGGGGTGAACTGCAGGCTGCCGCCAAACGCTACCAGTCGACACGCAGCGCGTTGCATGACTGGGAAAACAGCGGGCAACACCGTTTGAAGGGGCGTATAGCACTACTGAAACAGCTTTGGGAAGCCGGTGAAATCGGCACTACCGAGTACCTGGTTCAACTTCAGCAGACGCTGGATACACAGGTTTCCGCCGCCGCCTTGCGTGCTGCGGTGTGGGACGCCTGGATACGCTGGTTAAGCGCATCCGGTCAGATTGAGTACTGGCTGGGGACCCAAACAGACCCCGCATCCTGAACGAATCATAAAGCATTCTGCCCGAGAGAGAATACAATGAATCACAATAACCCGATCATTCTATTGCTGGCTTTAAGTGTCGGCAGCAGCGTTTTTGCCGAACAACAGGGCGACCAACAGCAGCACCAAGAACACGCAGGCCACGACGATCACGAAGACATCCTCGTCGAACTGGAATAGAGCCGGATCAAAGCGGCGGGTATCGAAACTCAGCTGGTGAAATATGGTCACTATCCGGACATCGTTACCGCACCGGGAGAGGTGGTTCTTAACGCCTATCGGACAAGCAAGGTCACGCCACGGATCGATGCACAGATCACCCGGCGTCACGCCCGCCTGGGTCAGGCAATCGCACAAGGCCAGCCGCTCGTCACCCTTTCCAGTGTTGAGATGGCAGAGGCTCAGGGTGGTTTACTGGTCGCCGACCGCGAATGGAAACGCACCAGCAAACTTGGACGCAAAGTGCTCTCCGAGCGCCGCTACCTGGAAGCCCAGGTGGCCCGCCAGCAAGCCTGGGACAAAGTCATGGCTTACGGGATGACCGAATTACAGATTGAAGCGCTGTTAAAGGAAGGTGACGTCTCCATCGTAGCCGGTCTCAAGCCGGGCGCGCGCATCGTCAGCAAAGGCGCTTTCTTCCTTCAGTCCGAAATCGCCAAAGGCGGTTTCGACATCCACAACCACTGAGGGGGATGAGCTCATGTTGAGCAGGCTTATCGACCAGGGTGTGGAAAACCGCCTGTTAGTGGTACTGGTACTGCTGGCAACCGTTGTTGGCGCTACCTTGACGGTGCCCAGCCTCAACCTGGATGCTTTCCCGGATGTGACTAATGTTCAGGTCGTGGTGAATACCGAGGCGCCGGGGCTGGCTGCCGAGGAAGTCGAACAGCTCATTACCTATCCCATCGAGGCCGTCATGTACGCGCTGCCCGATGTCGAAGAGGTGCGCTCGATTTCCAAGACCGGGCTGTCGGTTATTACCGTGGTGTTCGAGGAAGGCACAGACATCTATTTTGCCCGCCAACTGGTGTTTGAACGCCTGCAGGCAGCGCGTGAACAGATCCCCGAAGGCGTGGGCGTTCCGGAACTGGGTCCCAATACGTCGGGGCTGGGTCAGGTGTTCCAATACGTGCTGAAAACCAGCGACGCGGAACGCTACGATGCCATGGGTCTGCGCAGCCTCAACGACTGGGTCGTCAAGCTGTTACTGATGCCGGTAGAAGGTATAACGGATGTGTTGTCCTTCGGCGGTGACGTCTTGCAGTACCAGGTGCAGATCGATCCCTCACAATTGCTCGCTTATGCACTCACGCTTAACGAGGTGGTCGAAGCGATTGAGGCGAATAACCGTAACGCCGGTGGTTGGTATCTGGATCGGGGTGCCGAGCAGCTTGTCGTGCGCGGTGTCGGCTGGGTCCGCAGTGGAGCTGAGGGGCTACGCGACATCGGTAATATCCCGGTCAAGGATGTTGACGGCGTCGTTGTGCGGGTGCGTGATCTGGCCAGGGTGGACTTCGGTCCTGAAATTCGCCAGGGCGCGGTCACCCTGACAGCACGCGACAGTAACGGCAATCCACAGCACGCCGGTGAGGTGGTCACCGGGATCGTGCTCAAACGCCTGGGGGCTAATACCAAGAGCACCATTGACGCCGTCAAAGACCGCTTGCCCATCATCCAGCAGGCACTGCCGGAAGGTGTCAGCCTCGAACCCATCTACGATCAGGCCGATCTGGTCGCCAAGGCCGTTGCGACTGTGACCAGGGCGCTGGTCGAGGCCTTCGTGCTGATCCTGATTTTCCTGCTGCTCTACTTTGCCTTTCATTCGGTCGGTCAGGCATTACTCATTATGCTGAACGTGCCGTTGGCCTTGATTGGTGGTGTCGGCGCTTTGTTTTTGTCCGGGCAGTACCTGTCGGTCCCGGGTGCTATTGGGTTCATTGCACTGTTCGGCGTCGCTGTCCTCAACGGTTTGGTGATGGTCAATGCGATAAATCAGCTGCTGGAAGGAGGTCAGGATCCGGATCAAGCCGTATTCGAGGGTGCACTGTCGCGCCTGAGACCGGTACTGATGACAGCCAGTATCGCGGCACTCGGACTCATCCCCATGCTGCTGGCCAACGGCGTCGGTGCCGAAGTGCGACGCCCGCTCGCCACGGTGGTCGTGGGGGGATTGTTTTCGTCTACCATCCTGACCCTGTTCGTATTGCCCGCTGTCTACCCGGTATTCTCCAGATCACGGATGGTCTGATCACCCTTGTCTGGCAGTGCTTCTGAACGGATTTATATACCAGGCCGCCAGTTCTGACAGGCTCGGTTCCAGTCGGGAAGCTTCAATATTGGCTACCTGGGTTACAAGTTCTCCGACCTTCATGGCATTGGGCATATCCAGTTCTGTACAGTCGAATATGAAGGCTATTTCTCTCTGTAGCCGCCTTTTCTCGGGAGCCGACATGCCCAGGTCCGCTACCAGTCGGGAGTCAGCGTGCACCCTGTCAACTTCTACGTTCAGGCATTCGGCGATGACAGCCCTCAGAGGCCTGGTTAATAGATCCTTCATCGTATCCAGTTCATTCTCATCCGGTTTAATGCGCATGATTCTGCCCCACTTCTTTTTTGATAATCAGTTTCATGGAATCTGCCTGCCAGCGCGTATATCCTAAGTGCGGGTGATCGGCGAAGTCTGTGAAATATTCACACTTTTTAGATTCCAGTCCCTGAACAAACAGTCTGTCTATGTAATTGTATTCAACTGTCGATATAATGGCGATTCGTGGTTAAGGGTTGTTTGCCGGTTACGCTGTATCTGTCTACGTTATACGAATAGATCACCGAAGTTGGGGTGTTGTGATGGTCGGAAAACCAGGCTACCGGGAACAGGAGCAGCGTGACGAGGCGCTGGAAGCTGCTGAAGCGAAGCGGTTGACCCTGGATAAGGCGCTGAAGAAACTTTTCAACCTCTCGCTGGATATGCTTTGCGTGGCTGATTTTGACGGGTATTTTCGGATTATCAATGCAGCTTTTGAAAACACCCTGGGGTACTCAAGGGAGATGCTGCTGAAGACACCATCAATCGAGTTCGTTCATCCTGATGACAAAGCGGCAACCCTGGCAGCGCGGAAGCAGCTGGCGAGCGGTGAGCCGGTATCTTACTTCGAGAACCGCTATCGCTGTCAGGACGGTTCATACAAGTGGCTCGCCTGGAATTCTGTGCCGGTGACCGAAGAGGGTTTCGTGTATGCCGTTGCGCGCGATATCACTGCGCAGAAAGCAATCCAGCAAGAGCTGGCATCGCAACGCGATCTGTTTGACAACGTCTTGTCCAATGTGCCCGCTTCTATATTCTGGAAGGACCGAAACTCGGTCTACCTTGGTGTGAACAACCGCTTTGTCCGCGACGCAGGTCTTCAGAGTCCGCAGGAACTCATCGGGAAAACAGACTATGACCTGGTCTGGACAAAGGAAGAGGCGGATTTCTACCGGGAATGTGACCGCAAGGTGATGGACAGCGGTGAAGCGATGCTGAACATCGAGGAATCACAACAACAGGCCGATGGCGATAAGGTCGACCTTCTCACCAGCAAGGTGCCGCTTCAGGACGCATCGGGGCAGGTGAGCGGGATGCTGGGCATCTATTTGGATATTACCAAGCGCAAGCAGGCGGAAATCACCCTGGCGAAAAGCGAAGCCCGACTGCAAACCCTGTTTGACTCCGCAGCCGAATTTATTTTCGTCATCGATCCTGAAGGTGGAATTATTCAGGCCAACCGTTATGTCTACGCACAATCAGGCTATCAGGCAGAGGAGCTCATCGGAAAGAATATCAAGGAACTTTTTACCGAGAAGTCACGGGGATTATGTGACTGCAATTTTCCTGAACTCCGGAAACACGGTTACAACCGTGCGGACATCGATTTCGTATGCAAGGATGGGCACGTTATCCAGATGGAATGTTCGGGGACCGGCGTAGCCGATGAAAACGGTGATTTCACCACGTTTCTGATCATTCAGCGGGACGTGACCGAACATAGAGGTGCCGTGACCGCTCTGGCCAACAGCGAGCAGCGATTTCGCGCTATATTCAATTCCACCTACCAGTTCATCGGCGTCCTGGATCCCGACGGCACTGTACTCGAAGTCAATCAAACGGCGCTGGATTTTGGCGGGCTCAAGCAAATGGATGTTGTCGGACGTCCATTCTGGGAAACCCATTGGTGGTGCTACTCGACTGAGGTCCAGGATCGACTCAAAGCCGCGATCAGGGATGCCTCGCAAGGTAAGTCGGTATGTTATGAAGAGGATGTGCTCGCTAAAGACAACACCACGAGGACCATTGACTTTACGCTCAAACCAGTAGCTAACCAGCAGGGCGAGACGGCATTCATCATTCCGGAAGGCAGGGATATCACCGATAGAAAGTGGGCGGAGGAAGAATTACGCCGTCACCACCGGGAACTGGCACACGTCATTCGCCTCAGCACCATGGGGGAAATGGCCTCGGGTATGGCACACGAACTAAATCAGCCCTTAGCTGCAGTGGTCAGTTACTGTGGAACGGCAATATCGCTGGTGAAATCACTCCCGGCGCCACCACCACAACTTCGTGGCATACTGGAGCGTGCCTCGGAACAGGCACAGCGCGCCGGCAGCATCATCAGACATCTTCGTGAATTAGTCAGTAAGGAAAGCGACAATAAGCAGCCCCTGGATCTTGATGAAGTCATCAGGGATCTCGATATTCTTCTCAGTTCGGAGCTGAAAAGTTCCAAAGTGAAGCTGGAATATAGTCTTGATGGCCGGGGTCGCAAGGTCAGGGCCAATAAGGTTCAGATCGAGCAGGTACTGGTCAACCTGGTAAGAAATAGTGTTGAGGCAATACAGAGTATTCGAAAATACTCCGGGAAGGTGACCCTGACCACACAGCTGTTGAACGATGAATCTATCGAACTAACCGTGTCCGACAACGGGCCGGGTATAGATGCCGGCATGATTGGCAAGCTGTTCAATCCGTTCCAGACCAGCAAGACATCAGGTATGGGGATGGGCTTATCCATCAGTCGCTCGATTCTCGAGGATCATGGAGGGAGAATATGGGTGGACGAGCAACAACGCCATAATGGTGCGTTGTTCGGTTTCAGTCTTCCTGTGTGTGAATGAGGTGCAGGCGCTGCCGGAATTGGCGAACAGGATGAAATATGCAGCGCTATAAAATCTTTCACCGCACCTACTATAATTTCTCCGCTGCTGTGTGGCTGGAAGCACACGCGATGCGTCTGCGTCCTAGAGAGGGCCATGAGCTGCGCATCGAATCCTCATCCCTGGAGATCACGCCTTCGGCTAGCCTGCGTTGGTACCGTGACGTGGAAGACAATTCTGTTGCCATAGCGACCTTCGATTCGCACGCCGAACAGCTTTTGATTGAGAGCGAAGTCATCATTCAGCAATACAACCAGGCCCCTCTCGATTTCCTGGTGGCCGACTACGTGACGGACTACCCGTTTGCCTATACAGCCGAGGACAGGGTTGTGCTGTCGCCCTATATGAATGTCGCCGAGCGCACGGCCACAGGCTTGTTGCCTGAATGGGTTGCGAATTTGTGGCAACCAGGCGAGCAGCTTCAGACATACGCCTTGTTGCAGCGCCTTACCACCCACATCCATCAAACGCTGTCGTATCAACTACGCGAGGAGCCCGGCGTTCAAACCGCAGCGGAAACACTGTCTTGCGGTACCGGCTCCTGCCGTGATTTCGCCTATCTATTCATGGAAGCCGCACGACACCTGGGCCTCGCCTCGCGTTTTGTCAGCGGTTACCACCACGCTCCACCGTCAACGGTCAATTTCGGTTCGACCCATGCCTGGGCCGAAGTGTACCTGCCAGGCGCGGGCTGGAAGGGCTTCGATCCCACCATCGGAGAAATCGTAGGCACCAATCACATTGCCGTCGCGGTGGCCAGGGCGCCCGAATCCGTGCCGCCAATAGCCGGATCGTTCATTGGGCCCCCGGGAGCGAGCCTCAATGTGGGTGTCTGGGTGAGCGCGTTGTAATCAGACATGGCCGGCCAGGGCCCCGGCCCGGCGAGTTCGATCAGATCCTCTCTACATCCACGCCGACACGGGCCTTGTGCTTGCCGCCGCCGAAGATGATGCCCTTAAGCGGTGTGATGTCAGCGTAGTCCCGGCCCCAGGCGGTGGTGATGTGCTGGTCCATCGGAATTTTGTTGTTGGTTGGATCGAAGTCGAGCCAGCCTACGTCCGGATCGTACACGGCGAACCAGGCATGGGACGCGTCGGTGCCCTGCAGCTTCTCCTGTCCGGGGGGCGGTTGCGTTTCGAGATAGCCCGAGATGTAACGCGCGGCCAGGCCCTGGCTACGCAAGCAGGCAATTGCCAGGTGCGCGAAATCCTGGCACACGCCACGCCGGTGCTCGAAGACGTGTTGCAGCGGCGTCGCGATCTCTGTGAATCCCGGGTCGTAGGTGAAATCCGAGTGGATCCGTTCCATCAGGTCATGCACCGCATCGACCAGTGGACGCCGGCGTGGAAAGGAGACCGCCGCGTAATCAGCGATATCTGCGCTCGCCTTCACCATAGGCGAATCCAGCAGATACTGCCTGGCTTCCAGGTTTGCTGGAGTGAGCTGATCGCGGATGCGTTTCACGGCATCTTCCCAACAGGTGTTTGACTGAAAATGCAGCTGCCCGTTATCGGTATCCAGTTCAACTTCACTGATCGCCGTGACCACCAGTACGGTATGTGGCTGCTGAACAGCAAAATAGGCCACATGGTTGCCGAAGAAGTCGACACGCTCTGAGTAGGCCGCCGTTTGCGGCTCGATCAACAATTTGTGCTGCAGGACTGTCTGCATGCCGCAGGAACGAGGCGTGAGATGTGTCTCGTTCTGGCACAGGGTGACCTGGCGTGTGTAACTATATGCCGTGCGGTGCGTGATCCTATACTTCATGTTGCATCCTCCGCGTCATTCAAAAGCTGCCGCGGTCCGCGCAGATCGGCAAAGTAGTCCTTAGTCACTGCGCTCGAGGTGGCCTGCAGCAGCGCGGCAATGTCACTCAGCTGGCGATCGAGTACCAGGCGGCTGGGACGTTCGGCATCGAAGGCTACCAGGTCCTCCAGCCGGGACAGTTGCAGGCGGTGGACGGCATCCAGCACCAGACGCTGCTCTTCAGTCATCCGCACCCCCTCTTCGTGCGGTAACGCTCTCACCCGTTTCTGCAACCGCCCGAGCTGAAAGGCCAGAGACCGCGGGTTGCCCTCATCATGCAGGAGCAGATTCAATACTGCGTCGATCTGTGGTTGTTCGTGGTAGCTGCGACGGTAGGCACTCAGGCTGTCCGCACTGCGCAACATGGACTCCAGCAGCAGAGCCTCCACCTGCGGGTCCCGCCGCGCAATTACTGTGGAGCGCAGCATGGAGATCGTCAACAGAGCCCGCTCGATGCGTCGACCCATTTCGAGGAACAGCCATGCCTGTGCCCGCGACATGCTCTCCTGGACGCCGCCCGCCAGCGCGATGAGCGCCACAATCAGGTCATCCAGGTGATTCTGCAGGCCATTCACGCGCCCGTATTCGATCGTCTGTAGTTGCTCCAGGCGGCCACGGATGCTGTTGACGATATGCCAGGTGTCTCCGGAGAGCTGCTCGCGCACCGCATAGGCGGCGGCGAGCAGCGCCTGCAGATTGAAACTGATGGTCCCGCGCCGTTGCCGATCGCACACCAGCGCGACCAGCTCGGGGATGGGGTCCGACCGCCTTGACTTGCCCTGTGCTCCGATGAATCCCGGATAGGTGGTGGTGAGATGGGTCAGGCCCTGGATAAGGTCATCGAGACAGACCTGATCGACCTCCCCCTGATACTCCACGGCGTCGCGGTACAGCCGCAGGGTGGTGCGCATGAAACGCGCAGACTGCTCGGCCCGTTCGGCGTAGCGCCCGAGCCAGAACAGGCTGTCGGCTGCTCCACCCGGCAAGTCTCCGCGCCGCTGCAGGGCAGCAATGCCGGTGATCGAGGTCGGAAGCAAGCTGACCTGCTTCTCCGGTTCGGTGGCGAGGATCCAGGTATCTTTCGACAGTCCGCCGGCCTGCCCGGAGACGTCGAAACTGTCCTTCGATGGCGCAACGCGGGTCAGACCTCCGGGCATGACCACATAGCCGTCCTTGCGGGCCACCAGGAAACTGCGTAACACGGCCTGGCGCGCCTCCAGTCCCGCCTCGACCAGGGTTGGTACTGTCGAGAAGCCGATCCGCTCCTGGCCGACGAACAGGTGCGGCTGAGCCCTGATGCGCGTCTTGAGCTCCCCACGCCCGGCTTCGCTGAGCCTGGACGCATCGATTGTCCGACTGCCTACCTCCCGGTAGATGGGCTTGATAAGCAACTGGTCGAGGTTGGCCAGGACGTGCGAGCACGCCGTCGGCTGTCCACACCACCAGCTTGCCACCGAGGGCAGCTCCAACTCCTGACCCAGCAGGTGGCGAGCGATGTCGGGCAGAAAGGCATAGAGGCCTGGATTCTCCAGCACGCTCGAGCCGATCGGATTGATTATCCGGACATGGCCGCGGCGCACCGCCTCGGTCAGTCCGGGTACCCCAAGACGGGAGTCGGGCCGCAACGCCAGCGGGTCGCAGTAATGGTCGTCGACCCGGCGCAGGATTACGTCCACGGGTTCCAGCCGCTTCATCGAACGCAGCCACACGCGGCCGTCGCGAACCGTCAGATCATCGCCCTGCGCCAGGGTATAGCCGAGATAGCTCGCCAGGAAGGAATGCTCGAAGTAGGTCTCGTTGAGTGGGCCGGGGGTCAGGACGATCACCCTGGCTTCTTCGCCTGCGCGCGGTGCCATGGCGGCAATACTGGCGCGCAGGTTCTGGAAGAACAGAGCAAGGCGATGTACGTGCGCGTCGCGAAACAGGCTGGGCAGGATACGCGTCATTACGACGCGGTTTTCGAGTGCGTAACCGGCACCGGAAGGCGCCTGACTGCGATCACCGAGTACCCACATGCGCCCATCGGTGCCGCGGGCCAGATCGGCGGCGTAAAAGGCCAGAGCGTGCTCGTTCGGGAAGGGCATCGCATGACAGGGTCGCAGAAAGCCGCCATGGGCGTAGATCAGTTCCAGCGGCAGGATGCCCTTCTTGATCAGCTCTTGCGGGCCATAGATGTCCTTGAGCAGCAGATTCATGAGCTCCGCCCGTTGCATCAGACCCGATTCGATGGCGGCCCATTCATCGCTCGCGACCAGGTAGGGGATGGGGTCCAGCTCCCACGGGTGTTCCAGGCCCTGCGGGGCACCGTGAATTGTGTAAGTGACACCGCTGTCGCGCAGCAGTCGCCGCGCCTCATGTTGGCGCTTGACCAGTTCGTCCTGACTGAGGGCATCGAGCGCCTGTCCGACGTAGCGCCAATCGGCCCGCACATTGCCGGCGGCGTCCATCATCTCGTCGGGAACACCCGGCAGGCATTGATAGGTGTCAATGAGCTTGTTATGCGGGGATGCGGCCATGTAGTGCTTTTGTTCCTTTACTCAATTTTTATAAGGGTAACCCGGCGCGGCGGTATTTGACACTGCGGGGGCTCAATCGGGCGGCTTGGACAATAACTGTACAGAGACCCGCATGGAGCTGGGTAAAAGCGCCGGTCCGTACTGCGAGTATACCGCCACGTCCGCCGCATCCCTGCCATAGGCGATCGCCACCCTGCCGCCGCGCGGTTTCGCTTGGGTTGGATCGAAGGTATACCAGCGACCTCCGACGTAGGCCTCGAACCAGGCGTGCAGATCCATCGGCTCCAGGCCGTTCAGGTAGCCCACCACCAGGCGGGCGGGGACCACCAGGCTGCGGCACAGGGCAATAGCCAGATGCGCCAGGTCGCGACACACGCCGACGCCACGCTGGTGGACTTCGACAGCGGACGTGGGGATCTGACTGGACCCGGGTGCAAATTGCACGGTGCCCTGAACCCAGGCGTTGATCGTGGCCACTTGATCGTAGCCTGGTGCGGCCCAGGCAGTGATCTTCCGCGCCAGCTCGGAGAGGCGGTCGGCCTCGCAGTACCGGCTTGGCA
>Ga0209456_10000535_pt1 | contig 20349 bp, 22 predicted proteins | sample COG_11_FD_184755 | JGI IMG/M metagenome (GOLD analysis project Ga0209456, IMG submission 184755) | Pelagic marine sediment microbial communities from the LTER site Helgoland, North Sea, for post-phytoplankton bloom and carbon turnover... | ecosystem: Environmental > Aquatic > Marine > Neritic...
CGGGATGATCGCGGAGATGGTGTCGGAGGCTGCGTGGGCAAGGCCGGTGAAAGCGCACGTGACCAGCGCCGCCGTTGCCAATGAAAGTACCGCTCGTGTTCTCATCATTATTGTATCGCTCATCAAGTGAATTCTCGGGGATCATACCAATAAGCTCAATGTGTCGGTATCCAATTTCCGGCAGGCTCGAAGCCGGTTCGCGTCAAGGGGCAGTTGTTATGCGGGGAGGAAGCCGCCAGCATTCTTGACACCTCGACCAAATAACGTCGCACCTGGAATTTTTGCGCGTTCGTCGGATTCGATGGTTGCGATCAGCCCCCGGGCACTGCCCTCCAAAAGGCAGGGCCAGAACGCCCCAAAGTGCTTTTCAAACTTCGGACTATGGCAGGTTTCTGTCCGTGGACATGCCGGGACCGAGAATACGCACAATGAGAATCCCCGATCTGGATCGTTTGTAGTAGACCGAATGCTGCTGATGTACAAATCGAAAATAGCCCTGGCGTATTCCGGAAACATCCATGCCCAGCTTCGGGTTGTCGGCAAGACGCCGAAGGCAATCCTCAAGTGACTCGAAGTAGGCATCGGCACGGTGCTCCCCAAACTCGACATAAGAATATGAGTACAGATCTGAAAGATCTTCACCAGCCGCGTTACTTAGTTGGTAGCTAGGCACGCTTCAGTCGGCGCTTGGCGGCGCGTTTAATGTCCGGCAACGAACGTTTACTGACTCCACTCTTTTCGCCTTCAATCAGGGCAAGTCGAAGAGCGTCGCGTTGGCGTTGGTCATGCCGAATTAGATCTCTGATATAGTCGCTGGCATTCGCGTACTCACCAGCTTCGATTTGCGCGTCAATCCACTCGCGCATATTGTTCGGCATCGATACATTGAGTGTTGCCATTGTCGGGTTCCATCGGCTCAAATCTTGGCAAATATTAGCAAAGTTTGCCAAACACTGCTCTGTCGACAATGGCATTAGTCCAAGAAATTCACCATAAATCAACATGAAGAACTCGACAAACAGCCCCAAAATAGCCGTTGCCCCGATGATGGACTGGACCGACCGGCACTGCCGCTATTTCATGCGGCTGCTGACGCCGTCTGCATTCCTTTATACGGAGATGGTGACGGCGGCCGCGATTCATCATGGTGATGCTCAGCGATTCTTGCGTTTCAATGAGCAGGAACATCCTGTTGCGCTGCAACTGGGCGGCAGCAACCCGGAGTGGATGGCCAGTGCGACGCGCAAGGCCGCCGGATTCGGCTACGACGAAATCAACATCAACGTCGGTTGCCCGAGCGATCGTGTGCAAAGCGGACAATTCGGCGCCTGTCTCATGCAGGAGCCTTCGATAGTCGCTGATTGTTACAAAGCGATGCAGGCGGAGACTGAGATCCCCGTTACGGTGAAGACCCGCATCGGCATCGACGACAAGGACAGCGACGAGTTTTTGCGGCGGTTTATCGACGTTGTTGCGGCCGCAGGTTGCGGGAAATTCATCGTGCACGCGCGCATCGCAATCCTCGAGGGACTCAGTCCAAAAGACAACCGGACGATTCCACCTCTGGATTACGATCGGGTCTATCGGCTCAAGCATGAAGTACCGGAGCTTACGATCGTCATTAATGGCGGACTCACAGATATCGAGGAGGTCGAAGATGCCCTGCGTCATGTCGACGGTGCGATGATCGGCCGGCAGGCCTACCACCAGCCGTACTTCCTGGCCGAGCTGGAGCATCATTTCAACGGCGACTGGCCGCTACCGGCGCGGCGTGAGGTCGTCAATGCGATGCTGCCGTACGTCGAGTCGGTGGTCGCAGAAGGGGAGTCGCTGCATCGGGTCACACGCCACATGCTCGGACTGTTTGCGGGCCAGCCGGGCGCGAGGGCCTGGCGCCGCTACATCAGCGAACATGCGCATCGCGGCGGAGCCGGTGCCGAGGTGCTGATCAACGCACTTAACGCTATCCCTGTCGCCGCCTAGGCAAGTACAATGCTCGGCCCAACGCCGTCAAAGAGCAGAAGGAACGAATCCCGACCATGAGCGCACAAACCGTGAAACACTCCAAACACCGGACGATGGCCGAAAGGGCCGATATCCACGAGCTGTATGAACTGTCGGTTCAGAATGTGGAAAACGAAATCGAGTTTCTGCAGACAACGTTCAAATCTCTCACAGGTCGGACGGCCTACCTTTTCCGCGAAGATTTCTGCGGCACGGCCAGTGCATCGTGCCAGTGGGTGGGGCAGGGTAAGGAGTACCAGGCGATCGGCGTCGATATCGATCCGTCGGTGCTGGAATGGGGACGCAAGCACCGCGTCGGCAGGCTGGATACAGAAGACCAGGCGCGTGTCAGTCTGATCGAATCCGACGTGATGACCGTCGACACGCCCAAAGTTGATCTGCTGGCAGCGTTCAATTTCAGCTATTTCATCTTCGACACCCGCGACAAGCTGCGTGCCTACTTCAAACGCGCGTACGACGCGACCAAGGACGATGGCGTCTTCTTTTGCGACATGTTCGGCGGTCCCGAAGCCCAGGAAGAGACCCGGGAAAAGACCAAGCACAAGAAGCGTGGCTTCACCTACATCTGGCATCAGGCCGAATTTCACCCGATTACCAATTTCATTCGCTGCCACATCCACTTCAGGTTCAAGGACGGCTCGAAGATCAAGAAGGCCTTCACCTATGAGTGGCGTCTCTGGTCGGCCCCTGAGCTCCGTGAACTGCTGCTCGAGGCGGGATTCCGCAAGGCGACCGTCTATTGGGAGGGCGAGGATGAAGACGGCGAAGGCAACGGCGAATTCACACCCAACGAAAAAGGCGAGGCCGATCTCGCCTGGATAGCATACATAGTTGCCGAGAAATAGTAGTATTATTAGCCGGTTGGCGTAGGAACTTATAAACTGAGTTATGGCAAGAGACCTTGAAGTCGCGATCGTGTTTGCCGATGTTGTCGGCAGCACGCAGCTGTACGACAAGTTTGGCGATACCAAAGCCAGCGAGACGGTCGCGCTGTGTCTCGATGTCATGAAGGACGCCACCTATCAGTTTAACGGCACCGTTATCAAGACGATCGGCGACGAGGTTATGTCCACCTTCGAGACGGTTGACGAGGCTATGGGCGCGGCGGTCATGATGCAATCGCGCGTTACGAGCGAAACCAGAAAGAACGATGGCATTCCCGTCTCGATTCGAATCGGCTGTCACTACGGTCCCGTCGTGCAGGAACAAAACGATATTTTCGGCGCCGCCGTGCACACGGCGAATCGCATGACGTCGCAGGCGAAGGCTCGACAGATCATCATCTCGGGTTTCACGGTGGAGCAGATGAGTCCGGAACTCAGGAATCAGGCCCGCCAGATCGACGTCGCCACGGTGCGTGGGCGAATCGATGAAGTCGCGCTATTCGAACTCATTTGGCAGCCCGACGAAGCCACCAACATGCTGCCCACCATCGAGTGGGAAAACAATGAGCGCAAGGCATCCAAGCTATTGTTGAATTTCCGCGATTCGACGGTCGAGGTTTCCGACAAGCGCAAGGGCATCAATATGGGGCGCGCGGAAGACAACGACCTGGTGGTCAAAGGCAACCTGATATCCAGGATTCACGCCAAGGTCGAGATGCGACGCGGTAAGTTCATGCTGATCGATCAGAGCACCAACGGTACGTTCCTGCAGAACCTCCAGGGACACGAGACGTTCGTCCGTCGCGACTCTACCGAACTCGGCGAGGAGGGTACTATCGGCCTGGGACGTGCCGAGCCGCCTGGCTCTCCGCTGGCGATCTACTACAAGACCATCGAATAATCGTTTCTCAGGCCTTCGCGATTTCTCTGTCAATTTCCTGCAGCACCAGGTGTTGCTGTCTCAGCAATTCGTCCGGTGTGCGATCGCCGTAGCTCTCGAGGTATTCGCCGAGCGATATCATCTCATTGCGACACTGGTTCAAGTCTATCGACGTTAGCGTTTCAATAGTCTTGGCACTTATGTCCAGGCCGATCGTATCCAGATCGTAGGGATGCGGCAGGTAGCCGAGCGCCGTTTCCTGCGCGCCCGCGCGATGCTCGCAACGATCGATGATCCACTGCAGCACACGCAGGTTTTCGCCAAAGCCCGGCCACAGGAACTCACCATCGTCATTCTGGCGGAACCAGTTGACGTGGAAGACTTTCGGCAGATGCGCTGTGCGGTCCTTGAACGACAGCCAATGGGCCCAGTAGTCGGCGAAGTTATAGCCACAGAAGGGCTTCATCGCCATCGGGTCGCGCCGGATGACGCCGACTTCGCCGACCATTGCGGCGGTCGTTTCGGATGCGGTACCGGCCCCGACCAACACACCATGTTCCCAGTTCTTCGCTTCATAGACCAGCGGTGCGACATGCTTGCGACGACCGCCAAACACGATCGCCGAGATCGGCACGCCTTCCGGCTCGTCTGCGAGATTCGTGTAACTCGGATTATTAGTGGCCGAAACCGTAAAACGCGAATTCGGATGCGCCGCCGGTCCGTTGGCCTTGTCGTAGTCACGGCCTTGCCAGTCTTTGGCCGGCGTTCCAACGTCTTTGCCTTCCCACCAGGGTTCGTTGTCTTCGGTGGTGGCGACATTGGTGAAGATCGTGTCATGCATGATCATGTTGTAGGCGTTCTTGTTCGTCTTCTGGTTGGTACCCGGGACGACGCCGAAATAACCCGACTCCGGGTTGATGGCCCGGAGCTTGCCTGTGTCATCCGGGTGCAGCCACGCAATGTCATCGCCAAGCGTCCAGACCTTCCAGTCGTGCAACTCATCGGGCGGGATCAGCATGGCCAGGTTGGTCTTGCCGCACGCCGAGGGAAACGCGCACGCGATATAGTGCACGGCGCCTTCGGGGTTCTCGAGACCGACGATCAACATGTGCTCGGCGAGCCATCCTTCCCGGCGCGCCTGGTGACTGGCGATGCGCAGCGCATGGCATTTCTTGCCCAGGAGCGCGTTGCCGCCGTAGCCCGAGCCGAAGCTCATGATCGAGAGCTCGTCGGGGAAGTGCATGATAAAGCGCCGCTCGGGATCGAGATCTCCCGTGGAGTGCAAACCCCTGACAAAATATCCTTCCTTTTCAATGCGTTCCAGCGCATTCTTACCCATTCTTGTCATCAGTTTCATGTTGATGACGACGTACGGGCTGTCGGTAATTTCGACGCCGCAGCGCGAGTACCGCGAGCCAATGGGGCCCATGCAATAAGGAATGACATACATGGTTCGGCCGCGCATGCAGCCGTCGAAGAGCGCGTCCATCTTGGCGTGTGCGTCGGCCGGGCTCATCCAGTTGTTGTTCTGACCGGCGTCGTCTTCGGATTCGGTGCACACGTAAGTCAGGTGCTCGACGCGGGCGACGTCATTGGGATCCGAGCGGTGCAGGTAGCAATTCGGGTAGGTTTTTTCATTGAGCGTCGTCAGCGTGCCGTCGCCGAGCATCTGCTGGACCAATTCCTGGTATTCGTCTTCGGAACCCGAGCACCAACGGATATTGTCGGGTTGAGTCTGGCTTGCGACCTGGTCAACCCAGGATTGCAGCGCGGCTAACTTGGTTGTCATGAGTGGGGTCTCTGTATTGCGTTTTGTCGTGGCCGGACACGTCCGTGGCCTAAAGTTTCTATTGTAATTATACCGGTCCGCAACGGGTTTGCAGTATGTGATATCGCGTACATGGCACCCGATTGTTTTCTTAAGGTTGCGGTTCGGTTTTAGTCACAGAATGTGGGACTACCGGTAGCCAGCGTCGCCTCGAAACTGTGCAGCGCGTCGAATTGACGCAAGATTTCGCCAGTCAACGGGTCAGCGTCAAAGTGCCAGTTGACGACATCGATGCGATCGCAGGCATCCACGCCCTGGTTGACCACCAGGGCCAGCAACAGCGTGTGGCGGAGTGCCGACGGGGCCGTGCTTCCGTAACTGTCAATGACCTTTTTCGCCGATACGTTAAAGAACGTGAATTGCCACAGGTACTCGGTAAATTCGCGAAGCGTGGCAGCGTCCAGGCGCTCGCTGTCCAGTCGTCCCGAATAGCCGTCGAGGAGGGTACGGTCGACGCCGTCCCGGTTGGTGTGGTTGCACTTGAAGACGCGAGCATAGCCCGGCGAGGTGATGTCGCCGATGTTGCCCACATCCTGGGTGTAGTCGAGTTCTCGCACGAATTCGAAGTAACGCTCGTTCTCAAAGGAGGTGACGTAGTAGCCGCTGACGGCGCGTGTATCGTTATCTGCGGACTCTAAGGCCTGCGCGTCAACGAGGTCATCGCTGCAAACCTCGAACGAGTCCGACTCGTCGAGGACATGGTGAATGGTGTAGCTACGGGTTGTCTCGGCGCGTTCGTCGACGTAAAAGCCGGCCGGAACGTTGTAGTCGCTGTCGTAGGCTTTGGCGAGAATATCGTCGTTGCTCGGCAACGTGTAGGCCTGGTTGCCGGGAGCTTCCGTAGTCTTGCTGGTGTCAGCCGGCCCGGAACTGCCACAGGCGGCGGCGATGGTGAGAACGGGCAATAGGAAGTGCGTCGGGATTTTCATCGTATCGAACGGCTGCGTCCCATACGTGCGTGCAAAGGCTCGCCCGCGCACACGGCATTAAGTGGTGGGACAGCTCTCCGCTCTCAGGCTGCGACGGCTTTTTTGCGCCAGATACAGAGTTGTTCGGGCGCCTGCACGCCCATCTTCACTCGATTGTTGTTCGAGGAGAATATCGTGATCTCGATCGGCCCGCCCTTGAACAGATCACCCAGCGTCATGCTCGGGTCAATGTCATCACCGGGTCGGATCTCGATGGATTCGGCGTCTTTTCGGCTCACAATCAACATAGCTCAGTGTCCTTGCTTCACAATGTAAGTTCAGGCCTCTGCAAGCGAACGCCGACCGGAGTCGCCGCTTTCCTCGCCATTACGGCCGTAGGTATCGGATCCGGGCATAACGCCGCGGAGCACGGAAAGACTGGATTCGAATTGCTGCTGCCGGACGCGGATGATCGCGCCGTTCGTCATGTTCAGGGCGCTGCCTTCGGCGGCGATGTCCATGAGCTGTTGCCAGCGCTTGCTGACGAGTTGGCCTTCGTCGCACCAGCTGATCAGGTCTGTCATTTGATCGGGTCCGTCCGAGAAACCCCATTGCTGGCAAAGGTCGGCGCGTTTTCGATCGAGAAGCTGCAGTTTTTCAGCGGCGCCGTTCTTGCTGTCGACGACGGCAGTCAGCACCTCGGCGTCCTGACGCTCGAGCGCCTGGCGCTCTTCTACAAGCGCGTCTCTTAGTCCCATTGCGAGCAACACGCTTTCGCCGATGATATCGACGATCTGGGAGCGGGCCTCAGCGGGAGAGATGCGCGACACGCTACTCACCGAACGACCGGTCGAGCCTTATCATGGCTTCGGCAATGGCGTCGGAATCGATCTGATAGTCGCCGTTCTCGATGGCGGCCTTGATCTCGGCTACGCGATTACCGTCTACGGACGGCAGCGAAGCCAGCGTCTTGTCCAGTCGTTCAAGTAGCTTGGCGTCGCTCGTCAAATTGACCGTATCTGTGGGCGATGCCGGACTTCCCGACACATTTTCCGGTGCCGCCGAGTCCTTGGAGACCTTGCTACCGGTCCCGGCCTCATCGACCTTGTTGCCTATTTTCCCCAGTATTCCCTGATCCATCGGACCGATCCTGTTTGTCATAACGTTTTAACCTCAACGATCATTGTTGCTAGACCTCATATCGGCCACCGATGGCGATACTTTAGGCTTCGCGTGAAAAATTTGGCTGTTTTTGGCCACGAGCACTTCAACGAGTTCCCGTGACCGGACGATGCCCTCGACAACCCGGCCTGAATTCGTATTTTCGACCTGGATTCGTTGGTTGATAGCACCGTCCGCGAGGGCTTTGCCGCTCATCTGTATGTTGATACCGCCATTTCTTACGGTCAGCGTGACGGTCTGGCCTCGCTTGACCGCGATATCGGCCATCAGCATCGCGGGCGTCAACAAGCGCCCCGCAATAAGCTGGGTTTTCAGTCGCTGCCCCAGCAAGTCATTAACGTCTGAAACGTAGCCAGATACAAGCCTTGACACGTCTCGCTCCTCCACAACGAGGTCATCGGCCGTCAGCAGGTGACCGCGTGGCAGCGTTCGGCGGGCCACCAGGACCTTATCGGTGACGACAACGTCCACGGGCACGTAGACTTTCCAGGGCTTGTCACCGCTGCAGCGTACGCCGACGATCGTGCGGGCCTGGATTTTGGCGCCGCGCCGCAGAAAGGGCTCCAGCGGCTGGCTGCAAAGCGCGAGCCGATGACGCGAATCGAGTGTGCCGGCCTGTACCGTCGTACGATGTGCCGCCTTACCGATCCTCTTGCTCAGGAACTGCTCAGCGGCTTTGGCGATCGTCTCCGGCGTTTGCCATGCCTGGGGCGCTGCGTTGGCGGCAGCCGCGAGCGACAACAGCATAATGGAACAGCCTTTGGCCATACGACGGGCGTCGAATTCGTGTCGCCCGGTCACACGGGCCGTCAATTTCCCGACGATTGTTGAAGTGCGTACCGACATTGTCCGGTCTTTCTCCTGTTGGCAATCCCAGCGGTGGCAACGCATTGCCGCTTGCTGGGTGATTTCAGGCAGGACGCCGCGCGCCCCGTCTGAATTTCTCTTGCAAGACTAAATGCAATTGCCATGCCAGCCTATATACAGGGGATTCAGCAGGCCTGCAGGAATCTGCCGCCGGGCGGCAAGGAACTGCCGCAACTGGCACCGAATGGGCCATCAAATGCTTATCGGCCGACACTCCGCATCCTTTAGTCATCGCCGGATTCCAACTTGGCACACGCTTTGCATAGAGATCTGCAGGAACTTAATTCCAGGAAATGAAGCAATGGAAATACCTGCGTTAGCACAGCACGAACAAGCCTTGCGGTTTCGAGCCCATCGAAACCAGGTGCTGTCGTCGAATATCGCCAACGCCGATACGCCTAATTACAAGGCGCGCGACCTGGATTTCGGCGCGGCACTCAAGAGTGCGCAGCACGAGTCCATCAGCCTGACGAAGACCAGCGATCTTCACAAGCAGGCCTGGGGGACCACGCAGGACGGCTCAAAAATGATGTACCGCGTGCCGAGCCAGCCGTCTCTCGACGGAAATACCGTCGCTATGGATGTGGAACAAGCGCAATTTGCCGAAAACGCGCTGCAGTACCGAGCCAGCCTTGCCTTCCTGGACGGCACGATTCGTACCTTGCGTTATGCAATCAAGGGAGGTGACTAATGTCCCTGTTCAATGTTTTTGATGTCGCGGGCAGCGCGATGAACGCGCAGTCGGTCCGCATGAACGTCACGGCGAGCAATCTCGCCAATGCCGGCAACGTCAGCGGCGACCCGGACAAGGTGTACCGCGCCAAACAGCCGGTGTTCTCGACCTTCAGCGCGTCGCTGGCCGAACAGCCCGGCCTTGCAGGCGTGCGTCTCGACGCTGTCGTCGACAGCACGGCGCCGTTGCAGCTGCGTTACCAGCCCGATCATCCCGAAGCCGACGCGGACGGCAATGTCTATGCCACGAACGTCAACACGGTCGAAGAGATGGTCAACATGATGTCGGCTTCGCGTTCGTACAAGAACAACGTCGAGATGATCAACACCACCAAGGATTTGCTCCTGCAGACCCTGTCACTAGGACGCTGATTCCCTATAGAGGCCACAACATGAACACACTTGGACCTATCGACAGTTTTCAGAATTTGGCGCCGCCTCCCGAAAAAGAGGCGCGCGACAGCCTGGGACAGGAGGATTTCCTGACGCTGATGATCTCGCAATTCAGGAATCAGGATCCCTTCGAGCCGATGGACAACGGCGAGTTTCTCGGGCAGTTGGCCCAGTTCAGCACGGTTAACGGCATTTCGTCTTTGAACACCGCGTTCGAGGGGCTGGCCGGATCCATGCAGGACAACCAGGCGCTGCAGGCAGCGGGACTGGTGGGTCGCTCGGTACTGGCCGTCACTGACGTCGGCACCCTGAATGACGGTGCGTCGCTGAAGGGCGGCCTGGAGCTCGAGTCGAGCGCCGGCAACGTGCAAGTCGATATCACCAACCGCTCCGGAGAACTCGTGCAGCGACTCAACCTCGGCCAGCAGCCTGCCGGCCTCGTGAGATTCACCTGGGATGGCGTTGACTCATCCGGCCGGCGCGCCGACAGCGGCCTCTACCAGGTAACGGCGCGTGTCGTACGAGGCACGGAGGTCGAAAGCGCACCGACGGTTATCGAAGCCGAAATTCAAAGCGTCACGCTCGGCCAGTTTGGCGGCGGCATGACCCTGAACCTCGCGGGCGGGCAGGAAATGCCGCTCGGCCAGGTTTACCAGATTATTGGATAGGACAAACTTTGACACATTGTAGAAAACGGATTTTAGCCAGGAGAAAGATATGCCATTTGCAATAGCACTCAGCGGTTTGAATGCCGCATCAGCCGATCTGGGCGTCACGGCGAATAACGTCGCGAACGTTGCTACCACGGGATTCAAATCGTCACGCGCACAATTCAGCGAAGTCTTCGCCGTCGGCACGCAGAGTGTCAGCTCCAGCGCGGCGGGAAGCGGCGTGCGACTGTCAGCGATCGCGCAGCAGTTTGTACAGGGCAATATCGACTTCACGGACAATGCGCTCGATCTCGCTATCGGCGGCGAGGGTTTCTTCGTCATTAGCGACGACGGTGCCCGTAGTTACACGCGAGCCGGCGCCTTTGGTGTGGACAACCAGGGCTATGTGACAAACGCACAGGGCGCCAGGCTGCAGGCTTACCCTTATGCAGGCAGCGGACTTTTCAATACCGGTACGCCGGTCGATCTGCAATTGACGGTTGGCGCAAATCCGCCGGCAGCAACGACACGCGCGGCTTTCGGCATCAACCTGCCAGCGAATGCGCCGGTCCCCGCCAACCCGGTTTTCGATCCGACGGATCCGAGCAGCTTCAACCACACGACATCGGTAACGGTGTATGACTCGCTGGGCGCGGGGCACACTGCGACGGTTTACTTCATCAAGGATGCCGCACCCAATACGTGGAACACCGAGATACAAATTGATGGCAACGCGGTTACGGGTGCGGCCCCTGTTGTTTTTAATTCGGATGGCAGCCTGTTATCGCCAGCGGGTGGCTTAATGCCGCTGGGCGCATACACGCCAACAACCGGCGCGGCGGATATCGTCATGAGTTTGGATTTCGGCACGGCCACGCAGTTTGGTGACGCGTTCGGCGTTAACTCCCTTTCCCAAGATGGTTTCACGACTGGTCGACTGACCGGTGTCAGCGTCGATGCGGAAGGTGTGGTGTTCGCCCGATTCACCAATGGTCAGTCGACGTCGCTTGGCAAGCTGGCGTTGGCGAACTTCATTAATCCACAAGGTCTGCAGCAACTTGGCGATACGACCTGGGGCGAGTCGTTCCAGTCTGGTGATGCACTGCTGGGCGAGGCCGGCACGGCGTCTTTCGGCAACATTCAATCGGGTGCCCTCGAGGCCTCGAACGTCGACCTGACCGCGCAGCTCGTGAATATGATCACGGCGCAGCGAAATTTCCAGGCGAACGCCCAGGCGATCGAGACGGCCGACACCATTACTCAAACCGTTATCAATATCCGCTAAGCAGCGCGGCGAATTGAGTGACAAAGAGACTCGACAATGGATGAAATGATCTATCTCGCGATGACCGGCGCCAAGCAGACGGAGTATGCGCAAGCCATCAATACCAACAATCTCGCGAACGTCTCAACGACCGGGTTCAGGGCGGACCTGCATTCTTTCAGCTCGGTGCCGATCGAAGGACCCGGCGTCGAGACGCGAATCAATGCCGTTGTCGATTCCTATGGAACCGACTTTTCGCAGGGGGCGATTGCCACCACGGGCCGTGATCTCGACGTCGCGGTGCGTGGCGAAGGGTTTATAGCCGTGCAGGCGGCCGACGGCACCGAAGCCTATACGCGGGCAGGCGACCTTCGGGTCGAGGCGGGAGGACTGTTGTCAACAGGCGCCGGTCATCTCGTCATGGGTAACGGCGGGCCGGTCGCGATTCCGCCGAACAGCAGTTTGCTGATCGGCGGTGATGGCACGATTTCAATCCAGCCGCTCGGCCAGGGGCCGGAGACGCTGGGAATTGTCGATCGCATAAAACTCGTTAACCCGGACACCGCGTTGTTGCAGAAGGGGTCCGATGGCCTGTTGCGCATGGCAGATGACCAGGTCGCCGCTGCTGACGCCAGCGTGTCATTGATATCCGGCGCACTGGAGCAGAGCAATGTAAATGTCGCCAAGACGCTCGTTAACATGATCGAACTGGCGCGGCAGTATGAAATGCAGGTCAACGTCATCAAGCAATCTGAAGAAAACGCGGACGCGGCGGCACAAATGATGAGCCTCGGTTAAGCCGATACTTGGACAGGAGAAACGCATGACTAACGCTTTATGGGTTGCCAAGACAGGACTGGATGCGCAGCAGACGCGCATGGCCGTCGTGTCCAATAACCTGGCAAACGTCAACACGACGGGATTCAAGCAGGGCAGGGCCGTGTTCGAAGACCTCCTCTATCAGAACGTTCGGCAGTCGGGCGGTCAAACGTCGCAGGACACGATGCTGCCATCGGGCATGAATCTGGGTACCGGCGTACGAATCGTTGCGACCGAGAAGCTCTTTACCCAGGGCAGCGTGTTGCAGACCGATAACGCATTGGATGTCGCGATCAATGGTCGAGGTTTCTTCCAGATACTGAAACCTGACGGAGACCTGGCCTATACACGGGACGGTACGTTCCAGATCAATGATCAGGGCGAGATGGTGACCGCGAGCGGTTATACCGTCCAACCCGGCATCACGATTCCGGACCAGGCGCAGTCGATTACGATCGGCCTGGACGGCGTAGTGTCAGTGAAGCTCGCCGGTCAGCCTTCGCCTACGCAGGTAGGCAACCTGGAAATCGTCGACTTCATCAATCCGGTGGGTCTGCAGCCTGTTGGCCAGAACCTTTACATCGAGACCGCCGCAAGCGGTACCGCACAGCCTGGTACGCCGGGTCTGAACGGGCTCGGGATGCTAAACCAGGGTGCGCTCGAAGGATCCAACGTCAACGTCGTCTCTGAACTCGTCAACATGATCGAGACGCAACGCGCTTACGAGATGAATTCCAAAGCGATATCCACCAACGACCAGATGATGCAGTACGTCAACAACAACCTGTAAGGAATGCTCATGATTCGTCACTGCAAATCGTTGGTTTTCATCACCGCCGCCCTGACGCTGATCTCGGGTTGTGCGACGGTTAATCCGTTCGACGAAAGCTACGAACCGCCATACCCGTCACAGCCGGTTTTCAGCCCGCCAAGCAGCGGTTCGATCTATAACGATGGCACTGACGTTCGCTTGTTCGAGGATCGCAAGGCGACACGCGTCGGCGACATCCTGACTGTGCGACTCAGGGAGCGGACCGACGCGACCAAGAATTCGCAGACCTCAACGTCAAAGGCAACAGAGGCAACGCTCGCCAATCCGACCGTTTTCGGGCGACCGATTACAAAGGACGGCACGCCGCTGTTCGAAGGATCACTGAGCGGTGATTCGACATTCGACGGCGAGGGGTCCAGCAGCCAGAGCAACAGCCTGCTGGGCGAAATCACGGTAACCGTGGTCGAACGTTTTCCGAATGGCAACCTGCGAATTCGTGGCGAGAAATGGGTCACGCTCAACCAGGGGCGTGAGTTTATCCGCTTGTCCGGCATCATTCGACCCGACGACATCGGTACCGACAACTCGCTGGAGTCGTTCCGTATAGCGGACGCGCAAATCACGTACAGCAGCAAAGGCGTCCTGGCGGCCGCCAACCGCCAGGGTCCGATCTCGCGGTTCTTCAATTCCTTATTCCACCCCTACTAAGCAAAGGACGACTGATGTTCCTAACGTATAAAGCAGGCAACGTATTGAAGCACGTCGTTCTTGGCACGCTGTTCGTGGGCGCGTTTTTCGCGGAGCAGGCCACGGCCGACCGCGTAAAGGACCTGGCCAGCGTCGCCGGGGTTCGCAATAACCAGATTGTGGGCTACGGATTGGTCGTCGGCCTCCACGGTACCGGTGATCAGACGACACAGACGCCGTTCACCGTGCAGAGCATCGTCAACATGCTGACTCAATTCGGCATCACGATACCGCCCGGCGTCAACCTGCAGCTGAAAAACGTCGCGGCCGTTACCGTGCATGCGGAACTGCCCCCATTCGCGAAACCCGGACAGACGATTGATGTCACGGTATCGTCAATCGGCAACGCCAAGAGCCTGCGTGGCGGCTCCCTGATAATGGCGCCACTGCGAGGGGCGGACGGAAACGTGTACGCCGTGGCGCAGGGCAATCTCGTGGTCGGTGGCTTCGGCGCCTCCGGTGACGACGGCTCCCGCATCATCGTGAACATCCCGAGCGCCGGCAGGATCCCGAACGGCGCGACCGTCGAGAGAGAGGTGCCGAGTGATTTTCTTGACCGCGGGGCCGTCGTATTCAACCTGCATGTGCCCGATTTCACGACATCGAAAAATCTTGCGGAGCAGATCAACCTGACGATGGGTCCGGGCACGGCGGAGTCTATCGACGCCGTGTCGGTACGCGTTCGGGCGCCGGCTGACTCATCTCAGCGCACGGCCTTCGTGTCGGCACTGCAGGCGTTGGAAGTCAAGCCTGGAGAAGTCCAGGCTCGGGTAATTGTCAATTCGCGCACCGGTACCGTCGTGATCGGGGACAACGTACGTGTTACGCCCGCCGCGGTGGCACACGGCGCGCTCGTCGTAACGATCAGTGAAGCGCCGTGGGTTAGTCAGCCAATCGCGCCGTTCAGTAACAGCGGCGAGACCGTTGTCGTCCCCGATTCCGAAGTCAATATCGACGAGGAGGAGGCCAGCATGTTCCTGTTCGAGCCGGGCACCAGTCTCGATGAGATCGTGCGGGCCGTAAACCGCGTCGGCGCGGCGCCAGGCGACCTCGTTGCCATCCTCGAGGCATTGAAACAGGCAGGCGCGCTGCGTGCCGAGCTCATCGTGATCTAGGGTAGCGTGAGGCCGGTTTCATGACTGCTGCGATCACCGATTTCAACCAGTTCACCGGTCTACGCGCTGCCGCCAATCAAAACGATCCTGCGGCGTTACGAGAGGTCGCGAGTCAGTTTGAAGCACTGTTTCTGCAGACCATGCTGAAGAACATGCGCGAAGCGTCCCTCGCTGATCCGATTTTCGGTAACAGCGATCAGCATGAAATGTACCAGGGCATGATGGATCAGCAGTTGGCGCTCGAGATGGCCAGCGGCAAAGGCGTCGGCCTTGCTGACATGCTGGTGCGCCAGCTCGGTGCTGCGGACGGGTCCGAACTGTATCGACCGGACAGGGATTATCCCTTGCCCCAAATGTCACGCAGTGACGCCGCAACGTCCGCCAAACCTGCGCCTGCCTGGGCCGATCCGAAGTCCTTCGCGCGCGACATCTGGCCGCATGCCGAGCGGGCCGGTCGCCGCCTCAACGTTGCTCCCGAAGCCATTGTTGCCCAGGCGGCTCTGGAAACGGGCTGGGGCGCGCACGTAATGCCGGACCGGCGGGGCGAAAACAGTTTCAACCTCTTTGGCATCAAGGCGGGAAGCGGTTGGCAGGGCGACCAGGTTTCGCGGCAGACGCTGGAGTTCGAGAACGGCGTGCCTCGCCCGCAGAACGCACAGTTTCGTGCTTATGCCGACGTCGCCGCGACGTTCGAAGATTACACCGAGTTTCTGATCGACAATCCACGGTACAGCAGCGTTAGCGGCCACGGCGCCGATGTCGCCGGCTTCGCCAACGCGCTGCAGTCGAGTGGCTATGCGACAGATCCGAGGTATGCCGAAAAGCTGACCGACGTTCTCAACAGCCCGACGATGCAATCTGTTATCAGCGACCTAAAGAAATCCAGGGCACAGCCGATAACAGCTCAACTGTCGTTACGTGCGCACTAGTTCGCGTGGCTGATAGCAGGGGAAAACGATGCCAGATAGTCTAAATATAAGCCTCACCGGTATGCTCGCGTTTCAACGGGCGCTGCAGGTGACCAGTCACAATATCTCGAACGCAAATACGCCGGGATACAGTCGCCAGGTTGCCGATTTTTCGGCGCGCGTCGGTGGCGGCCAGGGAAATACCTACCTGGGCGGCGGCACACAAATCTCAGACATTCGGCGAGTGTACGACGGGCTGCAGGTCGACCAGCTGCGCTCGTCGACGACCGGCTTTGCGCGCTTCGACACGCTGAACAGCCTGTCGAGTCGCATCGACACGTTGCTGGCGGACGCGGATACGGGCCTGAATTCCAGCCTGCAATCCTATTTCAATTCACTGCAGGATCTCGCGAATGATCCTGCATCAATCTCAACACGGCAGGCACTCATCGGTGAAGCCGAGGGTATCGCCAGCCGATTCCAGTCGATCGACACACAACTGGGCGAACTCGAAAAAGAGGTGAACGGTCGGCTGACGCTAGCCGTCGACGATATCAATCGAATCGCAACATCCATCGCATCGCTAAACGAGAAGATCGCTCTTTCGAACAATGCGGCAACTCCGCCCAACGATCTGTTGGACGCGCGCGACGCCCTGGTTCTCGAGCTTTCCGGGCAAGTCTCGGTCAGCACGATCGTCCAGGACGATGGCACTATGAGCGTGTTCATCGGCTCCGGCCAGTCGCTGGTCACCGCCGGAAACGCACGCCAGCTTACGGTGGCCGGCAGCGAGTTCGATCTTACGCGCATGGAGGTCGCTTACCAGGGATCGGCGGGCAGTACGCCGCTCGACACATCATCTACCGGTGGCGCACTCGGCGGATTGCTCGAGTTTCGTTCAAGGATCCTGGATCCCGCACGGCAATCACTCGGGCAGACGGCCACGGCGTTCGCGGCCAGCATGAACGAGCAGAACGCGTCAGGCATGGACTTGCGCAGCAACCTTGGCGGCGACCTCTTCGGCGTCGCGCCACCGACTGTACTTTACTCTAACCAAAACCTCGGTTCGGGAACGGCTGACGTTGCGGTGAGTGACCTGGGTGCACTGACCGGCGTGGATTACGTGCTTGAATTTGGTGGTGTTGGCTACAGCCTGACGCGCGCCGATACTGGTGAGTTGGTCTCCCTGAGCGGAACCGGAACTGGCGCGGACCCTTATGTCGCTGACGGCATCAACATCATTGTTGGCGGTTCACCGGCCGCCGGCGATCGCATGCTGGTGCGGACGGCTCAGTACGCGGCGGGTTCGATACAAAGTGTCGTACCCGACGCGCAGTCGATAGCCATGGCGGCACCGACGCGTGCCGCAATTTCGCAGGGTAATATCGGCAACGCGACCATCAGTGCGGCCAGTCTCGTCGATCGCAACGATCCCGGGTTGTTGAGCAGTTCGGTGATCGAGTTCACGAGCCCCACGACTTACAGTATCAATGGTGCCGGCAGCTTCGCTTACACGGATGGTGATGCAATCGTCGTAAATGGCAGTTCGGTTTCGATTAGCGGCACGCCATCGGTTGGTGACCAGTTCACGATCGAGCCGAACTACGGCGCCTCTGGCGACAATAGCAACGGTCTCTTGATGGCCGACGTTCAGTCGGCCGGGCTGCTGGATGGCGGTACGGTCAGCATCAACGAGAGCTACAGCCGCCTCGTCTCGAGCGTCGGCGCTACGACACATCAGATCCAGGGATCTCTGGACGCCCAGGGCGTCGTGCTTTCGAACGCGGAAGCTGCAGTTTCCGCGACATCGGGCGTTAACCTCGATGAAGAAGCAGCAAACCTGATCAAGTATCAACAGGCCTACCAGGCGGTGGCGCAGGTCATCTCGGTTGTAAGCACGATGTTTGACAGCCTGCTTGCTGCGACGAGGAGATAAGGATGCGAGTTTCAACCAGCGGTGCGTATGCGAGTGGCCTCTCGGCGATGCAGCGGCTGCAGGCCGCGCTCGACCAGACGCAACGACAGATATCCAGCGGCCGCCGCATCCTCACGCCGTCCGACGACCCGTTGGCCGCGGCACGGGCACTCGAAATACGCGAGTCAATCGGGCGTCTCGAGCAGTTTGATCGCAACGCAAACGTTGCAGCCAATCGGCTCGGCCAGGAGGAGTCCGCGCTCGGTTCGGTCAACAATGTGTTGCAGCGGGTCCGCGAGCTTGCCCTGCAGGCAAATAATGCGACGCAGACGAACGAGTCGCGCCGCATGATCGCCGTCGAAATGCGGCAGAACCTCGATCAGCTGGTGCAGATCGCCAATCAGAAAGACGGCAACGGCAGCTACCTGTTTTCGGGAAACCTCGAGTCGACGACGCCCGTAACCAGGACGGGCGCCGCCTTCGCCTACAACGGCGACCAGGGGCAGCGCTATATCCAGATCGGCGAAGGTCGGCAGGTGGCCGACGGAGACTCGGGCGCAGCCATCTTCTTCGGTATTCGTAACGGCAACGGGTCTTTTTCGACAACAGCCGCCGTCGGCAACACCGGTACCGGTGTCCTCGGGCCAGGAAGCGTCACGGACCCGAGCGCCTGGGACCAGGATCAGTACACAGTGCGCTTCATTGATCCAGCCAATTACGAGGTGCTGGACTCATCGGCCGCTGTCGTTTCAACGGGGACGTTCCAGGTCGGAGATACGTTGGCGTTTAGCGGCATCGAATTCTCTCTGGATGGCGAGCCTGCTGCGGGAGACGAATTTTCGGTAGCGCCGAGCGCTTACCAGGACGTTTTCTCCATGGTCGATCAACTCGCAACGGCACTGGAGCAGGGTGCGACGGATTTCGCCTCGCAGGCGGCCGTCAATAACGGCATCAATGCCGCTCTACAGAATATCGACCAGGCCATTGGAAACGTCCTCGACGTGCGCATCCAGGTGGGCTCGAGGCTCGCGGCGATCGAAAACCAGGTAGACAGCAACGGTGCTTTCAAACTGAACTATCAGGACACGTTGGCCACTATAGAGGACCTGGATTACGCTGAAGCGTTGTCGCGCCTCAGTCTCGAGGTGACAACGCTCGAGGCGGCGCAACAATCCTTCATTCGCACGCAGTCCCTGTCACTCTTCAACTACTTCTAGGGCTCGCGAGTAGTGGTTTTTCACTCGATAAGCAAACTGCGTCACACTTTTCGCCATTCGGGCTAAAGTTCTGCCAGCGCCGGTCGGTGCGCCGATTTCAAATTTGAGCCCATTTCGGGCGAATCCCAAAAGAAATGCTAAAGGTCTGCTCCAGGCGACCGATAAACACCCTGTACGGTGGTCTTGAATGGATTTCGTGGCTGTCAAGTTCATCCGGCGGCAGTAGCAGACCGGGACTTTTTGAAAATCAGGAGTTATTACAATGGCACAGACGATCAATACCAACGTTGCTTCGCTCAATGCGCAACGTAACTTGAATCGTTCGCAAGGTTTGCTAAACCAGTCACTGGAACGGCTGTCGACCGGCCTGCGGATCAACAGCGCAAAGGATGACGCGGCCGGGCTCGCGATTTCCGAGCGCTTCACCACGCAGATTCGTGGCCTGAACCAGGCCGTACGGAATGCATCGGACGGCATCTCGCTGGCGCAGACGACCGAAAGCGCGCTCGGCGAGTTGACCAACAACCTGCAGCGTATCCGTGAGCTGGCCGTACAGTCGGTTAACGCGACCAATTCGGCCTCTGACCGCGCAGCACTCGACGCCGAGGTCCAGGAACGTATCGCTGAGGTCGATCGTATTGCAAAGCAAACGAACTTCAACGGCGTAAAAGTGCTTGACGGGTCATTCGGTACAGCAACCTTCCAGGTTGGCGCGAACGTCGGTGAGACGATTTCAGTATCTTTGACCACTAACGTCACAGCTTCGGCGCTCGGAACTGTCAACACCGTTACTGGTGTAGCCGATGCTTTGGATACAGACCCAAATGCTGCTGGCCCTACAGTGCTGACGTTCACTCCCGCCGTGGGCCCCGTTAGTACGGTTGACATTGCTGTTGGATCGACCGTGCAGGACGCAGCGAACGCCATAAACGACGCAAATATTGATGGTGTCGCGGCATTTGTTAACGATGACGGCTTTATTCAGGTTCTGTCTGACGAAGCCGGTGTTGTTGTTACTGAAGCTGCTGTCGGTGGTAACACGACCGGCCTGGCTGGTGTCACGACAATTGCTGAAGCGGTCGGCGCTACGACAACGCTTGCCGGCGTCACAGTTGATTCCGTTGGCGATGCCAACTTTGCGATCGCCCGAATCGACTCGGCTTTGACAGCCGTCAACGGCCTGCGCGGCAACCTGGGTGCTATCCAGAACCGCTTCGAGTCAACGATCGTAAACCTGCAGACG
>Ga0209456_10000537_pt1 | contig 20328 bp, 16 predicted proteins | sample COG_11_FD_184755 | JGI IMG/M metagenome (GOLD analysis project Ga0209456, IMG submission 184755) | Pelagic marine sediment microbial communities from the LTER site Helgoland, North Sea, for post-phytoplankton bloom and carbon turnover... | ecosystem: Environmental > Aquatic > Marine > Neritic...
TGATCGACGCGGGTGACCGGAATCCAGCCAGTGGTGCTGTGGCAGTCTTCGCAGATGCTGTTGGTCTGGATATGGCTGGTGTTCTTGCCGGTGGCCTCGCTGCCATTGTGGCAGCCGGCGCAACTGTTGGTGATGTTGGTGTGGTCGAAGACTGCACCGGTCCAGCTGGTGGTGTTATGACAGTCGTCGCAGGTGTTACTGCTACCCAGGTGTGTCGGGTGCTTGCCAGTGGCCGTGGTGCCGTTGTGACAGGAGAAGCAGGTGCCGATGACGTCGGCATGAGCGACGCGGATAACCGGGATCCAGCCGTTGGTGCTGTGGCAGTCTTCGCAGATGCTGCTGGTCTGGATATGGCTGGTGTTCTTGCCGGTGGCCTCGCTGCCGTTGTGGCAGCTGGCGCAGTTGCCGGTGACACCGCTGTGGTCGAACACTGCGCCGGTCCAGCTGCTGGTGGTGTGGCAGTCGTCACAGGTGTTGGCGCTGGCGATATGGTTGGCCGACTTGCCGACGGCCGTGGTGCCGTTGTGGCAGGAGAAACAGCTGCCGGTAACACCGGTGTGATCAAACCGGGCGCCACTAAAGCTGTTGGTGGTATGGCAGTCGTCGCAGGTGTTGCTGCTGGTCACGTGGTCAGGCGATTTTCCAACAGCGGTTTGACCGTTATGGCAGACACTGCAGGCACCGGTAACATCGCCGTGTTCAAACTTGGCTATCTGTTTCCAGTTAGAAGTTATATGGCAATCTTCACAGGTGTTACTGGTAGGCATATGGTTGGGGGGCTTGCGTTCACCGCCCAATCTGGACGTTTCTGAATGGCACGACGCGCAGCGTGTTGGCGTGCCCTTGAAGACACCCCTGGTATGGCAGGATTCGCAGTCGACATCCACATGTGCTCCGGTCAGGGGAAAACCGGTTGAAAAATGATCAAATGACTCTGCGTCAGCAAAAGAGGGTAAAGCAGCCAACAGAATCAGGATCGCCAGTATGCTCGTCTTTTTAATTGTTGCGTGCATCTTGATTGCCCTGATTAGCGGATTGTGACGTCATTAAAACTTTCTGTGTTATGGCATCGATCGCACTGACGCCCGAAGCGTCCGCTGTGCGTATCATCGTGTTCATGACAGGCGTGGCAATTCGACGATTGATCGACTTTCGATTTCACGGGTTTGTAGTGGCACTTCCCGCAGCCGAGGTCCTCGTGTGCACCCTCCAGCTTGAAATCTGTCTGCTGATCATGCTCAAACAGCCATATGCCCCAGTCGTTCGGGTTATGGCATTGCCGGCAATCAGGCCCCAGCGCGGCTTTGTGCTCATCATCGTCCTTGTGACAGGCATTGCATTCTGATTCGGTATCCTGGAAAGCCGCAGACATATGGCATTCCTCACAGGGGGCGGAAGCGTGCATTCCCAGCAGTGGGAATTGGGTCAGATCGTGATCGAACAAGACGCGTTCCGACCAACTGCTTTCCTGATGACAACGCTGGCACTGCTTGCCTTCCTGTCCCTGGTGTACGTCGTCACTCAGATGACAGCTGTGGCATTCCGTGGCCAGTTCTTCTTTGTCCAATTCGCCGCGGTGGCATGCAGCGCAGTTCAGTTTTGAATGCTTGCCTTCGAGTGGGAATTTGGTGTTTTTGTCATGATCGAAGCGTGCGTCCTTCCAACCCTTTTCGGTGTGGCAGGAGTCACACTTCTTGCTGTAACGCCCGCTGTGCTGGTCATCGTTTTTATGGCAACTGTAGCAGTCCTTTTCTGGTTTTACCTCGTCTACAGGATCTTTGTGACAGGCCTCACAGACGACGTCTTTGTGTTTTTCTCTTAACGGAAAGTCGGTATCCCGATCATGCTCAAATTTGGGCTCAATCCAATTCCGCGGGCTATGGCAGTCCTGACATTGGGTGCCATTGCGCCCATTGTGGACATCGTTCAGGGAGTGGCAGGCGTTACAGTTCTTAGGGGTTTCCTCATATTTTGTATTCAGGTGGCAACTGTTGCAGGCAACCTCTTTATGCTCACCGGTTAGCGGAAACTCCGTTATGTCATGATCAAAATCAAATTTCTTCCAGTCTTTGGCGTTATGGCATTCCTCGCATTGTTCACCGAGATTGCCTTTGTGCGGGTCCTGTTTGCCATGACAGTCAAAACAGGCAGATGGGGCTTCAGAGAACTTCTTATCCGGTTCATGGCACGCCGTGCAGGATACGCTCTCATGGCTGCCCTCGAGATGGAAATCCGTATCATCGTGGTTGAAGGTCGCACGATTCAAAATTGCGACCTTTGCATCCCTGCCGATATGTTCGGTATGGCATGACTTGCAAGGGTTCTTTGCGATTTCAGGTTTCAGGCCATGGAAGCCCTCGGCAGCGAGAAGGTCAGCATCGATCTCTTCGTGGCAGTCACGGCAGAGCTGGGATTGCGTGCTCTTTTTGAAACGCACATGACAACGTGAGCACTCGCTCTCATACTCTGCGTGTCCCTGGATCACTTTGCCAGGCATCAGCAGGGTTTCGATATCAGCTGCGCGTGCGACGTTCATAAAGAAAAGGCCCATTGTGGCAAACACTAGTAGGGTGACATTCATCCGCTGAATCATGGTTCATTCCCGACGGCTTAGTACATGTGAACGGCGATAACATGGACCACCCCCGATACGAGCATCATCAGAAACAGTGGGTAGTGCAGTACATGCCAGATTGCGAAAAACCTCTCGTAAAAGTGAAATTCAGCGACTTTCCTGATACTGGCCAGGTGTGCACCGATATGGCGGTTCAAGTGCGCCTTATACCGGCGGTTCAAGGTGTATTCGTCACTGATAGAATACTTTTTCGTGTCTGATGCCAGTCGGAAAAGCAGGTACAGCAACCAGGTGCGTATTCCAAGTGACATTAGTGTCCACAGACTACCGATCAAGCTTACGGACTGTTTGGCGACACGCACTTCAAAACGTTGGACGCGATCCAGTACCCAGGGGGTTGTCTTCAGTTTGTCGACGAGGGCATCCCCGATTAAACGGGAGTGTTGCTGCAATTCCTGTAGCGAGGCCTTACGTCCGTAGAGACCGTGGTGGATCTTGGTATAGAAATAGCGACCGATCAGACCACTGCTGGCGACAGTAAGCATGCAGAACAGGGCCACGTTGCTGTTCAAAGAGCCTAACTGAAAGCCGCTGTGAAACAGGATGCATACCGGGCCCAGCACACCGAACAGCATATGGACGCGGAACCAGAATCTGGTGGGCCCGAGTTTGCGCAAAACCCGGAGGTGTTTACTCAAGGGGTATAACATCAGCAGCAGCATCAGGCTGCCACCGATGATTCCCAGGGCGTAGCCGGTGCCGGATTCAGCCGTCATTGGCCATTCCGGGCGCTGCTGCCAGCCGGCATAAATCAGGAACATCACCGCTATATAGGCAAGCAGCACTACAAAACCCCCGAACCGGGGTCGGTACAGTGCGATCAGCCCCGTCAGGACGCGTTTGTCGGGGTCGTTACGCTGAGGGCGTTCCCTGTTAGTGACTTGTTGAGCGAAATCAGCGCTCAATTGTGTCGAAATTGCCATATAAGTTAGTCCGGTGACGATTCTGGTTTCTGTAATCTATAACGTTTGCTTGCTTGTCCGCCGTGCACTGGATCACAAAAAATGGGAAATAAACACCAATAATAGGAGCGTATTTATCAGCCGGGATTTACAGAATTACCCGGTCCCTGGTCATTCCCGGTATCGGTAAATACACGGTTAAACTTAATGAGGAGACAGGGGGGAGGGAGAAAAAAATTCAGATGATTATCGAGGTGTCGGGCTATGGCGACAGTGAGGAATATCCCGACCAAATTGCGTTGGCTATCGTCATCTGATTGAGCGATGTAGGCCGCTCGCAACGAGGTTCCTTGAATTATTCAATATTTGAAACCTGTCACAGTCTATACATAACCATGACCGATAAATTCAGGGATTCGCCTCCTCAGGCCGTATAAGGCGGGTAGATCAGGTTTCCTATAAAGACTTTTTTCCTCACTATGCCTATCGATGCCAAATTGCTGTTTTATTTTCTTCCTTTTGTGCTGCTTATTGTCTGGACGGTTGCTAATAAAAGGCGTGTGCATTTGGAAAATATGGTCTCTTTCGAAGAGAACAAAAAGTCCGGATTAGCAGAGCCTGCTTCTCTCCACCCGCTTATTGATCCGGTCAAGTGTCTAGGTTGCGCATCCTGTGTCAAGGCTTGTCCGGAAGGAGAGATACTGGGTCTCATACACGGTAAGGCGCAGTTGATACACGCCACTCACTGTATCGGTCATGGCGCCTGTAAGGACGCCTGTCCCATGGGTGCTATTACTCTGGTATTCGGCTCCGAGAGTCGGGGCGTCGATATTCCTCATGTCAATCAGAATTTTGAAACCAATATGCCGGGTATTTTTATAGCGGGTGAGCTTGGTGGGATGGGTTTGATCCGCAACGCTGTTGAACAGGGCAGGCAGGCGCTCGAGAATATCTGCAAAGTGAAAGGTGTCGGGAAATCTTCAGGGGACTGGCTTGACCTCGTGATCGTCGGAGCCGGTCCGGCGGGTTTCTCAGCTTCGCTTGGTGCAATGGAAAACAAACTGAAGTGTGTGACCGTGGAGCAGGAAACGCTGGGCGGAACCGTATCCCATTTTCCGCGCGGTAAACTGGTCATGACGGCACCCGCTCAGTTACCGATGATTGGCATGGTCAAATTTACCGAGACGACCAAAGAAGAGCTGCTCGAATTCTGGCAGAAGGTGGAAAAACAAACCGGACTGTCTATTCACTATCAGGAGCGTTTAGAGCAGATAAGCGCAGAGGGTGACGGCTACAGGGTGAAAACAAATAAAGGCAGCTATCTCACGCAAACGGTCCTGCTTGCCATGGGACGACGTGGAACGCCGAGAAAACTGGGAGCGCCCGGTGAGGAACAGTCAAAAGTGGTTTATCGTCTGATTGACCCCGAGCAGTACCGCGGTCAGCGCGTGTTGGTGGTAGGCGGCGGTGACAGTGCACTGGAAGCGGCAACAAGCATTGCCGAACAGCCCGATACACAGGTTTCCTTGTCGTACCGTTCTGAAGCCTTTTCCCGTGCCAAACTGAAAAACCGAAACAAGGTCGAGCAGGCACAAGCCGATGGACGTCTGAGTGTCCTGTACAAGTCGACTGTGAAGGAAATTCGTGAGAACAGCGTGCAGCTTGATCACGACGGTGAACTGATTGAGATACCGAACGATGGGGTGATCGTTTCGGCCGGGGGGGTTCTGCCAACACCTTTTTTAAAGGATACCGGCATTGAAGTGGAAACGAAACATGGTACAGCGTAGATTATATCCAGATACAGCGATGCATGTTTTTGTAGCTGTGATGGCGCTTTTTCTATTCACCTGTCCGGTATTGTGCAAGGCAGACAGTTATGAAGATGCACGCTACGCCATACGCAACAAGGATTTCAAGCGGGCGACTCACCTGCTGGAGGATCTTGCTTCCCAGGGCCATAAAGATGCACAGTACCAGTTGGCTGCCATGTACCGCGCCGGTCAGGGCGTAGCCCAGGATCACAGTAAGGCAGCTCATTGGTACCGGAAGGCGGCACAACAGGGGCACGTTAAAGCCCAGTACAACCTCGGTGTTTTATATGAACAGGGATGGGGTGTTGACAAGAATACGGGTGTAGCGCGGAACTGGTATGAAAAAGCGGGCCAGCAGGGCCACTCGCTGGCACGGGAAAAATTGGTGGATAAACGGAACAGGAAAAAAGACAAGATTCTTGCAGATGATGCAAATGAAGAAATCTCTATCCAGGACAGATTGCATCGGGCAGCTTTGAAGGGGGATTATGAACTGGCCAAGGCGCTGCTGGAAAAGGGTGTTGCAGTCGATGCGCGGGATGGCTACGGTGCCACAGCGCTTATCAAGGCGTCTGAGCAAGGACACGCGGATCTGGTTCGCTTGCTCTTGCAGGAACACGCTGACAGTAATCTCATGGACAACTATGGCGATACCGCCCTGCTAAGGGCGGCTAACTCCGGGCACCCGGATATCCTGAAGTTGCTGGTTAACGCGAATGCTAGACTGAATTACGCTGATGCAAACGGCAATACACCGCTGATGATAGCAGCACGCTCGGGTGATTTGAGTGCCACAAGGATACTGCTATCCAATCGCGCAAAGCTGAATCTGAAAAACACTAAAGGATGGACAGCGCTGAATTACGCCAGCAGTGGAGGGCATACCAAGATCGAACATTTGCTTGTCAGTCGCGGTGCTGTTGCAAGTTCGGTCTCCAGGCCTGATAAAGTTGATCTTGATGCGCGCCTCAAGCAGCGAGCTGCGAACCAGGGTCAAGCGATGCCAGTACTGGTAGAAGCCGCCTGGCGTGAGCAAAAAAAGGCTGTAAAAACCCTGTTGGAGCAGAAAGTCGATGTCAACGTTCGTGATAGCGAGCGCCATACGGCGCTGAGTCGTGCAGCCTGGCGTGGTTATGAAGAAATTGTCCAGGATTTAATTACTGCTGGTGCCAGGGTGAACACGGCTGACCACGAGGGAAAGACTCCTCTTATGCATGCATCTTCGTCGGGACATGATCGCGTGGTTTACCTGTTATTGCTCGCGGGTGCGAATGTCAACCAGCGTAGCGAGAAAGGCATGACCGCCCTGGATGCCGCGATCAAACAGGGACATTCCGGGGTCGTTAATCTCCTGCTTAAACGTGGCGCAGATATGGGCAAGAGTAAAGCTGAAAACCGGAATGCGTTAATATGGGCGGCCCGAAACACTGACCTTGCTACCGTCAAAAATTTGCTCAGCAGTGATACCTGTATTGATTGTGTTGACAAGCATGGTCGTTCGGCGCTCTGGTATGCGGCCGATCAGGGTCATGCTGGACTGCTAAAGCTACTGCTTGTGTCAAAGGCGGTGGTAAATCAGGCGGATAAAGATGGATTTACCGCCCTGCACCGTGCAGCAGTCCACGGTCATGAGGTGGTTGTCAGTAGTTTGCTTGAATCCGCAGCGGATAGCGACGTGGTCACCGCTAGTGGAAACACCCCGTTGATGCTCGCAGCTATTGCCGGTAAGCGTATGGTCGTGGGTTATTTGTTGGCATCGGGTGTAAAAATAGACACAAAAAATCGTGAAGGTAATACCGCGTTGATGCTTGCGGCACAGTGGGGGCGCAAGGGTATTGTTGAACAATTGCTGGCAAGCCAGGCGGACACCAGCCTAAGAAACCGCAAGCGGGAGCAAGCCGTGAATTTGGCCGCAACGGCGGGGCACGAGGAAATCGCCAAGCTACTGGCAGAGCAGGGTGATTCCGGATTCTGGTTGTTAAAAGGATTTTAATGGATTTTCCAGCTTCACCCATCCTCTTAGAAAGCGAGTCACATCATTGCTCTCCCATAAAGTTGTATTGCAATCCGGTAACATCATAGTTACAAAGTTAGCTACGTTGGTAATGGACCAAAAGCGGACGCTTTGGGCAACGTGGGACTGGGCGAACTCCCTCTGGGAGTGGGAGTCAATGGGACAGCAATGAAGCCTCTTTCACTGCAAAGCTGTTATAATTCCGAAAATTTGAACTCGTGCAGAATAGCTGGCTACACACAAACCAGTCAGTCATTAAATTATAACCTGGGACGGTATAAATGAAGATCAGCATTATCAGCGGTAGCCACCGCAAAGCATCGCAAAGTGAAAAAGTTGCGCGTTTTGTTCAGCAGACACTCGAAGACCAGAATATTTGCGATAAAACCTGGTTATTCAGACTGGCGGAAAATCCACTGCCTCTGTGGGACGAAAGTATCTGGGAAGGCACGCCGGACTGGAAACGGAAGCTGGATCCCATCTCCAGCGAACTGGCCTCCAGCGACGGTTTCGTGGTGATTTCCCCGGAATGGCATGGTCAGGTACCTTCGGGCTTGAAGAACTTTTTCCTGATGTGGGGCAAGGGTGAACTGGCCCATAAACCGGCACTGATTGTTACCGTTTCTTCTGGCGACGGTGGCGCCTATCCGGTCGCCGAGCTGCGTATGAGCAGTTACAAAAACAACCGTATCTGCTATATACCAGAGCAGATTATTGTGCGAAACGTCGAATCTGTTCTGAACGAAGATCCGCAAAAGAATAATCCGCAGGCTGATGCCTATTTCAGGGAGCGGATCGGTTATGCCCTGAATATCCTCGCAGCGTATGCCCAGGCGCTGGTTCAGGTTCGCGCCAGTGGCGCCACCGACCTGGGAAAATTCAAGAACGGGATGTAGCAGTTCCGCACAAGCGGATGTCTGGATCGATCTATTGCTCTGCAGCTGCTCCGGCGACAAAAACCTGATTGCGGCCGTGTCGCTTGGCGCTGTACAAGGCCTGGTCAGCGCGGGTAAACAGGGATACCGGGCTGTCGTTCTTTCGTAATACACTCACCCCTATGCTGACGCGGATATTCAAATCAGCACCTGAGCAGCGACAGGGATGGGTCTCGATGTGGCTGCGTATGCGTTCGGCGAGCAGACCTGCGCCTTCTACTTCGGTATCGCGCATCAAAATAACAAACTCTTCGCCACCATAGCGGAACAGGAGATCACCATCGCGTTTACATTTGGCCATCATGTTAGCGACAGCCTTTAATGCGCAGTCCCCAGCGATATGTCCGTACTTGTCATTGACGGCTTTGAAATGATCAATATCGAGAATAATCAGGGCATAGCTTGAGCCTTGTCGATGGGCATGGCTGAGTTCGCGCTGCATCATTTCATCCAGTGCAGTGCGATTACAGATACCTGTCAGCGGGTCTTTCTGCGCCAGCTGTAGTGCGTCCTGGTAAAGCAAGGCGTTACGCAGCGGATACAGCAGGCTGCACAGAAGCTGCTCCAGCGCCTTGAATTCAACGTCGCTAAACTTCTGGTTGCGACGGAAAGTCAGCTGGCCCAGTTCTTCATCATCTAGTTTCAGTCTATAGGAACAGCTATGGCGTGCCCGGTGACCCAGTTCGAGGTCGAGATCAAGTTTGTCGTTGCGGTAATGAACGCCCTGATGAACGATCAGGGTGGCAACTTCCATGCTTAACATTTCAACCAGACGGCCGGGATCCAGGCTGGTCTGCAAGATCTGGGTGATTTCCACGGCCTTGCTAGCCGTCAGTTCGCGCAATACAGAACGGTCCCCCGAGGGTGTGGGGGCAAATGGTCGGTCGGCGATATAGTGCAGTGGTTTATTCATGGCGGTTTCCGGGTCTGTCGCTGGCATGTAATGCCTGCTGCGAATTTTGTGCCACTCATGGCGATACTTTTGAAGTAACAATAAAACAACGAGATACAGGCCGTCCTGGGCCAAGGTGTCAAAAATGTGTCAGAATTATGGCGAACTGATTGCCGCCTGATTGCCGCCGGCAGGCGCCGGATTCCGGTCTGTAAACTTGCACTGTCACTACAGACTGGACACCATAAGGATTCTCTGTCATCGGGCAAATCTGCTGGGCCAGGGGAATGATGTCTCGAATTCTGACCATATTGTTGTTGATACTTCAGCCTGCGTTTGGCGCAGGGTTGGCTGACCAGGGCTCCAGCCTGGAGGAAGGCATGGTGAACCCCGGGTACCATGATCAGCCGGCGTGGTTCAGGCAGTCTTTTCTGGATATACGCGAGGATATCAAGGAAGCCGGCGAACAGGGTAAACGGCTGGTGCTGTATTTTTACCAGGATGGCTGTCCCTATTGTAAAAAGCTGCTGGAAATCAACTTCAGTCAACAAGCTATCGTCGAAAAGACCCGTAACAGACTGGATGTCATCGCCATCAATATGTGGGGAGACCGGGAAGTCATCGACCTCAAGGGAGAGCCCACCACCGAGAAACAGTTTGCGACGGATCTGAAGGTCATGTTTACACCGACCCTGTTGTTTCTGGATGAACAGGGTCAGGTCATCATGCGCCTCAACGGTTATTATCCGCCACATAAGTTCGCCACCGTGGTGGATTATGTCGGTCAGCACAAGGAAAAGGAGATGAGCTTCCGGGATTACTGGGCCCGGGTTTCACCGCCTGCCTCGACAGGAAAACTGCACACTGATGCGACCTACTTGCAAGCGCCGTACCGTTTGGCCGAACGCAGCAGCGGAAAGCCGTTGCTGGTCCTGTTTGAACAGAAAGATTGTGCACCCTGCGATGAGTTGCACCTGGACATTCTCAAACGCAGGGAAAGTGCAGACCTGCTAAGGCGTTTTGATGTGGTGTTGCTGGACATGTGGTCAAAGATACCGCTACAGACACCCGACGGGGTGGACAGCACGGCGACTGAATGGTCGAAACAACTGAATATCCAGTATGCGCCGAGCATGGTGTTGTTTGATAAGAACGGCCGCGAGGTTTTTCGCCGGGAGGCCTACCTCAAGGCATTTCATACCCAGGGTTCCATGGATTACGTGCTTTCCGGTGCCTACAGGACGGAACCGAGTTTTCAGCGCTATCTTCAGGGGCGCGTCGCCGAACTGGAGGCGCAGGGTATTCATGTTGACCTGATGGATTAGGAGAAAGCCCCGAAATCTGTCTGACTGAAACTGGACGGGGCGTTACAGATCGAACTGTTTGCCGGTGATACCTTTGCTGTCGGGCCCGATCAAATAAAGGTGCGGACGAACGACATCTTCGGGCCCGGCAAGTTGTTGCGGATTCTCTCCGGGGTAAGCGAGGCTCCTGAATGCAGTGGCGACCGCTCCCGGATCCAAGCTGTTGACCCGTAGGGCGGTATTGGCCTCCATTTCGTCCGCCAGCACCTGCATGAAATTTTCACAGGCGGCCTTGCTGATACCATAGGCACCCCAGTACGCCTTGCCCTGTCTTCCCACCCTGTCAGCGCTGAACAGGATCGATGCATCATCGCTTTGCAGCAGAAGGTTGAGACAGGCGCGGGTCATCAGGAAGGGGGCGTTCAGGTTCACCTGCAGAATCTTGTACCAGAGTTCCGATTCGAAATGAGCGATCGGGATCAGTGCACCCAGCATGGCGGCATTGTGGAGCAGGCCGTCCAGCCGCCCGAATTCCTTTTCGATGGTGGCTGCCAGATCCAGGTAGTCTTTTTCCGACGCGCCTTCGAGGTTCATGGGGTAGATCGCCGGCTGTACTCCAGAGACCGATTCTATGGCGTCGTAAACCTGTTCCAGTTCACGGATGACCTTGTCTAGCAGAATGACAGTGGCGCCGTGCCGGGCACACGCTTTCGCGACGGCGGCGCCGATACCGTTGCCGGCCCCGGTCACCAGGATAATGCGGTCCTTGAGGAGATCTTTTCGGGGTTGCCAGTCGTCAGGTATCTGCATCGGTGAAGTTTAGCACGGCTATAATACTTCTCTAAGCTGATTCTTTATTGTCGCTTGCAATAACGAGTGCGAAGCCTGGCCGGCACGAGCTTGCGGGACCGTTGGCCGCATGGACGCGGCCATCGAGCCTACAGGGATGTATTCACGGCGTGTTCCGCAAGCTCGTGCCGGTCAGGCTTCGCACGCTCAGTAGTGGCTACCCAGGATAGCCCGGGCACATCCAATCCCGCTGCGAACTGCACCTTCCAGTGTGGCCGGTAAGCCAGTGGCCGTATAGTCACCGGCGAGCCAAAGGCCGGATACCGGCGTTCTGTTGGCTGGCCGGATTTCATCAATACCGACCCGGCTGCTGAAAGTCGCCCGTTTTTCACGGATCAACAGACTCTGCTCGTGGGCCGGCCAATCCGGAAAGCTGGCCGCCAGCTCGGCTGCAACTCTTTGTGTAAGCGCATCGGTATTCATCTGGTTGTGCCAGCCCCTGGCGCTTATGACAACAGCCATCATGCCGGGTTGGCCGCACACTCTGCGGTCGAAGACCCACTGCGCCAGTGTATCCTCGAGGCCAAGCACCGGCTGGGGCAGGCATATCTGCGCCGGGTACTGCAGGTAGAGAGTGATAACGGGTTCACTACCGAGCCCGGACAGTTGGGCACAAAGCGCCTGCAGGGATTGGTGGCGGGACATCAGGCGGCGGCTTATGACGTGTGGTGCAGCCAGGACGACATGACTGGCGTCAATTCGCCGTCCGCGGATTTTAACAGCCTGAATACCCGTATCTTCAATCTCCAGATTGGTGACACGTTGCCCCAGTTCAATCCTGACACCCCGCTGCCGGAGATAATCGGCACAGGGGAGTGGCAGTACTTCACCGAGCGCCAGCCTGGGAATGAGTAAGTCAGAATGTCTGCGCAGCCCCATAAGGGACTCCTGCAGTGTGTGCACAAAGATGCGTGCGGAGGCTTCAGCGAGCGGTGTGTTGAGGGCGGCGATACACAAGGGTCTCCATAATTTTCGGATAAGGGCAGGTGTTTGTGCTTCGCTGTTTAACAGTGCCTGTACACTGACATCCTCATGCTCCGGAATACTCAGTTCTTGCAGTCTCCGCCCGAAGCGTAGTGCCTGAATACGATCGGTCATGGATAAGCCACGCGCGGTCAAAATGGCGCTCAGCAGGTGCAGGGGGGCAGGAAGGTGTGCAATCTTGAAGTGCAGACTGGTTCTGTTTCCCTTCATCAGCCTGAGTGTCAGGGGCTGGCGCAGAAACGCGTGTTGACGGTCAACCCCTATTCTGTCCATCAGGCTCAACACGGAACGGTATGCTCCGATGAAAAGGTGCTGTCCGTTATCAATGATCATATCACTGGCGTGGATACTGCGTGCCCGGCCACCTAACTGCCGTGCCGACTCCAGCACAATGACGGGTATATCATGAGTGCAAAGTTCAACAGCGGCTGCCAGGCCAGCCCATCCGCCACCGACGATAACAACAGGGTGCCGTTCAGGCATGAGCTGAATTTTTCAGGTGTTTACGGTGCCTGCGGCGCTCGTTAGCTGTGGTTTTCCAGGCGATCCATAATTTACGAAGTGGCGTAAGGCTTAAACGTTGCTGCAGCACACGGAACTCATCCATTTCCATCTCATCCAGCAGGGTCCGGTATATCTCGGCCATAATCAGACCGCTACGCTGCGCGTAGCGGTCTGTGGGCGGCAGGTGTGACAGGGCGCGCTGGTAATAGCGGCGTGCGCGTTGGGCCTGAAATCCCAGCATTTCATGCAGTTTGTCTGTGTTCCTGGCGTTCAGCAGGTCGTGGGGATTGATGCGATATTCCAGCAGTTCATCCAGTGGCAGGTAGATTCGGTCGCGTTCAGCATCTTCGCGTACGTCTCTGATAATATTGGTAAGCTGGAGAGCGGTGCCCAGTTCTTCGGCATACTTCAGTGTATTGCGGTGTTGGTAGCCGAAGATCTCGGCGGACAGCAATCCCACAATTCCCGCCACGCGATGACAATAGAGGGCCAGTTCGCTGAAGGTTTCATAGCGGTTCTGTTTCAGGTCCATTTTCATCCCGTCGATGATTTCCTGAAAATACTCGGCTGGCAGATTATAGGTCTGGACGGGTTGTTGTAATGCCCGGCTTACCGGGTGCCGGGGTTGTCCCGAAAAGCACTGTTCGATCTCTTTCTGCCACCAGTCCAGTTTGCTGTGTGCAACATCCTTATCGCTGCATTCGTCGACGACATCATCGACCTCACGGCAAAAGGCGTACAGCGCGGTGATAGCACGCCGCTGTTCCAGCGGCAGGAACAGGAAGCTGTAATAGAAGCTGGAGCCGCTTCTGGCTGCTTTCTGCTGGCAGTATTGGTCAGGGGACATGGTTCTCGGAGTGCTATGATTGGCACGTGATTTTATACCAGGGAACCGATTATATTAATCCGATGCCCTGTTTGAAAGCGCCCCAGATAATCCGCACCCGGTCCGTGGAATTGAGCCTGGACCGGTCGAACGGATCATCCTGTTGACGGAGTTTTTCCAGTATCCGTGAGCCACCGAGGATAACGGCTCGCAGTTCCAGCCCGAATCGGCCCCTGGTCTGCCTGCCGAGTAGGCTACCGGAACATAGCAGTTCTTCGGCACGCTGGAGCTGGAAGTGAATCAACTGTCTGAGCCGGGGGCTGTTACGCCGCTGGTCAATGTCTTCTTCGCTTACAGCAAAGCGCTGCATTTCATCCATCGGGATGTAGATACGATGGTTTTCCCGGTAATCCCGATCGACATCCTGCACAAAGTTGATCAGCTGTAGTGCGCTGCAGACAGCGTCCGACATGAGCAGCTTGCCTTCCGATACCTGCCCTGTCAGGTACAGCATCAGTCTTCCGACAGGGTTGGCCGAGCGGCTGCAGTAATCCATGATTTCTTCGAAGTCGGTGTAGCGTGTTTTGCTCACATCCTGGCGAAATGCGCTGAGCAGATCACGAAACAGATTGACAGGTAGTCGATAGCGGCTGATGGTATCGGCCAGCGCCTGGAACAGCGGGGAGTGGATTGTTCCGCCGGTTTCGACAGCATCCAGTGCCATTTCCATTTCTTTCAGTCTATGAAAACGCAGTTCCCTGGAAACGTCACCTTCGTCGGCGATATCATCCGCCGTACGTGCAAAGGCGTAAATTGCCGCGACCGGGTCGCGCAGGCGGCCTGGCAGGAGGCGGGAGGCAACCGGGAAGTTCTCATAATGGGACTGTACCAGCCTGCGACACCACTGATAGCCCTGCCGGGCGGCGCTGGAAGGCTCAATGGACATCAGAGGATGTGTCGACATCTCCCTGAACCGAGCGTGGCAGGCGCTCTATCTGATCAGGTTCCGGCAGATCTTTTGTCTCCTGAATACCCATATCCTTGAACTTGCGGGCGCCTGGGAGTACCCGGCTGTCGAAGGAACCTACCGCTTTGTTATAACTTTCCACACTGCGGTTGAGGCTGATGCCCAGTTTGCCAAGATGCTCGGCGAAGGTACTCAGGCGTTCATACAGTTCCTCGCCGACGATGCGAATCTGTTCGGCATTTTCGGCCAGGGATTCCTGACGCCAGCCGTAAGCCACGGCGCGCAGCAGGGCCACCAGGCTGGAGGGTGTCGCCAGTACAATCCTGTCGGCCATGGCGTCTTCCAGCAGTCGGGGATCGATCTCCAGCGCCGCACTCAGGAACTGGTCGCCGGGAATAAACAGTACGACAAAATCCGGCGACTTGGGAAACTGCTTCCAGTAGCGCTTGCCCGACAGTTCGCGTACACGGTCCCTGACGTTGCGGGCATGGCGTCGAATCTCCTGCACACGCTCACCATCTTCGCTGGCCTCGACCGCGGCCAGGTAGCCATCCATCGGTGCCTTGGCATCGACAATGATCTCCCGGCCACCGGGCATGCGTACCACCATATCCGGCCGCTGTTTACCCTCGTCGCTATCCACGCTTTGCTGCTGATCAAAGTCGCAATGCTCGACCATGCCTGCGAGTTCAGCCAATCGTTTCAGTGTCAACTCTCCCCACTGACCCCGTATCTCGGGGCGACTCAGTGCCTTTACCAGGTTGCGCGTTTCGCCCTGTAACTGCTGCTGTGTATTGGCCATGAACTCGAGGTGCTGGCTAAGAGAGCCAAAGGCTTCCTGGCGTTCTTTTTCTATAGTGCGGATGTGTTGATCGGTTTTTTCCAGTGATTCACGAATCGGTTTCACCAGATTTTCGACCGCTTTCTCTCGTTGTTCGAGGTCACCGCTGGCCTGGGTGTGCAGGACTTTGAAACTGGTCTCGGCAAGTTTCAGGAATTCGCTGCTGTTGGATTTGAGTACATCGCCGGCCAGAGATTTGAAGGTGGCTTCAAACTGGGCCCTGACTTCGTCCAGAGTGCGCGCTTTTTCTTCGCAGGCGGTACGCTCATACCCCAGCAGGGTATTCAGACGTACATTGGCCTCACGCAAGCGTGTGATATCACGTTGTCCGCGGCTGTGCCCGATCAGCCAGCCAAGCAGACCGGCCAGTGAAAACCCCATCAGCCCGGTCAGCGATTCGGCAGTATTGACGCTTACCAAAAGGGCCTGCGTGCCGGTAATCAGAGAAGCCAGCCATTGCGATATCTCCATAGTCGGGGATCATACCGAAAATCCGCGTGTTACGCTCAGGTGAAAATGAATACATGCCGGCTGGGACCGGCTATCGGCAAACCGGTGGCGGTCCCTGTCAGGCGTCGGGAAATAAGACCTTGTCCTATCCTATCCAGTTGAGGATGTCGGATGGGTGCTTGATCAAGGCGGTGGCCCCCCAGGTTTCAGGTTCGTCTTCCGTCAATAAATAGCCGAACATGGCGACCAGGGTAGACATGCCCGCGTTGTGCCCGGCTTCTATATCGCGTTGCGCGTCGCCGATATAGAGGCAGGTGTCGGGTTTACTACCGACGACTTTGCAGGCATACAACAGCTGTGCGGGGTGAGGCTTGCGTTCCTCAAGGGTGTCGCCGGAGACAATGGTGTTTGCACGCCGGGTAAGATCCAGAGCATCCATCAGTGGTTCCGTGAGCCAGGCCGGTTTGTTGGTAACCACACCCCAGTTAACGCCCCGTTGTTCGATACTGTCGAGAACTTCGCTCATACCGGGAAACAAGGTGGTTTTCTCGGCGATGTGTGACTGGTAGTAGTCGAGCAACTGTTTTTTTAAAGGGGCAAACCCGGGGTGATCGGGGTCGAGCTTGAATCCCAGTTCAATCAAGGCCTGGCCGCCGTGGGAAACCACGGGGCGGATCTGCTCAAACGGCAAAGCCGGCTGCCTGTTAAGCCGCAGTACCGCGTTCAAGGCATTGGCCAGATCGGGCGCGGTATCGAGCAGGGTGCCGTCGAGGTCGAACAGTACGGTCTGGATTTTTCGATTCATTCACCTGGTGTTTTATTGTCGCTTAGACGGGTTTTTCGAACCAGGCCAGGTAGTTTACATCAACGTCGGTACCGAGTTTATATTGCTGGGTGAGCGGATTGAAACTCAATCCGGTCAGTTCCTTCAGTACGAGCCCGGCAGAGCGTGCCCAGCGATCCAGTTCCGAAGGCCGGATGAATTTGCGGAAATCATGAGTGCCTTTCGGCAGCATGCGCAGCACGTATTCCGCTCCGATAATGGCAAACAGGTAGGATTTAGGATTTCTGTTGATGGTCGAAAAGAACAGCTGACCACCGGGTCTGGCCAGTTTTGCACAGGCTTCGATCACGGAGGCGGGGTCAGGAACATGCTCGAGCATTTCCAGGCAGGTGCAGACGTCGAAGGTCCGCGGATATTGTTCGGCCATCTGTTCCGCGGTGCTGCGTTGGTAGTCGACCTGAACCCCGGTTTCGTGCTGGTGCAGGCGCGCCACGGTGAGTGGTGCTTCACCCATGTCTATACCGGTCACCTGCGCTCCCAGTTGCGCCATGCCTTCCGACAACAGGCCGCCGCCACAACCGACATCGATGATTTTCCGGTCCTTCAGTTGAGCACGTTCGTTGATGTAATCAACACGCAAGGGGTTGATATCGTGCAGCGGCTTGAATTCACTGTTGGGGTCCCACCAGCGCGACGCCAGTTCCTCGAATTTGTTGACTTCAGCAGGGTCGATGTTGTGTGCGGCTTCGTTCATGCTGCACAAGATACCGGATTTAGGGATTGGTTTCACCCGCGGCGATGCGCTCCTGCCAGTCGAGTACTCGTTGCATCAGTTTCCGCGTTTCGAGATGAGTCAGTTCGCGGTCCTTGAGTACATGTTGCCCGGCGACCCAGACATCCGTCACCTGCTCCCGGCCGGCCGCATAGACCAGTTGCGAGACCGGATTGTAAAGCGGACGGGTTTCCAGGGTGTCGAGATCAACGGCGGCGATATCCGCCCATTTTCCGACTTCGAGAGAGCCTGTTACATCCGCCAGACCCAGCGCGCGGGCACCATTCAGGGTGGCCATGCGCAGAACACTATGGGCGGGTAAGGCACTGGCATCCCCGTGTACCGCTTTGGCTAATAGCGCTGCAGTTCGCATTTCACCCAGCATGTCCAGATCATTGTTGCTGGCGGCGCCATCGGTTCCCAGCGCCACGTTAACGCCTGCGTCTATCAGTCGCTGTACCGGACAGAAGCCGCTGGCCAGTTTCAGATTGGATTCCGGGCAATGAACGACACTGGCACCGTTTTCGCTGAGTTGTCGGATTTCATCGTTTTCCAGCTGGGTCATGTGCACCCCCAGCAGCGCGGGGGACAGCAGTCCCAGCCGTTGCAGACGCTGCAGTGGCCGCTGCCCGCAGGTTTTCAGGCTGTTGTCGATTTCGCTGGCGGTTTCGTGGAGATGGATATGCACCGGGAGGTCCATTTCATCAGCGAGTATCTGTACCTTTTCCAACGCTGGATCGGACACTGTGTAAGGTGCGTGCGGCGCAAAAGCACAACGAATGAGCGGGTGGTGTCTGTATTCATCGTGTAGCGCCAGGCCTTTGGCAAAGTATTGTTCGGGGTTTTCGGCGTAGGCGGTCGGGAAGTCAAGCAGGATCATTCCAACACAGGCGCGAATACCGCCGTTTGCCGCGACCCGGGCGGTGACTTCCGGGAAGAAATACATATCGTTAAAGCAGGTGGTAGCGCTGCGCAGCATTTCCGCAATTGCAAGCTGGGTACCATCGTGCACAAACTGTTCGCTGATCCATTTTTGTTCTGCCGGCCAGATATGATGCTGGAGCCAGTCCATCAGGTGCAGGTCATCGGCGATACCGCGCAGCAATGTCATGGCGGCATGTGTGTGGGTATTGACGAGTCCGGGTATCAAAGCGTGCTGCTTGAGTTCCAGCGTAAGCTGAGCCTGGTATGACTGGCGTGCCTCGAAGCCGGGCAGAATGGCAGCGATCCTGCCTTCATCGATAGCAATGCTGTGGTCTTCAAGTACCACGCCGTCGGGCTCTACCGGAATTACCCAGCGGCCGTGAATCAGGGTCTCTGTCGTTCTCATTGTGGCCAGTATAGCCGCCGATGGCGGCGAGATAAAAAAACGCCTGCGGGAGGATTCGATAAAATCCTTGAAACTGCGCCCAATAAAAACTATACCTGCGTCCACATAACTATTGAGCCGGGACAGACATATGAGCCATTCTCACGATCAGGTTCGCGCAGTGGCATGGGTTGACGGGGCGCTGCAACTGCTGGATCAACGCCGCTTGCCACAGTTTGAAGAAATTGTGGTTCTAGAAGACAGCAATGCAGTGGCGGGTGCTATTCGTGACATGGTGGTGCGGGGTGCGCCGGCGATCGGTATCACCGCAGCCTACGGTGCTGTTATTGCTGCCGGCGCCCGGTTTGAGGCGGACCCGGATGACTGGCGTCGCGGCTTTAAACAGGATCTTGAGGTGTTGAACCAGGCGCGACCGACCGCCGTGAACCTGGCCTGGGCTGTACAGCATATGTGGGAGGCCGCCGAGACCCTGGAAGGAGATCCTGTACCCGCTCTGCTTGAACTGGCCAACACCATACACGAGCAGGATATTCAGGCTAATCACAGGATGGGGGAACTGGGCGCGGCCCGTATTGATACCGGCAGTGCCGTGCTTACGCATTGCAATACCGGTTCGCTGGCCACCGGTGGTTATGGAACCGCACTGGGTGTTATCCGCAGCGCCTGGTCGGCCGGAAAGCTGAACACTGTGTTTGCCGATGAAACACGGCCCTGGTTGCAGGGCGCCCGATTGACCGCCTGGGAACTGGTCAGGGATGATATTCCTGTCACCTTACTGGTGGATGGTGCGGCAGCGCACCTGATGAAGCAGGGTAAGGTTCAATGGGTGATTGTGGGTTCGGACCGTATCGCCGCCAATGGCGATGTGGCCAATAAAATCGGTACCTACAGTGCAGCCGTTGCGGCGCACCACCACGGTGTGAAATTTATGGTAGTGGCACCCAGTTCTACTGTGGATATGAATATTTCAACCGGTGCTGACATCCCGATCGAAATCCGTCCGCCTGCGGAGGTACTGGAAGTGGCGGGTATAGCCGTTGCCGCTGGTGGTGCGCAGGCCTGGAATCCGGCCTTTGACGTGACACCCGCAGAACTGGTGGATGTTATCGTGACGGAGCGGGGTGTGGTCGAGCAGCCGAACCTGGTCAAGATGACCGCCATGATGAAATGACAATAATTTGACGCAATGCGGTTCAGGCTGTCTCAGAGCCATTCTCAGCGCCGATTGTTCAGATGCGGTACCTCACAAAGGTGTGCTACTATTGCAGTTTTACGGGCTCTCGCTGTTTGAGTGCGCTTAACTAAGCTTCTTAGGCGGTGTGGCGGCAGTGTATTTGAAGACCGTCGGCCGCAGGGATGCGGCCGTCGAGCGTACAGGGATGTATTCACAGCGAGTCTGCAAATGCACTGCCTCCGCAGCGCCGTTCTCGAAGACAAGAATATTGAATATTAATGGCTGATTTCGCCAAAGAAGTGCTTCCAGTCAATCTGGAAGACGAAATGCGGCAATCTTATCTCGATTACG